>Ga0315289_10014916_pt1 | contig 10812 bp, 5 predicted proteins | sample YL17G11_40_MG_FD_203452 | JGI IMG/M metagenome (GOLD analysis project Ga0315289, IMG submission 203452) | Sediment microbial communities from Yellowstone Lake, YNP, Wyoming, USA - YL17G11_40 | ecosystem: Environmental > Aquatic > Freshwater > Lake > Sediment | place: USA: Wyoming | collected...
GTCACAGACGTTGAACTGGCGAAACTGAAAGAAAGCGGAATCAAAATGTCCATAGTGCTCGCTGACAACCCAAAAGACAACAGCTTAGCCGGAAAAATGCAAGTCTTGGAAGAAGCTTTAGCATTAGCAGATAAAGCTGGAATCACAAAACCCTTGATTGACACAGCTATCCCAGCATTCGCTCCAGACATGGGCACCGCAGTCAGAGCAATACGCGACATCAAAGAAAAATTCGGTCAACCCACAGGATTAGGAACTGGCAACGTAGTAACCACCATGGGATGGGTCAAAGCGCATTTTGCAAAAGAATTTAGAAAAGGATGTGTTACTGCCACCAACGCGATAATGCAGACGATTGGCGCAAACTGGCTAATGTTCGGACCGGCGGAACAATCAGACTGGGTGTTTCCAGCAGTGGCCGTAGTTGATACTTACGTGGCATCAGCGATGTCTGACTTGGATATTAGACCACTAAGTGAGACTCACCCAATCTTCAAGGTGTTCCTTTAAAACCTCCTCTTTTATTTTTAAAATTCGCAATATTAAATGTGTTGAAGTGCTAAGGGTGGAGTCCACTCGTTGGTTTGGAACAATTGTCCTGTTTACACTATTAACAATGTTAATTGTTTACGTCGTCCCCAGCGATTCTCCATTTTCAGTATTAAGTTACGTGTTTGGATTTATATTCGTCTCGATTGTGCCTGGTTACTGTCTTGTTAGCGTTTTGTTCCCTGCGGAAAACAAGCTTGACTTGGTTGAAAAAACGGTGTTATCAGTAGCGTTAAGTTTCAGTCTAGTTGGACTGTCGGGTCTGTTTTTAGGATTGTCGCCTATCGGGATGAATTTCACTTCGATCAGAGTTTCGGTTAGTATAATAGTCTTGGTTTTAGCGGTTGTTGCTTTTGTAAGAAAACGGAGTTTAGGAAAGTCTCACGTGCAAAGCTCGGAGCAGGTAAGCAGCTGAGGTCTTCACCGAGGAGATCCCGTAAATTCCTCCTCTTCTAAGCATTCCAAGCACATATCTAGGTCGTAAGTAGAATTGTTGAAGCGCTTTGTAACGTATTTCTCTCAGTTTTTCCATGCTAATGTATGGCGTTTCAAATGTGGGGGTTGCAGTGTCGTAATAGTTGAAGTCAGTCGTTTTAAGCCAGCCACTTTGCTTGACTTGTTCGTAAAGGGGAGTGCCCGGATAGGGAGTGGCAATGTAGAAACCAACATCGCCTGGGTTTAATTCTTTGATGAATTTTATTGTTTCCCAAGCTGATTGTTCCGTTTCGCCTGGAAACCCCAAGACCACGTTTGCAATTGTCATTATGCCTAACTCTTGTGCCGTTTTGAAGGCGTTTCTGGTTTGGTCAAGTTTTATTCGTTTGTGCATCTTCTCAATCATTAACTGAGAGCCTGATTCAACGCCGAACCATAGAGCCATGCAGCCAGCTGCTTTCATCTGCTCAAGTAAACTCCTATTCACCATGTCTACTCTGGCTTCACAATCCCAGTGTACGGCTAGTTTCCTTCGCCGTATTTCCTCACAGATTCCTTCAACCCTTTTAGGGTCAACTGTAAATGCGTCGTCATAGAAAGCGAACTGGCTTTCGCCGTATTTGTTGTGGAGAAATTCAATTTCGTCCACTACATTTTTAGGGCTTCTCATGCGGTATTTTCTGCCAAACATCCTTACAGCAGTGCAGAAGTCACACCAATAGACACAGCCTCTGCTTGTTGATAGGGGAAAAATGATTTTTCCCACTCTGCGGAAGGTGCTGAGAGGAAAAAGATGAAACGCGGGAAAGGGCAAGCTGTCCAAATTTTCCATAAAAGGGCGGTCTTCGTTTCTAGCTATTTCACCGTCACTTTTTCTAAATGTTACTCCCTGAACGCCGTTCAAGCTGCTCTTGCTTTGCAGTTTTTCTAGTAAGTCTATGAAGGTTATTTCTCCTTCTCTTCTGACGATGATGTCTAAACTGGGGCATTCTTTCAGCGCGTTTTCATCCCAAAATGAAACGTGACATCCGCCTAGGACTGCGGTGCAGTTTGGAAGCTCCTCTTTGGTTACGTTGGCTATTTTTAGCGCTGATTTGTAGGTGAGTGTGGTTGAGGTTATTCCAACGACATCTGCGTTTGTTTGGCTTATTCTTTTGCGGAAATCTTCAGGTTCAAGTCTCTCTGCTTGGCAGTCTATGACGTTAACTTCGTGACCGCTCTTTTCACAAACCGCTCCCAAGTAACCTAAGCTTAAAGGGATAAACGGCGGATGCTGATGGCCAGTATGCGGATAAGGAGGATTAACTAAAGTAATCTTCATTGCATTCTACCTGAGTTGCCTTCTGCAAGGGTGATTCTACGTGATGAGGGATTATATAGTTTTCTAACTGACGTGAGAAATGGTGGTTTCGGGGGTAGAGAGGACTGTTTTGAGTTCTGGTGCCCTGTGGAACTAGGCGCTCTGCAGTTTGGTTGCCTGATGGCTGTTTGTTTGGAGGGATGGTTCTGGTTTGGGTGACTGTTGTGCGATTTTTTGTCTATACCCCCTCTATAAATAGAGTAGACTAGTAGTTCACTAGGGCTTAGAGTTGTGTACTCCAGTGCTCGGAAAAAACTATAGCCCCCTTATATAAAGGCTGAATTGTCAATTGAACTTTTGGTTGATAGCAAGAAATACAACGTTCAACTGTTTGGCGGAATATATGACAGCTGGCAATATCTCCCGCGCACTCTTTCCCTCCTTTTCTCCATTTCGTATTATCATATAGTAGGAATGTCTTTCTAGTTAGCTCTCAGGGCACTATCACAATATGCAAATAAATCCTCAGTTTAATCGTAGCCAAGCCCTTTTGCATGATTGTTTTTTGAACAAGATTCTGCTGATTAATTTGGCTCCGCGTACTACTCTCTAAATTTGGAAAAAAATTTATAAGGATGGCTGTTGCCGTTTTAAGGTTCCCCAAAGCTTTTAAGAACTGCCGTTTTATAACGTAAATCATGTTCTTGCGTGAATCACGTAAGAATAAAAAAAGGAAAGGAAAAAACAGATGAAAATCTCAAAAAACAAGAAAGCTACTTTGATTGCGCTGTTTCTGACGTTAACTATTGCTGCTTCGCTCGTTGCTGTCTTGCCAATCGTCAAAGCTCAAACTCTGGAGTATTATCCTACGTTCATTTTCGTTGTTGCTGCCCCTAACCCTGTAGGTGTAAATCAACCGACATTGATTGTCACGTGGACTCAAGCCTTGCCGCCTGAAACACCGCTTCATCCGGTCCCCGGTACTGTAGGAGGCAGAGCCGCGTGGGAGGGTCTAACATATACTGTTACAAAGCCTGACGGAACCAAAGAGACCCTCGCATTGGGAGTGACTGATCCTGTGGGAGGCGGGTATTATAGGTATGTACCTGATACAGTCGGTAAATATTCTGTCCAAGCTCACTTCCCTGCGCAGTGGAAAAACACCACTACCTTTAACCGATTATATGCAGCCGCTGACAGCAAAATAGAAACGTTTGTCGTGCAGCAGGAACAATTAGCGGCGGTGCCAGGCGTTCCGCTTCCAACTGAGTACTGGACGCGTCCGATATTTGCGTATAACCGAGATTGGTCGCAGATTGCAGGCAACTGGATTACTGGTCTCAAGGATCTTCCTTACATTACTGGGCCGGATACTGCTCACGTAGTGTGGACAGAGCCGTATTTCTTCGGAGGCATCGCCGGAGGAACATCTGGTTCCCTAAGCTACCACACAGGAAGTGCATACGAAGCCAAATTTAGTGGGGCGACTATCATGCAAGGAATACTTTACTACAACTTGAATCTGGGCAGCTCATCTACTGCTTCGCAGGGGAAAGTTGTTGCTAGGGATCTGCGCACTGGAGAACTGCTATGGGAAAAAAATGGCACCGGCATAACCATGTCTACGATATATGACTACGAGTCGCCTAACCAGCACGGGGTTCACCCGTACCTGTGGGTTACTGGCAATCGTGTGATAGACCCGTTCTCAGGAACCGAGCTGTTCAGCTTTACGAACGTGCCTTCGGGCACAGAGGCTGTTGGACAAAAAGGCGAGCGGCTGATTTACCAGTGGGATCCAGCGTTACGTTGGTTGGCTTTGTGGGACTTCTCTGCACCGCTTACAATGACGGGGCTATCAGCATCAGGAATTGCACAGTTCCTAATAGACAAGGTAGAAACCACTAGTTACTGGCAGTGGAGACCTGTAGGGAAGCAAATTAACGGAACCACTGGGTATAGATGGAACGCGACATTACCGACGAATCTACCACCGAGACTTAGCCGAGATGTGGCCGAAGTTGTATATGATGCCGACGGTGCGCCAGAGATGCTATTTTGCACATCCGGCGCTATTGACCGATACAGGACTACTGATCCGTTCATTATATACGCTGTGAGCGTTGAAAAAGGACGGGAAGGAACGCTACTGTGGAAGACACAATTTAAAATGCCATTTGCAAACGCAACCTTTGATCCGTCATATGGATATGTTTTGGATGGAGAGAACAGAGTCGTCGCCTTCCAGGAAAGGATAACGAGGCAATGGTACGGATTCGATTTAGACACAGGCAATAAGCTGTGGGGTCCAACTGTTTCTCAGCCTCCGTATGACTATTATTCCTCATACGCTGTAGTCGCTTACGGCAAATTCTACACAGGAAGCTGGAGTGGAATACTGCAAGCCTTCGATATTAAGACAGGTGAACTCTTGTGGACCAACTCCACTGACCCATGCGAGTTAGAGGGTCCCTATGAAAACTGGGTTATTAGGGGTACAATGGCGCCTATCGACGGAAAGATCTACTTAACCACGAATGAGCACTCTCACACGCAACCTCTGTACAGAACTTGGAAGTCATACTGCTTTAACGCTACAACAGGAGACCGCTTATGGGATCTCACGGGACTCTGGGAGGAGTTTGCTATCGCAGACGGCTACATGGTAAACCTCAACGAACTGGATGAGCAGATATACACTATAGGCAAGGGACCAAGCGCCACCACGGTCGCGGCATCACCGAAAATTTCAGTGCATGGCAACAGCGTACTGGTAGAAGGCTCAGTGACTGACATATCTGCTGGCACGAAGAGCGATGCTCTTACGGCGCGTTTTCCAAATGGAGTTCCAGCTGTTTCTGACGATAGCATGACCGCTTGGATGGAGTACGTGTACATGCAGATGCCGAAGCCCACAGACGCTACTGGCGTTGAAGTAACCTTAGATGCGATTGATCCAAACAACAACTTTGTCCACATCGGCACAGTCACCAGCGACGCAAGCGGCTTTTACAGTTACCAGTGGACTCCGGACGTTCCAGGCAAGTACACTGTGATCGCGACGTTCGCAGGCTCCAAGTCTTACTGGCCCTCACAGACAGAAACCTCCATAAGCGTATCAGAAGCACCAACCCCAACACAACCTGAACCAGCAGCACCATTACCCCCGTTCGAAATGTACACGCTATACGCAACAATCGCAATAATAATCGCAGTCGCCATAGTTGGGCTAATGCTAGTCCGCATACTCAGGAAACGGCCATAGCGCTATCATCAAAAAATGCACAAAACCTATTTTCCCTTTTTTATTTTCGCTTTTCTGATTCATGACACTTAATCAAACGCTAAAGGGGCTGAAGGGGCTTTGGCAGACATAGAATCGCAAGCAGTAGCGAGTTTCAAGTGTATGTCTCTTTCTCCTATATTTTGCCTGCCATTGCCCCAGCAAACCCAAACCTATTTCCTATAATGTAATCTAAAGAAGCCTACTTCCTATGGTCATATAGTGGGAATTTCTTTCTAGTTAGTCCTCAGGGCGCTCTCACAAAATGCAAATAAATCCTCAGTTTAATCATAGCCAAGACCTTTTGCATGATTGTTTTTTGAACAAGATTCTGCTTTGCCAATTCATTTTAGGTCACCAATTTCCAGTCCCGTGAAGTCTATTAGGTTGGCATGGCTCAAATTGAGGCTTGAAACCTTATAAGCGCAGTTATTACATAACCTGAATCACATTCTTGCTGAATTGTACAGGTACAGGAATGTAATAAAAAAAGGAGAAAAAGAGAAAAATGCAAATTTCAAGAAACAAAACTACGACTACTTTGATTGCTTTATTTCTGATGCTAACTATGGCTGCTACACTCTTAGCTTTCTCGCCAAACTCAAATGCTGCTGTAAACTACTACACTTCCTACGCTTACGTTTTTGCTTCCCCTAGCGTTATAGGTGTCAATCAACAGGAAACGCTTGTCATGTGGACTGCAGATTTACCGCCAGATATCGGTGAGCTTGCTGGCACAGCCCCAGGTGGGAGAGCCGCGTGGTATAATGTAGGCATTAACGTTACAAAGCCTGACGGGACCACCCAAACCTTTGTTATCCAAAAGACCGATCCAGTGGGAGGTGGCTATGTATCGTATGTGCCCACCGAAGTCGGTACATACTACGCATACGCTGTCTTCCCCGAAACGTGGAAAAACACCACTGCAAATCAAAACCTTTATAGATACGCCGTCAGCGCAAAAGTGCCATTTACCGTACAGCAGGAACCAATACAGTCATGGCAAGAGTCTCCTCTTCCAACAGGCTACTGGACGCGCCCAATAAGCGATCTAAACAGAGACTGGTATGTGCTTGCAGGAAACTGGCTGGGTGGTGCCGCTCAACAAGACGGCCCAACTACTCAGTTCGGCTTCGGTTCAGGGCCAGAAAGCGCTCACATAATGTGGACAAAGCCGAATTATGCTGGAGGCATCATGGACGAAAGGTTTGGTGACACAGGCTTCTTCGCGTACTTTTACCAAGGTCTTATGTTCGCTACCAACGCACAGGAAGGTAGCGCGCCGATAATCCTCGACGGAAAACTTTACTACGACTACCGCGTTAACGCACATCAATGGCAGGGCTACCTTTGCGTTGATTTGTATACAGGCGAAACGATATATTACGAAAATGCAACGACGCCGTCTTTTGCGCAGATATATAACTATGAGTCGCCTAATCAGCACGGAGGCATGCCATACTTGTGGCGAACGTCCGGCGCTGCCTTGCCACCCAATACTACAAGCACTACAACTTGGGAGATGGTTGACGGACACACAGGAGAACCGATTTGCCAAATAGCCAACGTTTCTGCTGGCGGCACAGCTGTTTACGGCAAAGACGGAAGCCTATTAAGATACAGCCTTTCCACAACGGCTGGGGTACAACGTTTGCTGGTGTGGAACTCATCTGCAATACCATCCTTCCTTTCGGGAACATCGGGAACTAGTTCTTGGTCATGGAGGCCCGCTGCGACCGGCGACAGCAGACAATCCCAACGAATACAACCCCAAATGTTTGTGCATGACGGGAGCAAGGGGTTCTCATTGAACGTGACAATATCACCGGCGATAGGACAAACCACCATCCGCACGGTTCGCGAGGACAAGTTCATAATCGGTGGGTCTGCAGGAAGCAACAACGAGCAAGGGATTACTCAAGGCGTTATGTGGTGTTTGAATCTGAAACCAGACAATAACGGGGGTATCACTCCAACACTACTGTGGAACATCACCTTCACGCCGCCATCATCAGCAGGCAACGTAACCGTGAGCATGGGCACTGTGGATCCAGAAGATGGCGTCTTCCTCTTTGAGGCTGCAAAGACGCTGCAACGGTGGGGCTATAGCCTCGCAACAGGGCAGCTATTATGGGGTCCATCTGCACCTGAACCACAAGGGAACTACTATGGCATGACTGACTATATCTACCAAGGCAAACTCCTCTCATGTGGCTACGGCGGAGTACTACTTGCCTATAACATAACGACAGGACAAATCATGTGGAACTACACTGCTAAAGCTGAGGGCTTCGAATCTGCTTATGGGGGCAATTATCCAATGGGCATTAGCAATTTTGTTGACGGAAAAATCTACATAGGCACGGGTGAGCACTCGTGGACTCAGCCCCTTTATAGGGGTTCCGTCCTACAATGCATCAATGCATCAAACGGAGCGCTATTATGGAACCTCCCAGTTGCCGGAATCTCAATGCCCTCGGGGAACGCCGGGAATTATTTTGCCATCGCAGACGGCTACCTCGTAGCCCTCAACGGCTATGACAGTCAGATATACTGCATCGGCAAGGGACCAAGCGGCACCACAGTTACCGCACCCCAGACTATTCCAGCACTAGGATCCAGCGTAATGATTACAGGCACGGTCACTGATCAGTCTCCCTCTGGCAAGCGCAACACCAATGATCTTTTAGACTTCGTACTCAAGGGCACCCCAGCAATATCCGACGAAGACATGGGCGCGTGGATGAAATACATGTTCATGCAACAGCCAATCCCAACAAACGCGAAAGGCGTTGAAGTCACCTTAGACGCCATCGACCCCAACGGCAACTACATCCACATCGGCACAGTAACAAGCGACATAAATGGCAACTATGGCTACGCGTTTACTCCGGAAGTTCCAGGCACATACCAGATCATCGCGACTTTCGCAGGATCCAAATCCTACGGACCCTCATTCGCAACAACCTACTTAGCCGTAGGCGAAGCACCACAATCAACACCGCCAGTAGAAATACCCGCCTACCCCGATTACACACCACTATTCACGGGCATAATAGCAGCTGTTGTCGTAGCCATCCTCATAGGCATAGTCAACCTCGTAGTGCTAAGAAGACGAAAGTAAACCCAAAAACCACCAGCACTCATTTTCCCCTTTTTGTTTTGCCCATCTGTAATAGGCTTTGAACGTGTCTGCTACTTCGGCGGAAGCAAAACCTTCCGAAAACACGAATAACCATTAAAAATCATCCCCTCTATACAAGGAATCACCGTTTTTGACCGAGAGGGCTTGAACCCCAACCTGGCGGAGATATTTACACGTAACTCCAACTTTTTTCATAAATTAAATTGGATGACAATATCACAGCGCTGTCTGGGCTTGCTCAGTTTTGGTCAGACCCATTCTGGAAACTCCTTTGGGTCTTTAGTTGTTCTATGTTTGTGTCTGTTTCCTATGATGTAATTTTAGGAAACAGAGGAACGTTTTCAAGTTTAGAAAGAGAAGCCATGTTTTTTCCTTTAGCATCACAAACAAAAGGAGAATAGCGTTTAGAGGGTTAAGAGGGAAAAAGATGGTGTGGTGGAAAGCTTTTAGAACAGCTTTTCCCATCTGTTGAAGAGTTCTAGCACTTCGTCGCCGCCGTGGTCCTTGAGGAATTCACGTGTTTCTTTGTCTGCGACAGCGTTCTTCTGGAACTCAGTTATCCACTGGGCTTTCTCCGCCAGGAAGATAATGCCATCTACGCCTGTTCTGGCTACGCGAGTTGCCACTGTCATTATCTGCTTAGTTGGTGCAACTGTGTCCCAGGTTTCGTTTGGACCCCTCACGTAGAAGTTTACGAACACTGGTTTCTTGAGGAAGCTCTTGTAGCCTCGGGCTATGGTTTCCCAGTACCATGGAGTGGGATAAGCCTTCGAGAACATCGGAATTACGAAGTAGTCGGCGTATTCTGCCATAGCTTCAAAGTCGTAGCCAAATCTCTCCTTGCCAAGCAATGGATCAGGCAAGCAGTTCACGAAAAGAGGCTTTTTCCCAACGCGCTGCTTTACCTCTTTCAGAAAGGCAGTAACTGTTTTTGCTCGCCAGTCTACCCAGTTTAATCCGCTCTGGCGCCACAGCTCAACGCAGCGTGGGCACACGCAGAAGCCGTGGTCAGCGAAGTGCTGGCTGCTTATGCTTATTCCCGGAGTTTCGCGGGCGCATTCTTCTATCAGATTTAGATTGTATTCCCTGACTTCAGGGTTTGTCATGCATAGAACGTCCCATCGCAAGTTGTATTTCTTGTTGGTGCGGAATGCGGGTCCGTCCTTGGAGATTGAAATCCATTCGGGGCGCTTGGCGGCTAGTGCGTTGTCTCCGAAGCATGCGATGTTAGCGTACATTTTGGGGTTTGGCGTTCCAACCGTGCCTGATTCTGGCTTGATTCGGTAGAAGTTGTAGTCAAAGCCTTCAGCCGGTTCTGGATGATATAGAAAGACTCCAAATTTCAAAGTTTTTCACCATTTTGGCATGTTTCGTTAACGGAATAAATTCGCAGGTTATTTAAGGTTTCCAGTTTTTTCTTTAGAAAGGGCGCTTCTCACAAGGTTTATCAGAACAGATTTCGTGAAGGGCGGCAAATCAACAGAGTCGTAATTAACTTTGGACGCAGGCGGAATTCTCGCACTTTTATGGGCTTCCAGAACTAGACCACCGAAACGCTCACTCACCGCATCAATGTTTCTGAGTTCAGAAGGAAGAAGCCCTTTTTTGAAGTCCTCGTCCATTTTAGCGGCTGCCAGTACCAGCAAAGCGAAAAGCGGGTCATCCCCCAAAATCTTTGCCAGCGTCTCCTCGTCTAACTTTAAATCGTTAACTTTCGACAGTTCCGAAGCTAGCTTCTCTATTGACAAGTGTCTTTCTCTTAGCCTTTCTTTGATTGACCTGGAGGGCATGAACTCGTTAGCCTTAGTAATGGCTTCTTTCACGGCTTTTCTGGTGCAATATCCAACTAGTTGTCCAAGTTCTGAGGCTGGACCTCCGTAAACTATTGGAGCGCCACGGTTCGTTTCCGCTACGACTATGGCGTCGGTGACTGTTCCTGTGGCTTCGTCGCCAGAGGACCTGCTTCTGACATCTAGTTCTCTTAAAGCCGCCATCTTGGCTTCGGTCACTGTGATCAAAGTTCCGACTAGGCAGCTTTCAGTCGGGTTTCCATCTATGACAACTATGATGTTTATGGTGCCCTCGCGTGCTTGGATGTCT
>Ga0315289_10014917_pt1 | contig 10812 bp, 9 predicted proteins | sample YL17G11_40_MG_FD_203452 | JGI IMG/M metagenome (GOLD analysis project Ga0315289, IMG submission 203452) | Sediment microbial communities from Yellowstone Lake, YNP, Wyoming, USA - YL17G11_40 | ecosystem: Environmental > Aquatic > Freshwater > Lake > Sediment | place: USA: Wyoming | collected...
TGGATCCTCCCGCGGATCAACGCGTGCATCTTCCCCTACAACCGGAGCTTTCCCACCACCGTCGGCTGGGCGGAGCGGTCGCCCCGCGGGACGCTTCAGGAATACGCCCGCGCCGAGGCCAGCGACACGCAGCAGTTCCAGACGATCGGCGAGGCCGTGGCCGATTTCCTGGTGGGCGAGGCCTCGCCGAAGGCGCACCCGCTGCGGACGAGCCGCTGGTTTGCCCAAGTCAGCCAGGAGGTGCTGGACCTGGTGGATCGAGCCTGCCAGCGTGCGGGCCGGGACGCCGACCAGCCCGAATTTGTCTCGACCGTGACGGACCTTCGCATCCTGGCCTATCTGGCGCTGTTCCACTCGCGGCGCATCCTGGCCGGCCTGGCCTACGCGCTGTACGAGCGGACCCACAGCGCAGCGGCCCTGGACGACGCCATTGCCCATGAGCAGCAGGCCGTCGAGGCCTGGGCCAAACTGGCTGAGTCGGCTGGGGATGTCTACACCGACGACGTCAAGATGGGCGCGCGACACAAGGGCATGTCGGGGCACTGGCGCGACGAACTGGCGGAGCTTAACAACGGGCTTAGGAAGCTCAGCGGCCGGAAACGAGACCTGGGCATCGCCACGCGGAAAGGGCCTTGCCTGGCTGACTTGGCGGCCGGCGTGCCGGACGACGAGCCCCGGCCGGTGGTCCTGCACGAGCCGATCAGGTCCGCGCCGGCCTCCAAGCCCCTGCGGATCGCCGCGACCGTGCGAAGCCCGGCAGGCATCCGCTGGGTCCGCCTGCGGTACCGGGGCGTCAACCAGACGCAGGACTACCGCACGCTCCCGATGCAGCCGCGCCGGGGCGGCCGCTACGAAGCCACGGTGCCCGCGGCCCACATCCTGCCGGAATGGGACTTCATGTACCTGATCGAGGTCATGGACAAGGCCGGGCGAGGGGCGATACACCCTGATCTATTGGAGCAGACCCCGTATGTCGTGGTTCCCCTGCATCGCGGGCGACAGGCACCAACCGTGAAGAGATCGCGCCGCCGGCCATGCCCCTAGAGTTGCCCGGACGAGGATCCGTGCCGGCCGCTAACCGGACAGGCGACGCCAACCGGCTGCTGCCGGTGCAGTTCGTTATGGAGGAAGAATGAGCGACTCGCCATCGCCAGACCATCAGGTCGTTGTGCGCCCGGTCGACAACGGCAGCGTGCCCATCAACCCCGGCATGGGCTGGGGGCTGTTCCACTACGACAACTCGCTGGCCAAGTACGGCACGCGCCTCGGGCCGGAGGACCTGCTGGAGGACTTCCCGGGCTTTAGCCACGTGTACCTGCGCCTGGCGTGGTGCTACATCGAGCCGCGCCCGGGGCAATTCGACTGGAGCGTGGTGGACGGTCCGGCCCAGCGGTACATCGCGGCCGGCAAGACCATCGCCTTCCGCTTCTCCTGCTGCGAGGGACACAGCAACATTGTCTATGCGGCCCCGCAGTGGCTCCAGCAGGCCGGGGCCAAGGGCCTGTACTTCACCCGCCGCGACGGCGTGGAGTATTGGGAGCCGGTCTACGATGACCCGGTGTTCCTGCACTATCTGGACCGCTTCCTGGCGGAGGCCGGCAGGCGCTACGACGGCGACCCCCACATCGCATTTTTCGACGTCGGATCGTTCGGCATCTGGGGCGAAGGACACACCGGCCGCAGCACCGGCCAGGCGTGCGGCCCGCGGATGGTCCAGACGCACGTGGGCCTGCACGAGAAGTACTTCAAAAAGACCTATGTGGCCATCAATGACGACCTGCTGGTCTCGGGTTACAGGGAAGATCGTCCCGGGCTGCTGGAATGCGCGGCTGGCTGGGCCGCCAAGGGCAACTTCACGCTTCGCGACGACAGCATCCTGGTTCGCGGCGGGCCGCGCGCTTACAAGAGCGCCGACATCGCCCAGGTGTTCTGGCCCGTGGCGCCGGTAGTGCTGGAGAGCGACCATTACGGCAGCAGCCGCCAGCGCGGCGACTGGGGCGACGGCAGCAAGTACGAAGAGGCCATGGAGGTCTACCACGCCAGCTACGCGTCGATCCACTGGTGGCCGCGGGAGTTTCTCCAGGAGTGCCGGCCGCTGATCGATCGCATGAACCGCCGGCTGGGGTATCGCCTGATGCCCGCGGAAGTGAGTTGGCCGGCGCAGGCGAGGGCGGGGGAGGCGATCCAGGTGCAGGCTAAGTGGGCCAACACGGGCGTGGCGCCCTGCTACGGCGGAGGCCACCCGGCGCTGACGCTCAAGACGCCGGCCGGCGGGGTGGTCCTGACGCTCGTGGACGAGCACTTTAACGTGCGAGATCTGCCGGGGGGGCCGGCGGGGCAGGCGCGGACAATGGAGCAGCGGGCGACGTTCGGCCTGCCCGCCAACGTTCCGCCTGGCCGGTACGAGGTGTTCGTCTCGGTCGGCTCCGCCATCGGCACGCCGCGGATCGCCCTGCCGCTGGACGGCCACGACGGGCGGCGGCGGTATCGTCTGGGCAGCATAGAGGTTCAGGAAGCCCAGGACGCCGCTGGCTGGTTCAGCGGCCTAAGCTCACCAGGCGCGGTCGAGAAGCGGCCGTGCTTGTAGCTTGGCCAACATCGAGTTCCACGAAAACCAGGCGGACACAACTTCGCTTCGGGGCGGGGATTTGGACCTGTTCATTTTTTCGATCTCGTGGTGGAATAACCACGCTGAAAAAGAGGCTTTTTTTCACATTGGCAGATCAGGCTCAAGGGATTCCTGTCGTAGTCTGAGGAACAGGTAGTCGAGGTTGGTCACGCCGCAGGCCCGGTGGATGATACAGCTGACGGTGTTGTTGAAGCGATCCCGCGGTCCGATGGTGATGCAATGCTTGCAGAAGTTCAACACGTCAACCTAGGCTTTCAGCAGCCACCGCCCGAACTTCCGCACCGCCTCGATGCCCTAGACCGCCGCCAACCTCCCACCGCCCAACCGCAAGAGCCTCGCGACCGGGACCGTCCGCATCCCTTCCGACTGCATGGTGGTACGGGGTGGGCTGATCGACACCCGCGACAACGAGGGGGTTGACCACGTGCCGGTACTGGGGCGGATCCCGGGCCTGGACGTGCTGTTCCGCGACACGACCCGCTGCCGGCAATACCAGACACTGTTTGTGTTCATCCGCCCGGTGGTGCCGCGGGCCCCGGAGTTCGCGGACCTGATCTCGATCAGCCGGCAAGATCGCGCCAAAGCCAAGCTGCCCGGCGAGTGGGGCTAGGGGATGCGCGGGGCGGCTGGGCGGCAATCAGGGCGTTACAGCACCCGGGCCACCGCCTGCCGCCAGCCCTCGTAGTTTCGACGACGAGAAGCCTCGTCCATGGCTGGATGGTAGACCACGCTGCCCAGGTCCAGCGCCTCCAATTCCTTCAGGCCGCGGTACACCCCCAGCCCCAGCGCACCGGCCAGCACCGCCCCCAGCGCGGACAACTCAGCCATCCGTGATGCGCTGACGGCTACGCCGGTCATGTCGGCCACGAACTGCATCAGCAAGCGGTTGGCGGTCATGCCCCCGTCCCCGCGAATCTGGGTGAGCTTGACCCCGGTGTGAGCGGCCATGGCGTCCAGCACGTCGCGGACCTGGTAGCCGATCGCCTCCAGGGCCGCCCGCGCGACGTGGCAGCGGGTCGAATGCGGCGTCAGGCCCACGAGGGCGGCCTTGGCGTCCTGCTTCCAGTAAGGCGCCCCCATTCCCACGAACGCCGGCACCAGATACACCCCGCCGTTGTCGGGAACCTCCGCCGCCAGCGCCTCGCTTTGGGACGAGTCGTCGATGAGCCGCAATTGGTCCTTCAGCCAGGCAATGATCGCCCCCGTGCAGTTGATGATGCCCTCCAGGGCGTAGGTCGGCTGGCCATCCAGGACCCATGCCAGGGTCGTGACAATACCCGGGGGAGCCTCCGCCGCCCGATTGCCGATGTTGACCAGCACCGAGGAACCGGTGCCGAAGGTGACCTTGGCCATGCCTTGGCGATAGCATCGCTGCGCAAACAGCGCCGCCTGCGAATCGCCCATGACGCCGCGGATGTCGATCGGCCGCTCCAGCAAGCCCTCCAGCGTGGTGGCGCCCATTGGATCGCCGCTGGGGCGGACCAGCGGCAGCGCGCTGGCCGGCACGCCGAACAGGCCGCACAGCTCCTGGTCCCAGGCCAGGCGGTGAATATCATACAGCAGCGTGCGGCAGGCGTTGGTGGGGTCGGTGGCGAACACCTTTGCGCCCGTCAGGCGGTAGATCAAATACGCGTCGATGGTGCCGATCAGCGCCCGGCCGTCCCGCAGCATTGCCGCCAGGTCCGGCCGGTTCTCCATCAGCCAAGTCATCTTGGGGGCGCTGAAGTAGCTGTCTATCTTCAGGCCGGTCTTGCGGCGGATCGTCTCCTCACATCCGGCCTCGACCAGGCGTCGGCAGACGCCCTCGCCTCGCCGGCACTGCCAGACAACCGCGTTGTGTAGCGGCCGGCCGCTGGCGCGATCGAAGACAACGAACGTCTCTCGCTGGTTGGTCAGGCTCAGGCACAACAAATCCTCCGCGTCCGGCCTGGCCTGCTCCAGCAATGCCCGCACGGCCGCCAGCACGTTCTCGTAAATCTCCTGGGCGTCGTGCTCGACCCATCCGGGCTGGGGGTAAATCTGGCGGTGGGGCAGCCCCACGCGGTGCAGCAGCCGCCCGGACGGCTCCAACAGCAGGGCTTTGCTGCCCGAGGTGCTCTGGTCGATGGCCAGGATGGTCTTGGACATGCTCAAGCTCCGCCCAGCAGGCGGCGCATCGTCTGGGCCATCGCCGCGCCGCTCAGGCCGTAGTGCTCGAATATCTCCCGCTGGCTGCCATGCACCGTGGGCTCATCCGGCAGCCCCACCAGGCGGAAGCGGCATCGCGCGCCTGCCTCGAGCAACACGGCCGCACAAGCCTCGCCCAGTCCGCCGTGCACGCTGTGCTCTTCGGCCGTGACCACGGCGCCCGTCGCGCCGGCGTCCAGTATCGCGGCGCGATCCAGCGGTTTGATCGTGTGCATGCTGATCACGCGGCAACGGATGCCTTCGACCTCGAGCAATCCTGCGGCCTCCACGGCCGGGTGCACGGCTTCGCCGGTGGCGATGAAGGCGGCGGCGTCGCCGAATCGGACGGCGATCGACCGCCCCACTGTGAAGCGCGCGTCGGGCAAATGTAGATGCGGCATGGGCGCCTTGCCGAAGCGCAGATACATCGGCCGGGGGTGGCCAACGGCCGCGCGGATCGCCTGGCGCGTCTCGAAGTTGTCCGCCGGGACCACCACGTCGATGTTGGGGATCGCCCGCAGCGCGGCCAGGTCGTGCAGGGAGTGGTGCGTGGCGCCCAAGGCCCCGTAGGACACCCCGGCGCTGATGCCCACCAGCTTGACCGGGTTGTTGGAATAGGCTACGTCGTTCTTGACTTGCTCCAGCGCTCGGGCGGTCAGGAAGCAGGCCGGCGAGACGGCGAACACCTTCTTGCCCGCCGACGCCAACCCGGCCGCAATACCCACCAGATTCTGCTCGGCGATGCCCACCTCCACCAGTTGGGCGGGCAGTTGGGCGGCAAACGGCGCAAGCTTGCCCGAGCCGCGAGAGTCGCCCGTGACCACCACGATATCGCGGTCCCCCCGTGCCAGCTCCAGTAGCGTGTCGGCAAACACCTCCAGGTTGGGCCGGCCGGCGCCGCCAGGCGCCGCGGGCGATGCGCTCATGAGCGGTCCTCCCGCTTGGCGTCGCCGTCGGCGCCCTCCAGCAGTTGCTTGCGAGCCGCCTCCAGCTCGGCCATTGCCTGGGCGTATTCCTGATCGGTGGGCACCCCGTGATGCCACTTGGCGATATTCTCCATGAACGTCACGCCCTTGCCCTTGATCGTCCGCGCCAGCACCAGACTGGGCCGGCCAGGGGCGAACGGCGCCTGGCCCAGCACGTCCGCTAGCTCCGCCACGTCATGTCCGTCCACCTCGCGCACCGCGTAACCGAACGCCTCAAACTTGGCCGCCAGCGGCTCCAGGCCGCACACCTGCTCCGTCTGGCCGGTGATCTGCATGTAGTTGCGGTCCACGATGGCCACCAGGTTGTCCAGGCGGTAGTGGGCGGCGGCCATTGAGGCCTCCCAGTTGGACCCCTCGGCCAGCTCCCCGTCGCCCAATAGGACGAACACGCGGGTGCGTCGGTGGTTCATCTTGCCCGCCAGGGCCATGCCCACCGCCAGCGGCAGGCCATGGCCCAAAGCGCCGGTATTTTGCTCGATGCCGGGCACCCCGCGGGTCGGATGGCCGATGTAGCGCGAGCCGAATCGCCCGAGCGTTTGGAGGTCCTGGGCAGGGAAGAAGCCGCGGTCGGCCAGCACCGCGTACAGGGCTTCCACGCAGTGGCCCTTGCTGTGGATATAGCGGTCGCGGTCGGGGCTGGCGAAGGTGGCCGGCGAGACGTTCAGCACGCGGTTGTACAGCACGTTGAGCACGTCGATGCATGAAAGGTCGCCGGAGGTGTGGCCGGCGCCGGCGCGGTGGATTATTTCAAGTATGGTCCGGCGATACTGAATCGACTTGAGCTTGAGTTGCAGCAGGTCGGCCTGCGTGAGATCGCTCATCACCGCCGCCTTGGGCTACTTCTGATCCGGATGGACGTACAGGTCCCAGCCCATGTAGTTCGTCAGCGCCTCCGACAGAACCTGCGAGCAACTGGAGAGGTTCATGGCTACGTGGTGCTCAAAGCCTTCCAGGCAGATGTACCGCAGCAGCTCCTGTAGGCCGCTGACGTGGATGACGGCGCAACTGCCGAAGGTCTCCAGCGGGTCGTCGGTGAGCGTGCCCTCGGCGACATAGCCGCGGATGCGGCCGGTGTCGTCCTCGGTGCTCAGGCGGGCGACGGTGACAGGCCCGGGGCGGGTCCGCCCGGCCAAGGCGCCGTAGGTCTTGTCCTTGCCCTGGGTGCCGGCCAGGATGTCGGAATACCGCATCTTCGTGCGGTCCAGGAAGCAACTGGCCCAGTTGCCGCAGTGGAACAGGACGCACTTGTCGGGCTGGTCGGCGTAGTTGTTGTTCCAGTCGGCCAGGGCACTGGGGGTTCCGGAGGCCAGTTGCATGGCATACATGGTCAGCGCGCCGGTGACGTCCACCTCGCAGGCGCAGGGCGCCAACTGCTGGCTCATCATGCTCATCACGGCGCAGGGGTTGACGCCGTAGTTCTGCTGGATGGAGGTCCAGCACTGAAACGCGCTGGCCTGGAGATCGTTGGCCTGCATCCACTCGTCAATGGCCGCCGCCAACTGGGCCATCTTTTGGAGGGCCTCGGAGGGCACGCCGCTGGTGTCGGCATAGGCCTTGATGCCCTCGAGGCGGTCCTTGACCGCCGGCTGGCCGGCGAGCTTCACGGCCTGGGCCAGAATCTCCGACAAGTCCACCGTCGAGACGCTAATGCCGTTGGCCTCCAGGATCTTCTCGCTGTAGCGGACCGTGTTAAACGCGTTGGGCCGGGCGCCGATCGCCCCCAGCCGCGCCCCGCGCAGGCCGCGGACCACGCGGCAGACGCCCGTGAACCGCTCCAGGTCGGCCGCGAAGGATACGTCCGAGGGATGCACCGTGTGCAGGGCGGTCAGCGAGAAGGGGATGTTGGCCTGGCGGAGGTTGCTGGTCACCGAGAGCTTGCCGCAGAAGCTGTCGCGGCGGTCCTCGACGGCCATCTTCTTCATGTCGTCGGGGAAGGCCTGCACCAGCACCGGCGCGTCCAGGCGGGCCTGCTTGATCGTTTCCAGCACGCCCTTTTCGTCGCCGAAGTTGGGCAGGCTGACCAGGATGCCGTCGATGCGGTCTCGCTCGCGGCCAAACAGTTCGGCGCAGCGGCGGGCGTCTGCGTAGGTTTCGACGGCGCCGAACTTGGTCGCTTTCTCGTCGAGGATGACTGCGTCGATGCCCGCGCGGCGCAGCACCTCCAGCAGCTCCCGTCGGCCCTTGTTGACCAGGTGATCGGGGAAGAAATCGCGATTGCCGATGATGACGCCCAGCGTGCAGCCGTTCATGGTGAGGTCCCTTTTGTGGGGTCCGCGGTCGCCGTCGAACCAGCCAGCCGGCGGGAATCATACCCCCGGCCGGACCGGCCTGCAAGGGCCAGCACAGCCGCCGATGGAATGGCCGCGGCAGGGAATTGCCGTATTATGGTCTTGCAGACTGCCTGCGTGATTAGTTACTATGTAACAGAATGGTAGCGCAGTTACCTAGGAGCGCAGCGTGGATACACAATCCAACGAGCTTTACCGGCTGATGGCCCAGGTCATCGCCGCCGCCGGACACGAGGTGCGCCTGGCCATCCTGGAATACCTGCGCGATGGGGAAAAGTGTGTCTGCGACATCGCCGCGCACGTGGGGGCCGGCCGGCCCAACGTCTCGCGCCACCTGGCCGTGCTGTCGGGGGCCGGCCTGGTGGAGCATCGCAAGGAGGGGCTGCGGATGATGTACCGGCTGGCTTGCCCGTGCATCCTCGACATGACCCGTTGCGTCACGCAGGTGCTCCGCCGCCGCGCCCGCCAGTCCAGCCGACTGCTTCTGCGCCTCTGAGCTATCGCCCATGGACAGGAACCAACTTAAGCGGCTGGCGGCGTATGCGGCGGTGTTTGCGGGTCTGTTCTTCCTGCCGGTCGGCAGCCAGCGATTCCGCAACAGCGTCTTGGAGGCCTTGCACCTGGCCAACTGGTACGCCCGCGAGCACGTGCTGCTGTGCCTGGTGCCGGCGTTCTTCATAGCCGGGGCCATCGGGGTGTTCGTCAGCCAGGCTTCGGTGATGAAGTACCTGGGCGCCAAGGCCAACAAGGTCCTGGCCTACGGCGTGGCGGCTGTGTCCGGCTCGATCCTGGCGGTTTGCTCCTGCACCGTGCTGCCGCTGTTCGCGGGCATCTGGCGGATGGGCGCGGGCCTGGGCCCGGCCACCGCTTTCCTCTATTCCGGACCGGCGATCAACGTGCTGGCCATCATCCTCACCGCACGCATCCTGGGCCTGGAGCTGGGCATCGCCCGGGCCGTCGGCGCGATCAGTTTTAGCGTGATCATCGGCCTGATCATGCACCTTATCTACCGCAAGGAGGAGTTGGCCAAGGCCAGCGGCCAGCTGGGAATGCCCAAACCGGAGGTTTCCAGGCCGCTGACGCACAACGCCCTGTTCTTCTTCGTGATGGTTGGCGTGCTGGTGTTCGCCAACTGGGGCGCTCCCAACAACTGGCACTTCGCACTGAGCGACGGGACGGAGTTCAGGGCGGCCGTTACGAAGGCGCCGGAAGATGCTTCCGCCCCCGGCGCGGCGTACCGGGTCAAGCTGCTGGAAGGGCCGGACCAGGGCAAGGAACTCAACGTGGAGGCGTCGCGGATCGCCCAGAAGACGCCGCTTTCAGGCACATGGACCACGATCTGGCGGAGCAAATGGCTGGTGACCGCTGGGTTCGCGGCAGCGTTCTCGCTCATCCTGATCTTCTGGTTTGCCGTCAGGTGGTGGAAGGTCGTGCTGGCGGCGATCCCGCCGATTGTGCTGGCCCTGGCCCTCCCGACCGGCGGCCTGTGGGTGCTGATCCCGTTCGCAGCCGCCGTCATCGGCCTGTCGATCATCCTGAGCACGGATAAGGGCGAAGGCGGCGAGTGGTTCTCCGCGACCTGGGGCTTTGCCAAGCAGATCCTGCCGCTCCTGTTCTTCGGCGTGCTGGCGGCCGGCTTCCTCCTGGGTCGGCCTGACCACGAGGGGTTGATCCCGAGCAGGTACGTCGAGATGCTGGTGGGCGACAGCCCGAACCGGATGCTCGAGATGACCGGCTGGGGCGGCGGCGCCTTTGAGGGCTTCGCGCGGTCCATCTGGCCGCTGTGGACCAACTTCTTCGCGTCGGTCTTCGGGGCGTTCATGTACTTCGCGACGCTGACAGAGGTGCCCATCCTCCAGGGCCTCATCGGCGCGGGGATGGGCAAGGGCCCCGCCCTGGCGCTGCTGCTGGCCGGCCCGGCGCTGAGCCTGCCCAGCATGCTGGTCATCGCCGGGATCATGGGAATTCGCAAGACTGTGGTGTACGTGTCGTTGGTGGTCGTCATGGCGACGATCAGCGGGCTGCTGTTTGGGACATTTGTCTGACAGAGCGGGCGCCCAAGGCGGCGCCAAGGAGAGCAGAATGAAGAGGCTTCAGGTGCTGGGCCCCGGATGTCCTAAGTGTAAGGCGCTGGCGGAAAACACAGAGGCCGCCGCCAAGGCGCTGGGCATCGAGTACACGCTGGAAAAGGTCACCGACATCAAGGAGATCATGAAGCTGGGGGTGATGATGACCCCGGCGCTGGTGGTGGATGGCCAGGTCAAGGTGGTGGGCAAGGCGCCTGATGTCGAGGCGATCAAGGCATTCCTGGCATGATCGCCACCCATTGGATGGCAGCCCAGTGCCCCTGTAGCGGCGGCGGTGGCGGGCTGACCTCGCTGCTTCTGCTGGCCCTTGTGCTGGGGCTGTGGCAGTCGGTGAAATGGGCCAAGACGCCCGCCGCTGCGCCGCGGGGCAGGTGGCGTCGCGCGGTCCCCATCGCCACGTCAGTGGTTCTGGTGGCTGCAATTGTGGCGATCCTGGCGGCCCGGTGGATGAACGGCCCCCAGCGCATCGCAGACACGCCTGGGGTGGCTGGACCGGCGGCGCAAGGCGGGCGGCCGCAACTGCTGGACTTCGGCTCCAAGAACTGCATCCCCTGCAAGACGATGGCGCCCATTCTTGAGGAACTGGGGCGAGAGTACCAAGGCGTGATGAACGTCAGATTCGTGGATGTCAATTTGAAAGAGAACGTGCCGCTGGC
>Ga0315289_10014918_pt1 | contig 10812 bp, 9 predicted proteins | sample YL17G11_40_MG_FD_203452 | JGI IMG/M metagenome (GOLD analysis project Ga0315289, IMG submission 203452) | Sediment microbial communities from Yellowstone Lake, YNP, Wyoming, USA - YL17G11_40 | ecosystem: Environmental > Aquatic > Freshwater > Lake > Sediment | place: USA: Wyoming | collected...
TGACTCTGACGCACACCCAACGCTGGCACGCGGCTCGAGGGACCGCCGGGTCGGGCCATGTGTACCAGGGACGGTATCGTTCCTTTGTCATCGAGACCGAAGGCTACCTCGTCCGCGCCTGCCGATACGTGGAGCGCAACGCCCTCCGGGCCGGCTTGGTCAAGGCGGCGGAGGATTGGCGCTGGGGTTCGCTGTGGCGCGGGATGCATCCCGAGGTGACCGAGGACGTACCAGCCTTGAGCGATTGGCCGATCGAACGTCCCCCTCGGTGGCGGTGGCTGGTGAATCTCCCCCAACCGGCGGAGGAGGAGCAAACGCTGAAACGCTGCGTCGAGCGGGGCCGGCCGTTCGGCTCGGATGACTGGGTCTCCCGGATGGCCAAGCGCCTGGGCCTGGCAGCCACGCTTCGTCGCCGCGGCCGTCCAAAAAAAGGTTCCTGACACCTTTTCCTGCCCGAAAAAGGTTCCTGACACCTTTTTTTGCTACCGTGGCATCCCCCGTGGAAAGGGGTACTTGACGGATGCCCCGAAGGACGATAAAAATGAAATAGTGCTACTTTGTCAACTTCGCGCCCCCGAGAGAGGGGATAGCGCGGTGGGCATTCTTGCCCGCCGCGCGGTGGCCAAGAATGGCCACCGCGCCTCCGCTTACCTGCGGTCGCCACGGCGCCCAGCCAGGGTCGAGGGGCGGAGTTGACAAAGTAGCAATAGGACGGGGATGAGAATGCCGGGAAAAACGCGATGATACCTTCCGGGAAAGAGAAGAAAAAGGCCTGGCTCCTCGGCTTGGGGCTGGATAACGAGGACGGTCACCTCCGCGTGACCCGCGGGGAGAACTTTCACCTGGTCGGCGGGAGCGAGGACACGCACTCGACGATGCAGGAGAAGGCAGTCAAGTTCAACGAGAAACTTCGCGAGCGCGGCCAGCGTCTGGAGGAAGTTACCAAAGACGAGTTCCGCGACATCGCCCACCAGATCGGCCTGACGGACAAGCACCTGGCGCCTTAACGAGCGGCTTCACAATAGGTCGCAGTACTTTTTGCGCAGCCGGCGGATTTCGAGGACATACCGGATCATCTCCGCGGGGTTGTTTTTTCCCCACCCTTTGACTCTTTCCAGGACGGTCTTGGGATAAGCAACTTGCTTTCCGGTTAACGCTGCGAACACCTCGGCCGTGCGCGCCGCAATGGCTCGTGCGTCTTCATCATTGCCGAAAACGTGGATCGGCTGGTTCGCGCGTCCGACGGTCCGAACGCCGAGAACCGGCACCGTGCCGCTTGCGTTATAGGGCCGAAAAACTTGCGGGTTCTCCATCCGCCACACGGCCAAGTCCTCGATGTCCGCGAAGGCCAGGTCCATGTTGCGAAGGGGGGAACGGATTGCCAATCGCTGTCCTTTCAGATCCATCACGACGACGGCACGCGGCCGGCGGATTTCGGCCACGGCGGCGGCCGCAAGCAGAACTAGAAGAGTTACGAAGCCCACGCCGGCGGCCCAGGGGGCGATAGCGGGGAACTGGAACCCGAGTGCCGCGCCGGCGACGCCCAGGAAAGTGCTTGCCGTGAAAACGGCGGCAAACCCCGGCAGGGCATGACGTTTGGCCTGGATGGAAATTCCTTCGCTGGTTTCGGCGAGGACACCCCAGGTGGGAATCGCTAGCGGTGGTTGTGGTTCGCAAGCGAGGAATGCCTGGAGGCGGCGCTTTCGTCCGGGCAAAGTAACTGTGTATTTCACCAAGTACAGACCCGTCACGACAAAGGGCACCAGAAAAAGGAGCATGACCCAAGCCACCTCGGGGCTGGGTGGATTCTTCACCCAGACTTTGCCGGCAAGAGAACTCAAGGCAATCCCTAGAAAGAGCGTAGTTACGCTCCACCAAAAGATAGTGAAAGCCAGACCTAGAGCAAACTGACCCCACGGGCTGCGCCGGCTTGACGGTTTACGGGCCCGCAACCTTGCGTTAATCGCACCGCCGCCGAACCAGGCGATTCCCGGCGCGACGACAAGCAAGACCAGGACTCCGGTCGCCGTGCCCCATTGCCAGGGGAGCGATTTGCTCGCGAATCCGAGTCCAAACCCTGCAATCGCGGAAATCGCAAAGTAAACGGCAAGCCGCACGGAGCCACCTACCGCCAAGGTCTTGGAGGAGCCGACTCGCCTTACTTCCGCGGCCTTGCGTCCCGTGAGGACGTCCCGCCATAGCCAGATGCAGAAAAGGGTGAAAGGCATTAAAAAAATGAGCATGTCAATCGGGAACGGTTCGACGGCGGGAGCAAGGGTGCTGGCAGCCGGATCGCGGGGATTGTAATAGGCCGTCAAACCGTCTCCGGGTTTCAGGGCGGTGTTAAGGATAGGAAGCCGCGGCCGGGGCACCTGAAAGCCTGTCTTCGGCGGGAATTCGGCCGTGTAGGTTTTTCCATCCAGGGTGTAGCGATAGGTAAGTATGCCCTGCGGCGAATCCGCCTCTTCCTCGTTGGTCGCCGGTTCGAAAGCCACCACCTCCGCATGGACGGGCTCATAGAAGAGGACCTCGTTGATGCCGCGGAGAATCTCTCGTCCCACAAGAAAAAGGAATAGACCGACCACCAGCGATGTGCCTAGGGCCGCCAGCGGTTTCTGGGCCACCTTGGGGATGGGAATGGTGATGCGCATCGGTGATCCGCTCCAGACCGCAATTGCTGGTCTTGCCGGCGCCCGCGAATACTACTGGCAGGTACGTAGCCGGGCAACGGTTTATTCGGCCGCAGCGCCGCGAAAAGGCTGTCCGTCACCCCGCCGGTGTGGTAAACTGATGCGATTGGCTCGCTCGTGGCCATCTCTGGCGAAAGGGAGACTGTGCAACCACTGAAAATGCAGCCGGTGCTGAAAGAGAAGGTCTGGGGCGGGCATCGCCTGGCGGGCCTTCTCGGAAAGAACGCGCCGGCGGACCGGCCAATCGGCGAATCGTGGGAACTGGCGGACCATCCCCACGGCACGAGCACGGTGGCCGAGGGGCCGATGCGCGGCAAATCGCTCCGGGAGGTCCTCAAGCGTGAGGGCGAAGCGGTGCTCGGCCGGGCGATCGCCGCCCGCGGATGGGCCGACCGGTTCGGCCTCCTCATCAAGTTCATCGACGCCGCCGACCGCCTCAGCGTCCAGGTCCATCCGGACGATGCGTACGCGGCGAAGCACGCGCCGGGCGAGAGCGGAAAAACCGAGTGCTGGGTGGTCGTCCATGCCGAGCCGGACGCCTGGCTCGTCCGGGGGCTTGTGCCGGGGACGACCCGCGACCGCTTGGCCGAGGCGCTCAAGACCGGGAAGGTCGAGGCGCTTCTAAAGAAACACGCCGTCCGCGCCGGGGACTTCTTCTGGATCCCCGCGGGGACGATTCACGCCATCGGGCCGGGCGTCGTGCTGGCGGAAATCCAGCAGAACTCCGACGTGACGTACCGCCTGTACGACTGGGGTCGGATGGGGATGGACGGCAAACCGCGCGAGTTGCACGTCGCGGACGCGTTGGCGTCGGCGAACTTCTCGGGCGAGGAGCCGCCTGCCGGCGGGCGCGGCCGGACCGCCGACGAAACGGGCCTCGTCATCGAGCACCTGGCGGACTCGCGCGTCTTCAGCCTGAGCCGCATCCGCCTCGACCGCCGGCCGTGGGCCGCCGAAACCGGCGGCACGTTTGCCGCCCTGGTCGTCCTGGCGGGCAGCGCGCGGCTGGTGGCGGGCGACGGGACGCTCCAGATCGGGCGCGGCGACACGGTGCTTGTGCCGGCCGACGCGGGAGAGTACGTCTTCGAGTCGCCCCAGACGCTCGACGTGCTCGTCGCCGCGCCGCCGGGCAAAGCGCCGACCTGCTAGGATCCCTCATGCCGGCCGAACGACTTCAGAAGATCCTGGCCCGTGCGGGCGTCGCCTCGCGGCGGGCGTGCGAATCGCTCATCGCCGAAGGCCGCGTCAGCGTGGACGGCCGGGTGGTGGCCCAGCCGGGGACGAAGGCCGACCCGGCGACCCAGGACGTTCGCCTCGACGGCCGGCGGCTGGCGGCGGAGCGGCTCGAATACTGGATCCTCAACAAGCCCCCGGGCGTCGTCTGCACGAACTCCGATCCGGCCGGACGCACGCGGGTGGTGGACCTTATGCGGGAGACGCCGGCGAGGCTCTTCCCGGTGGGGCGGCTCGACGCGGATTCCAGGGGCCTCCTGGTGATGACGAACGACGGGGCGCTCGCGAACCGGCTCGCGCACCCCAGATATGAGGTTCCGAAGACGTACCTGGCGACCGTGGCGGGGCGGGTGACGGGGCAGGACGTTGTGCGGCTCCTTCGCGGGGTGTACCTGGCGGAGGGGCGGGCGCGGGCGGCGCACGTCCGGGTGCTCAAGCGCGGGACGGCCCGGTCGGTCCTCGAAATCACCTTGCGCGAAGGCCGCAACCGCGAGATCCGCCGAACGCTCGCCAGCCTCCGCCATCCCGTGCGGGAACTCGTGCGGACGCGGATCGGACGCCTCAGCCTCCGCGGCCTCGGAACAGGACGGGCTCGACGCCTGACGCCGGAAGAGGTACAATACCTGGACGCGCTCGCGTCGGGTGAGGCGGGAGTGCGAGTCCCCGACGAGGGGCGCCGGGCGCCAAGGCCGGAGCAAAATCGCGAAGCGGCGAAAGAAAGAGCGGGAAGGCATGACCCAACTGGAACAGGCGAGAAAAGGCCTCGTCACCGACGCGATGCGGGCCGTCGCCGAGACCGAAGGGCTCGACCCGGAAACGGTCCGCGCGCGGGTGGCGGCGGCGCGGATCGCGATTCCGTTCAACCGCCTCCGGCGCGCGGCGCGGGTGATGGGCGTCGGCGAGGGGCTCCGCGTCAAGGTGAACGCAAACATCGGCACGAGCCCGGACTACGCGGACGTCGCGGCGGAACTGGAAAAACTCAAGGCCGCCGAGGAAGCCGGGACCGACGCGCTGATGGACCTGTCGACGGGCGGCGACGTTCGGGCCATCCGGCGAAAGATTCTGGACGCGTGCCGCGTGACGGTCGGAAGCGTTCCGATTTACGAGGCGGCCGCAAAGGCCGCTCAGACCCATCATGACCTGGCGAAGATGACGGCGGACGACATGCTCGCGAGCGTCCGCCGCCACGCCGAGGACGGCGTCGATTTCGTGACGGTCCACTGCGGAGTGACGCGCCGGATAGTGGAGTCGGAGGCGCTCGGGCGGCGCGTGTGCGGCATCGTGAGCCGGGGCGGCATGTTTCTCGCCCACTGGATGCGGCGGAACCGCCAGGAGAATCCGTTCCACGAGCGGTTCGACGAGGTGATCGACATTTCGCGAGAGTTCGATGTGACGCTCAGCCTGGGCGACGGTCTTCGGCCGGGCGCGATCGCCGACGCCATGGACGCTCCCCAGGTCGAAGAACTGCTGGTGCTGGCGGAACTGGCGCTCCGGGCGACCGCCGCCGGGGCCCAGGTCATCATCGAAGGGCCAGGACACGTGCCGCTCAACCAGGTCGAAGCCCAGGTCCGCCTCGAAAAAGAAATGACCGGCGGCCTGCCGTTCTACGTCCTCGGACCCATCGTGACGGACGTCGCGCCGGGGTACGATCACCTGACGAGCGCGATCGGCGGGGCGGTGGCGGCGATGGCGGGCGCGGATTTCCTCTGCTACGTCACGCGGACCGAGCACCTCGGCCTCCCGCGGCCGGAGGACGTGCGGGAAGGCGTCATCGCGGCGCGGATTGCGGCCCACGTGGGCGACCTCGCGCGCGGACTGCCGGCCGCAAGGGACTGGGACCTCCGCGTCAGCGAGGCACGCAGCCGCCAGGACTGGGAAGCCCAGATCGCCCAGTCGATCGACGGACGGCGTGCGGCGAGCCTGCGGGAAGCGCGCCGGCCGGCCCACGGCGACGTGTGTTCCATGTGCGGCGACTATTGCGTCTTCAAGGTCGGCAAATCGGATGGCGCGGAGGAGGGACGCGGATGAAGCGGACGGCGGCGTGGACGGCGGCGTGCCTGGCCCTGGCGATGGTCGGCTGCCACAAGGAGACGGCGCCGCCGACGGCGCCCACGCCAGAAGGGTCCGCCGGCAACACGCCGTTCCTCATCCAGTTCGAGGCGGAGCGAGCGGATGGCGGGAAGGTGACGCTCGATGCGCTCAAAGGCCGCGTGGTGCTGGTGGACCTGTTCGGGACCTGGTGCCCGCCTTGCCGGCGCGCGACGCCGGTCATCGTCAGTCTCTACGAGCGGTACCGGACGCAGGGGTTCGAGGTGGTGGGACTGGCGTACGAGAGGACGGAGACGGTGGAGGCGGCGAAGGAAGCGGTGCTCGCGTTCAAGAAGGACTACGGCGTGCCGTACGTCCTGGCCATCGGTCCGGAAGAGGTGAAGGGGCAGATTCCCGGAGGATTCGAGGGATATCCGACGATGGTGCTGGTGGACCGTCAAGGGGTGGGTCGGCGTCATTTCGTCGGTTTTTCGCCGGGCGAGGAGGCGACGCTCGGCGATGAGATTGAGAAGTTGCTGGCGGAGCCGGAATAAGCGGGGTTACATAAGTTGTGCGCGGTTGGTTCGCCGCCCAGTTTACTGGGCGCGTGCTGTGCCGTTCACATTTAGCCGCCCAGTTTACTGGGCGCTGAACTTGACCTTTTTGCGCGGTGGGTCGGAGCCTGTCCCGAGCGGAGTCGAGGGGCACCCACCGCGCTAAAGGCGCTTGGGCGCGCGGCGGGTACGGAGACCCGCCGCGCCAGGTAGGCAATCGAGAGGGGGGCGAAAGGAGCGGGAGATGAAACGCATGATGCTCATCGGGTTGGCGGCGGCGGTGCTCATTGCCGGGTGCGTGGGGACGGCGGTGAAGCAGGCGTATTATGGCGTGACGGGGGCGAGCGGCAGGTACTTCGAAATCAGGAACATGGGCGGCCCGACGAGCCTCCTCGCGTACCGCTCGGCCCAGGTGGAATCGTTCGACCCGTCGCCGATGCTCGGGGCGATCCCGAAGGACGTCGTGGCGTCGGTGCGGCCGGCGGTCGCGGCGAAACTCGCGGAACTCGATGCGTTCCAGACGGGCGGCGGCAAGCCGACCTTGCTCATCCGCGGAAAGTTCATGGACTACGATTCGGGCGGTTCGGCGCTTCGGGCGGCCGGCTTCGGCGTGGACCCCTTCCTGACGGTCCAGGTGGAGATCGTCAACGCCGATACGAAACAGGTGCTTGGCATCGCGATGGTCACGGGGACCGTGAAGAGCGCGGTGCGCGTCGGCTCGGATGAACTGGCGGAGGGCGTGGGCAAGGCCGTGAAGGGCCTCCTGGAATCCCACATGAAGAAGCCCGAGTAGCGCGCGATGGGTTCGCCGCGGGGCTTGCCCCGCGCTGCGAACAGCGCCTGGCCAAGGCCGGGGCATGCCGTGCAAGTTCTTGTGGAAAAGATTTATCTCAGCGATCTCTGTGAGAAAACGGTGTCAGGAACCGTTTTTAGAAAAACGGTTCCTGACACCGTTTTTCCCTAATGGTGGGAGCGGTATGACTCGGCGTCCCCTACGGGCACAGCAACCAGGTGGCAGCAAACGCCGCGGCGGCAGCACCAAGCAGAAACGCAACCACCACAACGCACCCGCAACCGGACTTGCCGCCGATGAACCTGCCGATCTTCCGCTGACGCCCGTACTTGGTGAGCGGAATGCCCGTCTTGCGGGAGATTCGGGATTTCAGCCCCGAAATCCCTGCCGCCCGCTTCCACGAGAACGAGAAACCAAACTTGCGGCCCATTATGAACCTGACCTTTCAACAATGTTGCCGGTGGCTCTGTAGGTCGGAGTTCCGGGGACGGGTACGTATTTTACCGGCGCGCATGCCCCTCGGCCCGGACCCGAAGATTTCAGGCCACTGGTCATGCCGATATTTTACTGCGCGGCAAGCAGTAAAGCAACGGGGAGTTCGGGGGACAGGATACGTAACTGGAAGCCCTCCTGGACCGAACGCTGCGGCCGAAGAGGCAGGTAGCCAACCCCAATGGGCAAACGAGTTAAGTATCCTGTCCCCCGAACTCACCTTCAACCGATCCCGTTCCTTCCGGCTCATCCGCGGTTCCATCCTCGTCCTCCTTCCGGCCACCCGGCCGCAAAGAGAACAATTCTACTTTGCGGAAACCGGACATTATCACTTTGCGGCGACACTATCATTGTCTGGACTTGACCGTCGCCGCAGGGTAAAATACCCTCGATGCTTTGGTGGCGCGCCTTGGCCTCTGGCTCTGGTTGTCAACTGGGGCCTGGCAAGTTGCGTTACGCGCCCTGCAAGTGGTGCATGACAGGCCCGGGGCGGCTATAATCTGCTAGGCGCTGGTACTATTGCAACTCAGGAGGTGTATCATGATAAGCGGCCTCAAGATGTCGGGGTATCGTTTGCTTGATGACTTCAGCGCCGACTTTGGTCCCCTGACGGTTGTCATCGGCGCAAACGCGACTGGCAAGAGCACGCTGATCGATGCTTTGCGTCTAATCTGCGAGTGTGCGGAGTTCCCGCTTCAGAAGGCACTGGACCTGCACGGGTGGGCACCATCGCTCCTCAACGCCTCCTCGAAAGGCGAGAAAATCAACTGGAGACTTGCCTTCTCTAAGCCCAAGCACCAAATGCGGTGGGCATTCCTGCCATTGCACGAGAACGTTGGGTACACATACGAGGTTACTATTGGCATTGATCGCCGTTTGGGCCAAGCCGTACCAGAGCAGGAGGTCCTGCGGTTGACAGAACCACGGTCCGGGTTCGCCGGGCCTTTCAAGTTCTTTGAGGTATCCGGCGACCACGCCGTGATTTATGACCCTCGCGAGCGACACCTTGTTCCCTTTGAGGACGTCTTTCCCAAACAAGACGCGCAAACTCCCTCGGATGGAAAGGTGACAGAGGCCAGCAAGGCCAACCTCCCCGAGCCCCCTCCACAGGAAAGGGCGCTCTGGCTGGCTCAGATGCGCTTCCACAAAGAATTCCCGGTTGTGTCCTGGATACGAACGCTTCTATCCAGCCTGGTTTTCTATCCCGGCTTCGAAGTGGGGCGTTTCTCCGCATTGAAGACAAAAGCCGCAGAGATCCGCCCTGAGGCTACTCTTTGGGCAAGCGGGGAGAACCTTGGAACTGTCCTGCACGAAATGCTCACCAGGCGCGATTACCAGGGTTCTGCGCAACTGCTGAGGAACTTCACAAGGTCGGCCTACCCAACGTTTGAAGATATCACGGCAGAGACATCCTATGGCACCCCCCCCAGCGTATTGGTGCGCGTGCACGAGAAAGGCCTGTCGAGAGCAATGGAGTTGTGGGATCTGTCGGACGGAATGCTGCGGTTCCTTTGCCTTGGCGCAGCGCTCCTTAACCCTCTGCCGCCACCCTTCGTGGCCATTGATGAGCCAGAAACGGGGCTCCACCCAAGGCTGATGCCAATCATTGCGGATATGATCAAGGCTGCAAGCGAGAACACTCAGGTCCTTATCACCACACATAGCCCCGATCTCCTCAGCAGGTTCGACCTCGATGATGTTGCCGTCATGGTTCGCGAAGGCGCCCGCGCGTCTTGGCGGAGACCGCGCAACCGCGCGAGCCTTCGGCAGATGCTGGAGAGTGTTGCAGGTGAGACTCTCGGCGACCTACTGCGGAGTGGCGAACTGGAGGAGGCTAGCCAGTGAAAGTGTGGGTTTTTGTTGAGGGGGAATCCGACCGATTAGCTCTCGAAGCATTATGGAAGGCCTGGAAGGAACGACTACGGGAGCAGAGACATGGGATTGCGATCATCCCGCTTGGGTCCAAAGGCGCGGTATTGAAACGTATTGGTGCCCGCGCTGCCGAGAAAATCATCAATAACAATGTTGACCTTGCTGTCGGGCTCCCCGACCTCTATCCCAACGCGAACTTCGCCGGGACCCCCTTTAACCACGATAACCTGGCTGATCTGCGGCAGATCCAGACATCCTCGGTTCGGAAGGCGCTCCGCGACATATACGGGAAACGTGACGATGACATGCCAAGCCTTATAGAGCGGTTCCGCGCCTCGGCACTCAAGCACGATCTGGAGGTCCTTCTGCTTGCTGCCCGAGAGGAACTGAGGGCCTACCTTGGGACTTCAGACCGCTTGGGGGGCTGGCGTCACCCAGTGGAGGAACAGAACCAACAGCGGGCGCCCAAACACATCGTTAAGGACTTGTTTATGAGATACAAGAATTGCCGTTATAGGGAGACCGTGGACGCCCCTTCTGTTCTGCGGCGCGTGGCGGATATTGCAGATCTGCTCTACGATGACAACCATCGCCTTCAGTGCCCCGTCTTCAAAGAATTGCTCGACTGGGTAGGGGCCAAGACGGGCGTACCTGCCTACAGCCCACAACAATCGCCACTATGATCAACCGCGCAGCCATCATCGGCGACGGCGGGCCGAAATCGGGCAGTCCCCCCCTGTGGCAAAAACCATGCCAAAGACACGGGGGAAAAGTTGCTAACATAAAGGGGAAATCCGGGGACGCCATACTGATTTCGGTTTTCCGATTTCTCCCTGTTTGACGTTGGACCCCTTTGGGGTCCCTGTTCCTTCAGGGAAAAAGGGGGGAAAAAGGGGACATGCTACTTTTTCAGAGGAAATTTCCGGCGACAGGCATTTCCGGCCCCGCCCATTATTACAGTTCAGGCCAACGGCCTGAAACAAAACAGCCCTGGGCAACGCCCAGGATCGGCGCAAGCGAGCACGTCATAATTTTTTTTCAGCCCCCGCCCTGAAGGGGCGCAACCCCGGCGCGCCGGGGTCGCGCCCCTTCAGGGCTGAGGCGTCCTCTTACCGCCCCGCACACCAGGGCGTTGCCCTGGCCTATCCAT
>Ga0315289_10014919_pt1 | contig 10811 bp, 10 predicted proteins | sample YL17G11_40_MG_FD_203452 | JGI IMG/M metagenome (GOLD analysis project Ga0315289, IMG submission 203452) | Sediment microbial communities from Yellowstone Lake, YNP, Wyoming, USA - YL17G11_40 | ecosystem: Environmental > Aquatic > Freshwater > Lake > Sediment | place: USA: Wyoming | collected...
GACAGGCCCATCCCCAAGCCCTGCCCCTGCTTGCGCAGGGCCAAGCTTGAGGCTGCCACACATACCATATCACTGGCATCGGGTGGCATCCTCAATCCGCCATCCGTTTGGCGGATTGGGGATGGTATTTCCCCTTGCTAAAAACGTACTTTTTTTGAAACCTATTATACAGAACCAGCGACATACCCACAAAAGGCAAAAATCCCAGAAACAACAACGACATTGGCCGGATTAAGGTAGATAGGAAAATGGGCAAAAACTGCTATTTGAGACCAGCTTGGACGCATAACGGTTCTGTAAGAGCAGACCTACCTGTGCTAGTATTGCCAAAGACGAACAAAAAAACGCCTGTCACAGCGGTGCATCCAGGCCAACTGTGTTGCGTGGGCGAGGTATATCTTAAAACCCGCGACGGTCTGGTGCGGATCAGATAACCTGCGGCGTGGGCACAAAACTGCAATAAAGAATATGAACGAAGGACCAAAACCATGAAACAGTCAAAACTGACCCGACTTCTTACCGTTATTCTGGCAGTATCTGCCGGGCTGGTGCTTTTTGTGCTTGCCGGTGCTGCTGCTGAGCCTGAGCTAATACCAAGAGTGGTTCTATGAAGGCAAATAGGAGACACCCATGAGACATCAGAGCAAAGGAATGGGAGCAATAAGGATGGGGAAGGTGTGCGGAGCGATTGTAATCTGGGTGTCGGTGACATCCTGGCTGCAGGCGGAGACCATCACCCTGTGTTACGATGTGGCATGTCCGCAGATCGACTTTGCAGCGGGCGATGTGGCGCAGGCCCTGGCGGATCGTGGCGATTCCACCACCAGGATGCTGCTGTCCAACATCGACTCGGGTGCGGACGGCACACGGCTTGTGCTGGCCACTCTGAGCGACACGACTGTGATCGATGCGATGCGCATCCAAGGCGCCACCGCGTCTGCCGACCTGAGGCCCGAGGGCTTTAGCATTCGGACGACCTCGGCTGGGGGCCGGACCAAGCACTGGGTCATCGGCAAGGACACGGCCGGGGGGATGTACGGCGGCCTGGAGCTGGCAGAGGTCATCCGCTGCAGGGGCCTCGACGCTGTCCGGGCCGTGGACCAGAATCCCTACATGCCCCTGCGGGGTATCAAGTTCAATTGCCCCCTGGATGAGCGCACGCCCACGTACCACAACCACGATGGAGATGCCCAGCGCAAGAATGTCCTGGTGATGTGGGACATAGAGTTCTGGAAGGCGTACGTCGATGACCTGGCCCGGTTCCGCTACAACTACTTGTCCCTGTGGAACCTTCATCCCTTCCCCTCCATGGTCCGCGTGCCGGGCTATGAGAAGGTGGCTCTGGACGATGTCCAGAGCACGACCAAGACCTCGAGGATGACCATGGACCAGAAGATCGCGTTCTGGCGCCAAGTCATGCGCTATGGAAAGGACCGCAACGTGGATCTCTACGTGGTGACCTGGAACATCTTCGTCCACGGCACTGACGGCCAATATGGACTGACGGACAAGTACGACAACGCCACGACCACAGACTACTTCCGCAAGAGCGTCAAGCAGATGTTCCTGACCTACCCGGACCTGGCTGGCATCGGCCTGACCACGGGCGAGAATATGCCCAAAATGACCACTGCCCAAAAGGAGGCATGGGCCTTTGCAACCTACGGCCAAGGGGTCTTGGACGCGGCTGCTGTGCAGCCCGGGCGCAAGATCACCCTCATCCACCGCCAGCACCAGACCGGGGCCCAAGACATCGCCAAGACCTTCAAGCCGTTGGTTGACCACCCGGACATCGACTTCCTGTTCAGTTTCAAGTATGCCCAGGCGCACGCGCTCAGTTCCACGGTGCAGCCATTCTGCAACGCCTTTGTTAAAGACATCGGCAGTCTCAAAACAATCTGGACCTTGCGAAACGACGACAACTTCTACTTCCGCTGGGGTGCACCGGACTTTGTGCGGAAGTTCATCCAGAACATCCCCTACGACCCATCCATGGGGTACTACTACGGCTCAGATGGGTATGTCTGGGGTCGTGAGTTCCTGAGCACAGAGCCGCAGACACCTCGCCAGCTTGAGATGGACAAGCACTGGTATCACTGGATGCTCTGGGGCCGCCTTGGATATAACCCGAATCTGAGCAATGACCGGCTCGTTCAGATACTTGGCGCACGCTTCCCCCAGGTCCAGGCCCAGGACCTGTTCACTGCCTGGCAGGAGGCCTCGATGGTATATCCCATCACCACGGGCTTCCACTGGGGAGACATGGACTTCAAGTGGTATATTGAGGGCTGCTTCAGCAAACCCGGGCCTGCCGAGACCCCGAGCGGTTTCCACGACATCAACCGCTTCATTACCCTGGGTACCCACCCGGGCACGGACTACGTGGCGATCCCGGATTACGTCGATGCCATAGCCGCAGGCAAGCAGCCACCCGGTACAACGCCGATACAGGTTTCGCAGCAACTTCATGACCATGCAGACAAGGCGCTCCGGATACTCGATGGGCTTGCGAAGGTCGCGGACAAGGAGCTTCGCCTGACTCTTGGTGACATCCGGGCCATGGCCTACATGGGCAAGTACTACGGCCACAAGATCCGCGGCGCAACCGAGTTGGCTCTGTACCGCAAGAACCTGGGGCGGTCCCACCAGGAGGCGGCCATCCGGGACCTGACCCAGGCCGCCCAGTACTGGGACCGCTACACGGCTGCGGCCTTGGCCCAGTACACCAATCCTATCCTACTGAACCGCGTTGGGCTGTGTGACTGGCGTGCCCTGACCGCAGAGGTGCGGAAGGACGTGGAAATCGCGGCCGGATCTGCCACAGTACCGGCTCAATAATATTGAGACTGGAAAGAACTTGAGCATGATCCGGAGAATGGGGCTTGCACAGCTAAAAACACACAACGGGAGTGTGAAAGTGCGTTATTCTCAAGCGGCTCCACCTGCTTGCGATATATCCATCGTCACCTACAACGGTCAAATCGAATTTGCCGGTCCGGCAAATCTCTCGGCGGCAGTTGAAGCTTCGACCCACAACGGCTCCATAAGAACAGAGCTGCCCCTAACGGTCGTCGGAAACGTAAGCAAAAGGAGCATTTCCGGGACAATCGGCGCCGGTCAGGGCAAAGTGCACCTTGAGACCCACAACGGTTCAATAACTATAAGGTAGCCAATAACACAAACGCTGACTCGAAAGGGCGAAAAATGAAAACCTACTGTCTGAAAAGGTGGGCTCTAAGCTCTTGCGTCTGCTCGCTGATGGTGATTGGTAGCTGCGGCATTCAAATAGGCGGTTGGCCACAGGCCAAATACGAACGGACGGTTCAACAACAAGCTCCCCTCGCCGCGGGCTCAACGCTCGTCGCCGAAACCACAGCCGGCTCTATCACCGTGGCCGGCGCCGACGTGACCGACTGCAATGTAGTAGCCACGATTTCTGCCGGAGCACCAACCGAAGAAGAAGCCCAGCAAATAGCTGAGCAAGTCAAAGTAAAGCTGGAATCAGTCGGCCAAACCTTGACGGTTAGGGCGGAAAAACCTCATCTGAAAAACAACCGTTCGGTGAGCGTGAGCTTCAAAATAACCGTGCCAAAACAAACCAGCGCCGAGTGCACAAGCTCGTATGGCTCAATTGAACTAGCCAACCTCGACGGCAGCGCCAAGGGCAAAACCAGCAGCGGCTCGATCAACGTCACGAATATTCAAGGCTCTGCAGAATTAGGCACGTCCTACGGTTCGGTAACTTGCACGAATATCGCCGGCGAGAGCATTAAACTAAAAAGCAGCAGCGGCTCACTCACAGCAGAAAACATTAAAGGTTCAATCCTGCTGGAGACCTCTTATGGCTCCGTCACATGCAAGGACATCTCAGACGGGGATATCAAGCTCAAAAGCAGCAGCGGCAAAATAACACTATCAAAAGCATCGTTCGGCGATTGCGATGCGCACACATCATACGGTTCGGTCATCTGCGATGAGCTAAAAGGCGATTCAATTAGGCTACATTCTGACAGCGGCAGCATCAACGTCACAACGGCTTCCGCCGGTACCATCGGTGTGTCTACATCTTATGGACGCATCAATTGCCAAGAGATTACAACCAGTGACCTCACTGCCAAGTCCGGCAGCGGGAATATCGAAATCGCCTGCTCACAGTCAACTCCGCCTGAGATGACCGCTGAGGTTGCGACCTCATACGGAAGTATAGATTTTGCGGCGCCGCCCAATTTCTCCGGCCAGGTCGACCTGAAAACAAGCTACGGCTCGATAAAGACAGACCTGCCGATCACCGTAGCCGGCGAAATCACCAAAAAACAAATACAAGGAAAAATCGGCGAAGGAAAAGGAAAACTCAATCTGCGAACTAGCAGTGGCTCGATAAAAATAAAATAGAAAGGTTCTGGAACGTCGTAAAAATATTGGAAGGAGAAAAAAATGGATCCTCGGGAAGCCTTTGGAATAATGCTAATGTTACTTGCAGCATCCACTCCGATCCTCATTATCGGTATAGTCGCCGTTATCAAGAAGCGGTTCGAGCACAAACAAATTATGGCAGCCATTGAAAAAGGCATACCGCTGTCAGAAATAAGGCCTCCTAAAGCGAAGCTCGCAGGCCCACCGTGGATAAGGTTCATCTCTATGGGAGTGGGACTGCTGGCCTTTGCAGTTACTTTCATGGTTATCGGAGGCGGCTGGGAAGAAACTGTGTTAGCGGTGCTTTTTGCCGTGGGTCTTGCCTGGATCGTTCGCGGCTTACTGCACAGAAAATATCAACTGCAAAACAACTTATCCACGAGCAAAAACACTACGGCAGAAAACAAAAACCCACCAGGAATAGCTGATCAATGAACTCACGGTTGATGACGGTGCTTTGCGGGTCCATTCTGGCCGCGGCAGTGTATGCGGGCCAGAAATCAGGGGAAATTCGCATACCCCGAATTGAGGGCACGTGGTGGCAAGTGGCGGACAATCCGATGGACCACAAGTACGCCGCCGAAAGGCAGGAGCCGGTCGACTTTGCCATCTGGCAGGCGCCAGACGGCACCTGGCAGCTCTGGTCTTGCATCCGCAACACAACTGCGGGCGGCGAAAACGGCAAGACCCGGTTCTTCTACCGCTGGCAAGGCAAAGAGCTGGCCGATGCCGACTGGCAGCCGATGGGCATTGCTATGGAGGCCGACCCTTCACTGGGCGAAACTCCAAGCGGACTTCAGGCCCCGCATGTGGTGAAAGTCGGCGACATCTATCATCTATTCTATGGCGACTGGGCCAACATCTGCCACGCTACAAGCAGGGATGGCAAGGATTTTACACGCGTTGTTCAAGCCAACGGCAAGACCGGTATGTTCACCGAGGGCCCCGGCAACAACACGCGGGATGTGATGTTGCTGGAGCATGACGGCCTCTGGTATGCCTATTACACCGCTTATCCCAACCGGCAAGGCATGGTTTACGTCCGCACGACAAACGATTTCAAAAACTGGAGCCAATCAAAGGTGGTCTCCTTCGGAGGTCAGGCTGGCACGGGCCCAGGCTCCTCGGAGTGTCCCCACGTAGTAAAGTTAGGGCCCGACAGCTTTTACCTATTCAAAACGCAAAGCTACGGTTCCTCAAAAAAGGGCAGCATCCGAGATAGGGACCTGCCTCAGACCAGCGTTTACCACTCGAACGATCCCACGATGTTCGGAATCAATCAAGACGACCGCTATTTCCTATGCACTTTGTCGGTCGCGGCGCCGGAGATCATTTTCTACAAAGGCCGGTACTACATCGCCGCACTTAACCAGGGCGCTCTGGACGGCATCCGCATCGCAAAGCTAAAGTGGGTCAAGTAAATCCTCCGTCCGTCCGGCGGATAAATTGGCAGTTGAAAATTGACCGTTGGGTAAGCTACAATTGCAGCGTGACTGAAAGGATAAGAACAAGAACCGTCGACATCGGGCCGGTGAGAATCGGCTCCGGTGCCCCTATTGTCATCCAGTCGATGACGAAGGTGCCCACTGTCGACGTTGCCCGATGCGTTAGACAGATCAATCAGCTTGTCCAAGCCGGCTGCCGGCTGGTCAGAATCGCCGTCCCAACACGGGCCGATACGGCTGCCTTTGCCAAAATTGTCCAGAAAGTAAACGTCCCTTTAATTGCCGATGTTCATTTTAGCCCGCAACGTGCCATCGAAGCAATAGAAGCCGGCGCTGCTAAGATCAGACTGAATCCGGGCAACATAAAAGACAAAAGAAGTATCCATCGAATAATAGACGCTGCCAAAATGCACCATACGGCCATCCGCATCGGCGTCAACGAAGCAAGCATCCGAGACCTCAAGAAACAGCCCGTGCCGTTTGAGAGACGCACTGCTTTGATGCTGGAGGAGATGAGAAAATATGTGCGGCTTTTTGAGAATCGTAAATTCGATCAATTGGTTCTAAGCGCAAAAAGCAGCGACGCTCAACGCACCATCGAAATCAACCGCCGCATCGCAAGGACTTTCGACTACCCGATCCATCTGGGGCTTACTCACGCAGGCCTGCCCGATGATGCTCAAATACCATCCGCCGTCACCTTGGGCGCGCTGCTGGCAGAAGGTATCGGCGACACCATCAGAGTAAGCGCCGCGGGCAACCCGCTCGCAGAAACGAAAATCGCCAGGCAAATCCTAACGACGCTTGGCCTATACGAGCGTACCGAGCCGGAGGTGATAGTCTGCCCGACTTGCGCCCGCGCGCAAATGGATGTAGTCAAGCTGGCCCGCCGGGTCAAAAAAGCCCTTGCCGGAATTAGTAAGCCCTTGCGCGTGGCCGTAATGGGCTGCATCGTCAACGGACCCGGAGAAGCCGCCGACGCAGACCTTGCCGTTTGCGCCGCAAAAAACAAGGCATTCTTCTACCGCAATGGCCAAAAGGTCTGTGTAGTCCCGGAAAACCAAATCATCCCGACATTGCTGAGGCATTTAACCAATTAGCAAGCTGTTTCGGAAATTCTGGATCGTTATCATTTTCGGCGTCGCTTTTGCTTACATTGAAGCGGCGGTTGTTGTCTACCTGCGGACCATTTTTCATCCCAACGGCTTCAGCTTCCCTTTGACAAGTTTTGGCCTGACGCCGCCGGCCAAACAGCTGCTGGTCATCGAGATCGGCAGAGAAGCCGCGACTCTGGTCTTAATTTCCACCGGTGCCTGGCTGTTCGGAAGAGGCATTCAGCAGCGGTGCGCCTATTTTCTGACCATCTTTGCGACCTGGGACATCTTCTACTACGTCTGGCTCAAGGTCCTCATCGATTGGCCCAGCTCGATTATGGAGTGGGATGTGCTATTTCTAATACCCACCGTCTGGGCAGGCCCCGTCCTTGCCCCGGTGCTTGTCTCGATTACACTGCTTGGATTTGCCATAATAATGCTCTACAGAGACTCTCAGGCTCGACCGCTCAAGGTGACTATGAGGGACGGGGTGGGCTTGCTGTTTGCCGCCCTCGTTGTGGCTGTTTCCTTTTGCATCGCGGGGCTGTCGGCCGGTAAGCCTGATTTTCGCTCGCACTTCTATTGGCTGCTATTCGCCTGCGGTAACTTAGGTGCAATCGCCGTCTTGCTCAAATGTCTCGTACAATCCAAGTGAGACAAACGGGGTCCGAAAGCATGTGCATCTGGTCCGGTTCCGGATACTTAGCTTCTGTTTCTCTCTGCCGTACCCGCAGCAGCCGGCCTTTTGCCTGATGTTCGCCGGTCGCTTTCGCCGCTATCTTGAGCAAAGCTCTCGAATTTGCCGAAAATCATTTTTCCAGCCGATGTCTGAAGCGAGCTGGTTACGCTCAGCACCACTTCGCGTCCAATCTTGTTGCGGGCGCCTTCAACAACGACCATCGTCCCGTCGTCCAGATAACCGATGCCCTGCTCCGCCTCTTCGCCCGGCCTTATGATTTTGACCTCCATCGTCTCACCCGGCAGAGCGACGACCTTCAAAGAATTAGCCAGGTCGTTGATATTGACCACATCGACGCCGCGTACCTGCGCAACCTTGCTGAGGTTATAGTCGGTCGTTGCAAGCCGGCCGTTGCAGCTCTTGGTGAACAGCATCAATTTCTGATCAACACCTTTGGCCTCCTCAATCTCCGGGACTGTCGTGTCATCAATTTCGACTCCGATAACGGGATTCGCCTGCATTTTGTTCAGCACGTCCAGTCCCCGCCTGCCGCGATTACGCTTGAGCTTGTCAGCCGAATCGGCTATAAGCTGCAGCTCATTAAGAACGAAGCGCGGGAGCACCACCGGGGCGTCGAACAGCTTGCTCTGACACAGATCTGCAATTCGCCCATCGACGATTGCCGAGGTATCCAGTACCAGCGGCCTGGCGCCCTTGGTCTGTTTGGCAAACTCAACATAGGGAATCACGAAACGCACGTCATCTTTGGTCCGCATCACAATACTGGTGGTAAGATAACATATACAAATTCCGAGCATCCATTTGATTGCTGCAACCGCCTCGGGAGTTATCTTATTTACGCGGACGCCGTCCGCAGTTATCTCCGTACCGTAGGTATCACTTATCATATTTACCACAGGCGAGAGCGCCACACTTATAAGCAACCCGACCAGCACTGCGAAAAAGACTCCTGCCAAAGCGGTGAGCTTGCCCTTGGGCGTCAGGACGTCCAGCAGGAAAACAAAGATCGACATCCCCAGGCCGCTCCAGACAACCGCCCAAAAATTGATGGAGTCTGCCTTTCCTGAGATCGGCTCAGAGCTGACGCTGACAAACAGAATCCCCACCACCACGGTCAAGAAAATGAGTCTGAAAATCCATAATAACATGCTATTAGCCTCCAAATTATGACAGAATTATGTTATTTGTAACCGGCACGATTATATCCGGCCGTCACAACGGCATCAATAAATACATTATCCGGCACCCCACTTATGCTTTTATCGGCTTTATCTGGAGTTTGTCTAAAATCTTTTGCCATGCCGGCGTGCCGTAAGCAATGCGAGCCTGGCACAAAGCGATAAAAAAAATGGGGCCTGTACCGCTCAATTGGGTATAAGCCCCAAAATTGGACAAACTCAATAGAACCTAAATATTTAGCCCCCAAATTTATTTGGGGGTTTTCCTTGCAGCGATTAGCGTCTCTTACGAGCACCCAGCAGAGTCAATCCGCCAAGCCCCAATAGGAGCATAGTCGCCGGCTCCGGAACAGCCCCGATGGTATAGAAGTTTTTGTTCGAAGGCTGCCCACCGAACACGTAAGTTCCCGCGGGCAGTTGTGCTGCGTACACACTCATCTTACGGTCCGTAGTTGCGCTCTCGTGGATGAACACATCCAAGCCTGTGTCCTGAAACGTTCCCTTCGCGGCGAAGGCAGCTACTACTGCGTCTACCGCATCCTGCGGCGATAGGATTGCGCCGCCCCCGTTCCATTCGGCCGGGATGCGGTCGTCGACGGTGACCGCCACGGTGCAGGCCTGCGAAATGGTCACCGTATAGGTGACGTCAGTCTCGGTGGTGGCCTTGTCGCTGTTGAACAGACGGACGTACTCGGCCCCGATCAGCTCCACGGGCGTCTTGGCCCACGGATAATCGCGATCGGAGAAAACGATGTTTCCGTCCATCAGACCGCCGGGCTGTGTCGCCAACGGCGCCGTGGCGCCGTCAAACACGCCGATGGGGGTTCGGTTGCCCGATTGGCCATTCGATCGAACTACTCCGCTGATGAGCGACGCTGATGCAACGCTAGCAAACAAACTCAACGTTAGAATTAGCACTAACAGTTTCTTCATATCCCACTCCTCCAAAGCGTCAACAACTGTAGGGTATGCAGATTTCTGCATACCATCTGACGAATTTGGCGGTATGCGGAGCATACCCTACTTGCTGAACACTCACTTGTCAAATATCCCTCACAGGTGTCTACGATCACTGCTGCAAAATATCAACGCCAAACATCAAAGGGGGGCCCGTACCAATACCACGGTAACGGACCCCCAATTCTACAAAAAATCAAAGCTGACGGCAGGATTAGCTTCTCTTGCGACTGCCAAGCAGAGCCAATCCGCCCAGACCCAGCAGAGCAATCGTTGCCGGCTCAGGCACAACAACCTGTGAGCCACCAGCCGCAACATCGCCCAAGAGGATACGGGTGCCGTTCATCAGAATCTCATGCAACTCGATGGATGCACCACCGCCGCCTTCCAGTGTGCGAGCTCGCAGTGAATACCACCCCTCTTTAGCGACCTCGTAGATGAAGTCCTGGTTATCGGCGCCTTTCCACTCGCCTGTCCGGGCAACCTCGACGCCGCCGATCTTGATAATCGTGCCATCGTCGCTGTTAGCTCCGATGATGTGCAGACCCTTGGTTAGCTTGATGCACGCAAGTATCTCAGTGACGAAGTCGTTGTCGTCATCGCCGGCAGCAGGGTCAGCGGCCGGATACTCAAACGGGTCGATACCAGGATAGCTACGGTTGTTACCGAATGCGCCATCGCCTGTATCGCGCAGGTTGACGACCGGATCAATGCGCGAGCCTTCCTCATACCCCGGAACGCCCATAATGGCGCCGGTGTCCAGCAACTCATCCATTTGTGCATAGCTCGTCCCGACCCGGCTCTTGATCGAACGAATCTTGAAACCGGGTATGTTGGTGCAAGGCTCGGCTTGCGCCGCAGCCTCCGGAACCTTCGTGAACGTCAGCGTCCCAACGAGGGCCGGCTTGGTCTCGTACTTCACATCATAGACCTTAGCCTGTCCCAGGTTGTTGTTGTCGTGCGAGGTTACTGCAACACCAGCCAGAACCGTATTCGGCAGATTGAAGGCCAGTTTAATACCAAC
>Ga0315289_10014921_pt1 | contig 10811 bp, 12 predicted proteins | sample YL17G11_40_MG_FD_203452 | JGI IMG/M metagenome (GOLD analysis project Ga0315289, IMG submission 203452) | Sediment microbial communities from Yellowstone Lake, YNP, Wyoming, USA - YL17G11_40 | ecosystem: Environmental > Aquatic > Freshwater > Lake > Sediment | place: USA: Wyoming | collected...
GTGCAGAACGAGCAGACTGCCCCGTGCACAGAAAACTGCAATTGCTGATCAGAAGTGGAAGCTTGAGCGCATGTTACTTTCCCGATTGTCCTAGACTTTTCCAACTGGTGCCAAGTATACTGTGAACTCGTCTTCGCCATCGACGCCTATGAGGGCGTCCATTGCGTTCTGGTCGTAGGCCAAGATTGCACAGGTGCCTGCCCCGATTGCTTCACAAGCCAAGTATAGATTTTGACAGACATGTCCTGCATCTACGAGAATTCCCTTGTAGGCGACTATGCTGTAACGCCATTCACTTCGATAGGGAAGGACAGTCCAGACAAAGACGACTGCGGCGTCACCGACAAAGGGCTGGTCCCAACATGCCTCTGACACTCGATCGGCGGCAGGAGTCTTATCATTCACCAGCAGCAGTTTGTGCTCAATTGGTAAGTATCGATAGACGCCTGACTTTAGCTGATCCACTCTATTCACGATAAGGTACGTTTCAAACGGATGGCGGGCACCTGCTGAGGGAACTGTCCGTCTTGTCCATACCTTGTTCTTGTCGATGTTTTTCACTCCCTGCGTTGACCATAACAGAAACGAAAGTTCGTCAAGGCCTAGGGCTGAGTCCGTGAATTTGCGTCGACTCTGTCTCTGCTTTATCGCTTCTGCCAAAGACATTTTTCCCAAATGTAGAGTGCTGGGTCTCGGTAAATCAACGAGAAATCCACGTTCGGGACATGGCTTCTCAAGAGGCGGAGGCGGAAACCCTTTCCTCTGATGTGACTTGTACTGCTCACTTTCGATGCCTAGGGACTTGAGCATCATTCTACGTTCTTTGATCATTTCGTCATATGGCTTCATTTGACCACCATAAACAAAGCGACACGGCAGTCTGACTGTTGCAAGATATCACATGCTGATACTGCGTTTAAGCTTAGCGCATTTGTCTCCGCGGTCGGCAGTTCTATCTTCTTTTCGCTGAGACTATCACTTTCTGAGCAGGTTCTTTGCATTCTCTCACTGCAATGTCATTCTTCAGCACTTCACCTTTTTCATCGCCATCCAGTGAAACCGATTTTGTGCCAAAATCCGTCCTATGTTTTCTTGCGACTGGACGAGTGGTGCGCGCGCCGAGATTTGAACCCGGGTCGTCAGCGTGGCAGGCTGATGTCCTAGACCAAACTAGACTACGCGCGCTTAGCACTGTACTGCGATACAGTTACGATGCTAAAATAGTCAGCTTGCTTTTAAATCTTAAGAGTCTTGGAAAAGCAGATTTGACTGTAAAGTTTGTCAGTGACAGACTAAAGTATCTCGCGAAACATGTTGACTTAGATGATGCAAACGCTGTTAATCTTTTCATTGCAGGAAAGCGCTGTCTCGAATCTCACAAAGACGGCTTGGTGAAAGCTTACAATCACTATGCACAGTTCTATGGACTAGACTATGTTAAGCCGAAGTTTAGATGTGAAAAGAAGCTTCCGAGAGTGCCGACAAAAGAAGCAATCATGACTGTGATTTCAGCATCATCCAGGAAGTATGTAGCAATCTTCAAAGTCCTGATGGAGACTGGCGTAATGCCTTTTGAGCTGGCAAATGTCACTTTGAAAGATATCGACTTGGACAAAGGAACACTTGCAGTCAGAGGATTCAAAGGACACAGTTCGAGAGCTTTCAAACTAAAAAATGAGACGCTCGCATGTCTAAAAGAATACATCAGAACATACTACCATGAAAAACCGTTTCCTGACGCTCGTTGGATGGGATGCGTTTGGAGAAGAATACGCAACAAAGTAGCTGAGAAGTTCAAAGACTCGAGCATTAAGTCAATTCGTCTCTATGATCTGAGACATTTCTATGCCACCATGCTCTATCACAGAACCAAAGACATTCTTTTAGTAAAACAGCAATTGGGGCATAAGAAAATCGAAACTACTCTCATCTACACTCAGCTTGTGCAATTCAGCGAAGAAGACGGATATTATTCTGCAACTGCAAAAACTGTTGATGAAGCAGCAAAGCTCATCGAGCAGGGTTTTGACTTCGTCACTGATGTCGATGGAGTAAAACTATTCAGGAAACGCAAATAGCTCTGCCCAGCTTCGCTTCCTTTCAAGTTTCAAAAAAAAGAGAAGTAGCTCGCTCTATGAAGGGATTATTGCTGTTCCCTCAATTTCGACTTTGAATCCATCATAAAGGACGACTTGAACTGTGCTTCGCGCAGGTTGATTAGTTGGGAAAAACCTCGCATAGACTTTGTTCATTTCGTCAAAATCTTTGAAGTCTGATATGAACACGGTTGTCTTCACAACGTGTTCCATGGAGCTTCCAGCAGCTTTAAGAATATCTGTCATGTTTGTCAGAGCCTGTTCTGTCTGTTCTTTGATTGAATTGCCTTTCAGCTTGCCGTTTGTGAAATCAACGCCAACCTGGCCCGCGATGAACAGGAAGTTTCCTGCTTTTACGCAATGTGAATATGGCATGGGCGGCTTCGGAAGCTTATCAACTACTATGATTTCTTTCCTCATATCCGATTGCCCCTCATTTATGGCAATTGAATAGAGATGCCTTTTTCTTTTTAAGTTTGACCTACGCTTGCGATGAAGTCAGAACAGGGATTTTCCCCTATACTATATTATATGGGGTTTTCCGTGTTTTGACAAATGCTCATAGAATGCTGATGTTCGGGGGCGAGGATTCTTGGGATAAAACTTTACCCCACACACACACATTGTTTTTCAGCATTCGGACACCTGGTATCAGTTCTCCAAGGCAGAAATTGGGTAAGAAAATTGTTAAATCTGAACTTCGCTTCTGTAACTTACAGAGGCATCCAATTTGAGTTTCAACGAAGTCATGATAGGTGTGGTAATAGGTGTTTCTACATCAATAATCGCGACCAGCGTTACTTTCTATCTTAAAGACTACTTGAAGGAACGGGCGAAATTTAAAAAATTCGAAAAGAAACTGAAGCAGATTGCAGGCAAAGAGGCAGAAGTGATTATCCCAAACATCGGTATCGTCAAGATAACTGATATCAATAAGCAGGGCATAACAGTGAAAAATGAACTATGTACAACTTTTCTTCCGATGGAGAGAGTACTTCTTACTGACATTGCTGTACCCGTTGAGAATTACGAAGTGCTGCGAAAGGAATTGATGAGAAAAAACGTTGAGGAGTCTCTCGATGTAGTGTTTCCACCATTAATGGATAAGTTGAAAGAAGTTATGGTTCAAGAATTTCTGAAGACCGACAGTGAACTAAGTGCTGTTATTGCCCTCAAAGTAAGAGGGGAAATGAAGGAAGAAAGAATTTCGATCAAGAAGCTCCCCAGGGAAAAAGAATTGAGTCTTAGGGAAATAGCGGAACGAATTGAAAAAGAAGAGAAGAAGGAAAAAACTCGATAAACGCTGAATTGCGACATATCGATCGATAGAAGTCTGACGCAACAACAATCTATGGATTGAATGTCAGGAGTAACTAGGAAAAGATATGGATTTCTCATTCAAGAAATATCCAGAAATCGAACGGCATTTTGGAGAACACTGGTTAAATGATCCAAAAAGCACAGGTCACCCTCTATTTCGCATTTATCATGAAAACCAGTATCTGACAGATTTCAATGAATATCTTAGGGATGTAGACCCAAGAAAAAGCACTTCAGATCAGCTTAGAAACTTACAACAATTCTGGGATATTTATTACGAATTTGAGATAGCCTATTTTCTGAGAAAGCTTGGGCTGAATCCAATACTACACAAGAAAATCTGTAGAAAAATACCAGACATTTTCTTAGAAAAGGAGAAAACAGTTATAGAAATAAAGCATTTGAATATCCCCGATAAAATTGAACAGTCAACCATGTGTTTTGATCCAAAATTACATGTTCATGATGTGCCAGAAGCTGTTAATGTCACTTTCATAAATATGGAACGTATGCTGAACCGCATTGAAAAGAATTTTCAGGATGTTTATCCAAATATTGTCTGCTTCTGTCCAGAAGTCTCTGCGGGGGATTGTAGTGATCTGGAAAATCTGATTGAAAAACATAAAGTTAGTGAGAAGATCAGTGCGTTAGCGATTTGGAGACGCAAAAAGTTAGTCTGCTTTCTTGAGAACCCATGTGGAAAAAAGCTAGAATTGGAATCAAGCAAACTCCAGAGGTTCTTCAATCCGAAAGCTTAACGATCCGTGGTTTTCATGTCAGTCTTTCATTCCTCAGGTATTGAGCCGAACAGGAAAGCCTCTTCGTTAATCAGCGACCAAGCCGATGTCGACTTGTAAAATTTCTCGCATAGCTGTTAGCCTCTCTTTCCTCTTTTCTCTTTGGCGTTTCCAAATCGTTCACATAAACGAGGTGATGGTATAGTTCGTGGAGGACTGTTCGTTTCGTCAATCCTCTTTTTGTGACGTGGCATATCACTTTCAGAAGTTGAGAAATTCGATGATGGGAAAATATTCCATATGCAACATGGAATCAGTTTGGCTTTCCTAAACCTGATTCGCTTCGTCAGACAAATAGGTTAACGTTGTCCCTATTATGAAAGCTATTAAAGTGTGTGAGTCAGCTATTCTATTGTTTAGAGATGTGATGGACCAATGGCTGCCCCAAGTCCTATAACACCGGAGGATGTAGCGCAGAGTGACGATATTGACTTTGAAGAAAAAGAAGAACACTGGAATGTCTATAAGCTAAAGGATGGTACAACCCTAAAGATCAAGTTGATACTTGTTGGCATAAAGAGACTTAAGAAACACAATACTGATGGAACGCCTCTCTATATGGTGAATTCTCAGAATGTTGTTAGAGCAGTCGACATTCCAAAAGAACTAATCGCCAAGCCGAAGGAGTCAACTTTCAAGCCAGTCTAACACGTGCTTGGTTTGGCATATCGCGTGCGCGAACTTGAACCGAGATCCGCGAAAACAGCATGCTCGCCATATGTGTTTGAACAGAGAGCTAAAACCTTTTCAGGATTCTAGCGCGGGCAAAAAACAGAAAAGGCTTCCGCCCTTCCTCATACTGTATTACAGAAAATCAGTGTAAAGTTACAATACCAGAGTCGACTAAATTTCTGAGGAGAAAAGCCTTTTAAGTCCAATTTGACCATATTACTGGCATCAGAGGCAAAATATGTGACAGAAATTAAAATAGAGCCGAAGGCTCAGGCTGATGTCCTAGACCAAACTAGACTACGCGCGCCTATCCCTTTCCTTCACTCAGCCATTATTTAGGAGATTTGGACAGCTAAAACTGATTGTCGTTAGTATGTCTGCGTCATCAAGGAAACAATTAAGAGCCTGATGTCCTGCCTCTTCTACCTATCATTGAGCAAAGGAAGAGGCACACTTGGGACTTGTCAACCCTCTTATAGCCATCGTCGTAGCCATAGGTTTCCTGGTAGTGCTGCTCTATAAACGCGTGAACCTTGGCATCGCGTTGAACGCGACAGCTCTGTTTCTGGGATTGCTTGCCCTCGACTTGGGAATGATTATTCCAGTGATAATCACAACGACTTCGGATTTGCTCACGATTTCAGTGTGTGCTGCCACCTTCGGAATAATGTTGCTGAGCGAGCTTTACAGGGAAACTGGAATGATTAAGCAGTTGAGCAGGAGCATAAGCGGGTTGATCAACAACCCGAAAACCGTGTTATGCGTTCTCCCAGCGGTCATAGGATTGTTACCGGTTGGAGGAGGAGCCTTGATGTCAGCACCGCTCGTGGATTCTGAAGCTGACAGACTGAAAATGACGAGCACCAAGAAAGCCTACGCGAATCTTTGGTTCAGACACACTATCTTCCCCGTGTATCCTCTCAGCCCAGTGATCATAGCAACGGCTCTGCTGACTCAGGTGAGTATAACCTCGATCATCGTTCGCCAAATCCCAGTAGTGATCGTCATGGTAATCGTTGGGTACATAATCAGTTTTCGAAAAGTCGCTACGTGGAAAAGGGAGGAAACATACAGCCAAGCTCAAAGGAACTCTGATTTGAAAGAGTTTCTAATTTCCTTTTTCCCAATATTGACCACCATCGTGATAGCCATAACACTGGTTCTAACAGGAACCAGCAGCTTGCTGGGCGGTTTTGAGTTAGCGATTGCAATTCTCATAGGACTTGCTATTTTTGTCGCTATTACCAGACTGCATATTTCTGTGTTCGTCAGACCTTTCAGAAGTTGGGGCATATGGGGAATAGCCGCTGCAGCCTACGGAGCATTCTTGCTGAGGAACGTCATGACCACAGCAGGAATCTCGCAGGTTTTCTCCTCGGTCGTTGCAAACGGAAGCGTTGACATCGTTCTGTTCATTATAATATGCCCTGCTGCGCTTGGATTCCTGACGGGTTCACCTCAAGGCGGCGTCGCTGTGAGCGTCTCTATTCTGTCAGCTTTGCTTCCGTTGCCTTTCACAGTGAAGGTCGCGGGGCTGGTCTTTATGAGTGCTTACTTGGGGTACATCATAGCGCCAACGCATCTGTGTTTCACGTTCACAGCCGCTTACTTCAAGTGTTCCCTCGGCAAAATGTACAAGTATGTCCTTCCATCATTCTTGTTGACTTTTCCAGTTGCGTTGCTCGTATATTTTCTTTGGTAGAATCTGAGCCAATGAAACGGCTGGAAAAGCATAATATGCTAATTGAAAAATAGAAAAAAGAGTTGCTGAGCTATACGACCTTCAGGTGTTTTGAATCCTCTTCGCGGAGCCTCTTATGCTTCGGCATTCTGATTTCAAGAACTCCATTCTTGTATTCTGTTGAAACGCCGTTCATATTGATCTGCCTAACAGGCAACTCGATGGCCTTGTAGAAGTTCTTGGCCGTAACTTCAACGTGGCCTTTTTCGAAGTTCAGCTTTATGTCGTCCTTTTCAACACCTGGCAACTCAACGTAGATCCGGATTATGTCGTCTTCATCGAATATGTCCACGAGCGGTTCTCGCATTTCGTCCAATGCGGCCTTCGGAACTTCGAAGGGTTTCTCGGGCAAGGGTCTTCTTTTTGAAGGCTTCAGTGGATCAATTGGCTCCAAAGGCTGTAATGGCTGCTTTGTTCCGAAGTATCCTCGAACTGTGAAACCTTTAATGTCAGGTTCATCGATCTGCCTGATTTCCCACGTACCCTTGATGTCCCCGCTTCGAATCTTATCCAACATTCTGTCCATTTCGCTCTGAGATCTTTTCATCAATTTGAAGATATCAAAGTCGTCGAACAAATCATCAAAGTCATCCTCAAATGGCAAAGGTTTTCACCTCCCTACAATCCTCCCATACTTTCCATGGATTCCATCAAACGGCGCAGGACCAGACTCATCATCATGAATGTCTCCCCGAACTCAGAACACGCGTATTTCCCACGGCCAGTTTTCTCCAGCAAACCGCTCTCCTCCAGTTTTCGCGAGTTTTCCCAGACGATTTTCGGGTTCAAGTTGAGATCCTGCATGAAATCCGCAAAGCTCAGTGTCCTGTCATCTGCTTCGACAAGGCGGTTCATCATTCGTAGCCGAGTCTCGTGTGACAAAGCGCCGAAGATTTTCGAGAACCTTTCAAAGCTTGCCTCGTTCTCCCTCAATTCCTCTTCCAAATCCTGTTTTGACCAGTCTTCGAGCGAGAGTGGAATTTCGAATACTGTTTTCCCGTCTTGCACAAGCCGCAGTTTGAGTTTCATCCGGCCTTGCCTCTTTTATTACCAAAGCGTAATTACGATAAGGTAATATATAAAATTACCTGCAGGTAATAAGAATCAGCAACCGAAAAATCGAACACTTGATCGATGCAATCAGCGTCGGCGTTTTCGTTTCCAAGGTGAACGCTCCTCGCCTGTACAAGAAATTAGGTTACAGAGACGGGGACATCTTCGTGATAAGAAGCTGTGACACAGATAGTTTTGGCTCATTAGCGCGCAGTTAATTGAAATAGAATGGATCACATGATTAGGACGATTTTCCCAAGCATGTAACGGCATTTCTATTGTCAGTAAACATTTATTCCATCAACAGATTTCTATTGGTATTATCATCGGCTCAGGTGGTCATATGGTCAGAAAGAACAGTTTGTCGAAGGAGTGGGATAACGCTTCGGAGTCTTGGGCGGACTTTGTTCGAAAAGGACAGGATTATTTCAGGGAAGAGATGAACAACCCTGCGATCTTCAAGTTGATTGGGAATGTGAGAGGTAGGCGTGTTTTGGACTTGGCGTGCGGTGAAGGACAAAACACGAGAATGTTGGCTAGAAGAGGAGCTAGAGTGGTCGGTGTGGACTTTTCAGAAAGAATGATAGAGCTGGCGAGAAAAATGGAAAAGGACGAACGGTTGGGCATACGATATTATGTTTCTGACGCAGCAGATCTGAAGGTCTTTGAAGATGGGTGTTTTGATGTTGTGACGTGTTTTATGGCTCTAATGGATATTGAACGTTATGAAGACGCTGTTTCAGAGGTTTCAAGAGTCCTGAAGAAGAATGGAAGGTTTGTCTTTTCGATCACTCATCCTTGTTTCGCATATGGCGACACTGCAGGTGGAGAACCCATCGCAGAATGGAAATACGCAGAAGCGACAAAAGATGCAACAGAGAGAGAGGCTGTGCATTTGGAGATAAAGAGGTATTTCGGCATCGTCAAATGCGACGTCGCATGGGATATGAAGAGGCTTGTCAAACCCTTCCGCACAACCTCATTTTCAAGGACTCTTACGGACTATTTCCAAGCACTGCACAAGAGCGGGTTCGTTGTTGCTAAGCTTGTTGAGCCAAGGCCCACTGTGAAAGGAGCATCCAGGTATCCTTCGCTGCGCAAACACATGAAAATTCCACATTCGATTGTCATCGAGGCAATAAGAACCTGATAAACAGTTCCAAAGTGTCTTTCTCTACATGTTCATAGAGGAAGTTTTGTTTTCCAGTTCTTTGAGACTTGTCTTTGCTGTTGTAATGATGGGTTTGAAGCCGAGCTTTCTCCAGAAGGCTTCGGCTTCTTTGTTTCCTATTATGTATCTCAAGGTCACGTCTTCAACGCCTTCGGCGTCAAAGAGCTCACAGAGCTGTTTAACCAAAAGTGCGCCTACGCCTCTTTTTCTAAATTCTCTGACAACGTATACTGTAGATATACTGCCTACGGTTTTGGGAGTGTAGTCGGTTCGGTGAGTGATTTCTCCATGTGCAGATCCGATGATTTCTCCGTTCATTTCGGCGATTAAGACGTGACTGTTGTTGGTCGATAGTTCATTTTGGACTCTTTGTTTGAGAATTGTTTTTCCTTCTTCTGTCATGTGCCATATCATGGGGTTTGATTCTTCGCAGTGTTGTTGCAGCAGGAGTCTGAGTTGGACGAGTTTGTCAATGTCGGATGGTGTGGCTTTTCGAATCGACGGAATGTTTGTCATGTGCCTTACATATGGGCAATGAGGTTTTTAGATTTTGATGATATTGAGACACAGAAGGAAGATGACGATTGTTTGTGAGCGATACGTAGGCCTACAATGCGGACTGTTCAACATGGATTTTGGCTTGATTTGTATGTTGAAGCTTCAAGGGTGTGTGCATGATAGATTGAGCTAAATCGGCCTCTTATCTTTCTCGCCTGGGCGAAGACTCACTAGATTATTGAGAACCGACGAGCAACGTCAACTTGAGGGTTCTGTCCAGTAGCAATTTTTGTTTTCGTCTCGTCCTCTCACGAGTGTTCCGCTTTTGACCCTTCGCGCGAGAAAGCTTGGGATCTTCTCTTCTTTTCCTTTGGTTGGGATTCCCTTTCTTTCGAGAACTTTCAAGATGTCGTCTATCATTCTCTTCTTTGGCGATTTGAAGTATCCTTCTTCAAGAAGAAGAGTGAATGCACGGTTGGCGCGTCCGCCCCATGTCTGAGGACCTTGTGCTCGCTTGCTCTTCTTGCTGGCTCTAATTGCGATTTCACATTCCTTTTTGAGTTCGTCGAAGTCGACGCCGAGAATTTCGATGTTTTCCATGTTGGTTTCACCTAAGCCTCTTCTTGAGAATTCCTGAATCACTGGCATCTTCTGTGGGTCCAAGCCGGCAAGTGTCGCGCCAACTGTTTCGACTGCAACAGCGTCTCTACCCAGTAGAATCGTGTTCATGCGCGTGGTCGGGCCTGTCCAAGCGTGCCAGAGGTTTGTTCCATCCATTACGGCGAGGTCTACCCCGCCAATAGCCTCGTACAAGTCGGCCAGCACTGCGGGCAGTTTTTTGTGGAACCTTGATTTCTTACGGTCAGGAAGTAATCCAAACAGGTTCTTCAGGATGCTTCCTCTGTCAAAAGTGCGAAGCACGTGGGTGCTGACAAACACGTTGGGTTTGAAAAGAATGTGTGACAATTGAAGGTTTTCGTCATCAATTCGACACTGTCTTGTCTCAGTATCCTGCGTAAGGTTGAACGGAACAACATTGTCGGTGAACAGTTCCTTCCATACTTGAAGCCTTTCCGACCCGGTTCCCTGATAGTTGTCCGATTCGGCAAGAAACGCTTGTGGTGCCTTGTTGAAGCCATTGATGATGGCTCTCACGACGTCAACAGATGAATAATGCGCCCTCTTGGTTGTGAAGACTCCCACCTTGATGACAACTGGTCTTCGGGTCGTGTTGAGGTCACTTATGCCTCCGATCATTTCAAATGCGTGATCAAGCGACACGCTTTCTTTTTCGTCAAATCGCGTTATCGCAACTTTCGAACCCACGACTGTTTCCCCTTTCAGCGATTAGCGAAGTTGAACTCTTCAGGTGATCATAAAGCTTTCCAAAGTGCACACGCAGAATTCACACATTTCAAGAAGACATTTATCATCAAAATCATAATCTGAAGTCGTCACAGGAG
>Ga0315289_10014922_pt1 | contig 10811 bp, 7 predicted proteins | sample YL17G11_40_MG_FD_203452 | JGI IMG/M metagenome (GOLD analysis project Ga0315289, IMG submission 203452) | Sediment microbial communities from Yellowstone Lake, YNP, Wyoming, USA - YL17G11_40 | ecosystem: Environmental > Aquatic > Freshwater > Lake > Sediment | place: USA: Wyoming | collected...
AGGGGCACCAGGTACTTCCGATCGATGTTGATCACCCGGGCAAAGAAGCGGGCAAAGAGCAGGCCCAGGATGACAAAGATGATATTGGCCGCGATCATCCCGCTGAAGATCTGGTGCACCACCTCGGGGTGGTTCTGGAAGAGCATGGGGCCGGGCTGGAGGTTATGAATGGTGAGGGCCCCCATGAGGACCGCCGTGGCCGCATCCCCGGGGATGCCCAGGGTGATCATGGGGAGGACGTCCCCGCCGGTGCTGGCGTTCTCCCCGCACTGGGCCGCGGCTACGCCCTCGGGAACCCCGGTCCCAAACTTCTCGGGATGCTTGGAGGCCCGCTTGGTCTCTGCGTAGCTGAGGAAGGCGGACGTGTCGGCCCCGATGGCCGGCGTGATGCCGACGATGAGGCCAATGAAGCAAGCCCGCAGGTAGGCGCCGGCGCACGCCTTCAGGTCCTTTAGCTTGGGCACGATGTCCTTGAGCACGGCATTCACCCGGGGAGCGGTGAGAATGACCTCAACCTGGCGGAATCCCTCGGACAGGGCGAAGAGGCCGATCAGCATGGGAACGAAGGAAATCCCCCCGGTCAGCTCGGGGAAGCCGAAGGTGAACCGCTGGAACCCGCCCATGGGGTCCAATCCCACCATGGAAATCAAGAGGCCCAGGGTCCCTGAGATGAAGCCCTTTGCCGGGGAACGACCGGACAGGGTGATGGTCACCGATAGGCCGAAACAGGCCAGGGCGAAGTACTCGGGGGCGGAAAAACGCAGGGCAAAATTGGCCAGGATCGGCGCGAAAAAGGCCAGGCAGAGGGCGGTGAACGTCCCTCCCACGCCGGAGGAGACCGTGGCGATGCCGATGGCCTTGCCCGCCAGCCCTTTCTGCGCCATGGGGTAACCGTCGAACACGGTAGCGGCCGCTGCGGGGGTTCCCGGCGTCTTGATGAGAATGGAGGCGATGCCCCCGCCGTAGATGGCCCCGGTGTAAATTCCCAATAGCATGACGATTCCGGTGATGGGGGTCATCCCGAAGGTGAAGGGAACCAGGAGGGCAATCCCCATGGTAGCCGTGAGGCCCGGGATGGCCCCGATAATGATGCCGAAAAAAGAGCCGAGGACGAGGGCGATCAGGTTATATCCGTAAAGGACCGTGCCGAAGCCTTGCAGAAGGAGGTTGAGATCGACCATGAGCCCGACTCGCCTTCTCCCGCTAGCGCAGCCAGCCGCGCGGGAGAGGAACATTGAGGGTGGTGTCGAAAATGAGGTAAATCGCCACCGAGACCACCAAGGAGAAGAAAGCCAGGCGAGCCCATCGCCGCTCGCCCAGGACGGCCCCGAACCCGGCCAAGTAGGGGATCGTAGAGGCGATGAACCCGAGGTAGTTCATCACCACCACATACCCCACCGTGATCGCAGCTATCCATAGGACCCGGGCCCGGTCCACCCCCTCCAGGCGGCCCGGCAGGGTGAGGGAACGGCCTCGAAGCGCCCGGGCCAGCATCATAATCGTGGCAATCAGCAGGCAGACAGAGACTCCGCTCGGGATCCAGCCCGGGTTTCCCAGGTCGGGAAGTCGGGGCCAACTGCCGGCCTCATAGAATACATACCCGCAAACCGGGAAGAGAAGGAGGGCGGCAAGGATATCGACTTTCTTCATGGACACGGGTGGCATACCGGTTCCGATCTTCAAAACGGCGGAGCGCGCCGACTCCCCGCCGCCGGCGCGCCCCGCCGCTAAAAAAGGATCCTTACTTCTTCTTGAGCAGCCCTACCAGCCCCAGGGTGGACTCCAGGCTCTTTTCCATGCCGGCCAGGAACTCCTGGCACTTGTCATAGTCCAAGTAGGTTCGCGGCAGGGCCAGCTTGTCCATCAGGGCGATGTAGTCCGGGTCCTCGGCCGCCTTCTTGAACCCCTCGCGAAGCACCTTCAGGACTTCGGGCGGAATGCCTTTGGGAGCCCCCAGGCCGCGCCAGTCGAAGATCGGGTCCTCGATGGGGTAGCCGGCCTCGGCCATGGTGGGCACGTCCGGGAAGGCCGGGTGGCGGGTCGGGCTGTTGGCCGCCAGGATGCGGATCTGCTTGGTCTGGTAGAATTGCAGCACCTCGTCCATCCCGCTGGAGCAGACGGTGATGTGGCCGCCGACGAGGGCCGTGCGGGTGGGCGCGGCACCGTCAAAGGGGACGAAGGTGAACTTCACGCCATGCTTGTGGGCGATACCCACCGCCGCCAGGTGCCAGGCGCCCGCCGGTCCCGAGTGGCCCACGGTGACCACGCCGGGGTTAGCCTTGGCATACTCCACCAGATCTTTCAGGGTCTTGAACTGGGAGTCGGCCTTCACCGAGAGGCCGGCTATGCTGCGGTTCAGCAGGGCGATGAGGCTGAAGTCCCGGTAGGACAGATCGGACTGGCCGAGGAGCCGGTAGGTACTAAGGTTGAAGGTGATAACCCCCACTGTGTACCCGTCGGGTTTGGCCTTGGCCACGGAGTCCATGCCCACCACGCCGGTGCCGCCCACGCGGTTCACCACGTTGATGTTGACTCCGAAGTACTTCTTGCCGTTCTTCACCAGGGTGCGGGCCAGGGTATCCGTTCCGCCGCCCGCCGCCCACGGCACAACCAGGGTGATGTCCCGTTCCGGGAATCCGGCCGCCGGTGCCCCGGAAGGAAACATCAACGCCAGGGCGAATAGACCCGCGAACACCCAACTGTACTTGCGCATCATGACAGCCTCCTTTCGGTGTGCCCAGGGCACACCCTTGGGGATAAAAAAAGGGAACAGAAACGCCCTTCGATGAACGGATTATATGTCAAGCGAAGGAGAGTGTCAAAGGGGGTTTTCAATTGCGGATTGCAGATTTCGGATTGCGGATTGCGGAATGAAAGACCAAAGAATAGACAAAATGCGGAATGCGCCCTGCACTCAACGTAGTGCAGGGCGGAATGCGGAATGGAAGACCAAAGGAGAGACTAATTGCACAATAGATACAATTTGCCACAGAGGGAACAGCGCGGCAGAGCCGCAATCAAAGAATTTTAATGGGACGCGGATGAACGCAGATCAACACGGATAACTTCCAGAGAAAAAATATCAGCAACGGAAACATGGCAACCTAGCCCAGCAACCCTCCATCCCCAAGAGTTGATTTTTGCAGCCGGGCAATTCCAAAAATCCCCCCTTCGCCCCCCTTTTCTAAAGGGGGGTTGGGGGGATTTCAGAGAATCGTGGCCTAAGGAACATCTTCTTTACAAAATTTAAAGAGTCTGCGCGTTAGTAGTACAGAGACCATAGGGATTTAGCGCAGGGCTTCAGAAAAACAATTGGAGGGAGATTAACAAAGATATAAAGTGCTGGAATTTTGTTTTTAGAAATTTAATCGTATTATCCGTTTATCCGTGTTCATCCGTGTTCATCTGCGTCCCATTCTATTTCTTGCTGGGTTTGTCTTTCAGCTTGTCGGCCACGGCCAGGACGGTGTTGGCGTACACATCGCTGTGGTTGTAAGCGTAGACCACCTTGTGCTGGGAGGCCCGGTCCATCTGGCAGCTCCAACCGTGTCCCCGGAGATAATTGGCAATGCTGTAGAGGGCGTCGGCTTTGACGAAGAGGTCGATTCGACCGTCCTGATCGGCATCGACCCCGTAGGCAATGGCACTGGTGGGCATGAACTGGCACAGCCCGATAGCTCCGTAGATGGAACCCGGCAGGCTCAGGGGGTCGAAACCACTGTAATGGGCATACAGGATGAGGGCCTTGAGCTCCGAATAGCCCCATTCGGCTTTCTGCCGGCATACCGAGCGGGCATACTCTTCATTCTTCGAAGTGATCAGCTTTTTGGGGAGATAAGGACGGACCGTTTCCAGCTCCGCGCACAAGGCCATACTGGCCAGAGAGTTGAAAGCCCATTTCCCACCCAGGAATTCGCCGAGCCGGCTTTCGACCAGCAGAATGGACACGATGATCTCTTTGGGCACGCAGTACTGGCTGCTGATGCTTTCCAGAAGGTCCCCATTTTCCTGGAGGTAGGAACGGGCCTGGGAAATCATTTTTCCCTTCAGGGGTCCCTTATATACCGCTTTCGATTGAAACGCGGGGGCCCCTCCCGGTTTTTTGGATTGGTTTTTGATCAGGGCTTCCAGCTTGCTGGACATGGCGCCGGGCTCGAACCTCACCTCCGGACGGGAGAAGAGATACCGGATCCCCAGCTCGTCGAAATCATCCGCCACAAGGCGCTCGATCAGGGGAGACCAGTTCGCAGCAGCCGCCTGAGGCCACAACGAAAGGGAAACAAGGATAAAGAAAAGGATCCTGACTTTCCGGGAGACCCGGCCAAGGTTATTACCGATCTGACAATAAAGGCTTCTCACCGCTAATCCTGAGTGATCATGTGGGGATTTCAAAGTCAAACCATGCGAAAATTATGCCAACCCCGAGACGGCTTCGTTTTAAGAAAAGTGGGGGATTCACCGGTGCACCGGAAAAAACGAAGCCATTTTACCCAAAAATGAGAGGATTGCAAATGAAATATCTCTCTGGTCAGGTCAAAACCGATTTATACGTGTTGGGAAAATTGACAGCAATTATTTTGAAAGGAGGATGGTGGGCAAATATTTCCCAACAAGGCCCCATTGCCCAGCATTTGTGGGTTTCATTCCGCACTCCGCCCTGCACTACGTTGAGTGCTGGGCAGCCCTGAACCCAACGTGGTTCAGGGCGCCTTCCGCATTTTCCTATCCCTTGGTCTTCATTCCGCATTCCACACTCCGCATTCCGAATTCCGTATTTTATTGTCCCCCCTTGACTTTTCCTCCAGCTGAGTCAGAATATGGCCAAACCCAAAAAGGGGAGGCTGCCATGAAGAGAATCTCCAGGAGGACATTCGTTGCCGCAGGAGCCGGACTGCTGACCCTTTACAAATCTCTTATCCCCGGGAGGAGCGATATGGCCCATGGTTTTGAATATACCCCGCCTGCCGATTATCCCTTATCCAAAGAACGCCAGGAAGCGTTGGCTAGGGCCAGCCAGGCGCCCAAACCGCGGGTGGTAAAGGTCTGCGAAAATGTTTACACGGCGCTGGGCTATGCTTTTGCCGCGATCATCCTGGTGGTTACCCCTGAAGGAGTGGTGGTCATCGACACCACCGAAAGTCTCTCGGCGGCGCGGGAGGTGATGGGGGAGATGAAGAAGATCACGAGCCTTCCGGTGAAGGCGGTCATCTACACCCACAACCACGCGGACCATTGGTTCGGCACCAAGGCCTTTTTCGGTTCGGGGATCCAGGTCATCGCCCACGAGGACTTTGCCAGGGAGGTGAAGCTTCAGGATTCCCGGGGGGACAGTGGAAGGATACGGGCGGCCGCCATGTACGGTCTCCTCCTGCCGGAGGCCATGCGGGCGCCCTGGATCACGACCTTTCCCTGGCCGGTGGCGCCTAATCTGAGGTGGGAGGGAGTGAAACCGGAGGATCTGGTTATGCCCACCCTGACCTTCAAGGACAAGCATTCCTTTGAAATGGGAGGGATTACCTTCAACCTTCTGCATGCTCCTGGGGAAACGCCGGACCAGATCATCGTCCATATCCCCCAGTACAAGGTCGTTTGCCCGGCGGACAACTATTACGCCTGTTTCCCCAACCTGTACACCATCCGGAGCACCTCTTCGAGACCCGTTCTGGGTTGGGCCGCGGCCCAGGATACGGTCATGAAGCTGGAGCCGGAGTATCTAGTTCCGGGGCATGGGGCTCCCCTGGAGGGAAAGGAAAAGATTAAAGAGGTCCTGACCAACTACCGGGACGCCATCCTCCTTGTGCACAACCTGGCCTTAGAGGCGGTTCAGAAGTTCAAGCCCCTGGAGGAAGTTGTAGCCCAAGCCTCCCTTCCGCCCCACTTGGCCAGTTTACCTTACCTGAAGGAATATTACGGCTACATTCCCTTCTGCGTGCGCAGCATCTACCAGAGCTACGTGGGATGGTTTGACGGAGATCCGGCGAATCTCAGGCCTCTCTCCCGCAGGGAACTCGGGGCGGATGTCCTCAAGATAGCGGGCTCGGCGGAAAAAGTCCTGGAATATGCGGCGACGGCGCAGAAGGAAGGACGGCATCAGACGGTCCTGGAGCTTGGCGACATGGTCCTGGCCAATGACCCCAAAAACCGGATTGCCCGTCTGATGAAGATCTCCTCCCTCCAGGCTCTGGGCAGATCCACGGCCAACAGCCCCATGGCCAATTACTACACGACCTTCGCGGCCATGGAGAAGATGAAGATGGACAAACCTTCCTAACCAGGCAAAGCCGGAACCAAAGAGGTTCTATTCCTCACTTCAATGTAAGGGCGACCCGGCGGGTCGCCCCTACGACCCTTCCTCTATTCAGGGGGGAAGTTGGAAAGGGGGTGATCAAACAGCCAAGGATGGTGCGGTCATTTGCCCGTCAATCTTTAACCAGGAAAGGAGAAGAATGGTATGAAAATGGATCGGAGGGAGTTTTTGAAAACGGGCGCTGCCGTATTGGGAGCGGCGGCGGTAACGGAAGGTTTAACTACCGTTTTGAGTCAGAAGGGTTCTGCGGCTGAAGCTGCGGGCCCTGCCCCGCAATATGAGATTTACGCCCTGAAATATGCCGGCCCCTTCCCGCGGAAATTGGCCATGGTCCTCTGGAACGAAGGCTGGGATGAGATCATCGAGGTCAACTATTACGTCTGGGCCATCAAGGGGAAAAATGAGTGGTTCGTGGTCGATGCGGGAACGGGCCTGACCGAGGCCAACAAAAGAAAACTGAAGAACTTCGTGAACCCCATCGAGGTCCTGTCCCGAATCGGAGTGAATGCGGGGAATGTGAAGAAAGTATTCATTACCCACATGCATTTCGACCATGTGGGCGGAATGGAAATGTTCCCCCAGGCTTATCCCCAGGCCAAGTTTTACGTCCAGAAAAAGGAGTACGATTTCTGGGCGAAACATCCCTTCGCCAAGAGGCCTCCTTTCAACCACGTGGCGGATCAGCTGGCGATCAAGGCTACGGCCGAGCTGGAAGGGGATGAGCGTTTGATCTTCGTATCGGGAGATCAGAAAGTCGCCCCGGGCATCGAGCTTCTCTATACCCCCGGCCACACCATCGCGGCGCAGAGTATAGCGGTGAACACCGCGAAAGGGACGGCCATTGTTGCCTCGGACACCCTCCATGCCCACCGGGCGTTCCGGGAGAATAATACGAGCATCCTCATCACCGACCTGATCGGCTGGATCGAATCCTATGACAAGCTGAGGGCCAAGGCCACGTCCATCGACCTGGTATTCCCGGGCCATGACATGAGCATGGCTAAGGATTTTCCGAAAGTCGCTGAGGATGTGACCCGGCTGGTTTAGAAGACTTCTGGGTCTATTGAGTCTTGTGGGATACCGGATTTATCGAAAGAGGATGTAGGCTGGAGACGGAGTAGCAAAAGGGGCGGGCGCCCAACCCCGCCCCTTTCTTTTCCTCCCCCCCCTTTTTACCGGGAGGAGCCTCAGTAATGAAACTCGGCGATGACGATTCGCCCTTCCTCCAACGGATAGGTGAGCACGGCTAGGGCTTCCTGGTTCAATACCACCTTCACCGGTCGCACGGGCCCGGGTTCAAAGCGCTGGGTGCCTTCGGCGGTTCCGGGTACCCCTTCGTTGACCCCGGCTGGAACCTTCCCATCAATTAAAAAGGTATCCCGGCCATGTCCCAGGTAACCCCGCGGCCGGGTGAGGGTGACCGAGCTGCCGGTTCCCTTCTCCCGTAAAGGCCTGAGACGCAGATGGACGTAATTGCTGGAACGGGGAAAGGGGGTGCGGAAAGTGTGGGTGATCGGGTATCCGGGGGCGTTGATCACAAATTCATAATAAGCCGCCGGCTTGGCGGAGAAAGGTCCCCAGACCCCGTCGGCAGGGGTAGTGCGCCGGTGGACGGCATCCCCCAGTCGCTGGCCGGAGGCAGGATCCACCTCGTAGATTTCGACCGTTGCGCCGGCAAGGGGAAGGTTGGTTGGGGCCCCATTGGCAAACCCGCTCACCCTTCCGTTCAGGATGGGCTGGGGTTCGGGTGAAATTTCAAGGGTGGCGGGATCTTTGCCGGCGATAAAGTTGTACATGGCTTTAAAGGCCAGGGGATGGAAGGCGACTTCCCGGTGGTCGAGTCCGGGGAGGATCACATTCAAAGCTCCCCGCAGCTCGGGCCCGGCGTAGGTGACATTCGTCGGCTGTCCGGCCATCCCGACAAATCGTCCGTCGGGCTGGGCGTATTTGTCATTGGAGTCGCTCCGGTTGGTCATGAACTTCACATCCGGGTGAACCTCACTTCCAGCGTTCAGACCGGCAAGGAACGGCCCCGCACCGTTGAACTCATTGTTCAGGTTGACCTGGGTCGCGTGAATCCCGTGGTTGGGCGTGCCGCAAAGAATCGCGTGGGAAACATTCGGGGCGCCCCCGAAATTCTTGATGTAATTGCGGATGGCATTCCCCCCGCGGGAGCTGCCCACCAGGATGACCTGCTTCTGGCCGGTGCGGGCCTGGACTTCAGCCACTTTGGCCGCAAGCTCCTTGGCTTGGTCGGCGGCACTGCTCCGGTTCTCCTGCGGTTTGGTGTCGTCGCTGCGTGCCGTTGGATGGAGAAAGTCGATGGCCTGAAGAAGAGAACGGTCATAACCATTCGATTCGAAGCGCCAGATGGTCGTGTGCCAGAGAGCGGCACTGTCCCCGTTGCCGTGAACGAAGAGAATCGGGCGCGGGGAGTCGGCAAAGGCGCTCACGGCCAGGGTCAACAGAAGGAGCGCAATGCCGACGAGGCCCAATAAAGCTTTACCTTTTACCCCCAGTTTCTTTTCTTTAACTCTTTTCATAGTCTTTTCTCCTTTCCGTTCCGCCAAACCTACCCAAAACGAAACCATACAAGAAAAATGCAGTGACCATTCATGAATTGCCCTGCTTCGTTGCTCTGGCCTTCTTTTCCTTCCGCACCCGGTCGATCTCCTTGGAAACTTTTATCCCCCGGGTACGCAGGGAGAACCAGACCAGGCGCTTGCGGTCCATGACGAAGTAACGCTGGCCGTATTTTCGCAGGGATCTCTGGTTTATGGTAAAGCCGAGTCCTGGCTGGGTGGGGGTCTGGAGTGTTCCCTTGTCGTGGAGAAAGGGCTTCTCCAGAATCCCGTCGCGGGCCTCCACGACCCATCCCGGCGGGCTGAGGGGGTATTCCATCTCCTTTTCGCCGGCAAACCCGCTGGCGGCCATGAGTTGCAGGTTGATGGCAAAGCCGATCCCATTGGTCCAGGTATGAGGGGAGTAGAGAAGACCATGCTTGCGGCAGAGCTTGGCCACTTCGAAAGTCTGGGCGATTCCCCCGGCGAAAGTGGCGTCGGGCTGGAAGATGTGGTAGCAGCGCCGTTCGATCATCATTTTCAGCTCCGGCAGGCCGGAAGAGTGTAGTTCCCCGCCGGAGATGGGAACCCGGCTGTAGGCGGTCAGCGCGCTCAGGTCTTCGTAATGATCCATGGGCAAGGGTTCCTCGACCCAGGCCACGCCCGCATCCGCACAGGCATCGGCGAATCGCTTGGCCCGGTCCAGGTCCCAGAGGGGGGCATCGGCAATCGCGGTCACTCTCCAACCCTGATTGGCATCCACCCCGATCTTCATCTTGTGCCCGACCGCCTTAGCGGTTTCAGTCACCTGCCGGATATCAACCGCTTCGTCGAAATCATGAACCCGCAGCTTGATGGACCGGAATCCTTCGGCATACCGGGCTTCGGCCTCGACGATTCGGTCTTCGGGCTTCTTCACCTCGCCCGTCGAAGCGTAGAGCTTCACTTTGCAGGGTTTTCCTCCCAGCAATTCATACACCGGCTTTCCCGCAAGCTTCCCCTTGATGTCCCAGAAGGCGGGCTCGATCCAGTAATTGCGCCAGCCGAGGTAGGACATTTCCCTGAGGCGCTGCTGGACCAGGCCAATATCGGTTGCTTCTTCCCCGATCAAATAGGGTCCGATCAATTCCCCTAACCCGGCCCTTTCTTTTCCCATGGCCTGCCCCGCGCTGTACCCGATCGCCCCGTCGTCGGTGATCACTTTAATCAAGGTGAAGCGGTTTTCGGTCTGGGGGTATCCGGGAATCCAGCTGGGATAAAAAGGCGCGGGCAGAGGAATGGCCACATGGTAGAGCTCGATCCGGGCGACGGTGCTCATAGAACTCCCCCTTCTGCTTATTACCCTCTCCCCTTTTTTCTATTTTCCATGAATCGTGCAAATCATCAAGGCGGTTGCCGGGGAAAAAAAGAAGAGGCATGAAAGGGCAAAAGGGAAATGGGTTCTGAATCTCATTCTTCTCATTTCGCGCTTCCTTTATACGATTCGCCGGAGATCGTAGGGGCGACCGGCCGGTCGCCCCTACCCCGATTGAAATCCGAAACCTCTGTTTTTATGCTCGTTTCCCGGTGCTCTTTCCGTGCCATTGCCTCGGGCCAGTTTTCCCAAACGAGAAACCAGCAACCAGTAATGAGTAACTAGCAACGAGTAACGCTCTCTATCCCACGATCTTCTTCGCCACTTCTTCCGCTTGCTTCAGGACCTCATTTTTGGCCAGAATATCTTCCGGATTGCGGACTCCGCAGGCCCGGATCAGATAGTTATCTTTGAATCCATACCACTTGAGGAAAGCCTCGTTCCGGGGAAAGATATCGGCAAACAATTTCTCATTGGGCTGTCCCTGGGTTTGAATGAAGACCAGCTTCTTCCCCGGTGATAAGCGGCTCGGATTGGGGTTGTTGTAAAAATTGGGGACCAGATAGGAGTAAGTCCGGTCGATAAAAGC
>Ga0315289_10014923_pt1 | contig 10811 bp, 8 predicted proteins | sample YL17G11_40_MG_FD_203452 | JGI IMG/M metagenome (GOLD analysis project Ga0315289, IMG submission 203452) | Sediment microbial communities from Yellowstone Lake, YNP, Wyoming, USA - YL17G11_40 | ecosystem: Environmental > Aquatic > Freshwater > Lake > Sediment | place: USA: Wyoming | collected...
GGCGCAGGTTGTGTGGGATCGTCAAAGAGTGCACTTCAGGATGCCGTGACTTATGCAAAGCAGAGGGTTCAGTTCGGTAAGCCGATCGCAGAATTCGGTCTGATCAAACATAAGATCGCAGAGATGGCGATTCGAACCTTTACTGTGGAAAGTATGGTCTACCGGACAGCCGAGATGACAGATCAAATTCTCAAGCGCATTGACCACCATGCTGAAGATGTCGGGATTCAAATGGCGAGGGGGATTGAGGAGTATGCCATTGAGGACTCGATCAACAAAGTCTATGCGTCAGAGATGCTGGACTATATTGTGGATGAAGCCCTTCAGATTCACGGGGGGTACGGATATATTCATGATTATGCGATTGAGAGAGGTTACCGGGATTCCCGGATTAATCGAATCTGGGAGGGAACGAATGAGATCAATCGCCTCCTGATTATGGATATGGTGACGAAGCGGGCCATGAAGAACCGCCTTCCTGTGCTTGCCGCAGCCCAGAAGGTAGCTAACGAGCTTCTCACCCTTCGACCGAAGGTGGATACGGATGACGGGAAGCTTTCTTTACAGAAAGAAATGGTGGAGATGTCAAAAAAGATCGCCCTCCTCGTAGCTGGAGCAGCAGTTCAGAAGTATATGATGAAGCTGGCAGACGAACAGGAGATCCTGGGTGCGATCAGTGATATTGTGATTGAGGTTTTTGCCATGGAGAGCGCGCTACTTCGAGCCATGAAGTCCATGGAAAAGTTGGGAGATGAGAAGGCACAGATTCAGAAAGCAATGGTGAAGGTCTATGTCAATGATTCCTTTGACCGCGTAGAATTTTTTGCAAAGCAGGCCTTCGCTGCGATTGCCGAAGGCGATATACTCAGGACTCAGTTATCCGCTCTCAAGAAACTGACCCGTTTTACCCCTGTGAATACAATCGCCTTGAGACGGGAGATCGCGGATTCTGTGATTAAATTAGGAAGATATCCGTTTTAGGATAACCTGCCCGCGGTGGGCATGACCTGCCCGCCGCAGGGCCATGCCACGGGGATCTCGACTCATAATTTCGTTCTTTACAAAATCGTCAACCGCGTTTCGCAATATCCGCCGTCAAGCATTTTCTTACTGCTATCATTCATCGGTGGACCTCCGCTGATAGGGGAAGATTTAAAGTCTCCCTCTTCTAAGAAAAAAGATTTCAAATCCTTCAACCCCCTAATTCTGTCAGCAGAATTTTGAGGGAAGATAGGGAAATCTTACAAAAGGGAGAATCAAAAGACTTATTTTTCAGGTGAAAAAGAGCCAAAAAACAGACTTGACCCTTTACCTTCACAAGATGTTTCTTGACAAGCAGTTTAGTATGCTGTTTAATATGGGCAACATTCCCTATTGTATATTGGAAGGCTATGGAAGCCTGGAATTTGGAACAATGAAGCCAGGTTTTTTTGAAATAAAGGTCATACAGAAATAAGTGATAAATCCGACAATGTCCCTCTTACGGTCACGTGGCATTATGGCCTATGGCAAGGAGGGTCGAGTGTAATAATAAATGAACGATTATCCTGGTTCTAAGCTACATCAGATTGGGCCTTACATTGGAATGATAAGGCCCTCGCTTGCTAGGCGGCTCGTAGGAGACTACTCCAAACAGGGAGACTGGGTATGGGACCCATTCTGTGGATCCGGAGTTATTCCTCTCGAGTGCAGACTTCAATATAGGCACGTGATAGCGGCCGACATAAACCCTTACGCTTGTGCCTTGACAAGGGCTAAACTTCACGCACCCGTTTCAGAGAGTACCTCCTTTTCTCAATTGGCCTTGGCAACCAAGGCAATCGGATGCCTGACCAAGAGGGGTCTGGATAAGGTGCCGCAATGGGTAAAAAGCTTTTTCAATAAGCGGACTCTAAAGGAAACAATGCTTCTTATGTCAGAATTGCTCAGGAGGAAGGAATTCTTTAACGCCGGTTGTTTACTCAGCATACTGCACCATCAAAGGCCTGGTTTTCTTTCCTACCCCGCTAGTCATTTGGTTCCATATCTCCGCAATCGGCTTTATCCACGGGATCAATACCCCGAGGCCTATGAATATCGTGCCTCAATCCCTCGTCTTCAAGCCAAAATCAAGCGGGTACTTGCTTCGCCGCCTCCACCGCCTCGGGCTCAGAGATTCAGAGTGCTCAAAAAATCGGCACTCAAGAAGTATTTGCCAGATTCGTCCATGGATGCGGTTATAACTAGCCCGCCTTATATGGATGCACTCGACTATGCTAGAGATAATCGGCTTCGTCTTTGGTTTCTGGGTGTAAATGACTACAAGACGATTAAGGAGGAGGAGATAGGAAAAGGCAGTACTTTTGAGCAGGACATGTCAATAGCTCTTCAGATAATGTCCAAAGTGATAAAGCCGAGGGGAGCCTGTGTTCTTGTTTTAGGGGATGTGAAACATGCTAATAGGGAGTACGATGTTCCAGGGATAATTTTGGAACTTGTGAAGACTAGAATTAAGGAATTTGCCCTTGAAAAACGACTGGTTGAAAATGTGCCGGACGATCGTCGAACGCGCAAAAACGGGCGGGCGACCCAAAGGGAAACCATTATAGTTTTCCGCTGCACAAAACGGGGGTAGTTATTGTGAAACAAAAAAAAATGCCGCCTCAGATTCGTCATCACCTAGAACACAAGATGGTAGGGGAAGAGATTAACGGACTTAGAATCAAAGGGGTGCTTGGGCCTGGGAATACAGCCGTTACCTATGAAGTTGAAGACAAATACGGGATTCCTTGGGCGCTGAAACTCGTAACAAGGGAATCTTATGGTGAAAAGGCACCATTCCGGGAAATTTCTCGATTCGCACAGGCGAAGGACGAGCGGTTCCTTGTATTCCCGAAAGATATTGGTGACTGGGTTCTCAATCTAAGTGGGGGTAAGTCTTGTGAATTTGTATGGTTTAAGAGCAGATGCGTAAGGGGTCAGACCCTTAAGGATTTTCTCGAATCTAATACTCAATTCTCTGCAAAGACCGAGATACTAAGGTATATGGAATGCATTACAGTGGCTCTTGAGGAGTTGCAGCGCCTAGGATTCAGTCATGGTGATCTCCATAATCGGAACATTATGTGGGAAGTAATTGGCGAAGGTGGCCCTCTTCCTGAAATCCATTACGTAATTATAGATTTTAGTGAGGCACATCCTATTGAAGCAACAGATGAGGGACTGTCAAAAGATATAGAATATTTTGGACGGCATCTTAGAAGTTTCTATGACGCCATCTCTAGAAGGGACGTGATTACAAGAGAGGATGAGAAAGTTTTGGCAGCAATAACTCATATCCCTGGACTTCTGAACGGCACGTCACCTGAATCAATGGGTATTTCGAGGGCCTCTCAAATACTTGAGAGATTCAGGGATGGCTTAAGGTCTACCGAAGGGACCCCACGGAAACTTATTGATCCTTTTCATCCCCTCAGTTCTGAAAATATTGCTAATGATGCCTTACTTGCCGATCTTTGCTTTACCAAAATGTGGTGGACTTCGGAATTGGAGAAGAATGACAATGTTTTGCTGATTGGCCCCCGCGGATGCGGAAAAACGATGATTTTCCGCAGGTTACGCCTTAGGACAAAGATTGCAGCGCAAAAAACTGATGAGATTAAACTTGACCCATACGTCGGTTTTTACCTTCCCTGCGAATCGGTTTTCTATATGCGGTTTTCTGATTTATCAGAAGTTGATATAGACAATAATAAGGAGGCGCTCATCCTGTATTTCAACATGGCGATATTGGCAGAGGTTTCATCGACTTTATCAGTTCTTCCAAATTTCCTTGGACCGGTTTCTCAAGCTGCCATTGCAACAATAGCTAAACTTCTTAAGGAGGAAATAGGAACACTTTGGGATGAATTAAAGTTCCCTCCATCAGTCGTAAGTCCAGAAGAAATAACGGCTTATGCAGAGAACGTAATGCGCTGCATACGGAAATCCATCGCCTATGGTGAGAGAATTCATTCTCTTGGCTCAACCGATTTTACTTCGCGGTTGGTTGAAACTATCAAACGAGAAGTCCCCACTCTTGCAGGAAGATTTTTTGTCTTCTTTTTGGACGACTATACCGAAGAGCGAGTTCCAATCTCACTTCAGGAAAAACTCCATCCTATCGTTTGTCAACGCTCTCCTGATCTATGTTTCAAGATCTCAGCTCACATGTTTGGGTCAATATATAATTTCCCACGCCCTCTAGCCCTTGATGAGGGGAGGAACATTGTAGTAATCAATCTTGGGTCTGCTTATCTAAAGCTGAATAAGCGGAAAAAAGAAGGGAAATTACTTCTGGAGATTTTGAATGAAAGATTTAGACACTGTGAAGGGTACAAGGGGACCATCGAAAAATGGCTTGGGAGAACATTATATCCAGGGAGTAGGACTTTGAGTCGGGCGTTGCATGATGAAAGCACAAGATCTAAAGTTCATTACCATGGTGTTGACTGCTTGATGAATCTTTGCACAGGTGATTATAGCGAGATGATCCGTATGGTGGGGGAGATATTTCAAGAAGCGAGAATTGAACCGGGGGCTTCAGTCCAAAGAATTCCAGCAGCTATCCAAGACAAGGCAATTGATAGGGTATCCAGAGAATTTCTCGGTCGTATTCGTCATATTAGACCAGATGGACAGAAACTATATGATGTTTTGGAAAGCTTCGGTAAGCTCTCACAACATCTTCTATACGAGCGAAGCCTTATTGGTCAAGGGAAAGATAGCAAGGGACACCCTCGCAAGGACCCTTATGATATGTTGGCCGTGTATGTCGACAACCTTACAAAAGCCTCAAGAGCCGCCAGAATTGTATGGGAGCGCCTTCAAAAAGCCTCAATCCTTGTAGATATCGGGTTAGCGCCCTCGCAAAGAACTACAGTTTCTGATCGCGCTACTTTGCGACGAATTTACTGCCCAGCATTTAGGACTACTCTGACAAGTAGTGAACATCTCCAGGCAACGAAAGATCAATTTGAGGGGTTTATGGACAAGCCCGAGGAGTTTTGCAGAGAATACTTTCAACGCGTAACGAGACAGAGCCAGCCAACGTTCTTTGATAAGAAAAGAATGGTCGGTGATGAAGAAGAAATCCCTGTCCCCGCCTTTTTTCCAGATGAGAAGGATAAAGTGGATTTTAGAAATAACGCTTCCTCTCAGTGGGTTGGGGTCGCAGATTCGTTACCCCAATTAGATTCTTTGGAAAACGTAATAGGAGAGAATTCAACGTACGATCTATACATCGGAGCAATGGGCTTCGAAGAACGGACAACAAGTGCTGCCGATGCTTTGTTAAAAAGAGGCGTCCGAGTACAGAAGACTGTCCTGTTGGAGTTCGATAGGTATTATGAAGCAACAGAGAGGAGACGAGAAAGATATGAACACATTATAAATGGTCTTACATCAGGTAAGCCACATCGACCAATGAATGCACCGGTGGGTGCCCCCGACCCTATATTCTCTGAAAGGTTTAGAAGCATGTTTCAAACTTTATCTGGATCTGGGCCCGCAAAGATCCTATTTGATATTACAAGCTGCCCATCCCTAATTCTGGCAAACAGTCTAGCAGTTTTGCTGAACCATTCATGTTATCTCACCATCCTCTACTCCGAGGCAGCGGAGTATTTTCCAACACTCAGCGAATGGCAGTCTAGCAAACCTAAGCCATATGGTACAAGGATTCAGGGGCCATTTGCGGGCGTCAGATTCGTTGCAAAACCCCCTACTCTACAGGTCGATGATATCGGTGAGCTACCTGTACTGGTTGTTTTATTTCCTACTTTTAATACTGAACGGACCGACGGTGTATTGGCTGAACTTGACCCTGCGGCAAGGATATGGGTTTTTGGGGAGCCACACGATTTAGAAAAGAACTCATATCGAATAGAGATGGCAAAGTCATTTGCCGCTCCAATCATGTATCCCAGAGACCCTTGGTCACTGTTAAGCACGTTCGACTATAGGCATACTCTGCTTGCCTTGGGAGGGATATATACAGAACATCGATTTAGATACCGCATAGTAATTATGCCTCATGGCAGCAAATTGCAAACGTTAGGTGCAAATCTTTTTGCTGCCGCACACCAAGTTTCTATGGTCTTTGCGATTGCCAAAACCTATGACCCAGATAGATACTCTAGGGGGAGCATAAAGGTTTGGGGAATTCAGTTGGGCGAGACGCATAGTCTTATCAAAACGCTCAGGTCAGGTCGAGCCTTGGGTAGTGAGAAGATCTAGGATATGGGGTTATTCTATGCACACGAATTCTAGTTTAATGAAGTTAATATCATATGAAACAAATGAGATTTGGTCTTGGAAAACTAGTCGAAGAATAAAAGCATTTTAATAATGAGAGGGGAAGATATTATGTGGATTCTACATCTGTCAGATGTACATCTAGCTCTGGGAGAAAACCATAAAATAAGACATGACCTCTTTCTAAAGCTCATGAGTGAAAAAATTGAAGAATTTGTTGCGATGAAGGATAAAATAGTGGTTATTATATGTGGTGATATAATCTATAAAGGAGATGCATCTGGTTATGGTTTGGCTACGTGTTTTTTTCAAAAAATGAAAGAGATATTCGGCTATCAACTTATGTTTTGTCCGTGTCCCGGGAATCATGATATTACCTCGGATAAGCCTAATTGTTTTCATGCATTTAATAAATTTGTATGGGATCTGACTAACGAAACGATAATTAATTTTTCTGTGGATGCCACAGCCGTTTGTAGATCAATCGAAGATATTGACTTTGTGTTGGTCAACTCAGCCTATCATGGCCAACATACATATGGATGCGTTAATCTCGATAATTTAGAAGCTATTTTGAAGAACTCCAAATCGTGCAATAAGATCATTATTACTCACCATAATTTAATACCTGTAAATTCTGGCGATAGGTCTACAATTGTTAATGCCTACAGATTACTGCAGTTGGCCTTGGCATACGACGTCAAAGCTATATTACATGGGCACGGACATATGGAAAATATTTTGTTGATTGGAGGGAAAAAATGTAGATTAATTGGGGTAGGTTCCTTATTTTTCCCTCCTGAAGACAATCTAAACAACCAATTTAATCTAGTGAAATATGCAAATGGTTCAATAACAGAAGCTTACGCTTATAGATATATTGGTGATCTTCACGGACAGGGGCGAGTAGGTGATTTTCAAAAGGAACGCTTAAATGAACTTTGAATAACCAAGAATCACAGAATTAATAATAGAGAAGACGGTTGTGGAAATAATCGAAGCGAAGTCCCTAGGCGAGTTAGCTGCTGAGGCAGCTAAGAAATGTGAGGAGAGAACTATTACGAACTTGATTCTTCGCGGGGAATTTCCTTATAAAGAAGTGGATTCTGAATTTATTAAAATGAATGATGATGTAGCGCAAAAATGGCAGACACCCATTAGGCCAGTGGACCTTTTTATCAATCATGGTGAGCACATCAATAGATTTGGGGACGGAAAAGAGTTTCTAGTTGATGAACTCAGGAGGAAGAAAGATAGTAATAGGGCTTGCTTGAGTCTTCTGAATATGGGAGACATAATTGGTAGTGGGGACAAACCGATACCGTCCTTCCTGATTCTTCAATTTGGGTTTGCGGAGGATAGCACAGATAAGATTTTAGTTGCCGCGTATTTTCGTGCCCTTGAAGTGTCACAGTTCCTACCTATAAATCTAAGTGAAATTAGTCAGTATATTAGATTTTTCAAGAGTAAATTTCCCACGATTGAACGGTTTGAGCTTACGATAATGGCGTTTAGAGCCCATTTAATTCGCCAGTTTCACTGCCTGAGGAAAGCAGCAATAGATGCAGCTGACCCGGTGGATATTGCAATTGCAGTGGAACGCGGGCATGTAAAAACAATAAGGCAGTGGATTGATTCTAAAATGACTGTAAGTGAGTCAGTAATTTGTACTGATGGTTTAGAAGTGTTATACAAGGCTTTAATGAGGTGCGAAGAAAAATATGAAGAGGCGGTACGAAATGATATTAAGGAAGTGTTGGATGCTATGAAACAATTGAGGGAAATTAGAGAAGTGTCTTCCCATTCCGAATTGATTGATAAGTTAAATAAAGATATTAGGAGGAAATTACTAGCTGCCAGGGAAAAGGTAAAATAAATAGGAGAATATTGTGGAGCTGAAAAGATTAATGCGGTTGCAGGCGGAATTTGACAAGGATCATCCGAGGTTCTGTGATTGGTCAGTCAAGATAACAGATAGGAATTTAGAAGTGCTGCAGTTCTTAATGGTATGTATGATAGGTGAACTTGGGGAATTTGCGAATACAGTGAAGAAGGTTATAAGAGGAGATTTCTCGCTGGCTTCAAGGAGGAAGGAGATAGAGGAGGAAATTACAGACGTTTTTATCTATTTAGTGAAAATCTGCAACCAAATGGATATTGATTTAGAGGTAAACTTCCTAAAGAAGCTGGAAAAGAATAAAGGAAGGTTTAAGGAGCGAAGGGTATAGGCTTTTCTTAACGGCATAGTAGAGAAGGAAAAGGAGGAGCCAATGAGAGACTTTGATCTTGTGATTCGAACTCTAAAAGATAAGCCTAGGGGAAAAATGATCGAATTTGTTCACAAAATGAGTAGCGAGTACGCCGGGAACAAAGATTTGCTAAGAAAACTAGAACGTTTGTTAAAGAGCAATAGTTTGGTGGTTAAAGAAAGACCGCAAAGATTTTTGAGCATAGTTTTGTTATCCTGTATTCTCGCCGATATCGGGGACCAGATGTCAGCCTATATTAGAAATGAAAATATCAAAAGGATAAAATCAATTTGCAAGAAAGAAAATATAAAATACGAACAGTTAGTTGATTTAACAGCTTGTGGTAATGGAATGATAGAAATTCTAAGCTTATTTATGGGTACCAAAGAACCAATTAAACTGGTAGGCAATAGTTAATAAAATAATAGATTTGAACGTAAATGGCACATGAATCTAGAGAATATTTTCCATAAGCCTGCGGGTAGTTTTCTGAAAGCAAGAGGTCCCGGAAAAATAAGTAATTCCGGATAAAGGAAACATTATGGGAAAGAACAAGGGTCGATTTATCGTTTTTGAAGGCTTGGATGGAAGCGGTAAGAGTACACAAATAAGATATTTGGCGAGTACCTTACGCGCTAAGGAACTGAAAGTGTATGAAACTTTCGAACCTACGGACAGCCCGATTGGTTCATTAATTCATCAAATTATGACACACAGAATTAGATCGGATCACAAAACGATAGCCGCACTTTTTGTGGCAGATAGAATTGATCACCTTTTAAATGAGGTAAACGGCATTTATTCCAAGATTATGAGTGGTGTCATCGTGATTTCGGACAGATATTATTTTTCATCATATGCGTATCACGGAATTCATATACCAATGGAGTGGGTAATACAAGCGAATTCCCTGAGTGCCAAGATTCTTAGGCCTGATATTAATATATTTTTGGATCTGGAACCTGAAGAGTGTTTGGCGAGGCTAAACAAAGAAAGATGGCATCTTGAATTATATGAGAACATTGAAAGTATGCGTAATGTGCGTGAGAAATATTTTGAGGCCTTCAAAAGATTAGGAGATGAAGAGAAAATGGTGGTGATGGACGGGAATAAACATCCAGATGAGATTGCGGAGAATATTTGGAAGGAAGTAAAGGTTATGTTCTAAATGAGAACCAAATGGACGATTACTGGTTGGGCACACGAAAATTAGAAATTCATTTTGAGATAGTTTCTAAATGCTGGCTAAATTGCATTCATTGTTCTTCAGAGTCGGATACTGGGAGAGATGAAGAGTGTCTCTCCTCATTAGAAATTGAGAATTTTATAGCTTCGATTCGGGAGGATATAGAACTTTATGTTTGCTTGACCGGAGGAGAGCCTTTGTTATCAAATCAATTTTTACCAATGGTCAGCAGTTTAAAGCAATTTAGGAATATAAAAAGCATTGGCTTTTTTACATCCGGCTGTTCGGGCACTGAGGCGGGAAGTATAAAAGCAATCGATGAAAAAATGTCAGGGCAGGTAAAGGAAGTCGGTGTAGAATTTTGTTATGTGTCATTATACAGTCACTTAAATCACGTGCACGATGAAATAACAAGAGTAGCCGGGTCGCATAGCTTTTCATTGGTATCGATAAGAAATCTTTTAAAAAACGGGATAGAAACCAGGATAAATTTGGTTCCCATGAAATGTAATGAAAACGAAATAGAAGAAACGGTTTATTCTTTTGATAAATTAGGAGTATCGGAGGTTAGATTCCTTAGGCTTGTAAGGCATGGACGTGCTGAGAAGAATTGGAAATTAATTGGTTTGGAGAGAGATGACCAAAGAGCAATCATAGAAAGAGCAGTTAAAAGTAAAGAAGAGAACGGCTTAAAGATAAGGATAACAGTTGCAGGTGTCGCGCTTTTGAAACAGGCGAAAAATGTCAAGCTGGAATTGGATTGTATTATATTGATTCAAAGGGAAGAATATTCCCGTGTGCGTGCAAAAAAGGGAATCAATTGTATTTTGTCTGTAATATTGATGCTAATGATATAAGGGAAAAATTATTTTCTCCGAAAAAATGTTATAACGTCAAATGCTTACAAGATGATTGATATAAATTGTACCCTCCACATTGGCCAGGGGTGGGCAGATAAAATCGCCAAAAGCTATGATGGGAAGAAACGAATAGCTGCGTTCCTGTAGAAGCCCGAGGCGGTATTCACGAAAGAATGGTGCCAAAGCTCCGTTCGGATAAAGGGAGGGCCTCAAAGATATTCAGGTGCTTCAGTAGTTCTGCCA
>Ga0315289_10014924_pt1 | contig 10810 bp, 6 predicted proteins | sample YL17G11_40_MG_FD_203452 | JGI IMG/M metagenome (GOLD analysis project Ga0315289, IMG submission 203452) | Sediment microbial communities from Yellowstone Lake, YNP, Wyoming, USA - YL17G11_40 | ecosystem: Environmental > Aquatic > Freshwater > Lake > Sediment | place: USA: Wyoming | collected...
CGCCGCGCCACAATGGTGGAATCGGCGCCCGATGGCAGGACGGAATACGCTCTGAACTCCACCGCGTCCGGGACAGGCGTTGTCGAGATGGCGATATCTTCGGGACGCACGGAGACCACTACTTTCCCGGATGCGTTTTTTGTCTCAGCGGAAAGCTTGAACTTGCCGAGGTCAACCGAATTCAGCCCATCCACCCTGCCCGCTAGCAGGTTCACTTTGGGATTGCCAATGAAATCTGCCACGAAGAGATTGGTGGGGCAACGATAAATGCGGTCAGGGGTATCAATCTGCTGAATGACTCCCTCCTTCATCACCGCAATTTCGGAAGACATGGTTAGCGCTTCGATCTGGTCGTGGGTGACATAGACCGTAGTCGCTTCGGAAACATGGTGCAGGTGTTTGAGTTCCGCGCGCATATCAATGCGCAGGCGCGCGTCCAGATTCGAGAGTGGTTCGTCCATCAAAAAGACCTTGGGGCGATAAGCCAGCATCCGCGCCAACGCGATCCGCTGCTGCTGTCCACCGCTCATCTCGCGCGGATAACGATCCTGGTATTCCGGCATTTGCACTTCTGCCAGCGATTCCTTGACCCGCTTGTCCATTTGGTCTTTGGACATTTTCTGGATTTCGAGCGCAAAGGTCATGTTTTTGTAAACGGTCATGTGCGGCCACAGCGCATAGCTCTGGAAGACCAGTCCCAGGTTGCGCTGACCCGGTGGGAGGATGATGCCCTGATCGCGCGAAAAGACCAACTTGTCGCCGATGTAAATCTCGCCTTCGTCCGGGTCTTCCAGTCCGGCGATGCAGCGCAACAAAGTCGTTTTGCCGCACCCGGAAGGTCCCAACAAGGTCAGGAAGGACCCTGGTTCAATCGCCAGACTGACGTTGTTGACCGCGACCACGTCGCCGAAACGTTTCGTGAGATTCTTGATGCTGATTGTTGTTCCCATAATCTCTCCTTATTGGATACTCAATCTTGCGAAGGGTTTGTCAGCGCGGCGAAACGCCTTCCAACGATCTTCACAAGATCAAGGTCTTTACATTCCTAGTCCCTGCTTGAGACCTCCGCCGCGGAACCGGCCGATGATCCAGTTGCCGATCAAGACCAGCCCGATCAGGATGATAATCACGGCGTTTGCAATCTGGGTATCCCCATTCTCGTTGTATCGAATGGTCATACTGGACAGAACCTGCGTGGAGGGCGTCACCAGCAGGATGATCAAAGATAGTTCACGCATGGTGGTGATGAACGTCATCAGAAAGCCGGACACAAAGCCGGGGCTGGTGAGTGGGAAGATGATGCGCTTGAACCGCTCCCAGGTGTTGGCGCCTGCCACTTCGCCGGCTTCTTCCAGTTCCCGCCCCACTTGGAGCATGGCGGAAACCCCGCTGCGGGCGGAATAGGGAATGTGCTTTGCCACCGAGACGATCACGAGCAGGGCAAAGGTTCCATACAAGGCAGGAATGGGTCCCACCGGTTGGGCAAACATCGAGATGTAGACGGCGCCAAAGGCAATGCCGGGAATCACGTAAGGGATGAAGGAGATTTGTTCTACTAACTTTCCCAGCCGGGTGCCTCTGCCTTTTACGATGGCATAGCCGAGAACGATTCCCAACACCGCCACGAAAAAGGCGGTGCACAAAGAGAGCGCGATCGTATTCCAGGCAGCTTGGTAGATTGCGGGATTGCGCAACACGCCCGGCAAGCCATGGTTAACGTCCGGATCACTCTCTCCAATCCAGTGAGCCAGGGAAAAGTTGCTGAGACTGTAATCACCATCATTCAGCATGAAGGTGCTCAAGGTCAGGAGGCCTAGCGGAAGGAAGGCGACCGTTATCTGAAAAATGATCACGCTGGCGGTCAAGACGAATCTCCAGTTGCGCAGTTTGGTTCGATTCGCCGCGAAACCGCGGCCGCCGATCGTCTCATAACTCTTTCTCGTCCCGACGACGCGCTGGTTGATATACACGGTGGTCATGGCAAACAAAATCAAAGTGATTGCCAGCACAAAACCATCCGCATAGTTTGACAACTTCATGTCGGCGCGGATCATGGTCGAGATGGTATAGTAACCGACTGGGATACCCAGTATATTCGGACCGCCGAATGTTCCCATGACCTTGGAGAAGGTCATGATGAAACCGGAAAGGATGGCGGGAATGATGAGTGGGAATGTGATTTTTCGCAGGATGCGCCAGCGGTTGGCGCCCATCAACTCGCCCGCTTCTTCAAGGTTGGAATCAATGGACATCAGCGCGGCGGCGGTAAACAGGAAGAAGAAAGTGTAATAGTGCAGCGCGCTGCTGATAATGATGGGGATCGGTCCATAAGCCAGCCAGTCCGGTGGCCCCTGTCCCAGAAGGTATTCGAAAAGCCCCGATGTACCGCCGGTCGTGCGGTTTTTGAACATGACCGTCCACGCCTGGGCGATGGTCCAGGATGGCATGATGTAAGGAACGGTCGCCAGGGTATTAATAACGTTTCTGCCTGGCATGTCAGTACGGATCACCATCCACGCCAGTCCGGAGCCAATGAGCAGCGCCAGCAGGGTGGCACCGATTGAGATTGTCAGCGAATGTTGCAAGGGCGCATAGGTCATGACTTCGCTAATCGGCTCAGTCAGCATCCTTATCCAGTGGTAGGCAGTCAACTGACCCACCACGGCATCTGGGACAGAGTGGATATCTCTGTCCTGAAAAGTCACCGTGGCTTGAATCATGCGATAGAGTGGGACAAGGATCAAGTAAACCATCAGGACGAGCATGAACAACGCCAGGATGACCTTTGCGCTCTTCAACCAATGGACGAACAATCTGAAATTGGCAAGTACTTGCAAAGACAGGGGTCTCCGAGATACTGCAGGGAATGCCATATCTATTCTCCCATAAAGACATCACAATGATGGTTTTGGAAAACTCCGGGACGGATCTCATCGAAAATGATTGTAGTGAATTCGGCATGGTCCAAAGGAGGAGAATCCAAGATCCGCGCCGGCGCCAAAGAAATCGAGTGGGCACCAGTCACGCCCACTCGACCAGAAACTGGAAAGCGCGAGTGTGGTCAATGGTGTTTCCAAAACCTGACAGGTCTCCGAGACCTGTCAGGTCTGGTGGATCCTACTTGCTCAAATTCGCCATCCAGAAATCGCGTACCTTGATGGCATTGTCGTAAACGTAAGTGGGTTCGTTGCGCCATGTGATTTTCCCGGTGTCCGCTGGGGACTTGCCGCCCTGTGGGACGGCCATGTCCTTGCGGGGGGTGGGATCGCCCGGAAGAAAGTAGGGAGCATAGCCCAGTTCGCCCTTTTGGTTGCCCATGTACCATCGGATCATCAACTTGGCTGCATTGGGGTGAGTCGCCTGGTTGACCATACTCACAGTCACGTAGTCATAGCAGCCGACTACCGGTGCCATACCCCACATCACGTCAAAAGCGAGTTGACCACTGAGGACGCCGCGGATCTTGGACCACGAAGCGGTGCCAAGGGGTGGGTTCTTCTGGCCCTTGGTGCCAACGTTGGTCGCCACATCACCACCGCTCTTGGTCATGACCGGATCGTTCTTGGCAAAGTCTTTGACCCATTGATAGCCTGCATTCGGAACGCCCGCATCCAGTTTGATCGGCTTGCCGAAAGCCGCCTCATACGCCTTTGCCATCTCATCCGGATGGTTCGTGAAGGTCGTAAAGCAATTGAGGCTGCCGGCATCTGTCTGCGGGTCGTTTAGGGTCGCCCGTCCTTTCCACTCGGGCTTGGTCAGGTCCCAGATGTTCTTGAGGGGTGGCTCTTTGTGCGCCTCTGTGTTGTAAATCCAGACGGCGACGCTGTAGTGATGGATCAGCAGAGGGTCGCGATCCGCCAGGTCAATGACCTGATCGGTTTTGGCGTTGTCGAAGAGCACATCCGGCACCCACGTCCAAAGGATTTTGCTCGGCGGGTAAAGCATTTCATTGAGTTGGGTAGGCGAGTCACCCGTGAAAGCCACGTCGGCGGTGTAGATGCCGGCTTGGAATTCCTTTTTCAGCTTTGTAGCCAGGTCAACTGTCGAGATGTCGTAGCCGTCTACCGTGATGCCCGGATAAGCAGTCTCGAACGACTTTTTCACATCCGCAATCCGGGAGGAGTTGGAATAGACGGCGACCTTCCCCTCTTTCTTCGCGGCGGCTTCGATGGCAGCCCAGTCCGCGGTTGCGGGAGCATAGGGACCGACCTGGGCTGCCTTCGCCCAAGCGTCCTGTGCCGCCGTGATACCCTTGTACGGGTCTTTGGCAGCCGTCGTGGGCGCCACGGTCGGCTTGGCTGCTTCGGTCGGCTTGGGCGCAGCGGTAGCCGCCGGGGCAGATGTCGCGGCTACGGGCGCCTTAGTCGGCTCAACCGCCGGCGCGGTGGTTGGTGGTGGCGGTGGTGGCGGCGCTTTGGTCGGCTCGGGAGCGGGCGCGCACGCGACGGCGATAAGCACAATCACCATCACGCACAGCGCAACACTGAACCATTTGTTGTGGAACACTTCTACCTCCTCGTAGGTCGAATTCGCTAAACGGTTGGTTGACATACGCTGTTGGATAGGTGTAGACAAGTTTCCTGCGATCACCCCCTTTGATGAAGTCCGAGAAAGGACACCCTCTTGACCGAGTCATTGGAATCGGCTCCCGTATCGCCGATCTGCAGACACGGGAGCCAGAATCAACCCAAACGAGTGCCAAAACTCACCCAGATCTGGCCGTTGATCTCAATGAGGCAGACCAATTGCGGGTTCTATTTCTTGCCGAGATTGGCGATCCAAAAGTCGCGCACTGGGATGGAGTTCCTGTATACATAGTCAATTTGGCTGGCACCGCTCCACACGGATTTTTGAATTTCAGGCCAGGGCTTGGCGCCAGGAGGTGGAGGTACGTCCTTGCGAGTGCTGTAGTCGCCAGGGACATAGAATGGAACAAACCCTTTGCCGCCCTTTTCATCGCCATACATCCAACGGATCAGGAGCTTGCCCGCATTGGGATGTGGCGCCTGATCGGCCAACGCCAGCGCGGTTTCTTCGGTAAAGCCGATGATCGGCGACATTCCCCACATCACGTCGAAAGCGATTTCGCCGCTTTGAGCGTTGCGAATCTTGGAATACGTCGTAAAGCCGATAGGCGGGTTCTTTTGACCCTTTGCGCCGATGGCAGTCGCTACGTCGCCGCTGCTCGAAGTCAGCGCCGGCTCGTTCTTGAGTACGTCTTTGATCCATTGATAGCCCGCATTTGGCACGCCCGATTCGAGTTGGATTGGCTTACCAAATACCTTCTGATATTCCTGTGCCATGACGTCGCCTTTCTGCGTGGTGATCGTCAGTGCTAGCAAGAACATGGCGACCTTTTGTGGATCTGGTAGCACGATCCGACCTTTCCACTCAGGCTTGGTAAAGTCCCAAATGTTTTTGACCGGTGGTTCTTTGTAGACTTCATTGTTGTATGCAAACACATTTACGCCATAGCGGTGGTAGAGCAGCGTTTCTCGCACGGCTGGGTCAGTCAACGTTTCGATTTCCTGGGGCACAAAATTCCAAAGCATCTTGTTGGGCGGATTGAGCATTTCAGTGACGAGCGTGGCATAGTCGCCACACAAGATTACATCCACGTTATAAACCCCGGCTTTTTGTTCCTTCATGACTTTGGTGATCAGGTCTACAGTCGAAATGTCATAGCCCTCCACTGTGATGCCCGGATAAGCCGCTTCGAAAGTCTTTTTGATGTCGGGCCAACGTGACGAATTGGAGTAGATGACGACCTTGCCCTCTTTCTTGGCGGCGGCTTCAATCGCCGCCCAGTCTTGCGTCTTGGGGGCATAGGGACCCACTTGCGCAGCTTTCGCCCAAGCATCCTGCGCAGCGGTGATGCCCTTGTACGGGTCGGCGGTCGGCGCGACGGTTGGCTTGGGTGGCTCGGTTGGCTTGGGTACGTCAGTCGGCTTTGGTACGTCAGTCGGCTTTGGTACCGCGGTAGCCACGGGCGCGGCGGTCGGCGCGGGTGCGCTGGTTGCCGGTGGTGGTGGCGGCGGCGCTTTGGTTGGTTCAGCCGCGGGCGCACACGCGACCGCGATCACCACGAGCGCGAGTATCAGCATCCAGAATGCCAATTTTTTCGAGAACATGTTACTCCTCCTTGTGTGATTTCAGATTTGCTCACGGGTAGTCAGATTTTTAATGGTTTTGATTTACCTCCTTCCTAATTCTTCGCTGGGGTAATCAGATTACCTGTCTGTTTGTCGTACAGGTTGATCTTTTTCGTGTCGAATGTGAGCCAGATGGCGCGGTCCATTTCGATATTGATGTCGCGCGTCTCGCGGATGAGAACCGAGGTCGCGCCGCGGTACGCGTTGACGATGACCTCTGATCCGGCGGGCAAGGCCGAGTACACCTTGAACTCGACCCCCTTAGGATCCGGCTCAAGCGAAATGCGAATGTCTTCCGGTCGAATCGCGGCGACAACCGCGCCACTGGCGCGCATCGGCACGCGCGCGATTTCAAACATCGCGAATTTGAGATGCGTTCCACCCTCGGCAGGCATCGCGGTCGCTTCGAGCAAGTTGATCTTGGGATTGCCGATGAAATCCGCGACGAAGAGGTTCGCCGGCATCCGATACACTTCAGCGGGAGTGGCATACTGCTGTATGTGCCCCTCTTTCATCACCGCGATGTGCGTAGACATCGTCAGCGCTTCGAGTTGATCGTGCGTGACGTACACCGTCGTTGCGCCGGTATCACGATGCAAGCGTTTCAGTTCCGAGCGCATATCCACGCGCAAGCGCGCGTCGAGATTCGAGAGCGGCTCGTCGAGCAAAAAGATACCGGGCTTGGGCGCGAGCATGCGCGCCAGCGCGACGCGCTGTTGCTGACCGCCGCTCATCTCTTGCGGATAGCGTTCCTCCATCTCGCCAATTTGCAGGTCCTTCAAAATGCCGCCGACCCGCTGTTTGACTTCCGGCTTGGGGCGCTTTGCCAGTTCCAAACCGAACGCGACGTTTTGGTAAACCGTCATGTGGGGCCACAGAGCGTAGGATTGAAAGACCAACCCCAGGTTGCGTTGCGCCGGCGGCACGAAGATGCCTTGTTGGGCTGAAAAGACCGGCTCGCCGTCAATCAATATGTCCCCCGCGTCCGGCTCTTCCAGTCCAGCGATCATGCGCAAAGCCGTGGTCTTGCCGCAGCCCGATGGACCGAGCAGGGTGAGGAAACTCCTCGGCTCGACGACCAGGCTCAAGTCATCCACGGCAACGACTTTCCCAAAACGTTTGCTCACACGGTGGAGTTCGATACGGTGCATGGAACTACCCTCCCGATTGGAATTACAGAGTGATGAAAACTTTCAGACTTTTCTCGCGCTGGTTCGCGATAAATGCGTACGCCTCGGCGTATTCCTCCAGTGAAAAGTGCTTTGACATCAGCGGTTCTGTGACGATCTTTCGGGCAGCGATCAATTCTACTCCCTGCTCATAGTCGCGACGTTGGTACATCAACGTACCGTGAAGATTCAGTTCGTGATCCTGGATCAATCCCAAGTCAACCCGCGGTTTGTCGCCAAAGACACCGACGACGACAATCGTCCCACCCTTTTGGATCGTTTCCACAGCCGCAGTTATGGTCGGCTCCACGCCAGCACACTCGAAGGCTACGTCAAAGCCCGCAGCGCCAAACACGCGGGCGACCGCCGCTGCCAGACTCTCCTCCCTCGCATTGCAGGTCGTGTTCAATCCGCTGGCTCTGGCAACTTCCAATCTATAGTCACTCAGATCGGTAATGAGTATGTTCGCTCCCCGTGAGCCGGCGGCCTGGGCAACGAGATTGCCGATCGGTCCTGCTCCCAGTACAACCGTATTTCTATGCGCGAGTTCGCCCGCGCGAGAGACGGCGCGGATCGCGACCGCCGTTGGCTCGACCAACGCGCCTTGTTCAAAGGTAAAGGTTCCCGGGAGCGGCACGATTTGGTCCGCTCTTGTCACAAACCATTCCTGCGCGCAACCAGGTGCCTGGAATCCTTGCACCTTCAACTCGTCGCAAATGTGATAGGCACCCCGCCGGCACGGCGCGCAACGTCCGCAAACGATTTGCGGCATCGCCGTGACCTTTGTGCCAAGGTTAATGCCCTTCACACCCGTGCCCATCGCCTCGACCACACCGGCGAACTCGTGACCCTGAATGACCGGGTAACTCGTATAGGGATGCCTACCATGGTAGACATGTACATCTGAACCGCACACGCCGATACGACGAACGCGCACCAGTACTTCCCCAGGGCCTGGCGACGGAGTGGGCACATCGCGAATCTCAATCGTGCCCGGCGCGGTCATAACGGCTTGCTTCACGATCTTCTCCTACGCGCCCAAGCCCTTCCCAATTTCCGCCCCGCGGAAGTGGCGCACAGACCATTCAAAGAACAGGATGATAGTCACCAGCATAATTGCGAGCGCGTCACCCGGCTGGTGGTAACCCTGTTCGGAGAAACGGAAGTTCAGAGTGGGCAGAGTTCGCGTGGCTGGGGTAACCAAAAGGACAATCAGCGATAGTTCGCGCATGGTCGTGATGAAGGTGAGCAGGAATCCAGAAACCAGACCGGCAGTAGTCAAGGGAATGATCACTCGGCGGAAGCGCGTGAGCCAGGACGCCCCACCCACGACAGCCGCCTCCTCCAATTCGCCACCCACCTGCATCATTGCCGCCGTGCCGGAACGGGATGAGAAGGGCAAGTGTTTCGCCACTGACACCACGACCAGGATCCAGAAAGTACCATAGAGCGCGGGAATGGGACCCATTGGTTGGGCAAACATGCCCAAGTAGATCGCGCCGAAGGCGATGCTAGGCATGAGGTACGGCAAGAATGCCATTTGCTCCACGATCTTGGACAGCCACGTCCCGCGGCCCTTGACGACTGCGTAACCGAGGAAGATTCCCAGGAACGAGGTAATGACACCTGTAACCACTGCCAAAGCCACACTATTCCAAGTGGAAGCCCATGTTTGGCTTTCTTGCAGGATGCCCCCGATCCCATCGGCGATCTTGGGAGTGCTCTCGCCGATCCAAAAGTGAAAGGTCACGTTGTCCAAAGTATAGATTCCATTCTTCAGCATCAACGACTGGTAGCCCAAGAAGAGGAGGGGCGCAAACACGGCAACCGCCAGCAAGGCAATCACCAGGATCAGGATCGGATACTTGAGCGCGCGCAGACGCACGGGTGTCGAAGTAAAGCCCTTGCCGGTGAGTGTCACGTAGGATTTGCGCACGCCGATGATACGCTGGTTGATGTAGATCGTGACAATGGAGATCGCAATGAGCACTAAACCCAAAACAAAGCCATCGGCTTGAAGACGGCTCTGGATGTTGTTGAACAGCGTCGTGGAAAGCACGTAGTAGCGCACGGGGTTGCCGAGGAAGGCAGGGGTACCAAAACTCCCCATCGCGCGCGAAAAAGTCAGGATCAACGCCGATAGAATAGCAGGGATGACCAATGGAAAAGTAATGCGGGTCAGCACTTGCCAGCGCGACGCGCCCAGAATTTCGCCGGATTCTTCGAGGCGCGCGTCCAGCGACTGCAACGCCCCGGAGACCAAGAGAAACGCGAACGCGTAATAGTGTAACGACAACGTGATGATGATCGGAACGGGTCCATACGACAGCCAATCGGGAACGGCGATTCCGGTGATCGCCTCGAAAAAGCCCATCGAGCCGCCGATCCTTTGGTTCTTGAAGACGACGATCCATGCTAGGGAAATCGTCCACGAAGGGAGCATGTAAGGGATGATGGCAATGCTGGAGATGTACCCTTTGCCCGGCAAATCGGTGCGCACCACGAGCCAAGCCAACAGCGAGCCGATCGTGAGCGCGAAAAAAGAAATGCCGATGCTGGTGACGAGCGTGTTCTGTAGCGGCGTCCACAACATCGTTTGGCTGATCACGCTGTTAAAGACGCGATCCCAGTGGAACATGGTGAATTCACCGGGCGTCATGCCGCGAACAAGACGTTGGTCTTCAATTTGCCAGGTGATCGTCGTCTGGATCATGATGAGGAGAGGAGTCATCACGAGGTAGAGCAACATGGCGAGCAGGATGAGGCCCAGGACGACCTGCGGACGCGTGAGGATGCGCCAGGCGCGCCGCACCGCGGGGGCAAAAGGAACCGGTTGAGCCATAGCAGTCATAAACATTCCTCCACATTGAGGGTCGCAAATTTACGACCAGGAATTCACTTTACCCAGAACATCCAAACCATATTCCGCACGCAACTCTTCGAGTCGCTTGAGCGAACCCAGACTGTCTTCCGAACGCTCCAGCGCTACGGCGAGAATCATCGCGTTCAAAATCGCCATCGGCACGGTGAGCGAATGGAACATCGAAACGGGACCGCGCCGCGCCGCGAGGATCACATCGGCTTGACCTTGGAAATGCGCGGTGAGTATATCGGTGAGCAGGATGGTTTTGCAGCCGACCTTGCGCGCCCGGTCCAGGACGGCGACCAACTCGCCAGTGACGCGATGAAAGCCGGTGGCAAGCAGCGCGTCATCCTTGTTGAGCAAAAGCAACTTGTCCAACAGATCGCGCCCCGACTCGTTAAGGCAGAACGTCGTAAACCCAAAACGCGTCAAGCGCAAGAAAACCAATTCAGCGACAATTCGCGAGGGTCCGATGCCGAAAACAAAGACGCGCTTGCCTTTGAGAATGATTTTCACGGCGCGATCAAAATCGGCAGGGGAGATACTGCGGGGCACCTCGGAGAGATATTGCAGTTCCATTTCGACGACTTTGGTCAGGATGTGCCCTTCGCCCGTTTTCAGGTCGG
>Ga0315289_10014925_pt1 | contig 10810 bp, 15 predicted proteins | sample YL17G11_40_MG_FD_203452 | JGI IMG/M metagenome (GOLD analysis project Ga0315289, IMG submission 203452) | Sediment microbial communities from Yellowstone Lake, YNP, Wyoming, USA - YL17G11_40 | ecosystem: Environmental > Aquatic > Freshwater > Lake > Sediment | place: USA: Wyoming | collected...
TAGTGTCGGTATGAGAGTGAAAAGCATTGACGATTCTTTAGACGATGAGAAATATGAATTCTCCGTTCCTGAAGAAGCAATCACTGCCACAGTTTCATTCACACTTGGTTGAGTGAAAATAAAATATTTTTAAACCTTGAGGGATGGGATTAAAACTCCCATCCCTGAGATTCTACAAAATGGGAAAGTTTATCAAGTTCCCGAGGAAGTATGGTTCTCTTAAATGTATTTTGATTAAAATTCTAGTATTCTTACTTGCTTGTGCTATGTTATTAATTTCTTGTAAATGTGCCATAAGTAAGTAGAATAAGGATAAGATTTATAAATAAGTTCTCATATTAGATATCTTTAGGACTAAAATAAACCGATTAGACGTGCTTGAATGTATATAAGCCAAAATACCATTTATAAGCGAAACGATATTTCTATGAGGGAACTCATCTTTCCATTATTTATTAATTCTTATAAAAAAGCAAAGGTGAAAACATAATGGATAGTAAAGAACCAAAAGTGTTGCTAATTGACATTGAAACTTCGCCAATTGTGGCTTATAGTTGGGGACCTAAGTTCGAGGCTAACTTAATTGAAGTTATAGAACAAAGTCAAATACTTTGTTACTCTGCCAAATGGCTTAATGGAAAAAGCGTAACCAAGGGGCAGGTTGATTGTAAAGGATATAAAAGCAATGAGTTAAATGATAAAGAACTTGTTATTGAATTAAATGATTTACTTAATGAATCAGATATAATAATCTCGCAGAATGGGAATGATTTCGATCTTAAAGTTATGCGTTCAAGATTTATATATCATAATCTTAACCCACCATCTCCATCTAAACTCATAGATACTCTTTTAGAAGCTAAGAAAGCACTTAAATTACCGAGTTATAGTCTCGATGATATGTGTAATTATTTTAAAATAGGACAGAAAATACCAACAGGATTTGGTCTATGGAAGGGTTGTATGAGAGGAGATAAGAAATCTTGGGTCCTTATGAAATCCTATAACAAAAACGATGTTTTATTGCTAGAAGAACTTTACCAAAAACTTAAACCTTATATGAAAACTCATCCTAACTTCGGGGTATATGTGGGTGATGAAGTATGCCCAAGATGTGGGAGTAAACATTTACAACGAAGAGGATTTGCTAGAACACTTGCTTGTATATACCAGAGAATGCAGTGCCAATCGTGCGGATCTTGGTGTAGGGGTAGAGAAAGAGTTGAGAAACATAAACTCTTAATGAATGTAAGTAACTAGGTGATTAAAATACCATACATTAAACAAGAAAGAAGAGGAGATATGGATTTAATAGTGGATTTAATGAACACGAAAGCAGTTGTGGCTAATGGAGATTTAAACTATTTACTTTTCAAGTATTGTAAGAAACACATCGTTCCATCTTACAACAATTTTAAGAACTACCTTGGAGAATTGCGGCAGTGTGCTACTGAAATAGAAAGGAAACTATTAGCCCAGTATGAGGATGAAAAAGAAAAGGAAAATGGTGGAATAGAATGAAAGAAAACAAAATGTATGGGCATCAACGATTTTATGAACTATTAGACGAAGAAGCAAAACTCCATAGCAGAAAGAACCGAGATTATGCTAATTCAGAGAAGGGAGAGGATCCTATGCGTAACTTTAGAAGTGTGGGAACAATTGCAAAGAAACTCGTCACTGATAAAAACGAAGATGTAAAAGTAGCGATATTGTATCTTCTAAAGCAATTGGATGCCGCAATCAATCTTATTTCAGAAAATAGAGAGGGAGATGTCGAAGGAGTAAAAGATAGGTTACAAGATGTTTCGGTTTATGCTAAATTAGCAATAATACTTTATGAAGAGGCAAAGATGAAATGAAAACACTTTATTTAGCCCATCCCTTCGATGACCGATTTTTAGTCAGGGAATGGGAGTTGGATTTTGAGAAAAGAACAGGAATTCAATTAGTGAATCCCTTTTATGATATCACGAGAAAAGATGTCGATCCAATAGATTGTGGGAGGGCACAAAGATATGAATTGCTTAATCCTGATGAATTGGTTGAGAGGGATGTTAATACGATTGTCAAACAAGATGGTTTGGTGGCGATAATAAGCGGTGCTTTGAGTTATGGAACAATTCAAGAAATGGTGTATGGAAAGCTATACCATAAACCAGTTTATTCAATTATAACTAATGGACATCATCAACATCCGTGGCTTCAATACCATTCAACCAAAATATTTTTGAATAGAGAAGAGTTTGAAAAATTTGTAACAGATAAATTGGTGGAAAAATGACACGAATGATTCAGTTGGTTTTGGAAACTAAAAGTGATTTTAATTTAGCTAAGTTTCTGAATAAAATGGATAGTGAGTTTCTATCTAAAGAAGGATTTACTATTACTTCAGCAGGAGTATTTGAGAGGAAAGGTAAGAAAATGATGAGTGAGGGTGAAGAATGATTAACCTAAAAAGTATTGTTCCTGTTGAGAAGAATAAAATAAAAATAGCTTTTTTCAGTAACCACATAAGTCTTCCCACCGGATACGCCAAAGTGCTTCGAGAGATAACTAAACGATTGGCGAAAGATTCCTTATTTGAAGTTCACATACTTGGTGAGGGAGGTATGGAACGAGGAGATGTAAAGTGGGAAGGATGCACTCTTTGGGGAGTTGGACAAGATGTTAATAAATTTATGGAGAACGCTCTTAAAATAGTTAAACAAATAAACGCAGATGTCTTAATCTTTATCGAAGATACATTTACACTTGGGAACTTTGGATTTCATTTATTTAATTTCCCTTGTGTGGTTGGAATGTATTGTCCCCACGATGGAAATGGAATACCTGATATGGGTGTAGATGTAATGAGAAATCTTGATTTCATAGTTCCTATGAGTGAATTCAGTAAATGGGTTTGTGAAAGAGAAGAGTTTAAGTGCGAAGATAAAATATGGCACGGATGTTTAACTGGAGACACTTTAATTTATACTGAAAAAGATTTAAAACAAATCAAAGATGTTGTGGAAAGGAAAGAAGATGAATTTGTATTTACTGTCGGAAAGGATGGTAATCCTAAGAAAACAAAAATACTAGGATACCATAAAATAAAATCTCAAGAAAACCTTACTAAAATAACATTTTCATCAGGTAAAGAATTAACTCTTACTTCTGACCACCAACTACCAATTATGAGTGATTGTGTATTACCGAGTGTAATATGGCTACCTTCCCAAAATGTCAAAATCGGAGATTTTGTAAGTGTTAGTAAACAAAACCCAATATATCCGAAAATAAATATCATTAATAATAAAACGGCATATTTATCTGGGTTAATTGATTCGGATGGTTATTTATTGAAAAGAAAAACAGGACAGAGAAGAATTGAATTTACTAATAATGAAGATATATTATTGAATACGTTTTCAGAATTAATATCTTCTGAATTTAAAACACGCACCACATTCAGAAAAGGAGAAAGAAAATCTGTTTCAACATACAATGGGTTTGTTCACGATTATTTTTTAGGTGTACGAAAACTATATAACTTTTTTTCCCTAGATGAAATAAAACATTATGTGGCGGGGTTGTTTGATGGTGATGGTTCTGGAACAGAAAAATATGGTTGTTTAGAGTTAGTTTTGGCTAGAAGAGATCATTGTCTTGAAGTTCAAAGACTTTTATCTAAATTAAAAATACATTCTGTTTTGGGGAAAAGAAAGCAAAAAAAAGGCAACATCATTAAAGGCAGGGAAGTAAAATCGAACAAAGAACATATTTTCATTTTAAAAATACCCAACAGACAATTATTACACAATAAAAATATGGAGGATATTTTACATATTTGCTTACACCCAAAAGCAAAAAAACTATTGAATTTCAAAAATCGAGTTGGGGATTCATATGGAGAAATATATGGTTATCCGAGGAATTATAAAGAATACGGAGATTTATTATTTGAAAAAGTGATTAAAATAGACAAATTAAATGGTGGTTTGGGAGAAGAGGTGTTTGATTTACAAACTGAAGATTCTTCTTTTATAGCCAACGGAGTTTTAGTTCATAATTGTGATTTAAATCAGTTCTGTCCTGTAAGCAAAGAGAAGCAAGACGCATTAAAGCTTAAATACGGCTTCAAGCCAACAGATTATGTAATATACAATTATGGCAGAAACTCCCTTAGAAAGAACAATGCTACGCTTGTAGAGGCACTCTGTGAGTTCCTTAAAGACAAGCCTGAAAATGTTAAAGCTTTTTTACATATAATGAACCCGGATATCAAGGAAGCAAATATGTTTAGTTTAATAGAGAGATATATGGGTGTAGAATATGGTAAGAATTATCTTGGAACTCAAATAATAATTAATACAAAAGGAAGCGATGCTAACAAATCTTTATCTGATCAAGAAGTAGCAGAAACGATTCAAATGAGTGATTTGGTTGTATCTTGTTCAATAGGTGAGGGTTTTGGGCTTTTAATGGCGGAAGCTATGGCTTGTGGTAAGTGTGTAGTTCATCCAGAATACTCAACTCCGATAGAACTATTAGATGATGAATCACTTGGTGTTGGTAAAAGAGGAATTGTTGTTCCCAGTAAAGTAGATGTAATATCTTCTTATAATGTTCAACACGGATTTGTGACTGCAAAAGATTTAGCTTGTGCTATCGAAGAGGCTTATGATGATAAAGATAAATGTGATGAAATGGGAAGAAATGGAAGGATATTTGCCGAGAGATATTTAGATTGGGATGATTTGGTATTTAACCAATGGATTCCCGCAATAAGAAAAAATATATGAGGTGATTTAGAATGGCATTTATATGCCCACAATGTGGAAAAATATTACAGGAACGTAAAGAAATGCAACCTGATGCAATGGGAACGAGAGGTATGCGAAGGTATCTTTATTGTTCACTATGTAATGCGGAAGTAAAGAATCCTATATTGAAAGAAGTAAAAATGAGGTGAAATTATGGCGGAAGAAATTAAAGTAAATATTCCTCTAGCACCAGATGATGCTAAACCTGATGTACAGAAACAAGAGGTTAAAACAGAGGAAGTGAAGAAAGAAGAAGTAAAGAATTATCCGACACTTGATGAGATAAAGAAATTACTTGATGAAAGTATTAGGTCTATACAGAAAGAAGCAAAGAAAGAAGAACCTGATAAGAAACTTCCTGAAGTAAAAACAGAGGTTGCGGAAGAACCTGAAGTAAAAGAACCCACCGGAGAAAAGATTGAATTAAACTTTGGGGCAAATAGCTACATTATTCAACCACCTAGCGATTGGGAAGAACTTGATAGGGCTAAACTAAGAGTATTAATTGAAGATGCCGTTAGGAAGAATCAATCAGTCATCTTGGACAAGGCTATCAAGGTAATAGAGGTTAAGAAGAAAGAGGCGTAAAAATGGATGAAAATATACCATTTGAGGGAACAAGAGTTTCTGTTTGTCAGGGTTGTGGAACGAGAACAGAATTAGTTCGTGGTTATTGTAATAGATGTAGAACTCTTGGTGCCGGTGGAATCGGCAGAGAGGGAATTTACATAGATGGTAAAAAAGCTATCGAAGATGCGGCTATTGATGTAGAGAAGAAAAGAATTGAAATGATGAAGAAAAGAGAGTTAGAAAAAGAACCAACAGAGGAAGAATTAGCTAGTATCTTACAGAAACGAACAATGATTTATGAGAGAAAGAAACGAGGAGATAAATCTGTTCCTGAGAGTGTAGATGCGAAAATAGTTCCGAAATAAAATGGCTACAATCTGCAAGAAATGTGGTGGGTTGATTCCAGATGTACTCTTCGATGATAGAAGTAGGTTTGGTTGTGAAACACACATCAAAAGACAAATAGACATTAATTATTAGGTGAAAGAAATGACTTTGAAAATAGCGTTTTCAGTAGATGATGTAGCACCAATTCCTTCACACGGATTATTGAAAGAAGAAGATAACTTAAAATATTTATTTAAATTAAATAAAGAGCTTGGAGTAAAATTCACTCTCTTTGTAGTCCCTAATTGGGAGGGGAAAGCCAATATTTTAGAACATAAAGATTGGTTTAATTGGTTATCTTCTTTTGACTTCTTTGAAATAGCCAATCACGGATGCCAACACATTAATGTAAGAAACGGAACAAGTGTAGAATTCTCGGATGTGGATGTTAATACTGCTGAAAGAATGATAAAGTATTCTCAGGGAGTTTTTGAAAGTTTGGGAGTAAAACCAATTGGGATGAAGTTTCCGGGTTGGGATTTCAATCCTGAAATAATGGGAATTCTTCCGAAACTCGGATTTAAGTATTTAGCAGATCATTTTGTGTCAATTCATCCTGTGAAACTTTCAAACGGATTTTATAGAATACCATATACTTTATCTGTTGAGAATCTACACTCAAATCATTATGATACAACCCTCATTTTACATAGCCATATAGCAGTCGATAAGCAAAACAAGAATGGTTGGACTGACAAGATTTATGAAGAAGTGAGAAGCTATCTTAAAGAGATAATTGATAAAAACAAAGGAGATGTTAAATTCATAACATTCTCGGAGTTAATAAAATGAAAGAACAGGAAATTCGCCATGTGTCGTTGTCTAAAGTGCAATATGATGAAAAAGGAAAACCCACCGTTATTCCAACTTTTAATTTATGTGAATTATTTTCAGATGATGAATTAAAACAAAAAAAGAATATTTTCAAAAGATTAAAAACATATCTTAAATATAAATTTGTTTATAAGATAACTTGTAAAAAATGTTTAAAATTGGGTTGGAGTTAATTCAATGAGACAGTCTCCAACTAGCATAAATCAATGGTTTTCTTGTCAACGATCGTATTTTTATAAATATGTTGTTGGACTACCGACTTATCCAAACATTCACACGGTGAAAGGGAGGGCAGTTCATAAGGTTTTAGAGAATATGTTTCAATACACAAAATATATTAATCCTGTTGAATTCGTTAGCAAGGAACTTAATAAAGTGTGGGCTTTAGAATCTGTAAAAATAGATAAAGAACAGGAAGAGAAAGAGAAACAAGATGCTATTAATATTCTTGAATTGTTTGCCTATATACACCAAAAGAAGATTGAGGGATTAGTTCATTCAGGAAAGGCTAAAGATAACGGTCACGCTTGGAATTTACTACGACCAAAGTTTCAGGAGAAGAAGTATGTGTTTGAAGATTTAACTGGAGTGGTAGATAATATAGAAGAAGATTTTGATGGAACAATATCTCTAATAGATTACAAAACAAGCAATAAATTTCATAACAACATAGATTACGCTTATATTAGACAGGCAAGACTTTACGCACTTATGTTTTACCGAGATGAAAAGAAACTACCAAACTACATAAAGATTAACTTTTTAAGGTTTGGAGAGGTATTTCCTTTTGAAGTTACACCTGATATGATTAAGATGGCTGAAATAGATTTAAAGATTGTGAAAGAAAATACAGAAAGCGTTAATAAAGAAGATTATCCTATGTGTATAAGTAGGCGTTGTGAATGGTGTGATTTCAGATACGAATGTTTCAAGGTGGAAAAACAAGAGGTGTTAATAGATGATTCTTCAACCGAATTGTAGCACGAGTGTTTTAAAAATAGATTTGGATAAATTAAGTGAAGAAGATAGAATAAAAGTAAATGAAATTCTAAGTTGTGATGATTGGGTTCATATAGATGAGGAAATTAAAGGAGTTTATTCTTGGGAACAAACATCACCTAATTTTAAATTAATTGATTATTTAAAAGAAAAAAACATAGATTTTACCGGAGATTTTCCATTTGTTAGTGGAGATAAAGACACGGATGATTTTTTAGAGGAACACGAAAAATGAAATTTGCATACTTTACAAATTGGGCTTTGCCAAGGAATGGAATTAAAGGGAATCCGATAATAGCTAAACATTACACCCCTGATGATATGATGCCTTGGTTATTAGATGCTGAGTTATTTAATTTTACATTTCCTTTGAAAACCGATGATTTAGATAGTTATGATTGGGTTGTTCTTAATAACGATAAGCATTTCTACGATAACAAAGCAATGGTAGAACAATTTTTAGAATACTTCAAAACCGATATATATTTAAAAACTACAGATGTTGAAAAATTAAAAGCAATAGTAAAACCAAAACTCTGTATTTTACAAGAAGGACCGATATTTGATTGGCAAACTTGGACTATGGAACGACAACTTACTTATAGAAAACTAATGAATTTAGCCAATTTGTTTTTATGCAATAATGAGGCACATAAAGAGTACTATTTAGAGTATTGCCGAAATGTTGGAATCTATAGAGTTCCGTTGATTTTACCTGATTATGTTCAAAGAAGATTAAAAGAAAAACAAAAGTTAGTTGTTATCAATGGGAACTTCTCGGATTGGTATAATGGGAATAGTAGTTTAGATGTAGCGAAAGAAGCTAAAGATTACACAATAGTTTTTCCCTCAATGGGTAGAAGCCAAGAGAATGAATTAAACTATTTGCCACTATTAATCCCTTCCGGGAAATTCGCTAAGATTCCTTTTGTTAATTGGGATTCTTGGGTAGATGTGATAAGCCAATGTGAATTCGGAATCAATATGATGACTGCAATAGCTTGTGGAACATTCACAGTTCTCTGTGCGGCTTGTGGAGTTCTTTGCATAGGGAATGAAGAATTCGATCCACAAAAAAGATTATTCCCTAATTTAAGTATTAAATCTCACGAAATTACTAAGGGAAAAGAACTTCTTAAAAGACTTATGGAAGATTCTGAATTCAGGAAGGAACAAGAAAGAATAAGGGATGAGAGAATAAAAGATTATGATTATTTAGTTATTAAAGAAGAACTATTGAAAACATTTGAAAGGGTGAATTAATGGAAAAAGAATTACTTTATGAGGGAAAGAAACTTGCTATTTGGGGGTTAGGTTATATTGGGGTTAGCACAATGGCTAACTTTGCGGCTAAAGGAGTGAAATGTATAGGTTATGATATAAAATCAGAAGTAGTAGATAGAATAAACGAGGGAAAACTTCCTTATGATGATACTATGTTTTATTGGATAGGGTTTGATACAAAGCCCCTTGTTGAAAAAGGTTTAATGGTGGCAACAAACAACCCTAATGACTTATTTTCCGATGATGTTATAGCACACCTGATTTGTGTTCCTACAGAACTAGATGGAGAGCCTTGGGATGATGCCTTGGTTTATGTAACTGAAAACATAACTAAATTTTATACAGAGAAATTTAGCCAAACCGTAGGTGTAACGAAATATCAAATTGGGGTAATAGTTGAGAGTACCATTAGCCCAGATAAAGTAAATGATTTAATAAATATATTTAAAGTAAATGGAATTGATGTAATGGATGAAGGTAGTGGAATTTTCTTAGGTGGAGCTCCAAGACGAGATTGGTTTGTTAGTTCAGATAAAAATTTAGTTAATTTACCCAGAGTAATTGGTGCAACAAACGATGTAGGAACCATTCGAATGAATAAACTATATTCTATAATTTGTAATACCGTTTTAGAAGCAAGTGGTATGAAAGAAGCTTGTTTAGTTAAAAGTGTAGAGAACGCATATAGGCATTTAGATATTACCTTTGCGAATGAATTGGCTTTAGCTTATCCTAATGTCAATATACGGGAAGTATTAAGATTAGCTTCAACTAAGTGGAATATAGGTTTATATCACCCATCTCTCGGTTGTGCCGGGTACTGCATTCCTCTTGCACCAAGGTATGTTTTAAGAGGGGCTACTTATCCTTTGGAACTTAAACTTATAAAAGCCGCTATTGAAACAGATGATAGACAACCGAGTATATTGGCAAATAAGATAATTTCATCAGATTATAAGAATGTTGGAATTTTAGGGTTGGCATATACTAAAAATCTTAAAGTAGATATTCTTTCTCCAACTAAAAGAATAGCCAAGATTTTAAAAGACTTCGGATTGGATGTTAGGATAAATGATCCATTTTATTCGGAAGAAGAAATTTATAATAAAACAGAGTGTGCAACATTTAAATATCCTGATGATTTAGATACATTTGATGTTGTGATTATAGTGGATGACCATAACCAATACCGACAAGTTCCAAAAGGAATTATTGTTGAGAAACTTAAAAAAGTTAAAAGGGTTTGGGATAATGTTGGTTTGTTCCTTGATTTAAAAGAACAAATAAATAGTGATAGTGAAAAAGAAATATACTCTGAAATAGGTGGTGCCAATTGGTTGAATGTGTAACGATAGAAGAAATAAAGCTTTGGTTAGCAGAACAATTAGACAAATCAGGTGCTAAAGGATTTGTTGTTGGTTTAAGTGGAGGAATAGATTCTGCCGTTGTAGCGACACTTTGTAAATCTATTTGTGATGAAACTTTGGGTGTTATTATGCCTTGTCATAGCAATCCAAAAGATAAAGAAGATGCTTTGTTGTTAGCCAAAAAATTTAATATAAGCACTACCGAAGTAGATTTAACTGAAACATACGATATATTGAAAGTGGCACTCAAAGATGAGAGGGTTTTTCCTACAATACAACCATTAGATTTAGCCAATATTAAACCAAGATTAAGAATGACAACATTGTATTATTTCGCCAATAAGAATAATTATCTTGTAGTCGGAACAGGTAATAAAAGCGAAGAAGAGATGGGTTATTTTACCAAATATGGGGATGGAGCGTGTGACATACTTCCAATAGCAGATTTATTAAAAGATGAAATATATGCTTTGGGATTTATATTAGAACTACCATCTGAAATATTAGATAAGGAACCATCAGCTGGTTTGTGGGAGAATCAAACGGATGAGAACGAAATGGGTT
>Ga0315289_10014926_pt1 | contig 10809 bp, 7 predicted proteins | sample YL17G11_40_MG_FD_203452 | JGI IMG/M metagenome (GOLD analysis project Ga0315289, IMG submission 203452) | Sediment microbial communities from Yellowstone Lake, YNP, Wyoming, USA - YL17G11_40 | ecosystem: Environmental > Aquatic > Freshwater > Lake > Sediment | place: USA: Wyoming | collected...
ACGATGTACACGTTCTTGCCCTGCCAGGCCGTGCTCTCCGAGGCCACGTCCACCACTTCGCCCTCAAAGACCTGCTCGGGACGCAGATCCAGGATAGTCTCCACGGCTTGGCCGGGGGCCACCTTGGCGATGTCTTCTTCGGAGACCCAGGCCTCCAGCCGCAGCGCCTGGGGGTCGGCCACGGCGCCGATGGTCTCGTAAGCCTCCACCCGTTCGCCCACCCTCTTTTCCCAGGAGATGATGACCCCCGCGAAGGGGGCGTGGAGTTGAGCCTGCTCGGCACGGCCCTGGGCCCTGGTCACGAGACGCTGGGCCTGGGCCAGGGACTGTTGAGCCAGGGACACGGCGGTCCCCTGGTACTCCACCCTGGCCTCTCGCACCGCGCACGTGGCCACGGCCTTGTCATAATCCAGCGAGGCGTATTCCAAGGCCCATCTCTGCGGTCTGGTGAAGTCGCTTTCCTCCTCCGGCTCCTTGTTGGGCTGCACCAGATACGAGGCCAGTTGATAATCGTACTGGGCCTGCCGCAGGCGGGTCTGAGCCCGGGCCAGGTCCTCTTCGCAGAGGCGGGCGTCGGCCTCGGCGATGGCCAGGTCACCCCGGGCCAGCTCCAGGTTGAACTGGGCCACGGTGACCTCATACTGGGCGTCGGCGATCTGTTGCTCCGCCGTGCGGTCCTCGCTATCCTTGCTCTCGATCCCCGCCAGGATCTCGCCCTCGGCAACCTGGTCGCCGGGAGAGACCTGGATGTCGGTCAGCACCCCCTCCAGCGCGAAGCTCAGCAGGGCCTCATGGGCGGAGACCACCCGCCCCCGGGCCTCCACCTGCTCGGTGATGCTCCCTCGCTGGACCACCACGGTACCGCTCCCCTGCGGAGTGGCCAGGGGAGTGGGGTTGTACGGGCCAGGCGCGGGAGATGGTGCAGGCTGGGCACAGCCGGGCAGCATCCCCAGCAGCAGGGCCAGCAATGTAACTAGAGTCATCTTAGACACTGTGAGAATGATCCTTCCTTTCTGGGAGTCTGCAAGACAGCATCCTGAGTAGCTGCGAAGCAGCGTATCGAAGGATGAGGCGTACCCGCATTATGCCTTGCTCACTCGACCCGCATGCTTCGATACGGCCTTCGGCCTACTCAGCATGCTTGTCCAAGGCGCTCAGGATGAGCCTGTTGGCGGCTTGGTGACCCTTGCGAAGGTCTGTAACCCTCGCAAGGGTTTTCTGTCTCACGGGGCGGAACGTACCTCGGCCACCCTCGTGGCCTCCACCGGGCCACCCCCGTTGGCTTCCAGCGTCACGGCCTGCAACCGGGCCGCGATCTCCCCGTTCCTTTGCAGGGCAGCCAGGTCCACCAGTTGGTCCACCTGCTGCATCAGCCAGGCCCGCTCCACGGCGTGGCCGTTGTTCACCACCCGCAGGATCTTGGGGTGCGCCGTAGGCTCCTTCTCCTCGCCGGGACCCACCAGTTGCTCTCTCAGTTTCTCCCCCGCCCTCAGCCCCACGTACTTGACCTCGACGTCCGTGCCCACACGGAGCCCCCGCAGCCGGATCATCCTGGTGGCCAGGTCCTCGATCCGTATCTCCTGGCCCATGTCCAGGATGAAGAGGTCCCCGCCCTCGGTGAGGGCTGCGGCCTGGATCACCAGGCTGGCCGCTTCCTCGATGGTCATGAAGAACCGCTGCGCATCGGGGTGGGTGATGGTCACCGGGCCGCCCTGGTCGATCTGCCGGCTGAAGGTGGGCACCACGCTGCCCCGGCTGGCCAGCACGTTGCCGAAGCGGACGGCGGTGAACAGGGAGCCGTCCCTGGGCTGGACGGAGGTGACCAGCATCTCCCCCAGCCGCTTGCTGCAACCCATGACGTTGCAGGGGTTCACCGCCTTGTCGGTGGAGATGAACACGAAGCGCTCCACCCCGTGTTCCCGGGCCAGGTCGCACAGGATGCGCGTGCCCTCCACGTTGACCCACACCGCCTCGTCGGGGTGCTCCTCCATCTTGGGGACGTGCTTGTAGGCGGCGCTGTGGAACACCACCTGGGGCCGGTAGTAGCTGAACACCCGCTCCATCTTCTCCCGCCGCCCGATGTCCGCCAGGAGGCACTCCACCCCGGCCATGCCCGACACGGGACCCAGCTCCATCTCCAGGTCGTGGAGGGCGGTCTCGTTGTTGTCCAGGAGCAGCAGCCAGCGAGGCCCGAAACGCAGGATCTGCCGGCACAGCTCCGAGCCGATGGAGCCCCCGGCGCCGGTGACCAGGACCACCTTGCGGGAGAGCGCCTGAGAGCAACTCAGCACGTCGATGTCCACCGGCTCCCGGCCCAGCAGGTCCTCCACCCGCGGGCTTCTGAGCTGCGTGGCCAGACCGTCGCCGTTGATGGTGTCCATGGCGTCGGGGAGGACCCTCACCTGGGCCGAGGTCTCGTGACAGCGCCCCAGGATGTCCTGGGAGTCCTTGGCGGAGAGCCGGTGGATGGCCACGATGATCAGGTCCACGCTCCGCTCGGGGACCAGTTGGCAGATGCTCTCCCTGTCCCCCAGGACCTTGAGGCCGTGGACCTTCATCCCCAGCTTGCGGGGGTCGTCGTCCACGAAGCCCACCAGTTCATACAAATGCCTCATGTCACGAGTCTGTAGCTGGTAGGCCAGCAGTTGACCGGCCTCTCCCGCGCCCACGATGAGCACCCTGTGGCGGCCGTGACTGCCCACCACCGTCTCCAGCCGGCCGATGAACCCGGTGAGCAGTCGGGTGCGGTATCTGACCACGGTGAAGGCGCCCAGGCAGAGCACCCCTCCCATAGAGACCACGCTGAGGGGGAGAGGACGGCTGATACCTGGCACGAATTGTCCGACAATCTCCAGGCCCGCCAGCGCTGCCGTGCTCACCACCACCGCGGCGAAGATGGTGATGGCCTCGCTGGCGCTGGCATACCTCCACAGCCGGGAGTAGAGGCCGGCCACGGCGTTGACCACCAGGTACAGGAGGACCACCAGGGGCATAACCTGGACGAACTGCCGCAGGTACTCCTGGGGGACCAGCCCCTCGAAGCGCAGCAGCAGGGCCAGGCCGAAGGAGAGCAGCACCACCAGCGCATCCAGGGGCAAGAGCGGTAGGTACCGCTCTAACGAGCGCTGGAGGCCTTTAGACACCCTTTGCTCCGCAGCAAGCTGCCCAGTTTATCGCACACGTACTCCACCTGTTCCTCGGTCATGGTGCCGCAGAAGGGCAGGGCCAGGGTACAGGAGGCCACCGACTCGGCCACTGGGAAGTCGCCTTCCGCGTAGCCGAAGGTCTCCCGGTAGAAGGGCTGGAGGTGAATGGGGGGGAAGTAGGGCCGGGAGGGGATGCCTCGCTCCTCCAGGCTGGCCATGAGGGCCTCGCGGTCCACGTGGGAGGCCAGGCTCACCACGTACACGAACCAGCCCACGCGGGTGGTCTGGGGGGCGAGGTACGGTGTCTCCACCCCCTCCAGACCCTGGAGCCGCTCCCCGTACCACCGCGCCACGCGCTCTCGTTTGGAGAGCAACTCCTCGATCCGCTCCATCTGGGCCAGGCCCAGGGCCGCGCTCAGCTCGTCGAGGCGGTAGTTGTACCCCAGCCGCACGTGATTCAACCAGGCGCCGGAGTCATCCCTCCCCTGATTGCGCAGGGAGCGGAAGAGGGCGGCCCACTCCTCCCGATCGGTGACCAGCATGCCCCCTTCCCCGGTGGTCAGTTGTTTGTTGGGGTAGAAGGCGAACACGGCCACGTCGCCCAGGGACCCCGCTTTCTTCCCCTGGTATTCAGCGCCCAGGGCCTCGCAGGCGTCCTCGATGAGGGGCAGATGGTACCGTTCGGCGATCCAGGTGAGGAACTCCATGTCGGCGGGCTGGCCGAAGATGTGTACGGGGAGGATGGCTTTCAAATTGCCAATTTCCAATTTCGAATTTCGCAATCCGGAATTGCGGAGGTTCGGAGGGAGCCAGCGGGATGCCCACTCCTGATGGTCGGTGAGGTCCACTACGGCCTGGGCCGCCAGCGCCGGGTCCAGGTTTTTGGTCTGGCGGTCGATGTCCACGAAGATGGGGATGGCCCGCTGGTAGAGGATACAGTTGGCCGAGGCCACGAAAGAGAAGGGGGTGGTGATCACCAGGTCGCCTTCTTCGACCCCGGCGGCGATCACCGCCAGGTGTAACCCCGCGGTGCCGGAGGAGACCCCCACGGCGTAACGACGGCCCACGTACTCCGCCAGGGCCTGCTCGAAGAGCTCGATCTTAGGCCCCATGCTCAGATAGGGGGTGCCCAGGACCTGGTTGATGAGGTCCCTTTCCCGGTGGGTGATGTCAGGGCCGGAGAGGGGTACTTGCATGATCACGTTTCACCCTGAGTAGCGGGCAGCGCGTATCGAAGGGTCACCCTGAGCCTGTCCTGAGTAGGGCGCAGCCCGTATCGAAGGGTAGCCGGAACGGCGTATGCAACGGCCATGCTGCGCGCATCCAGGTTGGCCCGCCACAGGGTCCATGCTATAATCAGACCGCTGGAGAGACGTCCCAGCGAAACGGTGAATGATGGTGGTGGAGGTGGAGTCGCATGAACAAGGCACCCACAACGAGCAAACGCCGCGGGAAGGAGACGGGAATTGATGTGGTGCCCGTGCCGGTCTCCTTGCTTCATAAGATGTCGGAAGTGGCAGACGCATTTGAGGCCTTTCAGGACGAGCTCGAAGACTACTTGCTCTCCGAGGATGCTGCTTTCCTGGCACGGATGCGTCGTGCACGGACGCATCACCTTGAAGGCGAAACCCACCCTCTCGACGAGTTGAAGCACAAGCTGTGTATCGAATAGACACCGCGCCCGAGTTCGACGAAGACATCGAGAATCTCGACCCCGCCGTCGCGCAACGTGTCATTTGTTAGGTAGAATAGCTGGCCGAGCATCCGGACTCCCTGCGCTTTCCGCTTCGTCATCTACCTGAGGGTTTGAAAGGATGGCAATTTCGAAATCCTCGTTTGTCTTGGGCCCCATGCTCAGGTAGGGGGTGGCCAGGACCTCGTTGACCAGGTCTATCTCCCGGGCGCTGACATCAGGACCCGAAAGAGGAACTCGCATCATCCCCTGTCACCCTGAGTAGGGCGCAGCCCGTATCGAAGGGTCACCCTGAGCCTCCCCTGAGCAGCGGGCAACGGCAATCCCGAGATTCGAATTCCGCAATTCGCAATTAGAATTCCTCGCTGATATCAGGGCCGGAGAGGGGTACTTGTCTCCGCTGTGCCATCGATCATGCAGGGGAGGGAGTCTTGCGCTGCCCTGGTGACGCCCAGGGCCACGGCCATCAGGAAGAAGGCGGACCACGAAAACGCGAATAGTGCGAAACTGACGAAAGGAAACGAATCGCCGAGGCGATAGACGAGCAGGCCCACAAGGCCGCCCAAGGCGGCGATACCCCACATCACGAGCACCGTGGCCACGTCCCCCAGGCCCCTGGCCCGGAGGAGGTCGTAGGTGTGCCTGCGGTCGCCGGAGAGGACCTTCCCCCGGTTGAAGATCCTCCGTAAGATGGCCAGGAAGGTGTCCCCCACGGGCACGCCCAAGATCAGGATGGGGGCCAGGAAGGAGCCCAGGTGATACGGCTGTGAGCTTACGCGTATTGCCAGGATCGCCAGCATAAACCCCAGGAACAGGCTGCCGTTGTCCCCCAGGAAGACATTGGCGCGGGGGAAGTTGTGGGGCAGAAACCCCACCACCGCGCCCAGGAGGGCCAGGGAGAGCACTGTCCCCACCGGGTCTCCCTGGCCCACACCAAGGAGGATCAGAAACGGGCAGGCGATGGCGGCGACGCCCCCGGCCAGCCCGTTCATGCCGTCCACAAGGTTCATGGCAGAAACACCGCCCACCAGGTAGAAGAAGGTGAGGGGGATACTCACGTAGGCCAGGGGCAGGAAGCCCACCTTGAGGCCCAGGAGCACGACCAGCAGGGCGGGGAGAAGCAGGGCTGAGACCTCCACCCCCGTGGGGATGCGACCCATGTCGTCCAGCAGGCCGATGGAGGCCACCACGACTCCGGCGATTACGAGACCCAATAGCGTTGTCCTGTCATTGGCGCTTAGCCCTGGCGCGAAGAGCAGCGCACAGCCCACGGCCACGAGGAAGCCGAACACCACGGCCAGCCCGCCGGTCCGGGGGGTGGGGATGGAGTGGATGGACAGGGGTTTGGGCCGGTCCATGGCGCCCAGGCGCGGGCCGAGGCGGGTGGCCACTCGCCCGGCGAGCAGTGAGGTCATCAAGGCGACGATGGTTACTGAAAGGAAACTGGCCATGAAGCGAAGATCAAGTCTTTAGGTCACCAACGGGGTTCACCCGCCCGGCTTCCTGCCCACTACACATCGCGCCGCTGCCACTGCTGTGCAATGGCCCGGAGGAGAATCTGCTCATAGGAGGTCGCCACCGTGTCCCACGAATGGCTTTCCTCGACATACCTTCTACCGTTTGCGCCAAACTGTGCGAAGCGCGAGCCGTCGGGCATTTGCAGGAGTGTTTGCGCCAGGCACGCCACTCCGTCTGGAGTCGGTTCTACAACTATCCCGGCCCGCGCCTCTTCGATGACGCTGCGAGTCTCGCCCGCAGCAGCGGCGAAGATGGGACGCCCGCAGGCCATGTACATGAATACCTTCGACGAAAGCAACCACCGAGAGAACTGGGATTGTTTGACGAACGCCAGGCAGAAGTCGGCGGATGCGGCAAGACCTGGCATTTCAACCCTGGATGGGGACGGCAAGAAGATAGCATTGCTTAGGCCCCGGTGGCGGACGGCCTCCTCGAGGGCAGGCCGAGCGGACCCGCCGCCTGCGAAGAGGACGCGGAACCGATCATACGGCTGCAGCTGGGATAGCAGGTCGAGTGCCAGCTCCAGTCCGTGGTAGGCACTGAGAGAGCCCATGTACAACCCGACTACTCGGCCCTCGGCCTTCAGCGCCTCGACATGGTTGTTGCGCGCTTGAGGGGAGAACAGCTGTGGATCGATTCCGTTGAAGAGGACGGCGCACTTGTCGGCGGGGACGCCGCGGTCCACGATGTCTTGTCTGATTCCGTTCGAAACGCTGACTATGCTGGTGGCCTGTCGGTACAGGAAGCGTTCAAGGGCGTAGGCTGCCCGCCTGGCGACGGGGCCACGCAGGTAGCCGAGTTGAATCGCTGCCTCCGGCCACAAGTCACGGAGTTCCATGACCAGCGGGGCGCGATTGGTGGTCGCCGCCAGCCATGCCGGGAGACCAGCTGTGAGCGGAGGCGAGGTGGCCACCACGACATCTACCCCCCGCAGAGCGACAGAGCGCAGCGAGCCGCTGGCGGCAAAAGAAAAGTAGTTGGCAAGCCGCCTGTTCCCGTCTTTGCTGTGAGACGGGTAGAGGATGACCCTCGCGACCTTGATGCCGTCGAGCAACTCCCCGAATGACAGCCGCCAGGCCTTGCCACGGTACTCGGGCGCGATGACGCCTGAAGGATAATTGGGTAGGCCGGTCAGCACCACCGCGTCGTGGCCGCGCTGGACCAGCCGGTGGGCCACTTCCCAGATCCTGATTCCGCCTATCTCCGTCTCTGGTGGGAAGTATTGCGTGACGAATAGGACTCGCAACGTTGCTACCACGCTATCCCGGAGTAGTTGGTCCCTCGGCCCCTGAGGCCGTCGAGGCCAACCAGGTCGATGACGATCTTGGTCCCGTCGTTTGACAACAACTGCTCGGTTGCTGGATCTCTGGCACACAGAACGACTACCTCAGCTCCGCGAATGCATTCCTCCGGAGAGTGCTTGAGCAGGCGCGTGATGTGCGGAAGCCGCGCTTCGAGGAACTCTTTGTTTCGGCCCAGCAAGTACTCGGGCACCACGTGACGGTCGAACACGCTGACCTCCAAGCCCTTGCCGATGAGGTGCTCGGCGAGCAGCACCGCAGGGCTGTTGCGTACGTCGTCGGTCCCGGCCTTGAAGCTCAGCCCCACGATGGCGACGCTGCGCCTGCCGGTGCCTAGAACCATCTCGGCGGCCCGCCGGACTTGAAGCTCGTTGCTCCTACTTATGCTGTTGAGAACGGGCAGGGTCAGGTCGAGGGTTTTTCCCAGATAGGTGAGGGCGTCGAGGTCCTTCGGGAGGCATGAGCCTCCGAATGCGAACCCCGGGGTGAGGTAGCGACCACACGTGTTGAGGCGAGTGTCCCGGACAAAAACATCCATGACCCTCTGTCCGTCGATGCCCAGCGTCTTGCACATGGCTCCTATCTCGTTGGCGAAGACCACCTTGAGGGCGTGGAACGCATTACTTGCGTACTTGAGCATCTCGGCCTCGGTGGCGCTCAAGTCGATAATAGGGGCTTTTATGGGCAAGGTCGTCCACAGCCGCCTCAGTGTGTCGTCCCCCAAGTCGGCCACACGTCCTATCAGGACATAGGGTGGATCGTAGAAATCGTCGATTCCATGCCCCTCCCGAAGGAACTCGGGATTGAAGAAGAGCTGGAAGTCGCGGCCGGGCGTCTTGCCTGACGTCTCGCCGAGGAGCGGAAGTGCGTAAGAGGCGCAGGTGCCGGGAGGCACCGTGCTTCGCAAGACAACTGTGTGAAAACCGTGATGGCGTCGCAGTGCCATCCCGATCTGGGTAAGCACGGCCTCCACAGCGCTCAGGTCCACATCGCCGTTGGGTTTCGAGGGTGTTCCCACCGTGATGAACGAGACGTCGGATGCGCGGACCGCCTCTTTCGCGTCAGTAGTGACACGGAGCGCTTGGCCCGACGCGGCAGCCCCGACGAGCGCATCCAGGCCCGGCTCACTGACGGGAGAGATCCCTTTTTCGAGCATCTGGACCTTGCGAGGGTTCACATCGACCCCCACAACCTTGTGGCCGTGGGCCGCAAAGCAGGCGGCTGTCAAGGTGCCCACATAGCCGAGGCCGAATACCGAGAGATTAGCCATGCCCCGCCTCCCTATGACCTGATCAAGACCTTGTGACCCGCGCCCGTGGGGAGCAGACCAGTCAGTACGTCTTGGTTGCCACCACGACAAATGATGGCGCCAGGACTCGTTGCAGCCCCAGCAAGCCTAGAGCTAGGAAGTAGGCCTTCTTCAGTCGAGGGTGAGTGCCCTGGGCCTGTGCCATGAATGGGCCCGAAGGGGGTGGGGGGGGAAACCTCCACGCCGAGACCGCCAGGTCTACATTCTTGTGTGCGCTCACCATTGCCCACGGAGCGTGGTAGTGAGGAAAAGGCACGTACGAATCGAGCGACCGGAAGCCGGCATCGCGCAGCAAGTCTGCCAGACCCCAATAAGAGTATAGGTGCGTGGCGTAGGGCTGCTTGGCTAGTGCCCTCGACAAGGCGTTGGCCAGCGTGCGCGGGAGCACGGCAACGAGAGGCAGGCCTACGTGCGGGTCGCGAGCGACCCACGCGGGGAACCACCTATTCTCGATACCAAGGTAGAGCCCACCGCCCTCCGCAAGGACCCTCCAGGCCTCACGGAGCACAGCGAGTTGCACGCGGCGCGGTGCTGTGCCCGAGTTGCCAACGCCGACCCATTCCAGAACACCGTTGAGGATGACCAGGTCGAAAACTCCACTGGAGAAGGGGAGCGCTAGAACATCGCCCGCGCACAGCGAAGCGCGCGCGGCTTGCCTTTCGCGGCAGCGCCCGCTGGCGAGCGCAAGTCGGTCTGGGGCGACATCTATGCCCACAGTACGGTACTCCTCGGCGAATGCTATAGCAGTGCCCGCGTAGCCGCAGCCTGCATCGAGGACAAGGCTCGACTTGCCGAGCGGTAAGACGCCATTGGCGAAAGCGCGCATCTTCCTCCCGCGATCGATCCCGTGGTGCAGGTAGTTGAGGGACGACTCGGATGGGTAGATCCGGGGAGAGAATGGGGCAGACATGGTCCCTGTGCTAGGTCAAGCCAGCGCGGCCGAGCGCAGCACGCGCCTGTAGCACCACGCGCGGAGATGGTGCAGATATGTACTCTTGAAACTACGGCGCAGCCTGTCCTCGCGTTCTAGAGCTGCGGAATGAGCGATTGCCACCAAAGATCTCAGCGCGAAGAGTCGAAAGAGCTGAGGATCCAGTCGAAGCTCGTTGACAAATGCTTCCGCTAAGCGCCCTTGTAGGTCGTGAATAGTTTGTGCGCAGACCGCAGGGTGGGCAGCAAGCGCGCCCACCCTTGCCCAGAAATCGCAGGGATCCTGGTACTGATGGTCATAGTTGAAGGTAGCGAAGTCGAGGACCGCGAGGCCCTGCTCACCAAGCAGTACGTTGGAGGGACGCGCGTCGCGGTGCGCGTGCACCTCCACCAGCCGCCGTTCCGGGTGGAGGTTGGGGAACTTGCTAAGGCTGTCAAGTAGACGTCCGGCCGTGTCCGAATCTACGTACCCACGGCGCGCGGTCTCGGCTAGCTCAGAGCGGCTAGAATCGAGGAAGCCCTCCACGGAGAACCCGCCTTGCCATGTGCGGGTGGTCTTCTTCTGCAAGACGTGCAGCCATTTCGCATACCATTCGATCGGGCGCTCCAAAGTGGAAGCTGCGGCACCGGGCCGTTGGCCGAGGTGACGGGCAGCTCTCCGGATCACAGATCTCATCGACACTCCGTGATACTCGCGAGTGACTAGACACCGGCTTTGGGGAAGACAAAGGACGGGTTCAATAGCGAAGAGGGGTGGGGAGTGGCCGGTCAGAAGATCACGGAGCTTGTGTAACGAGGCGAACTCGTTTCGGCACTGGTTCTCGACTTGCCGAACGGTCATGCCCGGTTTCTGCTTGTGTATCTTGACACAATATCGCTCTGGTCTCGCGTCGCCACTGGCAAACTGAAGGC
>Ga0315289_10014927_pt1 | contig 10809 bp, 8 predicted proteins | sample YL17G11_40_MG_FD_203452 | JGI IMG/M metagenome (GOLD analysis project Ga0315289, IMG submission 203452) | Sediment microbial communities from Yellowstone Lake, YNP, Wyoming, USA - YL17G11_40 | ecosystem: Environmental > Aquatic > Freshwater > Lake > Sediment | place: USA: Wyoming | collected...
CCGCAACGCACGGCAACGTGGGGTCGACTGGCAATTCCGGACGAAAGACGCCCGCATCAAACTCAAACGCCTCTACCCCGAGGTTCAATTGTCATGAAGCACTAGGTGTACGCCACCTCGGCGCCGAGATTGCCGGCCGGCCGCTTCTGGCTGGCGAAATTCGGGTCCTTCGCGAACGCGACGCCGGTCGTCAGGACCCAATTGCGGATACTACTGTAGCTGAGCTTGCCCGCGGTGCCGTTAGGATCGTTCTTGGCGAAGCGCCAATCAGCGTTGAAGGAAACTCGTTCCCTGACGGGCGTCTGTGCCGCCCACGATGCCGATGCCAACATCAGGATCAGGGCCGCGGACATTGACATACGCGGCCCAACCGGGCCCCGATTCCTCGCCACGGTGAGTCCACGTGATTCCTTCACAGCCGCTCCTTTCTACTCGACTCTGCTCCATGCCGGCTCTCCCTCGATAGGTGCGCGCGACGATCGTCTGACAGGATTCTAGCTGTTCCGGGCGCAGGTTCAACCGTGCGATTGTCTGACGCTGAGGGTAGCGGTACAGGTTTTCGGATGCCTGTTCGGGTGGCGGCGGCGAGCGGAAGGAAACGAAGGACAGCCCTTGACAACGTCTGAGTTCCGTCACGCGCTCGGGATCCCGGGACCTCAAAATTGAGCTTGAACCACGACGACAAAGGTGTATGCTCAGTGACATGAAGACCACTGAGAGGCCAGTTGTTATCCTTGACAAAGAGAACGATCGGAAAGAGCGCGGGAAAACTGCCCCGGGGATGAGGCGGCGGGAGTTTCTGTGGAGAGGCGGGACTTTGGCCGTGAGCCTGGGCTTGGGCCCGAGCTTCTCTGCATCCGCCAGCGAGGTCAAACTCGGCACGCCCGCCGCGGAGAAGCTGGGCTGGCGGGCAAGCGTCCAGCACTATACGTACCGACGCTACGGCCTTTTCGATGCGCTGGACAAGGTGGCGGCGCTCGGCCTTCGTCACATCGAAGTCCGCAGTAACGTGAAGTTGGACTCCAAGCGGCCCGGCCTGCTCGCCAACGAGGACATGCCGGCGGACGCGCGCAAGGAACTCAAGGCCATGCTCGCCGCACGGGGGATGTCTATTCCCAGCGTGTTCGCCGATTTCAACGGTTCACCGGATCAGGCCAAACGCGTCTTCGAGTTCTGCAAGGAACTGGGCGCAGGGATCATCGTGGCCGAGCCGCCCGCCGAGTCTTTCGACCTGAGCGAGAGACTTTGCGAGGAATACCGGATGCCGCTGGCGATTCACAATCACCAGAAAGGTCAGTCACCGTATTGGAGCCCGGAGCTGGTGCTGGCGGTTTGCCGGAACCGGAGCCCGCGCATCGGCGCCTGCTGCGACGGCGGACAATGGGCGCGCTCGGGCCTGGACCCCGTCGCGTGCCTACGGCAATTGCAGGGCCGCATCCTCAGTTTTCACCTGAAGGATGTGGCCAAGAAGGGGGATCCCCAGTCGCGCAACACGGTCATGGGCGAAGGCGAAGCCGATTGCGCCAAGACGCTGAAAGAGCTCCGGCGTCTGGGTTACCAGGGGCTGATCACCATTGATTTCGAACACGACACCCCGGCTCTGCAGGAGGACATGGCCTGGAATGTCGCCTTCATTGAGGAACAAGCCAGGCAACTCCTGGCCCAGTAGTGTGGCAGGACGAGGGGAACCTCTGCTCGAAAAGGAACGCCTCATCCGGACACATCTTATGAGGTACGCTTCTGACAAAGGTCGGCACGGTTCCCGGTGGGTCATTCTCTTTGCGGTACTGGGTCTTTGCATCAGCGCTTCGGCTTTATCCGTAGACACCCCGGAGGTTGCCCTGCGTTTCAACGAGAAGGAGGGACATCTTGTTTCCCTGCTCGATAAGCACACAGGTCATGACCACATTGCTGCGGACGCCCTCGGCAGTCTCTGGGTGTTGGAGTTGCCGGAGCCGGCCGGAGGCGTACTGCTTCCCGAACACGCGCAACATTTCGAATGTCAACATGAAGAAAACGATCCGCTGCGATTGCACCTGTTGTGGAGTGGGTTCCGCCGGCAGGCCCTGCCCACTCTGTCCGTGTCTGTCCGCGTCCGCTTTGACCGCGCGGCCCAAGCAAGCCGTTTCTCTATCCGCGTGCAAGGCTTAAACGGCGTCGTTCCCCAGGTGGTGCGTTTCCCGCGCATCTGCGCCATCGCGCAGCAGGAATCGGAAGTGCTCGCCGTACCCTATTGGATGGGCGAAAAGACAACGCAAGCGAGGCAACTGCTCTCACCGGCGCCTGGCGATGCCCACCGGCGCGAGTTTTCCTATCCCGGCATCTTGTCCATGCAGTGCATGGCATTGTACCGGGAAAACGGGCCGGGCCTGTATTTTGCCGGCGATGACGTAAAGGCACGCAGCAAGAGCTTCGCCGCCTTCGGCAACGGACGGGGCGGCATCGGCCTGGAGGTCTGTCACTTTCCGGGCGCCGATACGGCGGCGGCAGCGGTGTATGAACCGGGGTATGATGTGCTGATCGGCCTGTTTCAGGGCGATTGGATGACGGTGGCAGCGCGGTATCGCGCCTGGGCGTTGCAGCAACCCTGGGCCCGGGAAAGCCGCCTGAGACAGGGCCACACGCCGGACTGGGTCAGGAACACAGGATTCTGGGTCTGGAACAGGGGCAGTTCGGACAATGTACTGCCCCCGGCCGCCGCCCTGCAGGACTATCTCGGCGTGCCGGTCAGCGTGTTCTGGCATTGGTGGCATGGCTGCGCCTATGATGTCAACTTTCCAGAGTACCTGCCGCCGCGCGAGGGTACAGACGCCTTTCGAGAGGCAGTACGCCAAGCCCGTCAAGAAGGACTGAATTCCATCGTGTACATGAACCAGCGGCTCTGGGGCATGACCGCAGAAAGCTGGGTTTCCAAAAAGGCCCAGCGCTACGCCGTCAAGAAACCGGATGGCACGGTACAGCCGGAGGTGTACAACACCTTTACCCGGTCACCCATGGCATCCATGTGCATGGGCACGACCTTCTGGCGCAATACCTACGCGGGGTTATCCGAGGCCGTGTACAACGGCCTCGGCGTCAGCGGCATCTACATGGACCAGGCCTGCTCGAGCCTGGTCTGTTATGACACCCAACACGGGCACCCGCGCGGAGGCGGTGCGTATTGGATGGAAGGATTTCGCGCCTTGGAATCAGACATCCGCAAGCGCTGTCCCGGCATCGTCTTGGCGGGAGAGGGATGCGGCGAGGCATGGCTGCCCCATCTCGACTTGATGTTGAGTCTGCAGGTCAGCCAGGAACGTTATGCAGCGCCCGGCCAGTGGGAACCCATCCCTTTCTTTCACGCCGTCTATCACGGCTACACCGTTCTCTATGGAAATTATGCGTCCTTGACGCGGCCGCCGTATGACCCGCTCTGGCCCAAGGACTTGGCCCCGGAACACGCCCTCCAATTGCTCGACGAAAAATTCCGGTACCAGTTCCGACTGGAACAGGCGCGCACCTTCGTCTGGGGGCAGCAACCCTGTCTTTCGAACTTCCTGCCGGAACACCTGGTGGAGCGAAGAACGGACTTGGCCTATATCAGGCAACTGGTCCAACTGCGGCAGGCAGCCCTGCCCTATCTACTGCACGGCACGTTCCTGCGCCCCCCGCGCATGAATATTCCCGACCTGGAGATCGACATGTCGCGCCTGTCCATCTATGCCGGCCAACAGGAGGCCGTCCAAGAATACCGCAAGCGCGTACCCCAGTATTTGGTGGGCGCCTGGCGCGCCGAGGATGGCAGTATCGCCGTGGCGGTTGCCAACATTGCCGACACGGACCACAAGATGCGTTTTACCCTCAGTTGCGAAGAATACGGGTTGCCCGACCGGGGACGCGTATACAAACGGCTTCCCGCAGGCCGCACACAGATAGGCCTGTTTGAAAACGGACAGGCAACTATCACCGACACGCTTGCCGCCGCAGGTGCGGTCCTTTATGAAGTCGTGGGGAATTAGATCGTGTACGGGACGCGCATCGCGCGCGACCGCAGCCGGTCGGCTTCGGGATCGCCGACAAATTCCGCCTTGACCAGATCAAACTTAAGGTTTCGCTTCAATTGCTCGCAGATGTCGGCCGCCAGGCAGATATTCATGGATCGACACATAACTTCCGGACTCGCCACCGTGGCTCGGCGCGAGCGGATGCAGTCCAAGAAATCCCGCACGTGATTCAAGGGCCGTTGGGTGCGGGCCGTATAGTCCGCCAGCACGCTCTTGTATTCGCGCATCAGCGCCGGCGCTGAGACATCGGGCGCTTGATAGCCGTCGGCGGCCGCCACCCATCCTTCCGGACCATCGAATCGCTCCCCACAGGCCCCGTGCCAGTACTGGCACGGTTCCCAAACCGACCCGGCGACTCGGAACAGAACCAGTTTCACCCCGTTGGACAAACGCGTCCCCATCGTCGCATCGGGTCCCTCATACTCGAACTCGATGGAGGACACGTTCGTCATGTCAAGTCCCGCGAGGACCTGGGCCACCGTGTGCGCGCCCCACATCGCGACATCCGTGGCGAGATCATAATAGTGATACCACCCTCCGCCATTCACATACCCGGCGTTGTAAGGCCGCCAGGGAGAGGGACCGAGCCAGAGATCCCAGTCCAATTCCTCCTTGGGCGGCTGCGGTTCCGTCGGCAACCAGTCGTGGCGCAACCCGTCGCGCCAACGAATGTCGGCGTAGGCGGTATGAATCGGGCCCAACCGTCCGGAGCGGGCCATTTCGATGACAAACACATGATGCGGCTCGCTGAGCCGCTGGGCGCCGGTTTGATAGACCCGGCCGTACCGACGGGCGGTCTCCACGACCGCCTGCCCCTGGGCCATTGTGAGACAGGCCGGCTTTTCACAATAGACATCCTTGCCCGCCCGCATCGCCAGAATGGAAGCCAGTGCATGCCAGCGATCGCCGGTGGCAATCAACACGGCATCCACATCCGACCGTTCGGCCAGGAGCTGGCGCAGATCGCCATACACCGCACAGTCTTTATTGCCGTATTTACTGTCCACCGTGTTCTTGGCCGCTTCGCGCCGGCTTTTCTGGACATCACAGACGGCAACCCACTGCACCTCCGGCTCGGTCAACATATAACCCAAATCGTAGGAACCGCGGCCACCGAGGCCAATGCCGCCCATCACGATGCGTGCGCTGGGCGCAACGGTGCCGCCACGCCCCAGGGCAGAGGCCGGAACATAATAGGGAAGCGCCGCCGCACCTGCCGCCATCGCCCCCCGTGTCAGGAATCGACGCCGCGTGAGTGTCATACGATTGTCATTGCTCATAGGGTCTTTCCCTTACTCGTCCATGTTATCGTTTTCATCAAGTGACCAGGACTTCCCGCAACGTTTGCCCCGACAGGTGGACCTCAAAGTCCAGACCGCCCGACGCAGGATTCAAGCTTACCGCCGAAGGCGGTCTGACTTCAAGTCTTCTCGGAAGTCTATTCCGGGCAGGCCCGTGAAATCTCTCGTGGGTACAGATAGTCGTTGGCCTTGGCCGCGATCCTGTCCGATACGCCGGCGGTCCCCCACTTGGCGGCCTTCTGCTGGAAGTCACCTGACCCTATACTTCCTGACCCCCGGTACTCCCGCATGGACGGTGATCTCACCCGGTGGCTTTGACCACAATCAGGGTCACGTCGTCGGTACGTGAGGCCGGATGGACGAACTTCGCCACCTCGTCGATGATCAAATCGCACATCTGACCGGCCGTGAGTCCGGCACCGTTCTCCATAAGTCTCCGGAGACGCTCCGTGCCGAAGAACTGATCGCCGGGATCACGCGCCTCACAGATACCATCCGTGCCCATGACGAGAATATCGCCCGGCGCAAGAACCACAGGACCCGCCTGCTCATAGGCCGCGTCATCCAGGACCCCCAGCGGCAGACCGGTGTTGGCTAACTCCTCGATGAGTCCTGTGCCGGCGTGACGCCAAAGCACGGGCTCGTGCCCGGCGGAGGACCACACCACCGACCGGGCCTGGTCGTCCAGCATACCGCAGAACAACGTTACAAAGGTACCTTCCTTGGCATCGGCGGCCAGTTGCCTGTTCAGGCGTCGGAGAAGCTCGCCCAGGTCGTTCCGGCAATGGGGCGCCTCCACGTGCAGCATGCCGCGGGTGGCGGCCATAACCAGAGCCGCTCCGATGCCGTGGCCGCTGACGTCTCCCACGATCAGACCGAGTTTGCGACGGCCCTCGTCGTCAAACGCCACGAAGTCGTAGTAGTCGCCGCCGGTTTCATCGCAGTAGACGCAGCGCCCGGCGACATCGAAGTGCTCCAGCGCGGGGATCTCCTCCGGCAGCAGGCTGTGTTGGATGGCGGCGGCCAAGCCCAGGGACTGCTTCATTCTCTGCAGATCCCGCAGTTTCGGCCCGGTCTCATTGAAGACCCGCCCCAGGTGCTCCAGTTCATCACCCGTGTCAATCTCGACGCGGGCATCGTAATCGCCGTTGCCCAGTTTTTTGCCGGCCTCGATCAGACGATGGATGGGATTCGTCAGGTTTCTCGCTTTCAACGCCGCCAGCACAATGGCTCCCACTCCGGCCGCGAGCAGGATCATGGTCGTGCCCTGAAGCCAGAACAGGCTCTCCTTGAGCAAAGATCGCTCCATGGCCTGGGCCAACTCGACCACCCGGTCATACGGCACGATCAAGAGCGCCGCCACCTGCGGAATGTCCAGCGGCTGATAGGCCCACAGGCACATTTTGCCCTGGTATTCCATCTTCCGTACGCCCGACACGCCTTTGACGACATCGTCCACCACGCCGCTAAGCACTTGGGTGTCCTGCGAACGCAGGTCCGCCATCGGGCCCGGCCGCCGGGAACGCCGAGGACCACGATCCTGGCCAAGACCATCATGAAGCAACACTTGGACTCCGGGTCCCGACGGCGCATTCGGGTCGACCAGAACCAGCATCCGCTCTATCCCGGTACCCCAACGCTCGGGCAGGCGCATACTCGCGAAGATCTCCGGTATCGTCCGGGCCAGCGCCGTCACGCCCGCGAAGGAACCGTCCGCATACCGCACGGGCGTGGAGCGGACGACGACCACCTGACCGGTGAAGGGGTCCAACGACGGGGCTCCCTGCGTAGCCTCCGCGCCGATCCGTGCCCGACGGTAGGCCTCCGCTTTGCGTGGATCAAATCGCCCGGCACCAGGAGGCGGACCGCCGGGTCCTGAACGAGGCCCGGGACCTCGATCCGGAGGAGGGCCAGCAGGCGATAGTCCTTGGGCCGGCGCGGAAGTGAATCGGGCTCGAAGATACCACTCGGCCCGCCGGGGATCGTATCGGGAGGGCTCCCGAGGCCCCACGCCCCCCGGATATGTCGTGTGCACACCGATATCCAGGCTGGTATGGAGCCACAGAATTCCGCGCGGCCCGTGCGTGCAGGTTTCCTCATACACGGGTGTCAGCGTCGCCAGCGCCTCCAGCGCGGGTTTGGTCCAGGTTTCATTGCTGTCGCGCACGACAAAGCAGCTTTGAGTGCGGTAATTGACGGCCCAGCGTTGTGCGTTGGGGTCCGAGATCTCGGAGAGATAGGGGTGGTGCGGCGTGGAAGGATTGGCCAGATTGGGGTCTGCCCCGAATTGGTAGTCGATCAGAGCCATTTCCACCGCCAGCATGAAGCGTGGCCGCCCCCGGTCGGGTGGTTCTGGGCGCATGCCCCGGTCGCCCAACTCGGGACGTGGTCGCGGGCTCGAGTCATCGCTTCGCCGCGGGCCCGGCGGCCGTGGCATGTCCGCGCGGTTGGGATCGGGTGGAAGGCGCGGGCGGTCCATTCGACCCGGCAGCTCGGCCGATGCGAGCGGTGGAGTAAGATGCGCCAGCCGCAACTCCACCTCGCGCACCTGGCGTCGCAACAACGCATCGGTCAATTGCCGCTCCCGCTCCAGGATTTCCACGTGGCTGTACAACTGCTCTTGTAGCGTCTGCTCCGCGCCCCTTTCGAGCGTTTCTCGAGTCCCGGACGCCAAACGACTGCGGGCCATCCAGATCGATACCTGTTGCAGCACCGACGTCACAATCAGCGGCGTCAGGGCAATCGCCAACAGCAGAACGAGCAGGCGGTTCCGTATCGTCATATTGTCACCGTCGCAATAGTGGCAGTCTGACAGTTAATGTCGTGCCCTCGCCGGGCCGGCTGGTAAAGGAGATGGAGCCGTGATGGGCTTCGACAATGCTCTGACAAATCGCCAAGCCGAGTCCGCTGCCGCCGGCTTCCCGGGATCGTGCTTTGTCCGCCCGGAAGAACCTCTCGAATACGCGCGGCTGATCCTGGGCGGCGATTCCCACGCCCGTATCCTCGACCTTCAGGACCGCCTCCGATCCTTCCGGCCCGATGGTGAGAATGACACGTCCGCCTTCCCGGTTGTACTGGATTCCATTGGCGAGCAGATTCGTGAGCAACTGCAGGATACGGGTGCGGTCGGCTTCCAGCTCCACCGGCTGCAAATTCGTCTCCAGAGCCACGCTTCGCTCCTGTGCCCGGGGCGTCACCATGGCCAGGGACTCCTCAGCCGCCTCTCTCAGATCGAATCGTTCGCACTTCAAGTCCAGCTTCCCCGCGTCCGCCCGCGCCAGCACCAGGAGAGCATCGACGAGCGACTTGGTCCGCTTGGCCGCGCGCAGGCACGTCTCCATCGCCTGCTTGTACTCTGGGGCGGTCCTGTCCCTCGTGAGCGCCAATTCCGCATGGGAGTGTATAATCGAGAGCGGGGTCCTCAATTCGTGGGAGGCATCCGCCGTGAACCGCACCTGCCGTGCGAAGGCAGTCTCAAGCCGTTCGAACGTCTCATTGAGCGTCCGGGCGAGGGAACCGAGTTCACTGTCGGCCTCGTTGACAGCGATGCGGCGCGACAGGTCCGACGCGGAGATGGCCCGTGCCGTTTCGCTGATCACCCGAATGGGCCGCGTGACGCGCCGGGAGAGCAGCCAGCCTCCACACAAACCGATGGCCAGGACGCCCACGCCCGCGCCCAGGAGCTTCCAGCGAAGCTGCAGCAGCGCCGCTTCCTCCGAGCGCATCGATTTGCCGACCAGCACGACCACGCCGAAGGGCCCGCGGAGGATGACTTCCCGCAGCATACCCCGCTGGCGAAACGCCGGATCGCCCACGCCCGGGGGCGGAGAATCGCCGGCAGAAAACGCAAAGGTCGGGACAGCGCCGTCCTCCGTCCTCTGTCCTCTGTCCTCCGAGTCAGGCGGCGGCACCTTGAGGGACGGTGAAGAGGCCTGGAGGACTTCGCCTCGCATGCCCCAAATGACGAAGTAGAGCTGATCCTGCTCGTCCTGACCGATGCGCTGCAACATGGTCCGGGGGAATCGCGCCCACCATTCTTCGGGCATGGGTCCGGGTGGACCGCCGGGAGGACGTCCGCGAGGCCCAGGAGGTCCGTTCGGCTCGGGACCTCCAACGCCGAATTTGGCGTTGAGGGGCCCGTCCTTTCCCCACGGTGGTTTTCTCTTCTCGCGCCCGCCTTCTGCAGGCGGTGGGCCCGGAGGCCCGCTTGCCAGTACGCGGGCGGCCCGTTCCAGCTCTACATCCACCTGGCTAAGCTGCGCGCGGCTCACGACCAGGTAAAGGGCGGTGCCGAAGCTCGCCAACGCCATTCCTAAGATCGCGGCGTGCCAGAGCTGGAGCGTCCACCGAATGGATCTAAACATGGGCACCGCCCCCGCTTGCGTCCGGCTCTCTGCCGGGCTCCTGCGCCGGCGTTCCTTCCTCCAACAAGTACCCTTGTCCACGCCGAGTCACGATGAAATCCTTGCCGAGTTTCTTCCGCACGTTGGACACGTGTACGTCCATGAGATTGGAGAGGCTGTCGTCATCTTCGTCGAACAGGTGGTCGTAGAGCATGCTCCGGGTGACCAGCTCGCCCCGGTGCAGCGCCAGGAACTCCACGAGAGCATATTCCCGCGGCGTCAAGCAGACGGGTTGACCGCCCTTGGACACACACTTGCGGACCGTGTCGATCTGGACATCGCCGATCCGGGCCATCGAGCCGGGTTTACCCGCCGACCGGCGGATAATGGCCCGCAGCCGCGCGAAGAGCTCCGCGAGCTCGAAGGGTTTGGTGAGATAGTCGTCGGCCCCACAATCCAGACCGCGGACACGATCGGGTAAAGCGTCCCGCGCGGTCAGGATCAGGACGGGGACGGTATTGCCGGCGCTGCGCAAAGCTTTGAGCACCGCCCAGCCGTCAAGCTGCGGGATCATCAGATCGAGGACCAAGGCATCATATTGTCCGCCCTGGGCCTTGAAGAGTCCATCCTGTCCGTCGGCCGCCGTGTCGACCGCGTAGCCCGCCTCTCGTAGCGATTGTGCCACGACGGAAAGCAGGTCCGGCTCATCTTCGACGACTAACACTCTCATAACGACCCCCTGGCGTTGGTACGGGCGAATAATCATTCGCCCCTACGAGCGACTGATTTCGCGGAGGCACCATTCCATGAGACGCTTCTCGCGCTCGGACGAGACCTTGGCCAGCGCCGCCGTGACGCGCTCCCTGGCCGGCGCGGCGGCCGGCCCCATATAGCCCAGCGCTACGGTCGCGCGTTCACGCATCACTATGTTATCGTCCGCCAGATGGGGCACAAGTGCGTTAATCGTCTCGTCCGGCGCACAAGCGAGAATCTCATAACCCCACGTGGGCACATTGCCGGCCGTGCCATCCATGATCTTCTGCACCAATAATTGTGCGGTGGGACGCAGCCGCTCCCCCAGTTCCCGGACGCAGGCCTGGTAAACAATCGAGCCGATGTCGC
>Ga0315289_10014929_pt1 | contig 10808 bp, 17 predicted proteins | sample YL17G11_40_MG_FD_203452 | JGI IMG/M metagenome (GOLD analysis project Ga0315289, IMG submission 203452) | Sediment microbial communities from Yellowstone Lake, YNP, Wyoming, USA - YL17G11_40 | ecosystem: Environmental > Aquatic > Freshwater > Lake > Sediment | place: USA: Wyoming | collected...
GGATTATCTATAAATACCCCAGTTTAACCGTCTGATGTCACCACCTAAATCACAACAAACTTTATCCACAAATACCAGTTTTGCCGTCGATGAGGGGGTGTGGATTGTGCCTGGCCTGGGGTAAAAATAAATTATAAATTATCATATTTTTCTATTGACTTGGGTGAATTTAGTCGATATACTTTAAGTAGTTATGGTTAGGGTAATAGTTAAGTTAAGGTTAGCATATAGGGAGGTAGGGTGGACAATGGGTAAGTTTTTTATGTTTTGCAAGTGGTTTTTATTGGTCGTTGTTGTGTATATCATAGGGTATTTGTCATTTGTAGTGATATGCACAGGATGTCAAACGGTTAATGGTATAGGTAAGGATTTGCAGACGGTTACAAGTCCCTATGTAGAGAGGGTAAACAGATAGAGTATTTATTTTTAGAGGGTTAAGACGATGTCAAAAGAGGCAGGTAAAAAAGCAGTTACGTTGACAGCAGAGCAAAAGGTGAAAGCGAAACAGGATACATTTACAAGGGTAGTAACACCCCGTGTCAACAAGGCGTTGAAAGCAATAGGGCTTATTGCTAACTGTTCAGGGTCGGCGTATCTTTACACACCGGAGCAAGCGAAAGCCGTTTTATTGGCCTTACAAGTAGCTGTTCAGGGTGTTGCGGACGCATACGCAAAGACAGCGAAAAGGGGGACGGAATTTTCGTTGCCTAAATAGAACCAAATCCTACACGGACGGCTTGTTGGCTACGGATGGCCTTTTGGGTAGTTATATATGTTCAAAGTAGCGATACAAAAGGTGTTTGATAAGCCACTTTATTTTCAGCAGGTGGTTGTTGTGGATTCTCTGTGTGAAGCGGAGCTAATGGCCTTAAAGTTAGCAGCCAAGCAGTTTAACACCATAACGGTTATGTTAGTGCACACTGGTAATTTGTTTTACGATATTTATCAGGTAGGCGAACCCATAGGCCGGATTCAGATAAAGTCCGTGTAGGGGGTATATTATGGGTAGGCGGTCAGACATATACTACATAATGGTATTAGCGTTTTGGGTATTTGTTGCGTTGTGTTAGGGGTTAAAAATGTTACCATCACACACTAAAGACGGTATTGACAGATATGTTAAAGACCATTGTTCTACGGGGTCTTTTTTATATGCTGTTTTGACTAACGATTTATTTGGAGCTATACAGACAGCAGATGAATATAATCGTGATAATCTACCCGATATATGTGAATATATTTATACTCAAACGCCTGTTGATTGTTGGGGTAGTGTTGATAAAGTTAATGCGTGGTTATTAGCACGTGGGGGTTAATAGTTTATGGATTTTTTAGGCACTATAAGAGTAACACGGGACGCAGACAGGCTGCCAGACGGTTTTGTTTTAACGTCTGCACCTATTGACTTAATTATCTGTTTGAGCATACCCTATTACACTTGTATTATAGGATGGGATAAATGTAACGGGGACACTTACAAGCCGATTTTTAGGCGTGCTATTAGGGGTATTGACGTTAAGAGGGTGAACGATGTTTTGTTATATTCGGTTACTGTTAGTAATAAACAGAAACGCAAGGTTAAAAAGTAAGTGAAGGAGTTAATGTTATGAGTTGGAAAGAAAAGATGAAAGAATTTGGTGGTGGAAACTTTACGTTTCTATCTACGGACGGAGAGACTATAACTTTCATAGTTGTAGGTGAGCCGGTGCTGCTCAAGAGCGTGTATAAAAAGCAAGAGCAGCAGCGTGTTGGTTGTCCGGTAGTAACAGATGAAGGTTATCAATTATTTATTACGGGTAAGCGTCTGGCACGTAAGTTAAGCAAGCACGAAGCGATTTTTAATACCAGTGCCCTAATGGTAATTCGGCACGGTGGGGAAGGTGATTCTGAAACCCGCTATGATGTTAGGGTCTTACCAGAACCGGCTACTTATGCACGGCTAAAAGCAATTATGGACGCAGATTTTAAGCCGGAGATGATACAAGAATCAATTGACGAAGCGACACAGGTATTGGGTGAATAGTGTTTCATTTTTACTCTCTCGGGGGTGCGTTCTATGTCGGGTCAGCAGGCCGTTAGGTAGCTGCCGGTGGGACGCACCCTATTATCAATGTTTCATATATTTTCTCCGGTGGTGACGCTGTATGTTCACCACGTATAGCGTCACCTACTTTTGAAAGGGATTTCGTATGGCTGGTAACACAAGGGGAAAACTAAAAGAGCATTTTACAGGGATTCACAGTAACTTTGACTGGGCTATACACCATATAAATACGTCATTATCTTTAGTTGCTGGTAACATAAAAGAAACACAAGCGGCACAAAATTTACCAGTTGACGATGAAACGATATTAGCTCTTACTGAAAAGCACCCATTATATATGGGTATTAAAGCACTTGGTGTAGGGATACAAACACTTGACGATTTAGCACAGCAGGTTTATGCAACGTTGTAAAGAAACCTAACCTATAACCGTATAGTGAAGGGATTCACTTATGGCAATTATACCCTTTTATTTACGGCGTCCAGAAGCTATTCTACGTATTCCAGACGCTATTGCACGTGGTTTAAGTGCAGAAGGTTTTATACGTGAGCTAAAGTCCGTTGGAGCGTCTTACCGGCGGACTTTAATGTTATCCGACTGGCGGAGCGTTTCAAATATAAAAGTTAAAGAAGGTTTATTACGTTATGTTCGTAAAGATAGGTTGCCGGCTACTAAAGCGATAGCAGATGTAGAATGGAATTTTAGTCAAGAATATATGTATGTTGCAAATACGTGGTCAAGGATAAGACCTGATGAACCTTTAATATCTCGGCGTGTAAATCTTATGTCTGATGTGGCCTTAACACCAGCAGAAATAGAAGAACAGATATATTTTCGTTGGACAGAGGGTGTATGGGAAAAATACATAGCAGAAAAGTTGGAGAGGGTGCAAGTATTTTCAGCATATCATAAAATAGAACCAATAGAATCTATTGATTAGTATATGAATTGAGTAGTATATGAGCATTATTAGTCGTCCTGCCCACGTTCTTAAACGTGAGAAGTCGCTTACTATACCCCGACACTTTATCTTTTTTGATACGGAGACGGTGCAATATGAAAACCCTGATAGAACTATCAGACAATGCTTTAAGCTGGGTTGGGCACTTTATTATAGAAGACCTCACGGGCGACATAGAGAGGAAATTGACTGGTTTTATTTCGACAACGTGCCTGCCTTTTGGCTGTTTGTTTTTAAGCACACCCAATCTAAAGAGAGAATCTGGATTATTGCACGTAACATTGTGTTTGACTTTACGGTTTGCTGTGGATGGGATAACCTTCATAAAGAAGGATACAAGCTAAAGTTTTTCCACAATAACGGCGTGTCGGTTATTGTTACTGTGCACAAGGGTAACAGGTCTATTGTTTTTCTGGATTCTATGAATTGGTTTAGCGAAAGTTTAGCCGCTACGGGTGAACATATAGGGATTCCCAAGCTCAAAATAGATTTTATCACGTGCACACAGACGGAATTAAGCACTTACTGCCGTAACGATGTGCTTATAGAATTTGAGAATTTCCGTATTTTTATTAAGTTTCTTGAGAGCAACGCTATATCCCGATTATGTTATACTAAAGCGTCAACGGCTATGGCTGCTTATTTATTCAGGCACTACCACACACCGATATACATACACAATAACGCAGAGGCCATAAAGTTAGAGCGTGAAAGTTACAAGGGTGGTCGGTGTGAATGTTTTTATTTAGGTGATTTAGGATATGAAAAGTATTATATTCTTGATGTTAATAGTTTATATCCGTTTGTTATGAGGGATAAACCATATCCTGTTAAATATGAGCATATTTTACATAACGTATCGCTTGCAAACTTATCGGCATACGTTCAAGATAAAGCAGTTGTTGCTAAAGTAGAGATTCAAACAGACGAACCTGTTTATGCAGTAAAAGAGGAGAGGACGCTATTTCCGATAGGCACGTTTGTAACTACGTTATGCACACCGGAGCTAAAATACGCATTAAAGCATATTCATATAAATAAGATATATGATTGTGTTATTTATAGTCAAGCCAATATATTTACTACTTATGTAGATACAATGTATAAGTTAAGACGTGATTTTGCTAATGCTGGTATAGGTGAATATGAAAAGTTATGCAAGGTGTTACTTAATAGTTTATACGGTAAATTCGGTCAAAAGGTGGAGAATTGGGTATTGATAGGCAAGGCCGCTAACGAACCAGACAGAGAAGAAATAGTTTATTATTACGATTCACCAAAAGTTTCACGTATTAGGTATTTATTAGGTGAAGTTTTTCAGTTTAAAAGTTACGGAGAATCGTTTAACAGTTTTCCTGCTATTGCTGCTCACGTTACAGCTTACGCACGTCTGTATTTATGGCAGTTAATACAGCTTGCCGGTAAAGGTAACTACGTTTATTGTGATACTGATTCACTTATTGTGAATGAGACAGGGCTGCTTAATTTAGCCGGTTATATGAGCGATACGGATTTAGGTAAGTTAAAGCTGGTAGAGAGGGTCAAGCACCTTATAATAAGAGGGTTAAAAGACTATACCACGGACTCCAAAACCGTTATAAAAGGAATACGTAAAAACGCTGTGCAATTATCCGTAGATACCTACCAGCAGCAAAGCTGGCCGACTTTTAAGGGCACACTTAAAAGCGGTGATTCAAACACATATACAGTTAAGAATGTTACCAAGCACTTATCGAGAGAATATACAAAAGGATTCGTAACAGATAGCGGGCTGATTGAACCGTTTATTTTGCAGCAGACGCAAGAAAAATGTTAATATGTTCTGTATTATATCCTAACGCAACAAATTCTTGGCTTGCACGTGCAGAGCTAATTAAACCCTTTTTCAAAAATGATAATGTTTGTGCTGCTGTCCACGTTGCGGTTATTTCGGCCTCTGCTTTTAGCTGCCATTGTTGTATTAAGGTTGTGATATGGTCAGCAGGCAGGTTAAGGGCTGCTAATTCGTTATGGGTGCGGGATTCGTCATATTTACTTTTTTTATACAGGTTTTCAATAGCGTCAATACGTTCTTGTTTCCAAGACCATTCTCTTTTATAGACAGCAGAGCTAATTATATTAGGTATTTCCGTATCCTTAATACCCATATTGCGTAACAATGTGCTGGCCTGCGATTCGTCTATAAATCGTTTTGTAAATGCTGTAATTACATTACCAGAAGTAAATCTGGATAAACTTTGTCTTGTATCTTTAACCACAAATTCAGTAAGTCGTTCTGCGTTAGTATCGTTATATCCTAATATCTTGTAAGCGTCTGTAACGTCACGGTCAGTCAGGACACCTAACCGATACATACGTCTAACGTCAATTCTATTAAGCGGCTCATAGGCCATTTCGATTAGTTTATCCCGCCAGAACGGCATTATATCTAATGCACGTAAAAGAAGTAGTAAATCGTTGCGGTCGATTATGCCCCGATGTAACATTTCAAAACCTTGTTGTGGTGAAGGTAGTGTCCAGTGTGCAGCCCAATAACGTGCAGCCCATTCTTTATCTATACCTTTTTTACCTACCCACGTAACAAAATCCGGCGGTAAGTTTTCATATTGTCCGAACCGTGCTGCTATATCAGGTGTGAACGCTTCACGGACAGCCATTGTTATAATGTCGGCTATTGGTGGTATTTGGTAGGCAAGCTCTTTATACAACGGAAAATAATTAGGATGTATGCCTATTTTACGTAATTCTATATCCAAATTAGATAGTTGCGGGTCACGGCGTAACTCATAAGCAATTAAGTCGCTTGTTGCCGGTTTAGTCAGGATACCGTCAAGATATACGTTTGCATAATCGGGATGTATATCGGCTTTGCTAATAGCGTCAATAATGGTATCTTTGTCAGCACCTTGCATTAAACCACCTTGAACCAAAAGCATAGCGTTAGGTAGTATATATGCTAAATCCATTATTGCTTGTCTGTCGGGGACGTGCCAGCCCAGACGGGCTAATTCAGCGTTAGAATCTGCCTCTGTCCAAAATTTACGCCTATAAAGTGATAATACCTGTTCAGTATTTGGTTTTTGCCAGCTTAACCAATCCCACAAGTCCCAGTCTGAAGGTGATATATCGTATAAAGACCACGTAAGCTCTTTAGGATTATCGGGGTCGCTGTGATAACGGGCGTAAGTAATAATGTCGGGAAGTGTCGGATATGGTTTTTGCGATTCATATAGGAAAGCACCTTCAACGTCTTTAAGACCACCGGCTCTTTGTCGGGCTGTCCACAGTTCCTCTGATATTTTCTTACGCAGCATAAGAGCGTTAGCCACGTCAGGCGTTATAAGAGTATTTTGCATAACGCTATTAACAGCATAATCAAAGTCTTTAATTTCGTGACCTAAAATACGTTGTGCAAGTCCTGCACCTACTTCACCTATAAAATGGATTAAAACATTATCCCAATCAGGGGCGGTAGGTGTTACAATACTTGTTAAGAAAGCGGATATAAAAGGTGGTAAATCACTTATATTAGGCAGGCCGCTAACAATACTTTGAGCAATAGGTGCAAGGGATTTTTCATAACTTTCAGAGCGTGCTTTTGCTGCGTCCAGACTATTAGCCCAAAACCATTCAGCGTATGTTGCGGGTGATTCTATGGTCATTTTATAAAACCTCTATGGCCATTTTTGAAAGCCACGTGCAAGGGCTGCGTAAAATTCTGCGTTAAAAGGTGCGTTCCACAAAGCCACACGGTAAGCGTCCTCAATACCTATAAATTTTTGTAGCTGTTCAAAAGTAGCGGTTATCATAGCAGATAAAATACTGTCCATATTAACAGCACCACCACCGTTAGTATAATCAGAACCGGCTTTAAGTGCATTATAGCAATTATAATTAAAAACGCCTTCACCTGAATAATAACTCAATAACGCATAAATAGCGTCCATAATATAAGATAAACACTCTTTTACATACATCATAGAGCTTTGCTCACCGGCATTAAAATTAAGAGGAATTATATGAGTATAAGAGCTGCCTGCTAATGCTAAATCATATCCGCACGATTGACAGTCATAATAAAACCAGTCAACATAATAACGATAATCATCTGACATTATTAGTCCTAAACCAATACTACGTTTCTATAATCTGAAACGTAAGCCGCTTGTCTTTAATGTCTTTGAGAATAGCGTCAAGCTGCTCTTTAATATCATAAGCAGCTTTATTATCTGGAATAGGAAACATAATCGTTACCATACACGCCTTTTTCGGCATAGGGATATTTTGTGATGTGTCAACCATATCAGCTCCGTTCTTATGCAATAGTTTAATTATGTTGGTGTCGGGGTGTTGTTACGTTTCAGACCACCGATAACACCGTTCTTACGTATGTTATCAGCAAACAGACCAATTAGGCCACTACCCGATAATAGGCCTAATAAACCAGTCCAGCTTGTTACGTTACCCGTAGATACCTGCATAAGAGCATTTTCAGCAGCAGTCCATTTTTCCTGCTGCTGCTTAATGTCGGTAGCTGCATACTCAAACCTTTTAGCTGTTAGGTTACAGTCCGATACCCATTGCTGATAGTCCTGCTGCAATTCAGCAGCATTTACCATAACGGTAGGACGGGTAGGACTTTTAGTTTCAGGTGTGCAGCAAATACCCGCCATAATCCACATAACTGCACCTAACATTGGCACTAACACCGTCCAGCGATTCTTTTCTACAACACTCCATACTTTAGGCCACATAGCTAAACCCCTTAATATAATGGTTAAATCCACCAGCCACGTATTGAAATACAACAATACGTTGTAACTTGTGCTAAATAATCAACTTTTCTATCCGCATCACAAGCAACCATAAAATTACCCCCTATAATTACATTAGCCACTTGTGTAGCTAACCCCCCAGTGTTATATTCACCCGTATCACCGTGTTTTCGCATAATAAACCAATAAGAATTCGCAGCGTGTCCAAAAGCCCCGTAAATCTCTACTATTTTAGCCCCTGAAGGAACAATAGCTGATAAGTCAAGAGTATGCCAACAACCATCTTTGTTAAAATCAGCAGTCTTAAAATCATAGTCAGCCAAACTACCTCTATGCACGTAACGCATACCAGCTTGTCTTAAAATACGCATAAAATTATCACCTTTATAATACTCAATTACAAACTGTAAGCTACTATCGCTTTTTCACCATTAGTAACTATTAACAGACGCAGCATATTTAGGTTAGTTATACCTAAAACAATGCTATCCCCCTTGTCAAGTGGTAAGGCGTTAGTAACGGCTGCTGCTGTATTAGTTCTTACCCATACCCTACCTGTATTATCAGGATGTGCCAAAACCAAAACTTCTGAACATTCTATATTTGAACCTTGATAAGCAAAACTGCCGCTTGTCGCTGCAACGTGAATTATGTCTTTAAGCTGTGGACTGGTTACAAATAGAACACCGGACGGCGTAGCTTTAAGCAGCACCCGTTTATTGTGCCAGTAACCCGTAAGCATAGCCAAAACTTGTTGCATATCGTCTGAAAGTTGTATTCCGCCTACCGGCTCTGGCATTAAATTAAGCTCCGGTATGTTCATCGGATTTCCGATAACACTCATAGATAACCCCTTCATAAGAAAGCTACGGTTAAAATCTGCGTGAACGGTTAGCTTTCGTCCTTGTAACCGATAGTAATTTCTTTTGCTGTCGTGTAGCCCGAACCGTTATTGTAAAATCCGGCCTTGCAAACGTCCCCTATGTCAAGCGGTATGTCCATCGGCAACAACGGTGCAGCCGTAGTCAAATCGATAGACGCACAGTCAACAATTTGCTCTGCGTTCTTATACACCCGCAAATACATACCAGCTAACGGTGCTGTCGCTATTGAAACAATGCGATACCTTTTACCTTTTGAACAGGAAAGTATTTCGCTAATAGTTTCAACGCCGTCCGTAAGTGTAGGCGTGGTTATACGCTTGTATCGAAGCATAGTTTAATCCCCTTAATCAAGATACAATATGTCTGATTTTTACCCGCTTAATATAGTGGGTAGAACGCTGTTACCTTTTAACACGGAGTATAAACGCAACATCGTCCACGTTAGCAGTCCACGTTGTAGTGCCTGTCTTTGTAACCGTTAGAAAAGCGTTTAGCTCCTCACCCGCAGCAAATACTAATGGCGGGTCAAACATAAGCGGCTTTGCAGGCGTGGTGCTTGGTGCAAAAGCTATGTCGATTAACTCGACTTCCGCACCCGAACCTAACAGCGAAAACGCTGCTTTATAAACGTTACCAACCTCGTTAGCACCTATACCCTCAAACGGTAGCCCGTTCCTGTCCGTGTCAAACAGGACTTCACGGTTACGAATTAGCTTTAGAAAATTCGTAACGAAACGTGCACCTACACCCGTGCTATTCCAGACGGGGCTGGCTGCAATTCCTAAAAGCTCCATAGTGCATAAAGCTGGCACTACCTTCCCACACGGAAAATCAGGAAATTCAGCCGGTGTCAAAGATGTATCTATCAAACAGTCCCCACTGGCAGTAGGCGATGTCCCCACCTTTGCATATTGAATGAAGGTGTAAATCTTGCTTTCAGAGCCGTTAGGGTCAGTCGCTTTAACATCACCGGCAGTATAACGGTCATAAATTATCATCACGTTGCCTGTTTGTGCGTATCGCTGAACCGTAAGCACCTGACCTTCTGCTATGGGAATAGTAACATTTATGCCCATTTCGGTTAGAAACTCCATTAGGTTGCCTTTTAGGAAAAAGTCGTGCAGCGTTCCTAACTGATTTCCGCTTTTTCCTTTTATACGGTAAAACCCTACCGTAACCCTGTCAACACTTATCGTTAGATAAGTGTCGCTTGCAGACGGCACAACCTCTATCCGCTTAACCCGCAAGGATTCACCCGTTCTGGCTTCCAGATTGCCCCCACCAGACGCAGTTATCCGTTTAACCATATTTGATTGTAAAAGCATAGCTATACCCCTTAATAAATCGGCTAATAGTTACAATTCTTACTACACAATGTCGTAATACTAAAGACACAGCCGGTGCTTATCGTGTCCGTTTGAAAGACGCCATACCCCGAATAAAGGTCGTCATTCGGTTAATGTTGTCCTCAAGCGTAAGGTCAGACATACCCTTAATCTTTGCAACCTGTGCGTCAATGTGCGGAAGCAATTGCTCTGCAAAAGAAATAACTTTCGCTTTCGCAGCAGCAATACCGCTTGCAATTCTATTAACACCGATGTTCTTGGCTTTGTCCTTCCACTCCTCAAGCGACACCCTCTTTAACCCAGCAGCCCACCTACCGTCATTTACAGCAGCCGTTACACCCGCAAGCATTTTATCTTGCTTTGCGGCTGCAAGCTCACAGGGATTAACAGTTACCTTGTCAATGCCCTTTCGCACGTCCTCTACAGCAGCACTTAACCGCCGTGCATGTTTTTCCTGAAACTCTACCGCCGTTAATCTTGCCATTGTCTTACTCCTTAAAATTTAGTTACCTAACATCATATCAAAAGGGTTACTGCCCTACCCCCGTATTTTATCAAACACCCACCACCGGCGTCAACACAAATATAGAAAAAATAAACGTTGCTAAAACATTCTCACTTGATAAGATATTCGCCAACAACGCCTACGCCACGTAAAAATTAAAACATTGTCGATATAGGTTATACTGATTAAAAATATGACGCCAGCTAAAAAGTAAATACAAACTCTGAACCTATTGTAGATATAGTGAACTATCTATGTCCAGAATATATTGTTGAGAAAATTCGCTCATTTG
>Ga0315289_10014930_pt1 | contig 10808 bp, 4 predicted proteins | sample YL17G11_40_MG_FD_203452 | JGI IMG/M metagenome (GOLD analysis project Ga0315289, IMG submission 203452) | Sediment microbial communities from Yellowstone Lake, YNP, Wyoming, USA - YL17G11_40 | ecosystem: Environmental > Aquatic > Freshwater > Lake > Sediment | place: USA: Wyoming | collected...
GGAATGTTGACCATCGCCGTCATGCGGCAGGTCATCGAATCGAAGCTGGCGTAGAAATACTCAAAACCGCTAATATCCTGGCCGCGGTCGGCACCCACAATATGTACATAATTGGAGGTCTCCAGTTCCAGCCTGAGCGTGAACCCGCTCACCGGAAACTCGGAGTTACGTAGGTAGATAGGCGCGGTGGCGGTCCCCCCGGAGATAATGCTAACGTCAACGACGACAAGCGAATCGTTCTCCTGGGCAATTGCGGCCGTGATGCCTGGCAGGCAGATCGCCATTGCCGATAAAATGACCGCCCCTACACAGTATCTTTTCAAATCACACCCCCTCGTAAATGAGACAATCGAATACTTCGGCTTATATGACCAAACAAATCAGAGCAAAAGATGTGCCTCTGACATGATAAGTATTTTGATGACTTTGGGTTAGCCCGGCATAACCCCTTGAGAGTTAATATGGTATTTGAAGAATGGACAGTTTTTGAGACAGGAAAAGGAAGAAACAACTTTACATAAAATACTGCTAATGAAAAAAATAAACTACAACTCACTTACTACTCCTGCGATAATTAATAAATCTTTTGCACAACTCGGTCTCAATCACCCCCTCTCCTTCCAGTTTAAGTTTTTCGCTATTTGCAGGATAAGAGAGGGAGCATTCCCTCTCTTATCCTATGCTGTTCCGAAAATGATCCGCTGAAATTACTTCAGCAAGGTCATCTTCACAGTCTGGCTAACGTCACCCGACGCGAGCTTTGCGAAGTAGATGCCGGAAGCGTTGCTGGAAGCATCCCATGTTACCTGATGATAACCGGCGTCAAAATAACCGCCGAGGGACTCAACCAACTGACCGGTGATACTGTAAATATTTACAGTAACCTGGCCGGCCTGCGGCAGAGCAAAGTGAATCGCCGTTCTGGCGTTGAACGGGTTCGGATAGTTCGGCTTAACAGTGAACACGGTTGGTAGCGGGGCTTCCTGACGAGCTGTGACGTCAAGCAGGCGGCCATAGGAATCGGCAGCCGAGACCTCAGTAATCGTCATGTTGCCTTCGCCGGGTACCGTGAACAGGACACTGTTACCGGCAGGTATTCTGTTACCCGCAAGCGAGTAGACCAGCACACTGAGGACGCCGTTGGCATCCTGGCTGAGGATATCCATGCCATTGGAGGCAGCCGGAGTCCCGACTTGCCCGTCATGGCTGATCCGCAACAGAACGCCGCCAACCTCGAGACCGCTGTTGATTCTGGCAATGCCATCACCCAGGGAGATAACGGCAAGGCCGGAGGCGGGATCGAGCTTCGGCGGAATGATGTAACCATTCAGGATGTTGACGAAGCGCACCAGGTCGGCGACATCGGCAAATCCGTTGCCATTAAGGTCGGCCGCAGCTTCCTGCAGAGGATCATTACCGGGATAATGGGTATCGAGACCATCGCAATCTTGCGACGGACCAAAGCCGTCATCCTCAGACCAGACAATATACCCTTCGATCAGACGACGAGCAACCAAAACCGCGTCTGCAACTTCGTACAGGTCGCAGTTCATGTTCGGGTCGCCCCTGAACTCTTCCGGATTGGTCGTATTGACACAGCCGGGGATGAGAACAGGATGGAAGAAGGTGTAACCGGTTTGATCCGAAATGGTGTTGTCCGTGTAGTCGGTAATCATGAAATTGACGGGAATGTGCATACCCCAGGGTAAACCGGGATCCACTGCGAACGTCACTTTCAGGATATTCTCCAACATTGCATTCGGCGCCATGGGGCTGGCGGGAACGCCGTTGTTGATATCGGCTATCCACACAAACCTGTCGGTGCCGGGTCCAAAGGGATCGGCCACATGGTTGAAATACTCGCTGCCACCGTTAATGGGGGACAACGCATCCACGCTCAAGAAATTCAGCGCAGTTGGGTCGGTCTGGATAAGAAGCTCGAAACCGCCAACGCAGCCGTCAGACTCAAGCTGCACAAAGACATCAGCATGACCGCCAGGGACACCGGCCCCGCAAGTCATAGCCAGAGTGGCCTCGGTAATGTCGGGGCATTGGACAACCCTTATTAATACGTCCACAGCCTCCGGCGGGTTTTGCCCGTCATCGAGCAGGAACGTAACATACGTGCTGTCCGGGACATCACCACACCACTGGCCTTCGCCTACACCGGGCCCGGAGAATGTCTCATGGAAGACACCTGGGTCGCCGGCCTGCAGAGAGATGTGGACAGGGTCCCCATCGACATCTTCTGCCCTGACCATGAAGCAGCCATGAACCAGGAGAGTCACCTCGGCGCCGGCCGGTTCAACCAGTACCGGGGGTACATTGGGCGAGAAGTAGAGGCAGCCATAGTGCTGAGTCGGAACAACCTGGCGGACGCCGTCCTGCATACCCCAAACGTGCGTATGGTTCTGAGGGTTATTACCTTCCATGAACGGGCACTGGGTAGTGCCGATCAAGGCGGGCTCGTTGGCGGTGTGCATTAAGAATCTGGCTACCAACTCCGGAACGCCGAGATTGTAGACGAAGTTCTCAGGGCTCCGAGGCAGGTTGATGAACGCGAATCCCAGGATCGACTCGTTGGTGAAGCCGGCAATCGGATTGTCAAGGTCCGGGGCAAGGAAGCTGATATCGTCCCACAGAGCCGCTCTTCCAACAAAAATGGAGTACGGGGGCGGGGGCGGGGGCGTGCCAGGATTGCCAGGATAGCGAGCCGTGATGATGCCATTATCCGAAGCCAACGGGTTATGCATGAACGTAACCGAATCCGGGTTTCCTGGAGTTGGATCGGTCGCCATCCAGACATCGACAAAGATATCGCGGTCGATGCCAACGGACTGAGGCGAGCCGTCAACGTTGCCATAGTAGATATTGAAATTCGCGGGTTCCGGCTGGGCCATCGCCATGCTGAAGGTAAGGCATGCTGCAAATGTCAACAGCAACAATTTCTTCATAGATTACTCCTTAAAACATTGCATGGGCGTTTAAGTTTTAAAACCTTAGATTGCCATATGCGGAATTCCCTTTCCGCGACAATCGTTAAGCACCCCTCTTTGAAGCTGTTTGTTCTCTCTTGCTCACCTCCTTCAAGGAAATCAGGTAAATCACATCTATCGTAAAAACACTATACTCTAATCGCAGGGGTCGGGCGCCGGCCCGAAGCCTTTCAAGTAATTTATGAAGAAAGTCACGTCAATGCCGTTGACGACATTGTTATTATTGGCATCTCCCGAGCACAGGCAGCAGAACGACGGTCCCAAGCCCTTGAAGAAATTAATCAGATAAGTGACATCGACCCCGTTGGCAACGCCGTTGCAGTTGGCGTCGCCCCGCGGATGATGGTTGCAGGGGCTGTCGTTGACATAAACCGAATCGCTCTGCAGGTCCAGCTCAAAAATAGTCCATCCGCTCGGATCAGAGACGGAGCAGCCCATGAAGTTGATCAACTGGCTGGTATCGCACACGAGATAGTTGTTGAACACCGGATGGATGGTGAAGATAAGGCCGTTACCGGGGGGCAGGTATATGCCGCTGTCCCCGCCGGGCATATCGGCTATTCCGGTGACGCTGATTACGGCCGGATCGTTAACCACAGCACTGAAAAGCTCCCAGTCGCTGATGCGGCTGCCGAACGTGTCGGCGGCTACCGTATCCCCGACCACAAAATGAAGCCAGGTGGGGTCGGTGCAATAAAGCCTGATGTTGAAGCCCCCCACGGCGCAGGGGTTCAGCATGAATATCGGGATGTTAAGTCGTTGTGGCATACAGGGTTCAACCGTCACGTTTCCTATTATGATCTGCGTCGGATCGGGGCAATCATCAGCCACTGCGCTCTTGAGCCCCAGAGCCATCAAGGCGATTGCCGCCAAGAAGATTGCGTGTTTTAGTTTAGCCAAGCTACCCTCCCTGCTAAAAGTGACAAAGTACTACGCCTGCACAAACGCGTAAAAAATCTTGGCGCTAAGCAATCCTCCAGATGATCGGGGCTAACAAATGCAAATTAATTGCCCTTTCCTCCAATTTTTCCTAAAGACACGTCCTTTATGTTAACGAACGAAGAGCCTGGCGTTATGAGTTTGTAAATAAGCATTTGCTCCTCTTGCTCTTTTAGAAGAAAAGAGAGACTCCAACGGTATCCCGAATTAAATTTTAAGAGAACGTTAAAACCTGCTCGAGGCTTACACCATTCCAGTTACGTGGATTTGAAGTGCAAACTAATTGCAGGGCTTTTCCTCATCGAACTTAACGTTGATCTCCAAAAGTGCTGTCTTCATAAAGAAGCTTTCATTTACCGAAGAACAGCGGAGCTACTTCAGGCAAAGGCAATATACCCCCCTTGCCTCATATGTCAAGTGTTTTTTTTTAACGATTTTACGAAAAAAGAGGGGGGCCTCCGGGAAGGCGAATTCCCCCATTTTTCGCTTGACACGCCCTTAGGGGATTGTTTTCTTGCTATATAGAGTAAGTCTCTAATAAATCTCAGTTCGTCCAACTCAAAAGAGGGGTTTAAACATATCGCGGACTTTCCCGGACTCCAGTAAGGAGGTGAGTCTATGGTAGATCTCATTCTCGAAGTCGAAGAACTAGAGGAAAGGATCGCCCCGGGCGGTTATATCGGAGGTGGTTCCTAAACATCCCCGGATAACCACACTGGAATGGCCCCCGAATCGATCGGGGGCCTTTTTATTGGGGCGACCCCCCTCATCTAACTTACGATTCTTGTATCGACAACTCTGGCGCCGGCCTTTAGAAACCTCGAAATGAGCGGCGTGGTCTCGAATGAACTCCGGCTCAGGCTTTCTGGAAGGGACGAAAATATCCTCTGAGCATAAGCCCCGGCCCGGGCAAGGACTTCTTTTCCTTTGGAAATCTTGCCGCACGCATAATAGACCTCCGCGAGAATCACCGCCGCTTCCATTGCCAGGGGAATAAGGCCTGAAGCGGCCGCAAGCGTCTCGTTTTCCGTCAGTACCGTTATGGCCTCGTTGTATTCCGCTTTCAGGCGATGAATTTCGCCTTGAATCACTCTGGCCTCGGTTGCCAGCTTGGTAGTTTGTCCGCCTCGCTCTAATACGACGTCGACTCTGCCGCTGGCAGCCCCCAGGCTTCCGCAGTCGACAAGGAACCTGGCAAGACCCAGGGCGGCGGAGTCGGCAACGTCGAAATGACCGAGGGTGGCGGCCTCGTCCGCAAGCCGACTTAGGGTTTCCAGGCCGCCTCCATCGCCTCCCCGCCTGGAAACCAGCTCTATGGCGAGCATCGATTCGATTCGAAGCCTGCTGTCTTTCACGGATTCGGCGTAAGACGCAGCGCCCAGCGCCAGGCTCAAGCTCTTGCCCGCATCGCCGGTCATTCTATGATACCAGGAACGCAGCAGATCGACCTGGCAGTGAAGCACCCGATTCTCGTCATATGCCTTATCTTTCTCTATCGCCGCCAGGGCCTTATCCGCCAATTGATAATTCCCCATCAGGACACTCACTTCCGCAAGCGAAAGCTGGGAATCGAATGCCAGGTGCTTATTGCCTATAGCTTCCGCCATCTGCATGGCCCTCTGATGAAAATCGATCGATGAAAACAGGTTGCCCGCCAGCAGGCTGCAGTAGCCCAGGTTCGTCAGGGAATTTATGACCTTTTCGGTGTAGCCCATCTTTTCCGATATCCGCAGAGCCCGCTGAACGTGATGTTGAGCCTTTTCCAGCTTGTTCTGCCTTATATAAAAATATCCCAGGTTATTCTCGATCATGGATTCGGACCAGGGGTCAAAAGCCTTGACGGCATTGGCCAGGCCTTCCTCGAAAAGACCGGCGACCTCGTCCGTCTTCCCCATGATGTCCTTTATAATCCCAATATTCGATAAGATCTTGGCTTGCTCACTGAAATTCTGAAGACGTTTATTCACCTCCAGCGCCGCCGAAAACGAACTTAGAGCTTCCTCGTAATGCTGGCTGACCCAGTGAATCAGCCCTATGTTGTTATGGCAGTTTGCAAGCCCCTGTTCGTCGCCCAGTTTTTGAAAGAGCTGGAGCGCCTTCTGGGTATAGTAAAGCGCCCGGCGCGGTTTCTTCATGGAACGGTAAAGGTCGCCGAGGTCCTTGTAGGTCTCGCACTTCAGAGTGTCGTCGTTGATGAGTTCCAGATGTTTCAGAAGCTCCAGATATTTCCTTCGGGCAGAGTTGTAATCGCCCGCCTGCTTTTGAATATCGGCGCTGGTCATGAGTGCCAGTGACTTCTCGGCGTCTGCAAGAGACGAGAACTTCAGCGATTTCTCCGCAAAAACCGCCGCCTTCGAGAGCTCGCCTCTCTTCAAGAATTCCCTGGCGGCGGCCAGATTGGCGGCGAATCCCTTCTCGGAATCATCGGAGAGTCCCCAATGATAGGCAGCGGCTTCCAGGAGCTCGTCGTCGACAAGGTATTTCTCGGCCGCTTCGGCCCAGAACCTATGGAGTCTCTTTGTTTCACCGGCTGGAATCAGGGAGTAGACGTAGCTTCTGGCATTTTCGGAGGGGAAATCGACGTACTCCTTGCTTGTTTGGAGGTGGCCGCTTCTTATCATGTCATCGATAAGGGCTTTGTCACCTTCATTATACTCAGCCAGCAATATAAGGGGAATCGGACCGTGCCAGGCAGATAGTCGGCTTAGCAAGGCCCGTTCATGGCGCCCAAGACTTGACACCATCGGTGCAAGCGAAGCCGAGATTCGATCTGTCAATTCTGCTTTATAGGAGAATCCCGGCTGCGGCGACAAGAGGTCGAATTGATTCGAGGCGATGGCGTTTTCGAGGTGCAGATGGAGCAACTCGGGGTCGCCTCCTGTTGCCCTTTCAAGGGCGGAATAGTCAAATGGGATGCGATCGGTTTTGAGGAAAGCCGACAGGACCGCCTCGGTGGCGGAGTGATGGGAATGGTCCTTAAGGAGATCGAACACCGGAAAATCGTGATGCAGCCAGCGCCTGGCGCCGGCCACAACCGGCACCCTTCGGGGTTTACGCACCAGGGCCCGCAGCTTGGAAACTCCATCTTTCGACAACCCGGAAATGTTTTCGATTAAAAGCGCTATTTTGCGGCCGGGGTCGGCGGCTCGAGACATGAGATCATCCAGAACGCGTTCGGTAGTCGACTCCTCCTGCCCGCTCTTAATCCTCTCTACAGAATACCCCGACCGGCAAAGCTCGGCTGCGACAAAGTTGAGATCGCCGTAGTTGCAGGCAACTCCTTGAATGACCAAGGCCTTTTCGGTGTCGCCGGAGATATATTCCCGCAGAGTAGTTTTGAGCTCATCCGCAAAAGGGGGAACCCCTGCCGAAAGAAAGTATGCGGCCCTGGATTTGTATTGGCGCTCGAAGGCTTTATCGAGATGAAACAGGGCGGCGGCGGCGCGGAAATCTGCGGGGCGCCTCGAGGGCTCCCTGGCCAGCAGCCCGGCGACTCCATCGCGAAGACGAGCTGGGAGGCTCGAGAAATCGGGGGTGCCGTCCTCCGTGATGATCTTGATGAGCTGGGAGCTTTCCGGGGCGCTGAACGGGGGGACGCCGGAGAGTAATTCGTAAATAGTGGCCCCGATCGAATAGAGGTCGGATGCCAGGCTGGGAGGCCGTCCCAGCAACACTTCGGGTGCCACGTATTCAATCGTACCGCGCCGCAAAAGCTCCTGGCCCTCTCGTGAAACCAGGTTGAAATCAAGAAGCACAGGAGTGATTTTCTCAGCCCCGTCGGCACCTGAAGTTTGTCTGAATATGAGATTGGTCGGTTTGAAATCGTTGTAAACGTACCCGGCGAAATTAATCAAGGCGCCTGCTTCCAAGATATCGACTATTACATTCTCGATCGATTCTTGACTCATCCTGCTGAGGAATTTTTCTTTTTCGGGAAAGTTATTTTCGGAAGAAGCGCCGCCGACGTAGGGCATGATGATTATGGGCAGGCCGTTTTCATAAACGAGGCCGGCGGGAGTGACAAGAAGCGGATGCGGATGTGTAATGGCAAAGCAGAATTCGCTGCGGAGGGCGTCGGACGCGTCCGGGTTATCGGCGCGGGCGATTTTGAGGGCCACATGATTGCCGCTGGCGGCATCGAGCGCAAGAAAGACGCTGGCAACTCCCCCCTCGCCGATCCGCTTCAGAATTCGATAGCGTCCCCAGAGCTGCTGAGAGGGCAAATCAGTATTGTTTGACTGGCAACTCAATTGTAAACACTGCGCCGCCGGTGGCTCCATTATTCCCTGTCAAACGACCCTTGTGGCCGTTGACGATTCTATGGCTTGTCGAAAGACCCAGGCCGTGGCCGGCCCGCTTGGTCGTAAAATACGGCTCGAATATTCTGGAGAGCATTTCCGGCTCGATTCCGGGTCCGTTATCGGATACCGTAATGATCACGTTAGCGTCATTTTGAACGCAGGAAATCTTGATGACTCCTTCTTTGGCGCCCGCTTCCCTGATAGCATCGGCGGCGTTGACAAGGAGGTTGACCAGTACCTGATGTATCTGCCCCACGTCGATCTCCAGCTTGGGAATGTCCGGGGCGGTATCGACATCAATCTTGATGCCGCGAAATTTCTGCTGAGGCTTGATGAAAAAGAGGACGTCATCGACAAGGCGGGCGATGTCGTGCATGGTCTTCCTGGTCTCCAGACCGGAAAAATCCATCAGCCCCGACGTGAAGCGCTTCATCTTGTCGATACTGCCGACAATGGCGTCGATCTTGGGCCCCATCTTCTCGTACTGCTGATTCACGATGTTGATCGAAAGGAGCTGAGCGTTGGAAGATATGGTTGCCAGGTAATTATTGAGCTCATGGCCTATGGCCGCCGCCATTTCGCCCTTGGCTATCATCTTCTCCGACATTATCAGGTATTGCTCCAGGATGACCTTTTCCGTTATATCCTCAGCCACGATCACCCTGCCATCAATTCCGTTGTCGATATTCTCGAAGGGCGAAAAGCGGAGGCGCACAACTATGTCTTCGGCGGACGTCTTGAGATGGTGCGATTCGACCTCGAGTGTCCGATTCCGCGATTGTTTGACGTTTTCGCGCCAGAATTCACTCTCGCTTTCAGGGAGCATTTCCAGGAGATTCTTGCCAACGATTTGGCTTCCAGATCGGGGATCGAAAAGGGTCGCTTTATCGAAAAGTTCGAGAGCGGCCTTGTTCAGGGACCTGACCCTGCCGTTTTCCTCGACCACGATGATTGCCACCGGCGTCTTATCGAGTATGGCTTCCTGGAATCTCTGGAGGCCGAAAAGCTCGGTGTATAGCTGGGCGTTTTGAATGGCCAGGGCGGCCTGGTCGGCGAAAAGCTCAAATAGATACAAATCGGATTGCAGAAAGATATTAGCTTTCGAGGAATTGTCGAGATAGACGACACCTATAATCTGGTCCTTGATTTTGAGGGGTACGCACATTGCGGAACGGATATTCATCTGCAGCACCGACTGCTTCTCCGCAAAGCGCCCATCGCTGAGAGCATCGGACGTATATACCGAGTGGCCGGCCTTGACCACCCCCTCGGCAATGGTGGTGGAAACCTGCAGATCGCTCTTGTCGAGCTCCTGCTTCTTGATATTGTGCGCCGTCTTAAACTGCAGCTTACCGTCGGAATCAAGGAGCATCAAGAAGCCCCGTTCGGCCTTGAGCAGCTCGATCGATTTCTTCATGACGATATTCAGGATTTCGTCCAGAATGAGAGTCGAATTCACCGCCCGGGAGACCTCATATAAAGCTTGAAGGTCTTCACTGCCCAAAGCGTGCGCCGCCCCGTGGCCGCCGGCAATGTCGGGCACGCCGGAACTGGCCGAGAATTTCTTAAGCTCTGTGGCTATGTTCAGTCTTTCAGTGTTATCGTATCGCATCGACCCCGGCATGAATTTCGTTGACATAAGCACCTGCCAATTTCGGTACTACTTCATTTGCTGCATTTTCCGATGTCGTCAGACGGGCCATATATAACTGCCCGTCGATGGAGACCTGCCTTCGACAGCTGTCTCCTTTTCGATCTCCGTCATGTTTATCGGTAGAATTCCAAAAGACTTGAAATGCAAAGAGCTGCCCGCTTTGGGGGCGGCTCCAGGTTAGACTTGAGTGCGGATTCCCTTATTCCCGAGCTTCCGTCCAGGCAGGATGAACCTCGGCCAGCACCATCTTTCGGCCCCTTGTGAGAAGGAGTTTGTCGTTGGCCTCAATGGCGATACAGGCGGACAGGACCACGATAGCCAGGGAAGTTCCCGCAAAAAGATTGAATTTCATTCTATAAACGACGTTACCAAAAGCGATGGCCAGATATATGAGGCCGAAGGTGGGGATGACGATCTGTGGCTTGGCCACGAAGGTCTATGCGGCGGCGGCGCCAAAGGCAGCCACCACCGATACCGGGCCTATCCAAAGGAAGATCGAGAATGTATTTTGAGCCCGTTTGCTGATGGAGATTCGGGCGATATCGGCAATGGACTCGCCCTTGTTGCGCTCGGAGATCATCAGTTAACTGAAATCATGGACGGCGCCAATAAAAATGCTGCCCGGGATAATCCAGATGACGCAACCGAGCCAGCCGAAATAAGTAACGCCTATTAGCGGCCCGATTATCGGCCGGCACCCGCAATTGACGCAAAATGGTGCCCGAACAGCATGGATGCTTTGGTCGGCGCATGATCCACACCGTCACTCTCGCTGATAACAGGCGTGGGGCATACATCGCTCGGCCTTATCAGCCGCCGTTTGATATAAGCTCCATAGAAGCGATAACCCAGATAGAGGGCCAGTAAAGCCCCCGCGCCCGGAGCAAGGGAATTCATAATTACTCCAGGCATTACTTC
>Ga0315289_10014932_pt1 | contig 10808 bp, 9 predicted proteins | sample YL17G11_40_MG_FD_203452 | JGI IMG/M metagenome (GOLD analysis project Ga0315289, IMG submission 203452) | Sediment microbial communities from Yellowstone Lake, YNP, Wyoming, USA - YL17G11_40 | ecosystem: Environmental > Aquatic > Freshwater > Lake > Sediment | place: USA: Wyoming | collected...
TATGTAGTTACGTCCTATTTTGCCGATCTGATTCCATTCAAGCCTTACGAGAGAACTTACAAAGCCGACGGTCCCGTTGATGCCGTGGTGATGGGATATAGAAAGACAGTTATGTTTGTTGCCCAAACCTATGTGACCTTGAGGCGGCTGATTGGGGGCCTTGTCAGTCCGAAGGATCTCATGGGGCCTGTCGGCATTATGACACTCAGCTATCGCATTGTTGCCGAAAAGCCGTTCGTTTACTACGTTTATTTTCTCGGCTTGATCAGCGCGGCGATCGCGGTGTTCAACTTCCTGCCGCTGCCGCCCCTTGATGGAGGATTGGTTGTGCTCTTGCTTGTCGAGAAGATCAAGGGCTCGGCATTAAGTGAGCGAGTGCAGGCGATTATCGCCTATGCAGGCTGGACGCTGATCGGGTCGCTTATTCTTTACGTTACTTTTAACGATATTGTCAGGAATTTTTTCAGCTGAGTGTTGAGGGTTACAAGCAGGGACACGGAATGACTTTATTCCGACCGATGAAAGGATTCGAAAGTGTTGGATATGCTGGAGAAAATATCTTCGCAGGAGTATCACGAAGGTATATTTGGCGCTCTTAAAGAGCAAGATGAACAAATCTATGATCTGATAACCAGGGAATACGAAAGGCTTCAAAACAGCCTGCAGCTTATTGCCGCGGAGAATCAGTGCTCCAGAGCGGTCCTGGCGGCTCTCGGCTCGGTCGTTCAGAACAAGACGACCGAGGGTTTCCCCGGCGCCCGGTTCCATGGGGGCTGCGAATTTGTTGACGACGTAGAGAGACTGGCCGCGGACAGGGCTAAAGAGACATTCGGAGCACAATACGCGAATGTGCAGCCGCATTCCGGAACCGCTGCAAACCAGATCATCCTGACGGCACTGCTGGAAAGAGGTGACAGGATACTCAGTCTCGGCCTCGACCAGGGGGGGCATATCTCGCACGGAGCACGAGTCTCGTTCAGCGGCAAATTCTTTGATGTTGAGAACTATTACGTCAATCGGGAGACTTTTGTCCTCGACTACCACACCATCCGGGATCATGCAATTGCGTTCAGGCCGAAGCTGATTATCTGCGGGGCCACCGCGTATTCGCGCGTGATAGATTTCAATGGATTTCGCCGGATAGCCGATGAAGTAGGGGCATATCTTCTGGCCGACATTTCGCACATTGCCGGGCTGGTTATTGCCGGCGCACATCCATCGCCGGTTGACGAGGCGCATTTCACGACGACAAGCACGTATAAACCGGGAGGGCCCAGAGGCGGCCTGATATTGATGGGCAGAGACTACGACAAAACAATCAGCGTCTCTGGCAAACAAAAGCCCCTGTGGGAGCATATTCAGAAAACGACTTTCCCGGGCGTTCAGGGGACGCCTTATCTGAATAACGTGGCGGCCAAAGCGGTTTTCTTCAAAGAGACACTATCCGACGAGTATCGGGCCAGGCAGTTCAAGATCATAGAAAACGCCAGGAGACTTGCCGATGACCTGATGAATCTGGGATACGATGTGCTCACCGGCGGGACGGACAACCACATGGCCCTGGTTAACGTAGCGAATTTTCGTGAGGGCATGACGGGTGTCATCGCACAGAAATGTCTCGAAGACTGCGGCATCATTGTCAATATGAACAGGCTCCCTTACGATACGAAAAGCATGGCGGTCGCCAGCGGCTTCAGATTGGGCACGCCGATTGTCACGAAAAACGGAATGGGTGACGCGGAGATGCACAGCATATCGGAGCTGATAGATGCGGTATTGAAGGGGGTAAGGGTAGTAACAAATAGTGAATACCGGATAGATGAATCCCTCAGCAGCGAAATCAGAAACAAAGTCAAGCAACTGTGCGGCAGGTTCCCAATGCATTAGATGCCGGATGTAGCATAGCACTATTTTTTTACAATCATGGCTTCCAGCTTATCCCCCAAACCAAAAGGCATACCGGACCAATAGTAAATATTTATCAGGGCCTTTTTTAAGAAGGCGTATTTGGGCTTATGATTTTGGTTGGTGTGTGCAGTTGTGGGGATTTTTTTTGAAAACCACCCGTAAACAGCATGGATTTCAGGAATACCGTAGCTGCGGACTCTTACATGAGCCACGTGTTCTTTCAGCCCTTTTTGTCTGAACAGATTTCTCAGGGTCTTAGCGGTGAAATAATTGCAATGTCCGGGCGGATTGACCAGCCTACCCTGCAGAAGGCGGAGGCGGATGGGCAACGAACCGTAGTTGGGAACGGTTAAATATACTATACCACCATGCTTGACGGCCACCATTATATGCTTTAAGTGCTCCAAAGGTCTGGCTACGTGCTCCAGAGTCGATGTGGTCGTAATAATGTCGAAAAAGTTCGGAGCAATACCTGCCTCCTCAATGTGAGGAAGAAGTGTATATCCATATTGCTCTGCGTACTCACGTGCCCAGGGCGAAGGATCACTACCAAAACAAACGCAGCCCCTTTTTTGGAATTGCCGTAAAAGCACGCCGTTGCCACAGCCTATATCCAGGACCTTAAGCCCTTTTTTGCCTTGTGTAAGGTTCGTACTTATACGGTCAAACCACAGAACATCAATGCTGCTCTGAACTTCACGATAATGGCATTTCACAGACTCGCCGAAGTTAAAGTTTACTTGCTCAATCTCCCGGTCTGTCACGTTGGCGTAAATAAAGTTGCAAAGCCGGCACTTTAGCAGGCAATATTTTCCAACCATGCGTTCTTTGTCGCCTGATCCGTTACAAACAGGACATTGTTTCATCATAATGGACTTCGTATATTATTTTTTTTACTCTGAGCATCGAGTTTCAGTTTTTTTTCCGGTAACCAGATGAGAAATCTGGATGTTTTGTTTATGGAGTAGAATTACTTTGCTGCAGAGCCGTTTTTTTTGAACTTACAGTCCAGGATATTTGATATAGTGCGCCGATAACGGCCATCACGACCGATGCGGAGAACAATATCATTGACATTAAAAGAGCGGCCGGTTTTCCCACACCGTAGATGGTCAGAAATCCGACCAGCGTGACTTCTCTGACACCGAGGTTCGCCACCGTTATCGGCACTCGCCCCAGGACGTAAACAATTGCGCACAGGCAAACGAACACCGCCAGAGGCGCGGTGACGTTCGCCGCCTTGGCGGACAGGACGTACATAAAGACGCCGCCGATTAGATTGGCTATTATCGTAATAAACGCCATGGTCACGTGGAACCAAGCTCCGACGGTCTGAAATATCGCAATATGATCGATCAGCGTGTGTCCTTGTTGTCGTACGTTCGCGGGCAGGGGGCCGAGCAGGAGCTTTAACGCGTTTATAATCTTACCGCCCGTTCTGCCGTTCAACAGCAGTAAAGTAACGGATAAAACCACTATCAGAAGCATGCCGCATACCGCAGGCAGGAGCCATTGATTTTTTGTCTCGGTCATCAGGAGAGACACAGGATTGATTATCATCAGCGAGGCAAGTCCGAACACCGTCATCACGATCATTATTGATAATTGATTGTACACCATGCTGCTCAGAACTTTGCTGCCTTTTCCCGTGCTTTTTTTGAGAATATACCATTTTACGCCGGTGCTCAGGATGCCGGGGATAATCATGCCGTAAAGTTGGGTCATCGCGCTTGCACCGAACAGCATGATGAGACCGACGCTACAGCCTTGTTTTTTTAAAATAAGCTGTATTTTAATTGAGTTAATCCAGAAGATTGCTACCGTCAGCAACCAGACGGCGATCAGGAACTGCCACCTTGCCGTCTTGACGGCCTGCCGGAATTGCCCAAGGTCGATCTGGCTAAAGACCCATACGAGCAGCCCCGTTGCGATCAAAATTCTGATAAGGAGTTTGGCTAATTGTTTGCTGCGAGTTGTCATATCAGGCTTCGGATTCCGGCAGAGCAGGGTGTGCTCTTTCGATTAATCTTGCTTTTCTCCGAGAATCAGGACCTTCCTTGAGAGGGTCAGTTGCATTTTGTATAGCTTATGAAAGATTTTACTGTTCGGAAACACCCCGTTAAGAAATCCGAAAGGCATACGGGAGACTATAGCAGAGATGAGAAAACCAGAGACTCCGGATATCGGGCCGGACAGATAGCAGTTCCTTATATTATTGAAACCGCCACTGATCAAAAGCTGATTGAGCCGGCGTCTGGTCGTTACATAGCTGTGGGAAAAATCGCAGTTAAAAAAGTTGTGCCGGTAATTCAAATAGTCCGGCGAGCATATTACGAACTTTCCTCTCGGTTTTAGAACTTGTCTTATCTGTTGTGTAATCTGCAGAGCATCCTGCATACTGTTCATGTGCTCCATGACATTTATCATCACGGCAAAATCGAACTGCTTGTCCATCTCAGGCAGCGGCGGCACCATCGCACAAACCACATTAGCTCCTCTTTTCTCAAGCGACTCAGCCATCCGCTGGTTCGGTTCGACGGCGAAGTATTCGGCTCCCGCTTTAAGACAGGTGTCGGCAAAAACGCCTCGTCCCGGCCCCGTTTCCAGGACGCTGTGGCCCGCTTCTATCCCGGCGTATTTGAAGATTTTCCCGGCAAAGGCCTTCGAAATCCAGTTACCCGCGCCAGTAGGTTTGTCCTGCTGAAAATGGTCGTAAAAATATTCCTTTGTCATAAGAATACGCCTCTAACTGCGGTTACGTAACCGTAGCCTATTCATCCATCGTTTTTTTCGCGTAAACTATGATTATATCTGATTTTTTCAGCAATGATACCAATATCGTCCACGGCAATAAAAGCATCCACAACAGCAGGGATTGCCTTATCCTGTTGCGGTGTTTCGGGTTGATATTATCGCCAAACAGTGAATATTGCAGCGAACCCCGCAGGCCCCACGGTGTTTTGTCGTATATGATTCTTGTTAATGTCAGGCCGTGCTGCCCCAGGAGCCTTTTCATCGCTGATGGCGTCCAGATGCACAAATGACGCGGGCAATCGAGGTGATACCATTTGTCCTTGAAGCCTTTTGCGTTGAAGCTCTCGAAGTTGGGAACGCCGATGATGCAGTGCCCGTTCTGTTTCAAAAGACTGCTGATTCTTGCCGCGGTCGCATGAGGGTCGGGGACATGCTCCAGGTACCACCAGGCGGTGATAACATCGAAAGAACCATCCTCAAAAGGCACTTCGGTAATCGTGCCCTTGAATATGTCGAGGCCGAAAGAATTTTTTGCCGCCTCGACGGCGACCTCGGATATATCGACTCCATGGACTTCGCAGCCTTTCTCGGTTTTAACACGGTTCAGGAACGCCCCTGCGCCGCAGCCGACGTCCAGGATTCGGCTCTGTTGATCGAGCAGGCGATAGATTTCGTTTACGATTTTAACATTTGTCACCCACCTGACCAACTGTGCAATCACGGGCGTCTTTATCAGCCGGTTGTATAAAGAACGGATTCCAGCCGCTGCGCCTTTTACCGTAGTCGAATGTGGGGCATAATCCGAGGGATAGAGTTTGGCGGTCTCTTCCGGCACGACCTGTGGATTCATATAGACAAGCCCGCACTCAGAGCAGCGAACATAGCCGAATGTCCCCCCGATTCCGTGCAGCCGGTCCCTCGCCTCGAAGAGAAACACCGAGTTTTGACTGCCACACAAATTGCAGGGTATTTTTTCTGTTCTAATCATAACCACTCACCACGGCAGCTTTTTTGTTCTTACATAACGATGCAGCTTGACGGTGAGATTTTTTATCGGAAAATAAGTCAAAATCAATCCGCCCCAGCTCTCGAAAGAACGGGGATACAATTTCACAGCCTTGCAGTAGTACTTTCGTGCCCGCCTGACATTCCCGTCGGCGGCCAGCCAGAACGCGGTTAGAAAATACGATCGTGAATACCGCTTTACTATTTTCTTTCCGATTTCGGCCTGTAACGTGGGATACTTTCGCAGAATCCGCTTTAACGCCGCCCTGGTTTTGGCATAGCTTTTGACCTTGTTGGCCTGTTTCGATGTGCTGGCCTGGTGCCGTCGCCAGCAGCCTAACGGTTCGGGATCGTAATGAACCTTGCTGATATGAGCTACCTCGATCCACTTCATGTAGTCACTGATCGGGCCCGGTTTTTCGAAAGGCCCTGTTTTTCGAAGGACGTCCGCGCGAACCATTGCCGTAATCATCGGCGTAAAACAGTAGTGCATTGCAAGCATACAGGCAACTTTACCCGGTACGACGGGATAAACGTCGCTGAATTTTCCGATTTCTGCGCTTTGCGAGTCGATAATAAGAGCATCTGCAAAGACCAGTCCCAGCTCCGCATCGCCGTCGAACAGGGCAACCTGTTTTGCGAACCGTTCGGGCAGAACAACATCGTCGCTGTCGACGAAACAGATGTACCTGCCTTTCGCCATGCTCACGCCGTGGTTGCGGGCGGCTACGACGCCCTGATTTTCCTGCGTATAAATATGCGCCCGTGATTGCGCACTTTTCACGACCTCGACGGTTTTGTCTGTGCTGCCGTCATCGATTATAATGATTTCAAAATCCTGAAAAGTCTGCTCCTCGAGACTTCTCAGGGTCTCGGCGATATAGTCCTGATGATTGTAAGAAGCGATTATCACCGACAGTTTCGGCTGCACAGCTAAGTCTCCGTCACGTTATAATTTTGCGATACTGCTCTATGTAGCTCAAAGCCACATTCGCCCAGTCAAATTGCTCCGCCTGTTTTCTCGCCGCGATAGACATCTGCTTATAAAGCTCAGGATTGTCGGCCAGTCGTTTTACCGCTTTGGCGATTTCTTCGATGTTATCCTGCTCGATGATAAGGCCGTTGCCGTCAATCAATTCGGCCAGGCCCTCACAACGCGTCGTCACAATCGGCAGGCCGGATGCCATCGCTTCGAGCATTGCGTTGCTCATGCCCTCCTGCATGCTGGCGCTGATGAAAATATCGTTCCGCCTGTACAATTCCGGCATTTTTTCCGAGTCCATTCTGCCGGTAATCTTGATGACATCACTCAGTTCCCTTTCGGCGACAATTTTCCTGAACTGCCGTTCCATTTGCCCGCCGCCGACTATTGTCAGATGAAGTTTGCAGGCAGTCCTGTGCAATATCTCGACGGCATCGATTAGCATCTCTATTCGCTTTGTTACTGATAATCGGCCGACTGTCAGGAGTCTGAGCACTTTGGATTTTTCCGCGGTCTCGGCAGGGAAAAACCTGTCAAGCTCCACGCCGTTCGGAATCACGTCAATCGACACCGATGGCATAAATAGCTGCGCACGTTCCTTGAGGCCCTCGCTGCACGCAACCAGCATCGAAGCCTTCTTCCAGATTGCACGGAATACGGGAGCGAGAATTTTATAGTCGAGCTGGAGCCGTGCATGCTGTCCCGGCACGTCCGAACCTCGAAGCGAAATAATGTACGGCAATCTGCCGGCGTTTCGATAGCAAAGCCATCCGGTGGGAAAGCCGAAAAACGCGTGAGCTAAATCATAATCGTTTTTCCGCAGCAGCCTGCGGTAATAAAGCCCAGCCTTGACGAGCCATTCGATTACCTCGGCTCTCCGCCAGAAGTGCAGATGCTTTTTGTGGATGCCGACTTTGTGGATGGTGATGTTTTCGGAAAATTTCTCGCTCTTAAAACCGGGTTTCGGCGCCGAGGTCAGCACGTCCACGCGCATCTCGTCACGGCCGGCAAATTGCCTCAAAAGGCAAAGATTTGCTTTCGCCGCCCCGCCGCCTATCGGCGGGAATTCATAATTGAGCATCAAAATTTTCATTTTCAAATTTTATTGGCAATAACATAGAGATTCGTCTGCAGCACAAGCGGCATCCTGCGAAAATCCACATGCCGGAAGACGTAGCCGAGCGGCCCGAGCTTCTGCAGTTTTTTTTCGGTGAATTCGTTGATGGGATTCATTTTGACAAACCGCATCTCGAATCCATGCCGGGCCATTCGCCGTCTCAGTTGTCCCGGCGAATGCAGCGAAGGATGATACCGCCGCCATTGCAGTGACTTTGTCCAGAGCGTCTCATAGATAATATTGCTGTACCTGTTCGGCGTCTGGAAGAGGTAATACCCGCCTGGGCGGAGCACCCGCCGGACTTCGCTTATGTGTTTATCTATCGCCGCTATATGCTCGAACAAATCGAAACTCAAAACGACTTCGAAAGATTCATCTTCGTACGGCAGGATTTCCGCCGCCTGCACCTCCAGGCGAATGTCCCCGTATTTTTTTCTGCCGTATTCTATCGCCTCGCCCGATATATCGATGCCGGTGATGTCATGACCCTTGCCGCTGAGTTCGTACACCACGGAGCCGATGCCGCAGCCGATCTCCAATATTCTGTCCTTGGGCCTGAGCAGATCGGTCTGGGCGAGGAATTCCAGGTTTGTTTGCAGGTTGCCGCGTTCTTCCTTGCCGGCCTGTAACTGGCTGTGCCAGCCCCGGTCGTAGAGCTCCTGCTGCTTTTTGAGGTTTTCATCCATCAACCTTGTCACTTTTTTTTACCGCCGGGCAATGATTCTCACTTCTCTTTCAGTTTGAAAACGACATGCTCGCCAAACCTCATGTGCATCATGCGGCCGTCCGGGGTGAATCCGTATTGTCTCGGCTCGGCGATTTCGTAATTCTCCCTGATGAACTGTCTGAACGGTGCCATGACTTTGTATCTTTCGGCTTCATCGGATCCGCCGGAGCCCCGGCTGAGCATTTCGCTCCAGGCCTTGTCATAGTTCTCGACGGCTTTCGGATCCAAGGGCAGAAAAGCCTGTTTTTCCATGCCCTGATAACGTACCATCGGCCATAATTCCAGCGGCGGTCTGTCCCAGGGGAAGTGACTCTTACGGCTGTCCACGATAAACTTCGGCGGCTTTTCCTTAAACGAATTTAATATCTCGTCGATTCGTTCCGATAGCGCTTTTGGTGAAAGCGTATGCATTGTCCCTTCGAACGCCTTCGGAGCCGGGCTGAGTCTCTGTGCCGAGACATAGATACCCGGAACCCAGCCCCAGACGTAGATTTGGTCGCTTGGCGATGAGTTGTCCCTTATATATTCACCGACAACCTCCGAGGCACTCTTTACACCCTTTCCGTGGCTTGAGGCTGTCCCCATTGCCTGTAAGTAGCCCCGGCGTATATCAGGATCTTGGTATTTAATGCCGGAATGAGGACTCGTTCTGATGCCGAAGAAAATATGCCACGACATTATTACCATCAGTAAAAAGCCGAGCACGCCGATAGCGACCCACTTCGGCCTCGTCGCGGCGTTTTTTGCCTTTTCATAATAGGCTGTTATCAGGTACCCGCCCAACATCGCCGCCGAAGCGTTCAGCGGCAGATAATACTGCTCGTACGAGCGCGGACTTATCCACACAAACGCCATATCGAGCAGCCACCAAACGGCAAAGAGCAGCACGAATCGATCGGAGCTGGTTTTCCGATCGTCTGTCGATTTGCCGAGTCTGATGAAAATTATCCTGGCGATTCTGAGAATGATCGCCCCGGCTGCAAGAGCAATAGGTAATATGAGTAATCGATACCATCGGAATACCCTGAGCCTGGCCTGTTTTCTCTGCTCTGGGCCGAGCACCTGCCAACTATCGCGTACGTATGACGGCAGGAGTTTCATTATAAGTCCCTGCTCGCCGGCGGGCTTTTCAGCCACAGCTTCAATGTTTTCAGTCGCTGCCGGCTCATCTTTGCTGCCAGCTTCCGGCATCTGATGTGCAGCAAAAAAAGGCCTGTATAAAAAGGAATATGGATAATAATGAATCGGCGCTCTTTCTACGGCCAGCCATAGCGATATCGGAACGAGAATGGCCGCCGCCCCTGCGACCAGCAGCAAAATATCGGTGCCGGTTTTCTTCCAACTGTTGTGCTTGAGCAATGGCTGCAAAATCAAAAATAAGCCAACCGCCCCGAGCGCGGATGTGCCGGTCTCCTTGAACAACGGCGCGAAGCTCAGGAACGCCCCGGCCGGCACCGCGCACCACCATTTGCCGTTCAATTGGTACAGCACAAAACAGCTCATCCCCATTATCATAAAGGCGATCATGTGCTGCTCTTTTACATTACCGAACTTCGCGATCAGCGGGGCCGAAAGATAGATCGAAGCAATAATAACACCCACCGCGGCGGACAGCATCGTTCCAAACAATCTCCGCATCGCGATAAACATAAGCACCAGCGCCGCGGCCTGAAGAATCATCTGTATCAGCTTCGGCCCGGTCTCGTTGAATCCGAACAGCCGCACGCCCAGGATATTGATCAGCAGCGTCCCCATCTGGGCGCTGGGTTTTTCATCGACGCCGATCTTTGCTCCGTTAATAATATGCTGGGCTGAATAGACGTAACAGCCGCTGTCGAACGGATCGGGCGAGTTGAACTCGATGTACTTGCCCATGAAAAACGGGATTGCCGCCAGGACCGCCGTAACGATCATAACGGCCGCCGGACTCTTGATGTTGAATTTCGAAACCGGTGCCGGTTCGACATACGGCTTATGCGGTTTTTTTGCAGGTGCGTGCTTTCGTGCCGGCTTGCTCATTTGCTGTCTCCCTTTTGGTCGATCGCTTCGAGGATCTCTTTGATGACATAGGTCGGGCGGTTCTGCGATTCGTGGTATGTCCGGACCAGCAGCTCGGCCAGCAGGCCCATCAGGATGAACTGGATCGTGGCGATAATGAACACAGCCGTCAGTATCAACAGGGGATTGCCGCTCATATCGTTGCCGTGTGCAAGCTTCTGATATATCACGGTCAGGCCAAAAAGAATCGAGCCGGCGGCGCTTAGCATCCCGAGACTGCCGAAAATGTAGATCGGCTTTGTGGAGAACGAGCCGAG
>Ga0315289_10014934_pt1 | contig 10807 bp, 19 predicted proteins | sample YL17G11_40_MG_FD_203452 | JGI IMG/M metagenome (GOLD analysis project Ga0315289, IMG submission 203452) | Sediment microbial communities from Yellowstone Lake, YNP, Wyoming, USA - YL17G11_40 | ecosystem: Environmental > Aquatic > Freshwater > Lake > Sediment | place: USA: Wyoming | collected...
CCGCTTCCCTTCTATTGCCCACTTCTGATGCCAGTACCATACAAAGTTATCACCGACTCTGAATACAAAGAGGTTGAATACCTTTGAATCACCTCTCAAAACTTCTACTTTCTTTTTCTTCTCTTTCATTTATTATCCTATATATTATAAGAATGCATACTGGTCAGTCCAGAAATCGCCCGCCCAATATTATAATAGGTAATCATACACCTCTTTATAATATTATGGCTCCCTCAAGGGCCGAAAAACTTCGGCCCTATGTCAGTCCATTTTTTGGACTATGATTTTGGTTGGCTCCACCTATAAATCCCCACGCAGTTTATGATGAATAATAGTAGGGAAATACAAAAAAGGGATGGTGTCCCAAGTAGGATAGCCATCCCTATATAGAACCCATTACCCACCAGGTTCCAAATCATGCTTCGCACAGGATGTTTCCGAGCCATCTCCATACATCCCCAGATGAAGCCTATGTTGCCGATCCATCCCAATGTTTCGGTCATAAGGGTAATCTGATCCATTTACTTTCTCCTAACAATCAGGCTCGGTAAAAATAGAGAAACGAGGCACATAGACCTCGTTCCTTATTTTATTATTTCACTCCAAGACTGGGTTGCGTAGATGTAATCTATTGGTCTTTGATGAAGATTGGTTGTACCAACCTGATCTATTTTGAGATCTTTGAATGAGACCCTGGAAATCTGTTCGATAATCTTATGGATTGCAGTTTCGATTTCCTGGGCACATTGTTCTGGTGTGATATCAACTGGAAGAGAGAAAACAAAGTTGCAGCGAATATCATTTTGATCCATTTTCAACCTTCCGCTCTGACCGCCTCTGGTGCTTGAATGCTCCATTATAATTTGACTTGAAGCTCTTTGCGTGCTTACCTAATAGAGCTCGACGCTGCTTACGAAGTGAGCTACTCATATTTAATCCTACCTTTCAATATAGTTTGGTAGTTCTTTTCCACAATGAGGACAGAACTTAAACTTGCATGGACACTCTGCACAACATTCATTCTCTTCTTCCTCATCTAAATCATCTTCCTTTTCCTCCTCTGGCTCACAACAACATTCCTCGGTGAGCTCCATACACTCATGGCAAAACTTCTTTGAGAGTTCCTGCTCAATGTTCTTTAGTTTTGTACGAATCTCTTCATAATCACCAGTGAAGAGGTAGATTGCTCCATCACCATGCTCATTATCAATACAAAAATACAGGGTAATATCATTATCTACCTTATTGATTTGTTTGATCAGCCAATAAAAATCCTCATCACCTTCCGTATTCATAGCATATGCAATCTTCTTGATTTCCTTTCGACCCATATCAAGACCCCATGCTATGATATTATCGACCAGGCTCTCAAATGCTTTCGATTGTTTAATCTTCATTGGTTTCTCCTTTCAAAGCTCTTACACCAAGAGCAACTAAAATCTCGAGCCTACTTACTTCTTCCATAGGTAGTGGTGGTATGGAAGTACTACACAGAGAATGTCGCCATTCTGTGGCATGCCAGTAGTCATAAAAACTTCCATCGAACCTGTAATACATCCAGCACGCATTATTCAAGTTTCTTTTGAAATACTTCATTACTCTTCAATCACACGAATCTTACCACCCTCCACCTCGACACGAACACTCTTGGTATTCTCAATATGTTCTACGAGGCCTTGTGTGCCATAAATATAGCCCGTCGGTTCGGTAAAGAACTTTTCAACACCTGCACTATGTACCTTGAGATCCTCAAATGTCATCTTACTCATACGTTCCGCAATCTTATGAACAGCATTCATAATGTCTTGCGCACGCTTCTCGGGTGTATCACCGGGTGGAAGTGAGAATGTGCAACCACAAACTACCTCAAAGTCATTTTTCTTATTTATTGCACTCATTTTACTTCCTAAAAACTTGTAGTTGCATTCTGTACCTGGAACTCCAAATGATCTCCTACTGGTACTGCCAACACCTTTTTGGACCCCTTGAACTTTCCACGAAGCACATCCTCTGCCAGTGGGTTCTCAACGTACTTCTCAATAGCCCTCTTCAAAGGTCTCGCACCGAATACTTCACTCCAACCTTCTTGGAGAAGGAAGCTCTTTGCCTCCTCGGAGAGTTTGAACTCGAGACCCATATTTTCCTTCATTCTGTCGATAACACCAGCGAGTTCAATCTCAATGATCTTTCGCATGTCGTCCTTGGTCAAAGACTGGAAAACAATCGTGTCGTCCAACCTGTTGATAAACTCTGGCCTGAACGCCTTTTCCACAGCATCCATCAAAGTCTTACGATTTGTTTCTGCTGTGTGCTCCTGATGATCCAGAGCTGTAAATCCCAGCCCCGTACTTGACTTGACCAGATCACTTCCAAGGTTTGATGTCATCACTACAATGCAGTTCCTAAAATTTACATGGCGACCAAATGAATCTGTCAAACGACCCTCCTCCATAATCTGGAGAAGGATGTTATAGATGTCAGGATGTGCCTTCTCAATCTCATCAAACAGGATTACTGAATATGGTTTCCTGCGAATCTTCTCTGTGAGAACTCCACCCTCGTCATAACCAACATAACCAGGAGGAGCACCAATCAGCCGCGATACACTATGTTTCTCCATGTACTCTGACATGTCGAACTGGACCAAGTTATCCTCACTACCGAACAGGAACTTTGCTAACACCTTACAAAGCAAGGTTTTACCAACCCCAGTGGGTCCCACAAATAGGAACGAGCCTGCAGGGCGATTTGGATTCTTCAATCCAGCACGTGCTCTCCTCACTGCCTGTGCGATACGCTTGACTGCATCGTCTTGGCTGATAACAGATTTATGAAGTTCGTCCTCAATACGAAGCAACCTCCCTGCCTCTTCTTCTGTAATACTGGTTAGAGGGATATTGGTCATGCTCGCCACGATCTCCGCAATCTTTGATTCTGTAATCGGGAGCCGTGTATCAGCATTGGTAGCCTTCCACTCTTCAGTTAGTTTCTCAACCTCTGATTCAATCTTTACATACTCGTCGCGAACCTTGGCTGCATCTTCATACTTCTGCACCTTGACAGCCCGAGTCTTCCTTTCATCGAGTTCTGCCAGTTGCTTCTCCAAATCCTGAATATTCTCTGGTTTGAAGCTGGCATCCATACGCGTACGAGAACCAGCTTCATCAATCACATCAAGAGCCTTATCAGGTAAGAACCGATCACTGACAAACTTATCACTCAATACTGCTGCTTGTATCAGAGCCTCGTCAGTATAGGATACATTATGATGTCGCTCATATGTAGCCTGCAACCCATGAAGAATGTTGATCGTTTCCTTGACAGAGGGAGGATCAACAACGATTGGTTGGAATCTCCGCTCCAATGCGCCATCCTTCTCGATGTACTTTCTATATTCATTGAGAGTGGTAGCACCGATGCACTGCATTTCACCACGAGCCAATGCGGGCTTCAAGATATTGGCAGCGTCCATTCCACCTTCGGAGCCACCAGCCCCAATGATTGTATGGAGTTCATCAAAGAACAACATGATATTCTTGACATCGACCACTTCCTTCATCAGTCCTTTGATCCGCTCTTCAAACTGACCTCTATACTTGGTACCTGCAACCATTGCGGCAAGATCAACAGCACAAAGCCGCTTATTGCGAAGCGATTCGGGGACATTGCCAGAAACAATGTCCTGAGCGATGCCATTCACAATAGCACTTTTACCACAACCCGGTTCGCCAATCAAAACTGGGTTGTTCTTTGTTCTTCTTCCCAGGATTTGTAGAATCCGCTTCCTTTCCTTTGTTCTGCCAATGCAGGGGTCCAATCTACCCTTGCGAGCGAGATCTGTCAGATCGACACAATACTTATCAATATGTGGAGTTTCCCGGGTACCCTTTGAGTGTGCGTCGATTGTCTTCTCGGGAGCATCCTTGTAGTTTTGTGTCATTGGAGATACTTGGGGTTGTGTCTGGTCGCCCAGAATCGACATGATCTCTTCTTTGATTTGCTCTGGGTTGAGCCCCAAGCTTGTCAAGACAGCACTTGCAGACCCCTTCGTAAGTGCAACACCGAGGAGTAGATGCTCTGTACCGACTACTTCTGAACCCATCTGCTTCGATGACTCTGAAGCAGCACTCAATCCCTCCTTCATGTCTGCCGTAAATGGGATCTTTGCACCTGTTGCATATTGCTTTGCACCCTGAACAAGAACCTTCGACATAGCCTTCTTGAAGGCAGCAGGCTTCACACCGAGATTCTTTAGTACAGCGCATGCCACACTACCCTCAAGATTCCAAATACCTTGAAGGACATGAATTGTATCGATTGCTTCACTCCCCAACTTGATCGCAAGTTCTTTTGCATCCCGCATTACTGATCGTGCCCGATCTGTCATTCTATTTAGCATTGTTATTCCTCCTTCGGCGCATCGGGTGTATCGTCCCCAGCTAATCCTGGAAACTCTTTTTTGATCTCTTCAATAATCTTCTTCTCAAACTCTTTAGCTTTTGCCTCACCTTGAGGTGTTAGCCAGTATACCACATCTCCTGTTTTTTCATCTACCCCCATTTCCATGTTTCCTTCTTCCACCAACTGCTGCATGCCTCTGTCAACCTCTTCTTCGATTGCTGCCTCTATCTTGCTCATCAAGTCGATAAATGACATTTCTTGACCAAGTAATGACCTCGCTAAACCCTCAAAGAACGATTCCTCAAGCATTGGGAAGTCGTTTGATAATGATTCGATCACAAGATCAAGATTCTCCGGGGTAATCGCGATTATTTCATTTGGATCTTGATCACCTGGAGACTCCTCTTCCTCCTCGTCATCGTCAAAGTCTTCATCAAGGGGGAAATCATCCATTGTTTTCACTATCCTTTTTCAATAGGTCGCGAGCCGCCTTCAGCTCTTTTTCAATACTGATTACTTCTGGTGGATATTTGATACCATGAACAAATGCAAACGACGCTAATGAATCAAGAGTCGGCATAACCCTATCAAGAGCATCGACTAAATCTTTGAGTGCTTGCTTATGTTCGCTCATTGTTATCTCCTTTGATTTGCTTTAGCCTCTTTGAAATCTTCTTTAGTTGGAACACTTCCACACATCACTAAAACCTCTAAACAACTCACTTGGTATAAGTGTTGTTTATAATTATTGTAATACGAGTTCCACTCCGAACAATGGAAGATCCATTCTTCTCTTCGAGAAGGTTCAAAAAACAAGATCCCATTTTCATAAACGGCAAAGTATTCATCTACAAAAATACCACCCTTGGGCCATCTATAGAACTTCATTATCATTGCCTTTTATGAATGTATCTTCCTCAATCAGTTGTGCCTGTAGTAATAGCTTGATAAGCCGTGGCCGATGAGGTCCAATCTTTAGGTAAAGTTTTTGTAGTTCTGTTTCTATCTTTTGTAGATATCGCTCTGGATCGTCCCAGGTCTTTTGTTCAATCTTGACGCCGAATGTATCCTCCAAGTCTCCCAGAATCTCCTCTGGGTTCCAGTTATCAACTTTCAAAAGCTTGATTGCCCTCACCTTTGCTTCAAGTGTGAGAAAACTTCGTTCCTTACGCTCCTTATGCACCTCTCGACGATGCTTGTTTTTCTTCTTCATGATACCTACTCTTTAATGTTTCTATTGGTATCCATTGATTGATCTCTCTCATTACCTCGCCAAGTCTAACAATCTCTTCAATACCAATACCCTGTGTAATCAGTAGAGTGAGAGCATCAGAGAGAGTGATGGTGAGATAGGTTCCTTGCATGGAAGGAAAATCGTCTATATCTTGACGAGCTCCATACTCTTTATGAATCTGATTGCAACTTACACTAAGTCTTATGTTTCTAAACGCAACAAAGAAGATATTGCGATTCAAAGAGATTCCGCCACGATAAACCCTTACCTTCTTCACTTTATCCCCTAAAAATACCAATCTATGTTTCTCTCCTAAGGCAAAAGATCGTTGATGATCCTTTCTACTTGATCAAGTCGAGCCTCTGTTTTGGCCTCATTATCATTGAGGGATTTCAGTTTTTCATTCATATCAAAAACTTGGAAACAAAGCATCATTGTTAGAACTGCCACCACTATAAACGCAATACGAAGAATGTTTTCTGGCTTCATTACTTACTCCTCGACTCGCTATATCCCCAAATAAAAACAGGTGGAGCTGGCTCTTCAGCCAGCTCCACCCTAGAGTAGTGCATCACATAAACGAAAAGGAGACATGACAAACGTTTATGGATGCTCGGACGTTTATATTATCGCGATCATCCAAGATTTGTCATTACTTTTTCGACTTCTTTTCCTTCTCCTTCTTCTTCTCGCGCTCAGCCTCAATCTTGCTGTTCGCTTCCAAGATATATACGTACAGGTCGTGATCCTTGCCAAGCTGAACCATCAGCTTCTTGAACACCTCTTCCTGGCTGTAATCATCCGATGCAGCCATCTGCATCAGGATTGCACTCGCCGAATCTCGAGGAATATCCTTGATGTATTGCTTGAGGTTGGCGAGCTGATCGTCCTCAAGAGCACCCAACTTCTTGATCATGACCAGCAACTTGCTGTTGCAGCCACCAATGATGTCGTTTCTGATGTTTTCGACTGAACTAAACGACTTGACATCTCCACGAATCTTTTTGTAGTGATTGAGAACATCGTCGGGTGAAATCGACTCCAACTTGCTCTTCCACTCCTTTTCGAACATCGAGGCTGCCGACTTACCGCAGCAACCTGCGCAGTACTCGTATCCGAATGTGCCCCATTCCTCCTTGGTGATGTTCTTGAGGGTGATCCCGCAGTTCGTCACGTTTCTGGCATCTGACCGAACCTCGAATCCCAGAGGTTCCGTATCGAAACTCAACAGCTCTGGGTTCTTCGCAATCACCTTATGAACGACCTCATGGACAACTCCATCTGTGTAGAACAGCCACTCTTCCTTGGTCGGCTTGAGTTCGATGTGGCAGAGCCGACTGATCAGAGCTCTGTCCCTGATTTCCGTCACTTCGTACTCCTCACCCCCACCCGGATTCGCTGCTGCCACAATCCACGAGTTCTTCGGAACCCTGTGGGTATGGAGCCTTCCCTCCAGAATGAATGGGAACATACAAGCGAGAACATACTTTGGAGCTCTGTTGAACTCATCCAGGAAGAAGATATAGCTACCCTCATCGTCCTCCGAAGGGAGCCACTCTGGCCTCGACCACGTCGTCTTCGTGCGAGATAGCTTCTTGACGATGCTCTCGATATCATCGTCCGGGCGAGCCTCGACGAACTTCTTGATTAGGTCCGCCTGCTGCTCACTTGTGAGGTTCATACCCTCACGAGTTGGCAGCCCCACCAAGTCTCCTGGTTCCTGGGATGCCAAGTGAAGAACGACCACCTTGGCATTGACCTTCTTACCATATTCGTAGATGCTGGTGGTTTTACCGATGCCAGTTGGGCCCCACAAAATCACTGGGACCTTGTTCCGATGAACAAACGGGAAAAACTGCTGAAGTGTCTTGTGGTTCATAAATGTCTCCTTTCATGAACTTACCTTACAACTTACTCTTACTACGCGTTTAGAACTTTTCCTGTAGAATATATTATGAAGTTTTAGAGTAGTTTATGATTTGACCTCTTACCAAATCAATTTTAGGTAATATCCCAAAACAAAACAAGGACAGGCATAACTGCCCGTCCTTGTACTTTGTACTTTACCACACTAAAAAAATATTGGTTTCTAAATCACCACTCCTTCACAAGGTGTTTCAGGTCCTAGTCCCGTTTTGGGCTCACTACCATTACCAGCTAACTTGAAACTGGGAAACTGCTTTTACCATTTTTCCTCTGGTACCCAAGGTCGATCTAAGATCCAAGGTTTTGCTTCTGTAAGCCAAACCTCCAAACTCTTTGAGCCCATCAAATATATGACTTACTCTTTCCCGAGTTAGGGGCCAGGGGTCAAGTTGTACCAACCCTGGACTATTTGATATCGGTTGATTACTTGGCATCACCCACATCCACCATGTAATCGAGCAACTGCTCTATGAGCTCTTTTTCTCTTTTAGAACCTTTTCCTGCCCTTCTTATCTCCTCATAAAGTCTTTTATACTCTGCATTTATATTACCCTGAAGAGTCGCACTTTCTGTATTACTACTCATTCTAACTACCTTCGGCTCCATTTATCCTCCTCTTGTAAGGTCATCCATATTATAGGATAATATAGGATAATATCGATAGATTTATTCTAATACCATAATCGCGACGCTGTAGTTTCTATAACCTATTTATGCTCTCCTATGCTTTTCCATCTTGATGATTGTGCCAAACTCTGCAACATGGTCCGCACAACCATTCCTTGTGATCACCCAGATTGTTTTGAACTTCTTGGTGTAGCCGTTGTCTTTAGGACAATCACCTTGTCCATCAGTGAAGAAGATAACATTGTTATGAGTACCTTCAGCCACTGAAATCTCATCTCTTACATAATCCAGGGCAGGAGTGAATGTTGTTCCACCTCTTCCATGACACACAATCTGATTTCTTCCGTTGTATGTCTCAATCTTGGTAATCTGTGTGTCAGAGTGGATTAGGGTGATTGGGTAATATCCTGCACGGCTCAAATATGCCAACTCATTCAGGATTTCCCCCAGCTCTTCTGCCCCCATGCTACCGCTCGTGTCAAGGATTGCAATCAACTTACTCTGGGGTTTCCTCTTGAATCCAGGATAAATATCCTCCAGAATCCCATCTACCTCATACTGCCGACGGCGATGAGCTCTCCTGAACGTCTCTTCTGGCATCGGTGATACTTCCTCACTGATCCCACTTCTCAACAGGACATTCCACTTGATTGGAGGACACATGATTCTCGCGATCATTTCCTCCATCCAACCAGGGGTCGTTCCTCGACCTTGTCGCTTGGCGTCCTCTACTGCACTCTTGACCATCGAGCGAACTCGGTCCTGAACTGCGACATCACCATCCATGTTTCCCCAGCCGCTGTGATCACCACGCTGTTTTCCCTTACCACACTTGCAGCGACCATTTCCTGGCTTGCTATCACCATCTTCACCATCTCCATCTCCGCAACTTCCATCACACTCACCGAGCATTCCACCTTCGCCCATCTGGTCGGCCATTTGCTGAACCTGCTCGCTCTTGTAATAGTATTCTGACTCTCTTTCCTTTTCCAATCCCTCTGGGACCTTTAGGCAATCATCAGGCAGACCCTTGATGTACTGGTTGATCGCAATGTCTGCTGCCAGGTTCCACTTGAGGTGCTCACGAGAACAACGACGCATTGGATGCTCATTGAGAATATGAAGCACCTCATGCTCCAGAACTGCACATAGCTGCTCCTCTGTGAGGAAATGCTTGGTTTGCCCCGGCAACCCAATAAACGCTGGATTGTAGGCTAACTGAATGAACTTATCCTCTGTTGGACGGACACCCATTGTCGGAGTGGTTTGTGGAGCCTGAACGCGACGCATTCTTGTAAGAATGAAACCGAACACTGGCTTCTCCCTGATTAGGAGAGTAATCGCCTCCTCTACTCGGAGACCAACCTCTTTTAGGGCTCGACGCTCATCTTCCGTGAGTGTCTTCGCAAGTGCCTTATCATGCGCGTGTGTTGCCATCTATGTCTCCTTTATCTCCTCTGGTTCGACATACTTCAATAGACCCTTGATCTCGTCTGGATCCCACTTTACTGAATATCTATACTTTACATTTTTCTGGTATCGTTCTACAGCCTTTTCAATCATCGTTTCAAGCGTACAACCTGTGATTACCAAGAATCCCAAGCGATGTCCATCTGCTTCAAACTGCTCTCGTATAACACAATGTCGTGCGAAGCTGTTCAATGTGCCTCGGCAAATCCAGTTGGTCCCAATGTGAAACTTCCCATCTTGACCTATTGTGATGCTAAACATTCCATATCGCTCTTGTTGCTTCTCGACCTTTTTCTGTACAAGAAGACGAAGAATATATCTCTTCCATGTGCTATTGGGATAGTGATAAACTTCGTCCATCATTAGATAGACATTCCCTACTTCGTGATTATACTTTCGCTTCCCCATTTACTTCCTTTCGCCTCTTCTCAATCGCTGCTACTGCGAGTTGATCACAACGATTATTTTCAGGACAACTTGCATGTCCCTTTACCCACTTGAACTCTACCTTATGTTTGTTTGTAAGTTCAATCAGCTCCTGCCAAAGTTGTTGATTCTTGACTGGCTGCTTACTCGCTGTTTTCCAACCCTTCTTTTGCCAACCTTCAACCCATTGTGTCATTCCCTTGACCAGGTATTGACTATCACTTGTTATTGTGATGTCGCACGATTGGTTTTCGTAGATAACACCAACGATTCGTAGTGGCATAATCGCAGCCATCATTTCCATTCGGTTGTTGGTGGTATCTAACTCGCTGAATGCTATCTCTTGTTTATTACCATCACCAAACTTGATGATTGCTGCATACGCACCAATATGGTCAGCACTCGATGTGGCTGCTCCCTGGCTGCACGCACCATCGCAAAAGATCTCAATGTTCATTTGGTTCTTTTCACCTTACAATGACCACTAATGATGTTTAGAATGATCCAAACAGCCAGTGGCGGCCAAATAATCGCACAGAAGAGCTTCTCACCAAATGTGGCTGGACGAGTAGTCATACGGATCTCCATTCGCTTTGACAACACAATGAAGAATCCCAATACATAAACCAATAAAATCCAAAACATATTTCTCTTTACTCCTTCAAAAAATGATAGTGTTTTGTTGAATAATAGATAGAGTAGTTCTTGAATAGTTCTATCCCT
>Ga0315289_10014937_pt1 | contig 10806 bp, 8 predicted proteins | sample YL17G11_40_MG_FD_203452 | JGI IMG/M metagenome (GOLD analysis project Ga0315289, IMG submission 203452) | Sediment microbial communities from Yellowstone Lake, YNP, Wyoming, USA - YL17G11_40 | ecosystem: Environmental > Aquatic > Freshwater > Lake > Sediment | place: USA: Wyoming | collected...
CTTCCCACCCTGCGGGCTGCCCTGCAGGGGGGATACTGCGGAGGGGACGTTGATGCAGAAATTGCATTGAACGCCCCGCTCGATGGAGCCATCCCATTCCCCGCCAGCCCGAAGAGCACAAGATTGAACACAATGTAATCCGGACACGGGGCATACTTGCCCTCCTTCTCAGGCGCATCCCCCGCCTCGGATCATGAGCGGATCTTTGCCGGCCTCCTTTCTCAATCGAGCCTCCCTTCCCGTCTTCGCCCTCATCCCCCATTCCCTTCCCGTTAGTCGCACCGCGGCCATCCATCATGCCGGCGGACCCAGCGCCTCGATTTCACTGATCGGCCTTTAGCTGCCCAAAAGCCCTTGCGTTTCCCAAAACATCTGGCTACATTATAGCCAGAATGCGATACGAAAAGGATCGGGGAGGGGAGATGAAAAAGGTGGCTCTGCCAGAGGTAAAAGACGATTTGTCCAGGTACCTTCATATTGCGGAAAAGGAGGAGGTTGTGATTACCCGGCATGGGAAACCTGCTGGGGTACTGATCGGTTTCGAGTCGGAAGAGGATTGGTTTGACTACCGGTTAGAAAACGATCCGCGATTCCTCCAGCACATCGAATCGGCCAGAGCGAGCCTACGATCCGGCAAAGGCGTCCTGATCGAGGATCTTTGAATGGGAAAGGATCTCGCAATGCACTATAGGAAGATGGGCAGGACGGGGCTCAAGGTCTCGGCGATCTGCCTGGGCACCATGACCTACGGGAATCAGATCAACGAGGCGGAGGCCATCGGCCTCATCAACCATGCCTTTGCCTCGGGCATCAATTTCTTCGATACCGCTGATTCTTACGCGGAGGGGCGCTCGGAGGAGATCGTGGGCAAGGCCATCCGGGATAAGCGGCAGCAGGTCATCCTGGCCACCAAGGTGGCCAGCAAGGTCGGCCCTGGACCCAACGATGCCGGCCTGTCGCGCAAGCACATCCTGCAGGGAGTGGAGGAGAGCCTGCGGCGCCTCCAGACGGACTATATCGACCTCTATTACGCCCATGTGCCGGACTACGACACCCCGATCGAGGAGACCCTGCGGGCCTTCCATGACCTGGTTTCCCAGGGGAAGGTTCGTTACCTCGCCTGTTCCAACGTCCTTGCATGGCAGTTCTGCAAGGCCCTCTGGATGAGCGACCGAAATCACCTCTCCCGCTTCGAGTGCATTCAGTCGCCCTATAACCTGATTACCCGGGACATCGAATATGAGCTCCTGCCCCTCTGCGCCAGCGAAGGGGTGGGGGTCACGGCCTATAACCCGCTGGCGGCCGGCCTGCTGACCGGCAAGCACGACCCGAGCAAGCCGATGGCTCCCGGCAGATTCACCATCGAGCGCCTGGGGCCGGTCTATTACGAACGCTACTGGTCCGCCACCAACTTCGAGGCCGTGGCCAAGCTCAAGCAGATCGCCGAATCGCATGGCCAGAGCCTGGCCCCGTTCTCCCTGGCCTGGATTCTCAACAACCCCACCATCACTTCCGTCATCATCGGCGCGAGCTCCATAAAGCAACTGGAGGAAAACTTAGGGGCGGTGGAAGTGAAGCTGACGCCAGAGGAGCTCTCCGCCTGTGATGGGGTCTGGCAGGAACTCAGGCCGCTCCGCTTCTTCTACGGCAGATAGGACTTCCTCCGCAGGGAATCTTCTGTGACCTTCAAGATTTCCATTGACTTTCTCCGCAATTGCGGTAATATAGGTCTACCTTTTAATCTAACTCGGTGAGGTTAGAAAAGGAGCCATGAAAACTAATACCTACATCATCAATCGCGCCGTTAGAACCTCCTCCCCCTTTGAGGTGAGGAGGTTTTTTTATGCCCGGAGCCTGAGAAAGCCCGAAGGGAGGGATGAGCCGCGATGAACAACAGGGAGTCTACTGAGGTCTTGGATGAGCAAGGGATCGAACGGTCCCTGACCCGTATCGCCCACGAGATCGTAGAGAGAAACAAGGGGGCGGAGAATCTGGTCCTGATTGGAATCCGCAGCCGGGGCATCCATCTCGCCCGTCGCATCGCCTCCCGCGTGAAGGAGATCGAGGGGGTCGAGGTGCCGGTGGGGGCCCTGGATATCACCCTCTATCGGGACGACCTCGGGGAGGAGGGAATCCATCCGGTCCTGCGCAAGACCGACATCCCCTTTCCTGTGGCGGACAAGGCGGTGGTCTTGGTGGATGACGTCCTTTACACCGGCCGCACCACCCGGGCGGCCCTGGACGGGATCATCGATCTGGGGCGGCCCCGCCTGATTCAGCTCGCAGTGCTCATCGACCGGGGCCATCGGGAGCTGCCGATCCGGGCCGACTATGTGGGGAAGAACCTGCCCACCTCTCGCGGGGAAGATGTCCAGGTGCTGCTGGAGGAGGAGGACGGGAAAAACAGCGTGGTCATCTCCAGGGAATGAGGCAACGGGGCGCTGGTCCGTCAAGCGCTGGCCGTCGCGTCTCCTTGCCGCTGCCCAGGTTCCGGATGCCCTGAAATAGGCGCGAAAAGACAGAGATGGAGGTGGAAGGTGGCTTCAGTATTGAAGGCGAAAGACATATTGGGGTTGGAAGAGATGGAGGCGGAGGACATCCAGTTCATCCTCGACACCGCCGAGTCAATGAAGGAAGTATCGGATCGAGAGATCAAGAAGGTTCCCGCGCTGCGCGGCAGGACCATGATCAACCTCTTCTACGAGCCGAGCACCCGGACCCGGACCTCCTTCGAGATCGCCGGCAAGAGGCTCTCCGCCGATGTGGTGAACATCTCCACCTCCTCCAGCTCGGTGGTGAAGGGAGAGACCTTGAAGGATACGGGCAAGAACCTGATGGCCATGAGGCCCGATATCCTAGTGATCCGGCACTCCGCCGTGGGGGCCCCCAAGATGTTGGCCGACGCCCTCCCCATCCCGGTCATCAACGCCGGGGATGGGGCCCACGAGCATCCCACCCAGGGACTGCTCGATCTCTTCTCCATCCGGGAGAAAAAGAAGACCCTGAAGGGCCTGAAGGCGGCAATCGTGGGGGATATCACCCACAGCCGGGTGGCGCGTTCCAATATCCACGGCATGCGGAAGATGGGCATGGAGGTGAGGGTCGCCGGGCCGGCCACCCTGTTGCCGCGCTATGTCGAGCGGCTGGGGGTGGAGGTCTATACCGACCTGGATGAGGCCATCTCCGGGGTGGATGTGATCATGATGCTGCGCATCCAACTGGAGCGCCAGGGACAGGGTCTGTTTCCCTCCCTGCGCGAGTATTCCCGGCTCTTCGGCCTCAATCGGGCCAGGCTGGAGAAGGCAAAGAAGGAGGTGCTGATCATGCATCCCGGGCCCATGAACCGGGGGGTAGAGATCTCCCCGGAGGTGGCGGATGGGCCTTACTCCATCATCCTCGACCAGGTGACCAACGGGGTGGCCATCCGCATGGCGATCCTCTTTCTGCTCCTGGGTGGAGTCTAAAGCAAGGAGGAAGGAATGTCCTTGGTGATCAAATCTGGAAGGGTCATAGATCCGGCCCAGGGCCTGGACGAGGCCTTGGATGTCCTGATTCAGGATGGCCGTATTGCCAAGTTGGGAAAGGGATTGAATGGCGAGGAGGCCGTCGACGCCCAGGGGAAGATCGTCTGCCCCGGGTTCATCGACATGCACACCCATCTGCGGGAGCCGGGCCGGGAGGACGAGGAGACCATTGCCAGCGGCTCTGTGGCAGCCGCTGCGGGCGGCTTCACCGCCATCTGCTGCATGGCCAACACCAATCCCGTCAACGACAACCAGGCGGTGACCGATTTCATCCTGCATCAGGCGAAGACTCTCGCACTGATTTCGGTTTATCCCATCGGCGCCATCACCAAGGGCCTCAAGGGGGAGGAGATGGCGGAATTCGGCGACCTGAAGGCCGCAGGCTGCGTCGCGTTTTCGGACGATGGCCGGCCAGTGATGAATTCAAACCTGATGCGAAGGGCCCTCGAATACACGGGCATGCTGAATCTGCCCCTCATCGAGCACTGCGAGGATCTGAACCTCTCCGGCTCCGGGGTGATGAACGAGGGCTTCACTAGCACCCGCCTGGGGTTCCGGGGGATCCCGGCGGCCGCGGAAGAGGTGATGGTGGCCCGGAATATCATCCTGGCCGAGATGACGGGGGCGCGCCTCCACATCGCCCATGTCAGCACCGCGGGCTCAACCCGTCTGATTCGGGAGGCAAAATCCCGGGGGGTCAGGGTGAGCGGGGAGGTCTGTCCCCACCACTTCGCCCTCTCGGAGGAGGCCCTGGCCAGCTTCGACACCAACCTGAAGATGAACCCCCCGCTGCGCTCGGCCGAGGACATCGCCGCCCTGAAGCAGGGCCTGGCGGACGGGACCCTGGAGGCGATCGCCTCTGACCACGCCCCCCATGCAGTCTCGGAGAAGGAGGTAGAGTTCGATTATGCGGTGACCGGCATCATCGGCCTGGAGACGGCGGTCTCCCTCTCCCTGCATGAGCTCTATCATAAAGGCGTCCTGGCCCTGCCCGACCTGGTGGCCCGGTTCACCGCAGGACCGGCCGGGATCTTAGGGCTCAAGAAGGGGTGCCTGGCCGAGGGCTCGGATGCCGACCTCACCCTCTTGGATCTTGAAAAAGAGGTACTGGTCGATCCCTCGAAATCCCGCTCCAAGAGCCGGAACACCCCCTTCTCCGGATGGAAGCTGAAGGGGGCGCCCTGGATGACCCTCTGCGGAGGAAGGATCGTCTTCGATGGCCGCTGAGAAACAACGGAAGGGGGCCCTCCTGGCCCTGGCTGATGGGGCCTTCTTTGAGGGTTATTCCTTCGGGGCCGAGGGGGAGGCGACCGGCGAGGTGGTCTTCAACACCAGCATGATGGGCTATCAGGAGATCCTCACCGACCCCTCCTACAAGGGCCAGATCGTCACCATGACCTATCCCCTGATCGGCAATTACGGGGTGAACGAGGAGGACTTCGAATCCTTCCGCCCCTTCGCGGAGGGCTTCGTGGTGAGGGAGTATTGCCCCTATCCCTCCAACTGGCGATCCGAGATGTCCCTGGGCGACTTCATGCAGAAGTGGGGGATCGTAGGGATCGAGGGGGTGGACACCCGGGCTCTCACCCGGCACATCCGGGACGCGGGCGCCCAGCAGGGGGTCATCTCTACCTCGGACCTGGATCCGGGGAGCCTGGCGGTCAAGGCCCAGGCCTCCCCGCCCATGGTGGGCCTGGATCTGGCCAAGGAGGTCACCTGCCAGCAGCCCTATCTCTGGAAAGGGAAAGAGTGGGAGTGGGAAAGGCCAACCCTGGGAGGGCGGGCTCCTCGGCCCTCGACTCCTGAGAAAGAGGAATTTTCCATCCTCCAACTGCGGGATCTCCTCGGCCAGGAGGAAAAGGCTGGCCATCGTGCAGGAGGGCGATTTCGGGTGGTGGCCTACGACTGCGGGATCAAGCTCAATATCCTGCGCAAGCTGGTGAGCTCAGGATTTGAGGTGATCGTGGTTCCCGCCTTCACCTCGGCGGAGGAGGTCTTGTCGCTCAAGCCTCACGGCCTCTTGCTCTCCAATGGCCCGGGCGACCCGGAGCCGGTGAGCTATCTGATCGAGAATGTGAGAAGGCTCACCGGCAAGCTGCCCATCTTCGGCATCTGCCTGGGACACCAGATCTTGGGTTTGGCCCTGGGGGCCAGGACTTACAAGCTCAAGTTCGGCCATCACGGCGGGAATCATCCCGTGAAGGACCTGGCCACCGGGAAGGTGGAGATCACGGCCCAGAACCACGGCTTCGCGGTAGACCTCTCTCCCCTGGGCGGGGGAGGAGGGGGAAAAGAGGTCTTTTTGACCCACCTCAATCTGAACGATCAGACCTGCGAGGGGATCGCCCATAAAGATCTGCCCCTCTTTTCAGTTCAGTACCATCCCGAGGCCTCCCCCGGCCCTCACGACCCCGGCTATCTCTTCGGGCGATTCCGAGATCTGATGCAGAGATACTGGAGCTAAAGAAAGATGCCGAAGCGGTCTGACATCCAGAGGATCCTGATTATCGGCTCCGGCCCCATCGTCATCGGCCAGGCCTGCGAGTTCGACTACTCCGGAACCCAGGCCTGCAAGGCCCTGCGGGAGGAAGGCTACCAGATCGTCCTGGTCAATTCCAACCCGGCCACCATCATGACCGATCCGGAGATGGCCGACCGCACCTATGTAGAGCCCATCACCGCCGAGACGGTGGAGAAGATCATCGCCCAGGAGCGGCCGGACTGCCTCCTCCCCACCCTGGGAGGCCAGACCGCCCTCAATGTGGCCGTGGAGCTGGCTGAGTCCGGGGCCCTGGATCGCTACGGGGTGGAGCTGATCGGCGCCAAGCTGCATGCCATCAAGGCCGCGGAGGATCGGGAACTCTTCAAGCAGGCCATGCAGCGCATTGGCCTGAGCCTGCCCGAGAGCGGCTACTGCCACTCCTTTAAGGAGGCCCAGCAGATCATCGAGCGGGTGGGCTACCCCGCGATCATCCGTCCCTCCTTCACCTTGGGCGGCACCGGAGGGGGGGTCGCCTTCAACCGGCAGGAATTGGAGGCCGCGATCCAGTGGGGCCTGGAGACCAGCCCGGTCCATCTTTGCCTGATCGAGGCCTCCCTCATCGGCTGGAAGGAATACGAGCTGGAGGTGATGCGGGATTTAGCCGACAATGTGGTAATCATCTGCTCCATCGAGAACTTCGATCCCATGGGCATCCACACCGGGGACTCCATCACCGTCGCCCCAGCCCAGACCCTGACCGACAAGGAATATCAGATCATGCGGGATGCGGCGATTGCCATCATCCGCGAGATCGGGGTGGAGACCGGGGGGTCCAACATCCAATTCGCGGTCCATCCGGAGGATGGCCGGATGGCGGTGATCGAGATGAACCCCCGGGTCTCCCGCAGCTCGGCCCTGGCCTCCAAGGCCACCGGCTTCCCCATCGCCAAGATCGCGGCCAAGCTAGCCGTGGGCTACACCCTGGATGAGATCCGAAACGACATCACCAAGGAGACCCCGGCCTCCTTCGAGCCGACCATCGACTACTGCGTGGTGAAGTTCCCTCGCTGGACCTTCGAGAAATTCCCCCAGGCGGATCAGACCCTCACCACCCAGATGAAATCGGTGGGAGAGGTCATGGCCATCGGCCGCACCTTCAAGGAATCCCTACAGAAAGCCCTCCGCTCCCTGGAGATCGACTCTTACGGGCTGGAGACCCGGTTCCCGGCCCTGGATGGCAAGCCCCACACCCCGGAGCAGGGGGCCAAGGCCAAGGAGGCGATCCGGGAGAGGCTGCGGGTGCCCAATGCCGAGCGGGTCTTCTACATAGCCGACGCCCTTCGCAGGGGGATGGCGGTGGAGGAGATCTATGAGCTCACCCGGATCGATCCCTGGTTCCTCAACAACCTGGCCGAGATCGTGAGGATGGAGGAGAGGATCCAGAGGGCGGCCCAGGAGGGCCGGAAGGGCAAGCCCTCCCTCCCTCCCGAGCTGCTCCGGGAGGCGAAGCGCTTCGGCTTCTCCGATCGCCGCCTGGCCCACTTTTTCAACTCCAGTGAGGGAGAGATCCGGGCCGCCCGCCAGGCCGCCGGGATCGAGGCCGTCTTCAAGCGGGTGGATACCTGCGGGGCGGAGTTCATCGCCCACACCCCCTATCTCTATTCCACCTACGAGAGGGAATGTGAGGCCGATCCCACGGACCGGAAGAAGGTGGTCATCTTAGGATCCGGACCCAACCGCATCGGCCAGGGGATCGAGTTTGATTACTGCTGCGTCCACGGGGCGATGGCCTTGAAGGAGGTGGACTTCGAGACCATCATGGTCAACTGCAACCCGGAGACGGTAAGCACCGATTACGATACCTCGGACCGCCTCTACTTCGAGCCCCTCACCTTGGAGGATGTCCTGGCTATCGTCAAGAAGGAGCAGCCGGTGGGGGTCATCGTCCAGTTCGGGGGCCAGACCCCGCTGAAGCTGGCCGCCGCCCTGGAGCAGGAGGGGGTGAAGATCCTGGGCACCTCCCCGGATGCCATCGATCGCGCCGAGGACCGCGATCGCTTCAAACACCTCCTCCAAAAATTGTGCCTCAATCAGGCCCCCAATGGCTCGGCCACCTCGGTGGAGGAGGCGGAGGCCATCGCAGAGCAGATCGGCTACCCGGTCCTGCTTCGGCCCTCCTATGTCTTAGGGGGACGGGCCATGGAAATCCTCTACGATGCCTCCTCCCTTCGCCAGTACATGGCCTCGGCGGTCAAGGCCTCCTTCGAGCATCCGGTGTTGGTGGACAAATTCATCGAGGATGCCCTGGAGATCGATGTCGATGCCCTCTCCGACGGCCAGGAGGTGGTGACGGCCGGCATCATGGAGCACATCGAGGAGGCGGGGATCCACTCCGGGGATTCCGCCTGCTCGATCCCGCCCCGCTCCATCTCCCCCGGGCTGATGGACGAGATGCGGGAGCAGACCCGGGCCCTGGCCCTGGAGTTAGGGGTGGTGGGGCTGATCAATATCCAGTTCGCGATCAAGGAGGGAGAGATCTATGTCCTGGAGGTCAACCCCCGGGCCTCCCGCACCGTCCCCTTCGTGAGCAAGGCGATCGGCGTGTCTTTGGCCAAGCTGGCGGCAAAGCTCATGGTGGGATACACCCTGAAGGATCTGGGTTTCACCGAGGAGAGGAAGCTCTCCCATGTGGCGGTGAAGGAGGTGGTGCTACCCTTCGTCAAGTTCCCCGGCGTGGACGCCATCTTAGGGCCGGAGATGAGATCCACCGGAGAGGTGATGGGGATCGACGCCAGCTTCGGGGGGGCCTACGCCAAAGCACAGATCGCGATCAATGGCCGGCTGCCCCTGTCGGGGACCGTGTTCCTGAGCGTGCGCAATGGGGACAAGCGCCGGCTGATCCCCGTCGCCCGCAGCCTGGCCCGGATGGGTTTCCGGCTGGTCGCCACCGAGGGCACGGCCCGGGCGATTGAGCGGGCGGGGATCAAGGTGGAACCGGTCTTCAAGGTCACCGAGGGCCAGCGGCCCCACATCGTGGACCGCATGAAGAACAACGAGATCGCTCTGGTGATCAATACTCCGGAGGGCCGATCCTCGCGGTTAGACTCCTATTCCATCCGCCGGTCTGCCATCACCATGGGGATCCCCTACACTACCACCATTGCCGGGGCCCAGGCCGCAGTGGAGGCGATCGCCTATCTGCGCCAGAGGGGGGTGGGGGTCCGGCCGCTACAGGACTATTACCACAAGGTGGAGGAGATGAGGATTGAGGGCCACGATCGCCGCTAATCAGGAGGTTCGCCCCTCCTATTTCAAGATGGGCCTGGAGGGCCCTGGATTGTGCGTGGGGTTTGAGCCGGGCCAATTCTTCATGGTGCGGATCGGGGAGGGACCTGATCCCTTGCTGCGCCTTCCCTTCTCCATTCACTGGATGAAGGAGGGATCTCTCGAGATCCTCTATCGGATTGTGGGGAGGGGCACGGAGGCCTTGGCCTCCTTCAAGCCTGGTCAGGAGATCGACCTCCTCGGCCCGCTGGGCAAGGGATTTCTCATCCCCTTCGACTTAGGATCGGCCCTCCTGGTGGCCGGGGGGATGGGGATCGCGCCCCTGCGGGGCCTGGCCGGACGGCTCTACGCTCTGTTGGAAGGGTTTGGCACCCAGGCCCACCGCGCCGACCTGGAAGCAAAGGTGACCGCCATCATCGGGGGGAAAGGGAGCGGGGATATCCTGTGCACCGAGGAGCTCCGGGCCCTGGGGGCAGAGGTACACATCTCCACCGAGGACGGGAGCCTGGGGGAAAAGGGCCTGGCCACTGACCTGCTCGGCGAGCTTTTGTCTGAATCCCGGGCCAGCAGCCCCCTCCCTTCCATCCTCTATGCCTGCGGCCCCCGGCCGATGCTGGCTAAGGTCGCCCGGATCGCCCATCAGGCTAAGATCCCCTGCCAGGTCTCCCTGGAGGAATACATGGCCTGCGGCATCGGGGCCTGCATGGGCTGCGCGGTGAAGACGAAAACACAGGCCGATTCCTATCAACTGGTGTGCAAGGATGGGCCGGTCTTCGACGCGGAGTTGATCCAATGGTGAAGCGGGGCTCCACCCCTAAAGGACCAAGGCCCGCGGGAGGGGGGATTTTCGAGCCGGACCTCTCGGTGGAGCTGGCGGGCATCTGCATGCGGAACCCGGTGATGACCGCCTCCGGCACCTTCGGCTACGGGAGGGAGTTCGAGCCCTATCTCGACCTCAACCGCCTGGGCGCCCTGGTGGTGAAGACCATCACCCTCAAGCCCCGAGCGGGCAACCCCCCGCCCCGGGTGGTGGAGACCCCGGCCGGGATGCTCAATGCCATCGGCCTGCAGAATGCGGGGCTGGAGGCCTTTCTGCAGGAGCACCTCCCCTACCTGCGCCAGCTCTCCCCTCCCCTGATCGTCAATATCGCCGGCACCTCCATCGAGGAATTTGCGAGCCTCTCCTCCCGCCTGAGCCAGGAGCAAGGCATTGCCGGCATTGAACTGAATGTCTCCTGCCCCAACCTGGCCGACGGCCTCATCTATGGGACCAATGCGAATCTACTCTCCTCCCTGGTGGGCCGGGTCCGCCAGGCCACCCACCTTCCCCTCCTGGTGAAGCTCTCCCCCAATGTGACGGACATCGCCCTGATGGCCCGCGCCGCGGCAGAGGCCGGGGCAGACGGCCTCTGCCTCATCAACACCCTCTTAGGGATGGCCATCGATATCGAGACCAGGAGGCCCAAGTTGGCCAATGTGACGGGCGGGCTCTCCGGCCCAGCGATCAAGCCCGTG
>Ga0315289_10014939_pt1 | contig 10806 bp, 5 predicted proteins | sample YL17G11_40_MG_FD_203452 | JGI IMG/M metagenome (GOLD analysis project Ga0315289, IMG submission 203452) | Sediment microbial communities from Yellowstone Lake, YNP, Wyoming, USA - YL17G11_40 | ecosystem: Environmental > Aquatic > Freshwater > Lake > Sediment | place: USA: Wyoming | collected...
GCCGCATCACGGACGCGGAGACGCTGCGCGAGGGTGATGAAATCACGATTGCCAGCGCAGTTTTCATTTTTCACGATCCTGGGTCAACGCTCCGCACCGGCAATTTCCCACTACTTGTGGTGGATGCCAAAAGTGGTGAAATTTGGGTCAATCGTAACCCGGTCGCGCTCTCCCCCAAAGAACAAACCCTCTTCGATTGCCTCTACCAAAACGCGGGCAAGCCGATTAGTAAACAACAAATCGCCGAAGCCGTTTGGCCCGAGTACGAAGCGGAAGTGTACGACTATCAGATCGAAAGTCTGGTCAAACGCCTGCGCGAAAAAATCGAGCCGGACCCGGGAAATCCCGCGCTGTTGCTCACCGTACACGGGCGCGGCTACAAACTCGTCACGACATAGAAATCCGTTCTAGACCTTCGAGGTCTCAGAGACCTCGAAGGTCTTTTTTGTTGGGCGAGTGGTGGCTAATGGTTGGCTGATGGTTAGGCGCAGTTTGGGCAATCTGCCACGCGTTGGCGTAAACTAAAAGCGGAACAATTCGGGATTGAACCTTACGAAGGTTGACTTGCCAGGCGCAACCTAGAAGCAAGGTCAACCTTTGCAAGGTTCGGGAAAAGGAGGCGCAAAATGTTGTGGCGAAGACGTCGGATCGGACGACGGACTCTGTGGTTTGGCGGCGGGGGCGTGTTCTTCCTCTTGCTTCTTATGTGCATCGCCCTTTTCCTCTGCCGCGGAGTGCCTTGGATTTTGCGCTAGTGAGAATTGGCGCGCAAGCCGTTGAGAGCGGCATCGGGATGCCGCTCTCAAGAAGGAGTAGCAAAAATGAACAACTCGCGAAAAACCATGGTGTTGGTCGTCGCGCTGCTTTGCGCGATCACACTGCTCGCCTGCGACTTGGGTGGCGGACAGCAGCCACCCCCATCTGGCGGTCAACAGCTGGCAACGCCCAGTAACTTGCGCGTCACCTCGACGACCAAGACGGTCGCGCACATCGCCTGGGATGACAAATCTAGCAACGAGGACGGTTTTGAGATAGAGTTTCCAGGTAAGCAGAATCCCAAGACCAGTCCGAATGAGACGCAGTGGGAGATCACTGGACTTGAGTGCGGCAAGGCATACAACTTTCGCGTCCGCACCTTCAACGCCGCCGGCAACTCCCAGTGGAGTAATCAAGTCACGGCGCAAACCCTCGCGTGCGACAGTGGTGGGCAGCAGCCACCGCCGCCTGCCGGCAAGCCGGACCTGGTCATTCAGGATCTGACAGTCAAATCAGGCCCGCGACCTGACGGAGGTTCTGGTGTTGAGGTTGAGGTTACGAAATGGACGGTTGTCAATCGGGGAGACGTCAGGGCTAGTCCCTCAAAAGCCCATCTAATACAAAAATGGCAAGCCGGGCAGACTACGATCTCTATTTGTGAGGTTCCCACGCTATCCCCCGGAGAGTCTTATGTTTGTGAGCCTCACCGGCTGTTCGCCCTAACCCAGCCAGGGATCTATTCCCTGTCGGTTATCGCAGATGCTGAACAGACACTCGCAGAAAGCAACGAAGAAAACAATAGGCAGAAGAAGGATATCACGGTCAAATAGGAGTCTGCATGACGGGGACTGCTGCGATGAAGAGGTGCGTAACATCACCCACCGCTCCCCTGTCTTATCGCGGCTTGCGCGGGTAAGTGGCGGCTCGTCGAACGATGTGAGCCGGATTAGGACGTCGAACGGAATTCGATGCCGATTTCAGAAAGAAAGGGGCAAAATGAAAACGCGAAGGTTCGTTTTAATGATCGTGGCGCTCGCGGTCTTCGCGATATTGTTTGGCGTCGCGTGCCGCGGACGCGAGGAAACGACGACACCCTTGCCGGGGATAACCCCCATGCGCACGACCCCCGGCAAACCGGCAGGGATCACGCCGGAGTCTGCGCCGCAGTTCATCCAGAGTTTCACAACTGACGACGAGATCATCACCGCCGGGCAGTGCACCAATCTGCGCTGGCTGATTACCGGCACAACGACGGTGACGCTGGATGGTCAGCGTGTGACTGGTGATTGGAAAGAGGTCTGTCCGACCAGAACGACGCGCTACACCTTGGAAGCAGGCGGCGAGAAAGAAAAACTTGCCGTTGCCGTGCTGGCTCCACCGGCGGCGCCAACCAAGCCGCCCAAGATCGCCGAGTTCGACGCGGACGATCCGCAGATCAACCCAGGACAAGCAACCGTTCTGCGCTGGAGCGTCGCGGATGCCCAACTCATTCTCCTGAATGACGAGCCGCAAACGCAGCCGGAGCCGAACATGCGCGTCAGACCCCCCGAGACAACGACCTATCGTCTCGTCGCGATCAATCGGCTGGGTCAAGACGAAAAAGAGTTCACCGTTCAGGTTGGTCAACCGGCGCCACCGCCGGTTGTCAAATCGTTCGACGCCGATGACCCCGAACTCATCCCACCCAAGTCCACGACCACGCTGCGCTGGGATGTGACCGGCGCGGATCGAGTAACGTTGAATGATCGCGCGATGAAGGAGCCGAACAAAAAAGTGACGCTCCTCGAAACGACGACGTACACTTTGAAAGCATACGCGCGCGGCAGCAACCAGCCAGTGACCAAGAACCTGACAGTCAAGGTCGGCGAGCCGCGCACGAACAACCCGCCGCAGATCGCCTCCTTCGATGCGGATCACCCAACCTTGAAATCGGGACAGCCAGAGACAGTTGGCGCCGGATGCACCATCCTGCGCTGGGATGTCAAGGATGCGTCTTGGATAAAACTCGATGGAAAGAGCGTGACCGGCACGAACACGCAGATTTGCCCGCGCGTGACCAAGACCTACACCTTGACGGCAGGGCGCGCCACACAAAAGGCGAACCCCAAGACGACGACCGTCAAGGTGGGCGACACGCGCGGCGCGGGCGCGGGCGACTATCTCCAAATTCTCAGCGCGCGCCAGACCAAGGATGACAAGGGGGACCAGACACTCGAAGTCAAAGTCAACTACGGCTTGAGCGTGGAGACCTTTAGGCAGAAGAAGGATTTGCGCTTGCACGTCAGCGCGATGGTTTGGAATGACCTGGAAGGCGAGGAACAAACGCTGTCCCAATTCTTCGCCTTGCCGCAGAAAGTGGAAGTCGGTCAGCGCGAGATCACACTGAACATCAAGTACCAGGGTTGGAAAGAGCAAGTGGGTGATCACGTGAAGGTGGAAATGATCGAGCAACAGCCCCCCTCTCCATTTCCTCCGAAACCGTCAGGGTCTAGCGAACCAGCCTATGTCCAAGCCATGCGTTCAGGGGTTTCTAAACTCACGGATGAATCCATGCCAGCCGTCTTCCTTGACGCTTCCTACGAACACCCGGATATGATCTGGAAGCCAGCGAGCCGAATCTTACGCGTGGAGGCGCACCGCGGCTTGCTTGCCACCGAACTCAAGGTCGCGGTCGCTTACTTTTACAACGGCGCCTACGGTGACAATGTGGTGCTGGGCGCCGAACCAGAAGGCGCGGTTGGGATCACCACCGGGCAGACAGCACAAGGGTTTGCTTATACGCCGACCAAGATCAAGAGCGGCGAACCCGCGTTAGCCGTGGTGACCATCTACTACAACGGGACGGTGGATGCGAAAAGTGATCGCCTCAAGGTCTTTATGCGTCCCAAGGACGATCCGAAACAGCGCTTTGAGGTGAAAGAGATTCCTCTTGTCCACACGTGGAGCCCGAATGACCTCCGGATTACCGAAGTCAAGCGGGCGCCCGGCAATACTTTGCTGGTCGCGGTGGCGTATGCGCTGAACACACGCCCGAGTATGCCCGTGGCATTCCGAGCGTGCGACTCCATCCGAAACGAAGATGTGGAGGGCGCGCCGGTCGCCGGCAAGTCGCTTCTTTCCAGGTTGAAACCTGCCTGTGCTTCCGGCGATCCCACACACCTGCTGGCAGCCATCCGCTGGAACGGCGACGAGACACCCACCAGATCTGCTGTGGAAGAGGCGATCCCTACGAATCTCACGGGGAGCCGGTTCGGGACGGTCTACCAAGGACACGGCACCGCCTGGTTTCTGGTCTACAACGATTGGTGGATGGAGTCGTTTGAAACCGATTTGCTGGAGGTTCAGTACGCTGAGGGCGTTGATGCCGAGGGTGTTAAGAAAGGGTGGGATACGGGCAGCCGCGTCATCCGCGCCAAGCCAGTCAGTCTCAAGTGGCAATCCAAGTTGCTAGGCAAGTTCACGCTCACCTGCAGTGGTCCAGACGGCAACGCAGGCAACTTGAAAGAGATGGAGTGGAAGGGAGGTACGTTCAAAGAAACCAGTCGAACCAGGTACTTCGGTGCAACATTAGGGAAGGATGCGATCGGCGTAGCAAGCCTGTCACCCAGTCAGTGTAACGCGATTCTGACCGGATGTAACCAGAGTAAGACGGAGCGACTGAATCCCAAAGTTGGAAAAGGAACCCCCACCCCAGTTCCTACGCCTCAGGTGTGTAAGGTTGAACAGGTACTTGCATCTCGGCCCAACCCTGTTAATCCACGAGCAACGTTGCCTCCGGAAGTGATTCAACTCGGCGACATTGTGCGCGTGTCAAGCCCAACCGATCCTATGGTGGGGACGCTGAATGTTCCAATCACAATGGAGTACGTGGGTGCGCCGGTGTTGACAGTGCACGTCACCTACGGCGACCTCATGGTGCGCGGGATGCCGGTCACCATTGCCGATTGCCAAAGCGCCAAGAAATGTCCAAACCGACCGGTCTATACAGACGCCAATGGCGATGTGATTTTCTACGATCTCACCCTCAGCCCCGCTCAGAACGTAACGGTCAAAGTCGAAGTGCCCGCGAACTATCCGAACAAGGAAATCTACGCTAACTATGAAACGAAGGGCGTGCTCGTCGGCGAAGGCGAGGAACACGAGGCAGACCTGACGCCGTCTTACATCATCGGCGTACTCGATTCAGTCACCTTCTACCGGGACGAAGATCCGGGGGTGGACGAGTGGATGATCACGACGGAGGGGCGTTGGGGCAGTGATGCGTGCTCCAAAGCAAATGCCTGTCTGCCCAATATGTGGCCCTATTTCGAAAAAGATCTGTACGCCCAAGCCGCCTGGTATGAAGCGCAAGGTGGCGATGTCGTCTCGCCCCATTTGCCGATATTCCTCTTCCGGGCGGACAAGATGCCGCGCGAGTCCTTGACCTTCAAGGTCAGTGGGATAGAGAACGACTATATCGCCGCCGAGTGGTTCACGTTCGTCACGGTGATCACCGATTTGGTCAAGTGGGCAGCGGAAGCAGTTAGCGCGTACTACACCGGTTCAACCGAGCTAGGCAAGGAGGTGGGCGAGGCCATTCAAGAGGGCGCACTCGCGCTGATGGGGTGGTTCAGCGAGCCAGAAGCGCTGGGAACCCTGCAATTCACGACGCCCCGTCCAGGCACACCTTGGGCTGAGACACCTTTGGGCTCGCAACATTGGCGGCAGGGGGATGTGTCTGCCGATTTCAGCATCCTGCGCGAAAGACCCGTGCCCGGGCGCAAACTTAACGTGCGCCTCAAGAAACTCCACGTCGGCGACAATAGCGATGATGCGGCGATCAGAGGAGACGGCGACATCATCCTCTACACGCGCGTCTGCAATGGTCGCACCTGCACGACCAAGTACTATGGCAACGAATGGCAAGTGGACGACAACACGGTCTTCACGCTCCCGACGGAGTACCAACTCATATTCGGACCGGGCATGGATGTTGGAGCGTTCCTGTACATCGAAGTAGGCGTGTGGGACTATGACGGCTGGGCGGAAAACGCCGATATGTTGGGTACCGTCAGCATCCTTCTGACCGAGGACGATGACTATGGCGTCGGCGCGCCGATCTTGCTCTCCGACTCGGGCTATGATGGAGGTTCCGTCACAGTCGAACTGGAAGTGACTTGGCAGTGAGCGCGCGCTCAACAGTAACGACCCTCCCGCCACTTACCCGTCGCTTTGCTCAGGGCATGCCTGCGGGAGGAATCGCCAAACTTGAAACGTCAATGAATCTGAAAGAAAACCATGGCTACTTTGGCAATGTCAGATTAGCCACAGAGAGCACAGAGGACGCGGAGAAAACCATTGTTTTTCCTCTGCGTTCCCTGTGTCCTCTGTGGCGAGAAAAAACGTGATATTGCCAAACTACTCTTGTTCCCAAGGAGGAACACATGAAAACGCGAATGTTCGTTTATCTGATCGTAATGCTCGCGCTCGGCGCGATGCTGTTTGGCACCGGGTGCGAGGGCCGCAGAGACCAACCGCCACCAGGAACAACCGCCACGCCGACTCCCACGTACGGCATCGGTCAGCCGCCACCGAGAGAGCGGACACCAACCCTGACGCCAACTCGCAGACCACCGTCGCCAGACAACATCGTCTCGATTGAACCCGTCGCCGCCTCGAAAAGCGCCAGGAGCATGGAAGTCAAGGTGACGTATCAATACGTCTCACAAATGCCCAACGCGAAAATCATGGCAGCGGCCATGCGCGGCAACACCGAGCCAAAGGACATGAAGCGCGGGCAAGCCCCGGCGCAGTCCGGCAAACAAACCGTTACGCTGAAAATCGAATACAGCGGCGCGGAAATCGTCCGCACCGATCAGATCGCCGCGTTTCTGACGAGCGGCCAGGCCGACACGCCCTTTGTCGTGGAAGCCGTCGAGTTGAACAAGATGTGGGCGACCGCGCAATCGGACGACTTGAAGAATTTCCAGGTGAAATCGCAGACGCCGAATTCGGTCAAAGCGCAAGTGGATTACAGTTATCTCACCCGTCACGGCAGTCAGGCGAAACTCCAGGCGGTGGTGTTCGGCGACGACGCGAGCCTGCATTGGATGAACGCCGCGATTGAACCCGCCGCAGTGCAACAGGGGAAATCCGGCACGGCGACGATCACGATTACCTTCGACGGCTACAAAGAGGTCAAGAGCGACCACGTCCTGCTTGGCCTGGTTGGCGACAAGCCCGAGCCCTTTTACGTCGAAGAATTTGCGCTGAGCAAAACCTGGACAGCGCCGCCGCGCGACAAGATCAGCGTCGAGGACGTCAAAGAGATTCACGCCGGCGAGATCGAGGTGACGCTCAAATACACGTATGCTTCCGATCACGGCAACAAGGTCGAATTGGCATACGGCGCCTATAAAGGCAATACCGAGTTGCACGACTTTAACCGTTATCCCATTCCGCCTTCGCCTTTGGAGCAGGGCAAAGAGAACAAAGCCACCTTCCGCATTCGCTACGACGGCGCGCAGCCAGTCGAGAGCGAATACGTCAAATTCGTTTTCCGTGAGATCCAGGAAGGGAACAAGCCCTTCTTTTACGACCGCGACTTTGACCTGAAAAAGACGTGGATCAAGGGGGCACGCACGATTACCGGCCCGCTGGTTTCGGTGGTCGGTAACGACTGCAACGACAGTCTCGCCTTGGATATGAAAGACGAAACAGGCACAGCGTGGCGTGTCCAACTCCAAAATCTGTTCCAGTGCCCTCCAGCAATTGGAACACAGGTGCAGTACACCGGCATACCGGAATCAGCAACTTCCCATCGGCTCACCGATGCTGTCAAGGGAGCGGACTGGTTGCGTGAGGTGTGGGGCGACGCGATCAGCCAGGATTGCGCGAACAAAAAAGCGCGCTTGCGCGATCCCAAGGAAGCCATCTGGGCGGTGACGTTTACGAGTTCCGCCGAATGTCCCAAATTTGCGCTGTATGACTTTGTAGGCGTCAAAGGCACGCCGATACTGGCAACCAAAATAATCAGCGACGCCACGTACCTCGGCCGCAGTTCGCCGCAGACGACGTTAGCGCCGTTGGGAAGCCATTCGATCACCGACGAGACCGGACTGGATCTGGCCGCCCAAATTTCGCGGACGATGCTGCAAGGGCTGATTCACGCCTACTACACCAAGAACGCGCAAAAGTTCACCGTGACAGGTCAGAACTTGACGCTGGGCGAACCGACGCTCAATTTTTACGCCTCCCAACCTGACCGCCTCCGCTTGATTATCAACGTCACCGGCGCGGTCTCGTTCTCCGCTGATTTGGAGGCGAAATTGAATATGCCCTCCGACGAGGCGGTGCTGCGCCTGAGTTTTGCCAGTCTCACGCTGGACGATGTGCTGGTAAACGGTCAACCCGCCAACGTGGTGACCCAAGTGGCGATGCGGGATGCTGCAAAAGCCGTGCAAGAGCACATGAAAAACACGGTGCAGAACATTCCACTGCCGTTGAACTTTGTCGCGCAAGCCATCGGCAAGCATACGCTCATCTCGTCGCCTGAATCACAGGCTGGCGGTCCCGCGTGGGAACTCAAGCCCAAAGAATGGCGCGTGAAAGTGGTGCCGACGAATCCGAATGGCGATGGCTGGCTCTTTGTCGGTGCGACCGTTTTGCTCGGGACCGACGACAAGCGGGGTTATGGCTATTGGTCGAGCGTGTACGATTTCGCATCCCCTAGCAAGTCAGGCGCCGTGGCGATCTCTAACAAATTGATGGACGCGATTTTGCAGAGCGAAAAGCCGCGCCCCATTCCCAAAGGATACGCCCTGCCTCCCTCAGCGACATTGTCGAGTGCCATTCTGGACGTTGTCTTGAGTGTGCTCATCGTTGACAGTTGGGACTGGGGCTACGAACCCGGTCAACTCGTCATCCGCTCGGGCCGGATAGACCTGTACAAAATTGACTGTCCCTGCTTTGACGATCCGATCTGGGGATTGGATGAGCCGACCGTGAGCAAGCCGGGTAAGCCTGGCGATCGCGCCTATACCCACGGTTTTGACTTCGGCGATCTGCGCGCGCTCTTTACGATCCCCGACAAAAACAACCCAGTGCTGACCGGCACCCTCAAGATCGGCCCGCAAGGTTATTTTGAATTGCGCGGCGACATCGGCGGGTTGTTCGGCAATCTGATCACCAGCGACGGTCTTGTCGCGTACATCAACGCGGCGCTGGCGCTGCAAAAGATGAACCTGCTCAATTTGTCCTTCGATCTGAGCCAGAGCGGTCTGAGCGGCAAGGTGTTGTTGAACGAATTGGTAGCGGCTGCGGGAGATACGATCTTGCGGATCGAGTGGAAGCCTTAACTTCGAATAATCCTCCCGCCGGCGAGCAACGTGCGGGAGGGTTGCTCTAACCTGAAACATCACATCTGGAGGAACACTATGACGTACCTTCTAATCCGGTTGATCGCCAACAGCATCGCCCTGTACCTGGCGGCGGTCATCGTTCCCGGCATCGAGTTTCAAGGCGGGATTCTGGCGATCGTCGTGCTCGCCTTGATCTTTGGAGTGGTCAACGCGGTAATCGGACCCATCCTCAAGTTCGCAACCTGTCTGATCAACATCATGACGCTCGGACTGTTCACCTGGGTCATTAACGCACTCCTCTTCTGGCTTGCTGCTTTGCTGGGTCGGATGGCTGGCATCGGCTTTCGCATTGACGGCGTCTTGCCCGCCCTCCTTGGTTCACTCTTCGTAACCATTGTGAGCGCCATTTTGACCGCAGTGCTGGGAGGATTTCGGCGCAAGTGACGCGGGTGATGCAAGTCCCTAGAATTGTTCGCGAATGGCATAGTATTCCTCCCGAAAAACTATCACAACCGCGAAGATGTTTGGGACGCGGATGAACGCTGATTTTCGATTTTTTGATCCGCGTGTTCCGCGTGTATCCGCGTCCAATATTTAGGTTGCGGCTACGCCGCGCTATGGAGGAGCAAATGAAAAAGCGAATGTTCGGCTGCTTGATTCTCGTGGTGCTCGTGCTCATCGCGATTCTGATTTTTTTCCTGTTGCGTGCTTGCGAGCGACCGGGACCGCAACCGTTGTCGCCAACGGATACGCCGACGCCCACGCGCACCCGTGAGGAACCGCCGCCAGTGCGAGTGACCATATCGCCCACGCCAACGCGGATGCCATCGCCCCCGCGCACGCTGACGCCGACGCCCACGCGCACGCCGTTACCTGAAAAACCCACGGCGTACGATCTCTACGTCAGGCGGATGGATTTCAGCCCCGCTGATCCAGTGGTGGGAGAAACAATCACTCTTCACATCATGATCGCCACGGACACTCATCCCAGCGGGAGTCCCTTGTTTCCGGCGTCGCACTTGCGTTGGCGCAAGGGACCCAGTTTCGCATGGGAGGAAGAAGATTGTCCAGCCAGTACCCTATATGCTACGTGTACACCCATCGTCACATTTTCCTACGCTCAACCTGGCGAGTACCTCGTTGAAGTTGAGGCGGACAGCCGGAAAGAGGTTGCCGAGACGGACGAGAACAACAATCTCAAAGGTTGGAGCATCGTCGTCAGGGCTGCCACTGTCACGCTCACACCGACCCGAACGCCCACGCGAACGCCAACGCCGACACGAACACTCCTGTATGGTTCAGCGCCGTTACCACCGATCAATTGCCGCCCGCGTATACCGACTTCTGGGTCGGGGCAGGTTTACATAGACTGGGATTTGGCGGAGACCGCTGTGCTGGAGGGCTTTCGCATCTACCAAGGCAGGACGAGTCTGGAGGCAACCGTTGGAGCCAGCGAGAGATCCGTGCTGCTCTCAAACTTGACGCGCGGTGTGCAATACCACTTTGACGTGCGCGCTTACAACGCCTACGGCGAATCGCGTGTAGATGCCTGCTCCGTTGACGTGACGCCACCGCGATGAGGCATAACCGTGTTCTGCCAATGCTTCCGCGCGATCCCACCCTTGCTGTTGTGTCTTATGGGGTGTGCTGTTGCGCCAGTGATGACACCACCAGCCACCCCGACAGTGCTTATCGTGCCAACTGCTAGTCT
>Ga0315289_10014940_pt1 | contig 10806 bp, 14 predicted proteins | sample YL17G11_40_MG_FD_203452 | JGI IMG/M metagenome (GOLD analysis project Ga0315289, IMG submission 203452) | Sediment microbial communities from Yellowstone Lake, YNP, Wyoming, USA - YL17G11_40 | ecosystem: Environmental > Aquatic > Freshwater > Lake > Sediment | place: USA: Wyoming | collected...
TTCTTCATTCTTCCTCCTATTTTTTAAATTATGAAAGAACCCATGGTTCTTATGTAAAGTCTGGCAAAAAATATCAATTTTGTCAAGGACTTGACAGAATAATAACAAATAGTATAAACTATAAATATAACTAAGACCTGCCAAGGTCTTTTTAAAAACCACTAAAAATCTTAATCTCATAATTCATAGTTCATAATTCATAATTCCCAAAATCATGAATATCATTTCTAAAATTACTAACTACCTCAGGGAGTCAATTGCTGAATTAAAAAAAGTTACCTGGCCGACTAAAAAACAAACCATTAACTATACCTTAATAATTATTGGCATAAGCTTAGCTTTAGCAGCTTTTATCGGCATTATTGATTATATCTTAACTCTTGGTGTTCAAAACATAATAAAATAAACATATGGCCAAACAAATTTCCCGCGGCAAACGCTGGTATGTTATTCACACATACTCTGGTTATGAGGAAAGCGTTGCGGACAATTTAAAACAAAGAGTAGAAAGCATGGATATGCAGGATAAAATTTTTGATGTTATTATTCCCACTGAAAAGAAAATTAAGATAAAAAACGGTAAAAGAAAAACCGTGATCGAAAAAATCTTTCCTGGCTATCTGCTGGTTAATATGGACGTGACTGATGACTCTTGGTACGTGGTCAGAAATACGCCTAATGTTACTGGTTTTGTCGGCTCTGGTACAACCCCCACCCCGGTTTCCGAAACAGAAGTTCAGGGCTTATTAAAAAGAATGGGCCAAGAAGAACCAAAATTCAAAATTGATGTTTCTGAGGGTTCACCTGTTAAAATTACTGACGGACCATTTAAGGGCTTCGAGGGCAAAGTTACTACCATTGATGAAGCCCGGGGTAAAGTTAAGATTCTTGTTTCTATGTTTGGCCGCGAAACTCCAGTTGAACTTGACTTTTTGCAGATTAAAAAGATATAATCTAAAAATGACAAATGCCAAATAACAAATGACAAATAAATAACAAATTTTAAAATCCAAATATCAAATATTTCAGAATTCATATCTCATAATTCAGAATTCAATCTTATGCCAAAACCAATTAAAACTATAATAAAATTACAAATTCCAGCAGGCACGGCAAATCCTGCTCCTCCCGTTGGCCCAGCTTTAGGCCAGCATGGTTTAAATATTGTTGAATTTTGCGCTAAATTTAATGAAGCCACTAAAGATAAAATGGGCGATATTATTCCAGTTGAAATCAAAGTCTATGAAGACCGCACTTATGATTTTGTTTTAAAAACACCGCCAGCTGCTGAACTACTGAAAAAAGCCGCAGGCATTGCCAAAGGTTCTGGCAAGCCACTCCAAGAAAAGGTGGGCAAAGTTACCAAAGCGCAGATCAGAGAAATCGCTGAAAAAAAATTACCAGACTTGAATACTGACAATATTGAAGCGGCCATGAAAATCATTGAAGGAACCGCCAGACAAATGGGCTTGACAGTCGAAGGTTAATTTGATTAAATATAAATATAAAACCGTGTGGGAGCTTTTTAGCGCCATAACCACGCAATACTACTACCCTATTTACTAAAACTGGTGTATTGCGACATCAGTTTTATTTTTTACGAATACTAAAACACTAATTTATCCCAAAGGGATCCCTTCGGGATAACCACGGATAACACGGATTTCATCAGTGAAATCAGTGATTTATAATCCGTGGTTTAGTTAACAAACCCTATGAAAAAACAATCACAACAAAACCCGCATTCAAAAAGATTTTCAGAAATAAACTCCAAGATCGACAAAAATAAAGCATTCCCGATAGAAGAAGCCATCAAATTAGCCAAAGAAACAGCGACCACCAAATTTGATTCTTCTATTGAACTGGCAATTAGAACTGGCATTGACCCATCAAAAAGCGAACAACAAATCAGATCAGTTGTGCTCTTGCCTCATGGCACTGGCAAAAAAATTAAAATCGCTGTTATTGCTCCGCCTGACAAACAAAAAGAAGCCAAGGCCGCTGGCGCTGATATTGTTGGCGGCACCGAGATAATTGATGAAATTGCCAAAACGCAAAAAATTGGCTTTGACATTTTGGTAACAATCCCAGAAATGATGAAAGATTTGGCCAAAATCGCCAAGATTTTAGGGCCTAAAGGTTTAATGCCAAATCCTAAAACAGAAACTGTGACGACTAATTTGAAAAAAACCGTAGAAGAATTAGCTAAAGGCAAAGTCAGCTTTAAAAATGACGATACTGGTAATATCCATCTAATTATTGGTAAAGCTTCATTTGCTGACCAAAAATTAATTGAAAACTATCAGACATTTAGAGAAACTCTGAATAAAATTAAACCAGCGTCAGTCAAGGGTATTTTTATCAAAAATATTTCTCTTTCCTCAACCATGGGACCTGGTATCAAAGTGCAAATTTAAATAAAAAACGCCCCGCGTCGCGGGGGCGTTTTTTGTGACAAAATATCTCTTTATCTTTTACCATTCTTCTGTTAAAATAAAATCACCTTAAAATTTTTATTTTTTAAGATTTTAAAAATTCTTATGACTGAAGAAACAAAGCACCAAAGACCCTCCTGGGACCAATATTTCATGGATATTGCCAAGACAGTGGCAGAAAGAGCAACCTGTGACCGCGGCCGTAATGGCTGTGTTATTGCCAAAGATAAACAAATCTTAGTCACTGGTTATGTCGGCTCCCCCAAGGGACTGGCACATTGCGATGAAATCGGACATCAAATGAAAACAATGATCCACGAAGACGGCAACCAGACGCAACATTGCGTCCGCACTACTCATGCCGAGCAAAATGCGATTGTGCAGGCAGCCAAATTAGGCATTGCGATTAACGGCGCAACCTTGTACTGCAAAATGTCACCTTGCTCCACCTGCGCCAAAATGATTATTAATGCTGGCATTAAACGAGTTGTGTGTGAAAAAAAATATCATGCAGGCAAAGAAAGCGAAGAAATGTTCAAATGCGCAGGCATTGAAATCACTTTTTTTGAGGATGAAATTGAAAAATATGACAAACAATAAAATAATCCTGGGATTTATTGGCTATATTGCATCAGGCAAAGGCACCTCCTGCGCTTACCTCAAAGAAAAACACGGCGCGCAAATATTTCGGTTTTCTACCATTTTGCGCGATATTTTAGACCGCCTATATCTTCCCCAGAGCCGAGAAAACATGCAATCTGCTTCTTCAGCTTTAAGACAGATTTTTGGCGAGGATTTATTAGCTCAGACAATTGCTAATGATGCCAAAAAATCTACTGCCAGCATTATTGCCTTAGACGGTGTGCGCCGTTTAGCTGATATTAAATATCTTCAAGAAAATCCTGATTTTCATTTGGTAGAAATTATAGCTGACCAAAAAATTCGCTACGAGCGCCTGCTAAAACGCAGTGAAAACTCTGATGATCAAGAAAAAACATTTGAGGAATTTCAAAAAGATGAGCAACAAGAAACCGAACTACAAATAAAAGAAGTGGCAAAAATAGCCGAATTTCATATTAATAATAACGGTACCTTTGATGATTTGTATCGTCAAATTGAAGACATTCTTAAGCAAGTTACCAAATAAATATGCCCTGGCCAAAATTTTATAATAACCAAATTATAATTCCTTCAGCCGAAGGATATTTTGGTATTATCACTGGCTGGAGTAAAAAAGAACATATTAATGATTTAATTTCAGCAGAAAATAAAAATAAAATTGGCGCCATCGGCCAATTATACAGTAAAGAAGGCATAAATTATATTATCCGCAATATTTTTTTAAATCCGAAAATCTCCAAATTAATTGTTACAGGCAAGGATCTTTCTGGCAGCTTAAAATTTCTGGAAAATTTTCTACTCACAGGAGGTGGCCAAAAAATTTTACATAAAGAAATACCAGGTGAAAAAACTCAACAATTTATTGACTGGTTTAAAAATAATACTCATTTTATTCAGGAAGAAAAAATTAATGATTTTCTCAACCAGCAACCTTCAGCTAACCCTGCCTGGCTAACTGAAATAATTGATTTCCCCGAACCAGCTCAAAGAGAAAATATTGATTTCCCATCAGAAGAAATTTGTTTTCGTCTGGAAGACAAAAAAATTGTTGACTTATGGCTGAAAATATTAGACCGCGTTTTAAAATTCGGGGTCAATAAAATGAGCCAATATTCAGAAATGCAACGCGAACTAATTAATGTCGCGACTATTATCAATGATGAAGACCCTGACAATCCTTATCTCACGGATTTTCTTTACTTTAATAAACAAGACCTGGAAAATTATTATCCCCAATTAATGACTGACCGCATTTTTGAAGGCGTAGAATATACTTATGGCAGCCGCTTAAGGAATTTTAACGGCATCAACCAGATTGAAGCCCTGATCAATGATTTAAAGGCTAATAATTACAGCCGACGCGCCATTGCTTTTACCTGGGATGTAATGAAAGACACTGGCAATCCTAAAAGCCCGTGCATTAACTTAATTAATGCCTTAATTCAAGGTGATAAACTTTACTTAACTGCGTATATGCGCTCCAATGACATGTATCGCGCCTGGCCGCAAAACTGTTTTGCTTTACGCAAAGTCCAGAAAGAAATAGCTGATGCGCTTAATATTAAAATGGGCAAACTTTGTTTTATTTCTAATTCAGCGCACATTTACGAAAGAGACTTTTTAGCTGCGTCAGAAACTGTGGCCAAACATAAACCCCAAACCGAATGCACCCAGGATCCGCGCGGCAATTTTGTTATCAATGTTGAAAATGGGAAAATTATTGCCAACCATTTCTCACCCGATGGACAATTCATCCAAAAATTTGAGGGCCAAACTGCCAGGGAAATTCATGACCAGATTTTCACATTTATTTCTGATATTTTACACGCGCTTGATTTAGGCAAGGAATTAATGAAAGCAGAAATTGCCTTAAAAAAGAATATCCCCTATATACAAGATCAAGAATTAAAAATTTAATTATGCAAGAAAAAAATAAAGGTATTTTTATAGTGATTGACGGCACTGATGGCTCTGGCAAAGCAACCCAGACAAAATTACTAGTTGCCAGATTAGAAAAAGAAGGCCAGCAAGTTAAAATGATTGATTTCCCTCAATATGGCCAAAAAAGCGCTGGTCTAGTCGAAGAATACCTCAACGGCAAATTTGGCTCTGCCTTAGAAGTCGGCCCTTACCGGGCTTCTATTTTTTACGCCTGCGACCGCTATGCTGCTTCTGACCAAATAAAAAAGTGGCTTGCTGAAGGCAATATTGTAATCAGTAATCGCTATGTTTCCTCCAACATGGGCCATCAGGCAGGTAAAATTTCTGATCTCCAAGAAAGAGATAAATTTTTAGAGTGGTTATTTGAATTAGAATATAATTTATTTGGCATTCCCAAGCCAGATTTGAATATTTTATTATATATGCCGCCAAAAATTGGCCAGGAATTAGTTGATAATAAAGGCCATCGCGATTATATTGGCGGACAAAAAAGAGACATTCACGAAGCTGATTTAGAACACTTAAAAAATGCAGCTGATGCTTATCAATATGTTGCTAAAAAATATAACTGGCAGATTATTGATTGCGCTCCCAATGATAAATTGCTGACTATTGAGGAAATTAGTTCTTTGCTTTGGCAGACAATCAATCCTTTAATTTAATTCTTATGCGCATTAAAATTTATCGAATTGATAAATCCCTTCCCCTGCCCGAATACAAAACCAAAGGCGCAGTAGCTTTTGATTTATATTCACGCCTGGATATGGAAATTAAGCCAAAAGAAGTAGCTTTAATCCCCACTAATTTTATTATCAATACTCCCAAAAATTATATGCTGCTTGTAGTCACCAGAAGCTCAACTCCCAAAAAAATGGGGTTATCTGTCCCACATGGTATTGGCATAATTGATCAGGATTTTTGCGGACCAGAAGATGAGGTTAAACTTCAGGTCTTTAATTTTACTGATTCTCTTGTCAAAATAGCCAAAGGCCAAAGAATCGGCCAAGCTGCTTTTATGCGTATTGCCAAACCCAAATGGCAGGAAATTGATAATGTAAAAACCAAAACCCGCGGTGGCTTTGGTTCAACTGGTTAAAATAACCTTTTTTTGCTAAAATTAAAACAAGATTATTAAATAAATTATTATGAAAAATCAAAAAGGCAAATTTATTGTTTTATATGGTGCGAATAACTTAGGTAAAAGCACTCAAGCTAAATTACTAGTAGAAAAACTTATCATTAGTTTGGGGAAAAATGCCGAATATCTTAAATATGCTGTATATAATCTCGAGCCATCCGGACCATTAATCAATGAGTATTTAAGGCAGGGCAACCCGCAACAATTTACGCCTCGTGAATTTCAAATGCTGCAGGTTCTAAACCGCACCCAAAATCAGCCAATTTTACGAGAAAAAATAAATAAAGGCACTTGGATTGTGGCTGAGGACTACATTGGCACAGGCATTGCCTGGGGCATGGTTGCTGGGATTGACAAAGAATTACTTTATAAATTAAATTCTCATTTAATCCGCGAAGATTTAGGAATTTTGTTCCAGGGCGAACCATTTCCTGAAGATTTGGATAAGAATAATATTCATGAAGCAAACCCTGCCATCCTCGAAAAAGCTAATGCGGCCTTTGCTGAGATTGCCCAGGATTTTGGCTGGCATATTGTTAATGCCAATCAAGATATTGCTGTGGTTCAACAGCAAATTTTGGATATTATAAATAGAAAATTAGTCATTATCGAATAAAAATTAATAAATTAAATTAAAAAACTATGCAACAACTTATGTCGATTTCAGTTTTAATGAAAAAAGGTTGGGATATTTACATTGCCAACTTCCAAAAGTTTTTAATACCGATAGGTATTATGCTTGCACCTTATGTTCTATATTATCTTTTACTTATGTATGGCGGACCACAGATAACAATATTAATGTTAATTTTAACCGCCTTGATGGCAATAGTGAACTTATGGATTGGCATAGTTATTATCATGATGATAGACAAACTCTACAAAAATCAACCTATAGATATCAATAAAATCTATGAAATTGCCTTTAAAAAAATCCCCTCTTATCTTTTTATAGTAATCTTGTCTAGCTTAATAATAATTGGCGGATTGATCTTACTCATTATCCCTGGGATTATTTTTATGGTTTGGTATAGTTTTTCTATATACATAACTATTTTAGAAGAAAAAGATAATAAAGGCACAGCTGCTTTAAAAGCAAGCAAGAATTTAGTTACCGGACGCTGGGGTGCTACATTTTGGCGTTTACTTTTGCCTGCTTTAGCAGTCTATCTTGTAATTATGATTGTGGTAATTATTCTATCTTATATTATCAGCGGCGGTAATTTTAATCTACAATCATATAATCAAACGATGATAATGAATGCACTCTCAAGTTTAATAACTTTAATCTTAATGCCTCTTTTTGTAACTTTTTCTGTAATTTTATATAACAATTTAAAAGAGACAAAGGAAAGCCAAACAACAGCACCAGTGCAAAATCAATAAAATAATTAAAATATGGAATTAGAGCCAATCATTGGTCTGGAAATCCACGTCCAGTTAAAAACCAAATCTAAAATGTTTTGTAATTGCAATAATGCTGGTGAAAATTTGCCTGCTAATTCTTGTGTTTGCCCAATTTGCCTGGCTCACCCAGGCACTTTGCCAGTAGCTAATAAACAAGCGATTGAATGGTCTGCTTTGGCTGCTTTGGCCTTAAACTGCACCATTGATGAATATTCCAAATTTGACCGCAAGCACTATTATTACCCTGATTTGCCCAAGGCTTATCAAATTTCCCAATATGACCAGCCCATTGGTAAAAATGGCTTTTTATTTATCTTTAACCCAGAACTAAATGAAGAACAAAAAATAAGGATAAATCGTGTTCATTTGGAAGAAGACGCAGCCAAATTATTACACCCAGAGAAAAAAAATTACAGTTTGATTGATTTTAACCGCGGCGGCACGCCTTTAATGGAAATAGTGACTGAGGCTGACATCAGAAATCCAGCTCAAGCTAAATTATTCCTCCAGGAACTGCGCCAAATCATGCGCTATCTTGATATTTCTGAAGCTGATATGGAAAAAGGCCATTTGCGCTGTGATGCCAATATCTCACTTAAACCAGTTGGAGAGGAAAAACTTTATCCTAAAACAGAAATAAAGAATCTCAATTCATTTAAAATGGTGGAAAAAGCTTTAGAGTATGAAATCCAAAGACAAACGAAACTCTGGCTCGAAGGCAATCCCCCCAAAGATCTTACTACCCGTGGCTGGAATGATGCCAAAGGCATTACTGAAGAACAAAGAACAAAAGAAGAGGCTCATGATTATCGTTACTTTCCAGAACCAGACATCCCGCCAATTCACTTTTTAATCAATCCAGAAACTGTGTGTGATAAAAAAGAAATTGCCATTGATACTGTCTGCCTTAAAACAAAACTGCCAGAATTGCCTAATCCAAAGCGCAAACGTTTTATGGCAGAATTTGATTTAAGCTATGATGAGGTTAAAATTTTAACTGAAGATAAAGAAACTGCGGCTTTTTATGAAAAGGTTATTTCTGAATTAAAAGAATGGATTGAAAGTCTGGAAGAAGCTAAAAATATTAAAAATATCTGGGAAGACAATAAACCAAAATTAACCAAACTGGCCAGTAATTTAATTATAAATAATTTACTACCGCTTTTGACAGAAAACAACATGAGTATTGATATCATGAAAATGACACCGGAAAACATGGCTGAACTTATCACCTGGTTATTCAGTAAAAAAATTACCAATAATACTGCCTTGCAAATACTACCTAAAATGGTCAAAACCGGCGCCGACCCTTCTCATTTAATCAAAGAGGAAAATTTAGCCCAGATTTCAGATACTGGAGAATTAGAAGTTATTATTAAAGAAATCATTGAAATTAACCCCAAACCAGTCCAGGACTATAAAAAGGGCAAGGAAAGGGCTTTACAGGCCCTTATAGGCCAGGTTATGGCCAAAACACATGGTAAGGCCAATCCAGAGAAAGTAATGGAAATAATGAAGGATTTACTCAAAACTTGACAAAGTTACCTACTTATGCTATAATTATAATATCTAAATATTAACTTATTAATTATGAAAGGATTTGAATCTATGCCAACACAAAATGAAGAATTTTCAAGTAAAATAAAACCCAAAATTCATGCAATAAAACCTATTGAATCTGAGGAATTAGAAGACTTAGGCGCAGAAATAGAAGCAGAATTAACAGCCGAAGAAAAAGCTGAATTAAAGGCCAAACAATCACCTAAAGAGCAAATAGCAAATTTTTATAACACAGATGAATGGGCTGCTTGGAAAACTTTTCCTGATACTATCGAATCAACAGATAAAATAGTTGCCAGAAATGGTTTATTAATGGAACTAGCCGCCCTGGAAAAACAAGTTTCAAATGATCCAGATTCATTGAGAGCAATTGCCCTGATTAGAGAAGAGTTAACTGCTGGACATGCCTAATTTATAAATTTGGTATATACAAAAATCCGACCTTCATTTATTGAACGGTCGGATTTATTTTTTACTAAAAATTTTCTTGTTTTTGCGGTCAAGAAAAATGATTGATTTTACTCCCGGAATAGGGATAATAATGGCCTGCAAAGCTTCGTCATAATCAATGGAATCTTCTTTATATTCCTCTGTCAAATCAAGCTCTTTGGAAATATAAGGGAATCTGCCATTTTCACCAATTACCCTTATATTAAGCATTAGGACGCTTGTCCGAACAGCTGGGTGTCCTGAGACGAGCTTAATCACAACCTGATCAGGCCAAAATACAATTTCTTTTATCCTTTTCATTGCTTCTTTGAAATTATCAATGACAATTAATCGTAAAGGTATTCGATATTTAGCCAAAGCTGTGCTAACCACTTTAAATCACCTCCTTTAAAAAGAGCGTTATTCTGACTTTACCTTGGCACATTTTTTTTCACTTGTCAATGCACCACAACACGAAAATTACATTTTGTCAAATAGCCAATTTTTACTATTTTTTGCCCCACACTCTGTTATCCTGAGCTTAGCGAAGGATCTATTACTTCGATGTAATAGATTCCTCATTACTTTCGGCCTCCGCCGACCGTAGTCGGCTACGGCCGACGAAGGTCGGAATGACAGAGTGCGCTAAAGCCACTTTTTCACTAACTTTTCTATTTTTATATAGTTATTTCCCCAATTTATTTCCTTATCCCGTTTAAACCAAGTCATTTGTCTTTTAGCATAATGCCAAATTGCAGTTTCCAGTAATTTTAACATCTCTTCCTTACTTAACTCCCCTTTCAGATAGCGGCTAATAAAACGATATTCTAAACCAAAGTCATCTAGTTTTTGCCAAGACACTCCTTGTTTATGTAATTTCTCAACTTCTTTAACCATTCCCTGTTTCATACGAACCAGCAAACGATCATGAATTCTTTGCTTTAATTCTTTTTTATCTCGTTTAATCCCAATTTTTAAAACTTGGTACTTCAGAGTTCTGGACGGCGGCGGCACTGGCGCACCGGTTTTCAGCGCAATTTCCAAAGCGCGAATCAGTCGCCTCTTATTTTGCGGGTCAATATTTTTTGCGCGCTTTGGGTCGACTATCCTCAACTTGTTGAGGAGCTGTGAAGCGCTTAACTTTTCTAACCGTTGACGCAGTTTCCAGTCAGGCGCCACTGTTTTTGGCAGTCCATAAAGTAAAGCGTCAATATAAAAGACAGTGCCGCCGCAGACAATGGGCAACTTCCTTTTTTTCTGAATATCCTTAATCGC
>Ga0315289_10014942_pt1 | contig 10803 bp, 6 predicted proteins | sample YL17G11_40_MG_FD_203452 | JGI IMG/M metagenome (GOLD analysis project Ga0315289, IMG submission 203452) | Sediment microbial communities from Yellowstone Lake, YNP, Wyoming, USA - YL17G11_40 | ecosystem: Environmental > Aquatic > Freshwater > Lake > Sediment | place: USA: Wyoming | collected...
GACAGGAGTAACGACCTGCGTAGCCGGAGTCCCGGGGGACACCTGTACTCCGGGTCCCGCAGGGTCAGAGCTCTCAGCGCCAAAGTGGTGCGACGGCCTGGATAACGACTGTGACGGCCTTGTCGACGAGCACTTTGCGTCCACGCCCACGAGCTGCGGTGTGGGTGTGTGTGCAGCGACAGGAGTAACGACCTGCGTAGCCGGAGTCCCGGGGGACACCTGCACACCAGGGCCGCCAAGCACGGAAGTCTGCGACAACCTCGACAACGACTGCGACGGCCCCGTAGACGAAGGTGTGTGTCGAGTCGATGTGGCGGTCAGCCAGCAGATCCTCGACTGGCCGACGAACATCAACGTCAGCGAGAACCGCATCGTCACCCTGAGGAAGACCATCACCGCCACTGTGTTGCCTCCGGACACGCCTGTCGAGATCCCCTCCGTCACAGTGACCGTCAGCAAGACGGCGGGCGCTCCTGCCGGCTGCACGGTTGTCGCTCCCGCCGCCGTACAGAAGGTAGTGAGCACCACTACCCCGCTGGTCTACACGGAGACGTTCACCATCCACTGCTCCGAGCCCAGCACCCACGGGCCGTTCACCTTCGACAACGCGGTCAGCGGGCCCAAAGATCCCGCCATCAGCGACCCCAACATGACCAACAACACGGCCCACACACAGCCGTCGTCTGTGAACGCTTTGGCTAAGGTGGACGTGGCGGTCAGCCAGGAGCTCGTCACACCGCCAACGGAGATCGACGTCAACGCGTACGTGGTGATCACCGTTCGGAAGACCCTCACGGCCACTGTGCAGCCTCCGGCCACACCAGCCGAGATCCCCTCGGTCACGGTGACGGTCACCAAGACGGCCAGCGCGCCCCCTGACTGCTCCGTTGTCGCTCCCGTCGCCGTACAGAAGGCGGTCCCGACCACTGGCTCGCTCGTCTACAACGAGACGTTCACCATCCGCTGCACCAAGGCCAGCAACCACGGGCCGTTCACCTTCAACAACGCGGTCAGCGGGCCCAAGGACGCTCACGTCACCGACCCGAACCTGCCCAACACGGCCTCGACGAGCCTGACCGTGGACGCCATCGGCCATGCCGACATGAAGGTGGTTACCCAGTACGTGGAGAACCCGCCGGCTGCGATCGCGCTGAGCGAGGACGTGCCGATCGTCCTGGACAAGGTGATCCACAACGACGGCCCATACGCGCCTGTGGAGGCGACCACGACGACAACCGTCGCCGCACCGACGGACTGCACGGTGAACCCCGTGGTTCACATCCAGCAGTTCTACAACGTGCCGGTGAGCGTGGACATCCTCCACCACGAGCCCTTCACCATCCACTGCTCCAAGCTGGGCCGCTACACCTTCACCTTTGCCGACACGGTGGGCCTGAAGGAACCCCACATGCACGACCATGGTCCCGGCACCAACACGGCTACGACGGAGCTGATCGTGAATTCGGTGAGCCAGGCCGACGTCAAGATCGTTAGCGCCAGCTTCGTCGACCCGCCCGCCAAGGTAGCCTACGGCGTCCCAACGAACATCACCCTGCGCAAGCACATCCGTAACGATGGCCCCTGGGCCCCGGTCGACATCGCCATCACCGCCACTGCCACTGCCCCTGCCGGCTGCACTGTGGCGCTCAGCAGCATTGTGCCCACTTCTCTCACCAACGTGCCGGTCGGCGTCGACCAGGTGGTGAACGAGGTGTGGACCGTCACGTGCACCTCGACAGGTCTGAAGAGTTTCGGCTTCGACAACCTCATCGCCGTGGCCACCCCGTTTGTATCCGACCCCTACCCGACCAACAACATCAGCCACAGGGAGCTGGTGGTGAGCGACGACCTTGACTCTGGGGCGGACAACGACGGCGACGGCGTCCTCAACGGCGTTGACAACTGTGCCCTGAGCTACAACCCCGGCCAGGCCGACGCCGATGGCGACGGCGTAGGCGACGCCTGCGACACGGGTGACAGCGACGCCGATGTCTTCAGCGATGCGGTCGAGGTGTACCTGGGTACCGACCCGGCGGACAACTGCCCCGACGTTGTCGGCGCCGACGACGCCTGGCCGTTGGACATGAACAAGGACAAGCGTCTCATGGTGGTCGGCGACGTCACGACCTTCAGCGGCAAGATCGGCAAGAGCGTGGGAGAGTACCCAGAAGTCAAGCGCCTCGACCTGAGCGCGGACGGCCGTATCATGGTCGTTGGCGACGTTACGAGGTACAGCGGGATGATCGGGAGGAGCTGCATATAGGGAGACACAGCTCTTGCGTGAGACTCCCCGAACGCGCCAGCCTGCCTAAGGACAGCGGCGGCTGGGGGCCACTCCCGCCCCCAGCCGCCGCTTCTTCCCTGTTGGCTTCGTTCTTGAACGGCACTGAACGGTCGCTGCAGCCTGAGGGTGGCTGCGAGCAGGATTGGGTGGTCGTAGTGATTGGGGCTGCGCTCTACGCCTGCATACTGTTCGCGAACACGTTTGCGCTCTGGGCGAGAAGGGAGTAGCCCACATGACGAGCTTGCGCGTGCTTCTTCTAGCGCTGGTGGCGCTAGCGGCAGGCGTGGTGGCCTCCACCGATGCCCAAACGGTCCTGCTTGCCGTGGACACCATCAACCCGCAGGAGGGCGCCTCGTTCGGCTACTCCGTGGCGGCGCCCAACCTCAATGGCGAAAGCAAGGACGACATCGCCGTAGGAACACCCGAGCAGGCTGTGCGCGGCATAATAGCAGGGCTCCCTGACGCAGCAGAGAGCCCGACGGGGCTGTACGCCGGCACAAACGGAAATGCCTACACCACCCCTCTCGTCCTCAACCCGGATGTAGTGAGCGACTATCCCGACGCGTCGGGAACACTCACCTATTACCAGGTGTGCAACACCTTCCGCGGACATATCGATGCCACGGGCCTCCTGCCCAATTTTCCCTACCAGCTTAAGCTGATAGGGAAACCCTCATGCGCCAACTGGTGGGCCGAGCCGGACGACTGGGGAAACGAGCAGCTTGGTCCCGAGGGATTCTGGTGGCACTTCTCCGATGGAGTGCAGACAGACCCTGGGAGGAAGATATACAACGACTACGAGCAGTACAACACCCACCTGCACTACCTTGCCCCTCTGCCTTCCATTGATTGCGGGGTTCGGCGCACCGACGTCCCCTACGACTTTGTGCCCGCCCAGACGGAGGAGTGGTGCTACGAGGGCGTCACCGTGTTCCACGGCACGATGGCGGACGGCAACGGGAACATCTCCTGGGATTTCAGCGCGGACTGGAGTTATCCGCACGCGCCGCCCGAGGACAACAGCGACCAGCACCCCTTCGTGTCGCCCTCCGGCCCATATGATGTACGGTTTGTTCTGAACGAGAGTGCACACAACCCCGGGGGCTACGGTGGCCCCCCCACCGCTACGTGGCGTGGAGTCATGCTCGACGATAGCACGACGTTCGAGATCTCCGACCTAGACTCCGACGGCGACGGCCTCGGTGACGGTTGCGACAACTGCCCCAACACGGCCAATGCGGACCAGGCCGATACGGATGACGACGGTCTAGGGAATGCTTGTGACAACTGCCCCGAGACGCCAAATCTGAATCAGACCAACACCGACGTCATCGTCAACCCGCCCGGGGACGCCCTGGGCGATGCATGCGACCTCGACGACGACAACGACACGGTGCTGGACGGCGCGGACACCGACCCCTTGAACCCGTACGTTTGCCAGGACGTGGACTCCGACACCTGCGATGACTGCTCAGTGCTAGGCCAGCCGGATGTCTCCGACGACGGCACCGACACCGACTCCGACGGGGCATGCGATGCCGGCGACCCCGACGACGATAACGATGGTCTGCCAGACACCTGGGAGGACAGCTACGCTTGCACCGACAAGTGGACAGCGGACGCCAGCGATGACGACGACACCGACAGCCTAACCCACGCCCAGGAGTACGCCGCTGGCACCGACCCCTGTGATCCCGACACCGACAGGGACACCGTGCTGGACGGCGACGATACGGACCCCTTAGACCCGTACGTTTGCCAAGACGTGGACAGCGATACCTGCGACGACTGCTCCGTCCTCGGCCAGCCCGATACCTCCGACGATGGCACCGACACCGATGCCGACGGCGCCTGCAACGCGGGCGACGTCTGCACCAACGACCCCAACAACGACGCCGACAACGACGACATCTGTGTAGGCAGCGGCTACCTGCCCCCCAAGACGGGCGACAACGACAACTGCCCGCTGGTCGCCAACCCCAGCCAGACGGACACCGATGGCGACGGCCAGGGCGACGCCTGCGACGTCTGCACCAACGACCCGAATAACGACGCCGACAGCGACGGCATCTGCGTGGGCAGCGGCTACCTACCTCCCAAAACGGGCGACAATGACAACTGCCCCAGCGTCGCCAACCCCGGCCAGACGGACACCGATGGCGACGGCCAGGGCGACGCCTGCGACGTCTGCACCAACGATCCCGACGATGACGCTGACGGCGACGGCATCTGTGTGGGCAGCGGCTACCTACCTCCCGAAACGGGCGACAACGACAACTGCCCGCTCGTAGACAACGAGGAACAAACGAACACGGACGCAGACCTGGAGGCGGGCGGTGCCTCGGTGGTAGGCGACTCGCTGGGCGATGCGTGCGACGCCGACGACGACAACGACGGCTGGTTTGATTTCATCGAGGTCTACCTTGGCACCGACCCTCTAGACAACTGCCCCGACAACCCCGCCGACGACGCCTGGCCGCTGGACCAGAACAGGGACAAGAGAATCATGGTCGTAGGAGACGTCACCTTGTACTATGGGCACATCGGTACCAAGACCGGCGACCCCAACTGGTTGAGGCGGCTGGACCTCAACCCGGACGGGAAAATCATGGTCGTAGGAGACGTCACCGCGTACAGCGGGAAGATCGGGAGGAGCTGCACCTAGCGGCAAGCCTCGTCATCACCGTAGGCCCGTGGTACGCCAGGAGGCGGCGGGGCAGGCAAGCGTAGGTCAGCACGAGAGGCTGGCTCCTCATCGAGACCCTGCTCGTCCTGCATGGGAGCTTTCCAGAACTCAATTTCTTGGGCCCTTTCTAAAGAAAGACCGCTGGCAATAGCCGTACGCGTGCGGCCGCAATTTCGACATAGGAGGGTCTCCGCAGATTCAGCAGGAGCCCGAGCCGAACGTCGCCGACGGTGAGTGAAGGCCCGGTAAACGTGGGCACAGATGGGCAAAACGAGGGGTAATTGAGGCGTAACTCTCGGGGCCTAGTCACCGGCCTCGCCCTCCAGCGTCGGCGGATGGCCGCGCTCCTCCCACGCGAGCGGCTGACGGGTTGACGGGTTCTGGCGGCTTTTTCGATGTTTCACGCGAGGGGTAAAATCACTGGAAAGAAATAGGGATCGGCATCCAAACCCGTCAGCCAGATATAAAACTCCGGCCAAACCCGTCAGGATTCTGCTCACCCGGGCGCTCAATTCTTGGCCTCCTGGGGGTCTACGGCGAGGCCGATGTAGAAGGCGCCGTGGTCGTCCTTGTCCTTATGGAAGCGCTGGCCCATGAGGCGGCCGAAGCGGGCATTAGAGAGTTCTTCCTTGTCCTTCAGGCCCTGGCCCAGCGCCCACTTGCGATAGGCGGTGTAGAGGTGGCCGGCGCGGGCGGTGAAGCCCTCGCCGATGGTGCAGCTCTCTGCGACGAACCCGGCCAGCGGGTCGGACTCCTCCCGGTATTGTTGGGTGGCAGTCACCACCTTCTCGGGCGGCTCCAGGCCGTGCTTCTGCCACGCGAGGGCGCCGCGTACCATCCACGCCAAGATGCCCGGATACTCGGCCTTCAGGGTGTCCCTCAGTTTCAGGTCTGCGCGCCCCTTGAAGGACTCCGTGAATGGGATGAGACGCACCTTGCGCCAGAACCCTGTGCTGTCGTCGTTCACGATGGGCTTATGGTTCACGGCCAGCCAGAACTTGGCGTTCGGGATGAAGGTGAAAAACTCCCCGTGGAGGAAGCGGGCGGTCACGGGGTCCTCGCCGGCCAGCATCTTCATTCTGGCCTCGTTGAGGCGCACGGCCTCGTTGAGCTCGCTGGCGGTGACCAGGCGCTTCCCGTAGAGGGCGGCCAGGTCGTTGGGGATGCTGTAGCGGTTGGACATCTCCAAGGTGGAGAAGGGGGTGTTGGAGGCGTAGTCGCCCAGCACCTCCCGCTGCACGTGCTGGAACGTGCCCTTGCCATTCCAGCCTTCGCCGTAAAGGATGAAGTGGCATTGTTCCCGGGTGATGCCGGTGATGCTATAGCCGCAGGCCCGCCAGATGAAGTCGATCATCTCGGCGTCGCCGGCGAAGACTTCACTCAGGAATTGCAGCCAGCGGGGGCACGGCACGTTGGGGTCGTAGGCGATGGGCGAGTGCATGGTGATCTTGTCTTCGGGGCGGCCGGCCCGGAAGGTGCCGCTGCGCACGTCCACGACGCCGTTGGCGCAGCCCAGGAGCCAGGAGTCGCTGTCCCACCCCTCCCCCGTGTCTGCGATGGGGTGTTCGGCCTGCGCCAGGGTGAGGGTTGCGTCCTGGCGCATCCGTGACTCGCTGGCGATGGCCCACCTGGCCTCGGCCTTGAACTCGTCGGGGTCGCCGAACAAGCTTGGTGCCGCCTGATACCGGTGGCGGACGGCCGCCTTCGCTAGTCGCCGGACCCCCGCATCGGCGTCTGGCACCCACCAGTTGCGGGCCCAACGCAGCCAGCGGTGCCGGCGGTGGTCATAGCGAAGCGCGTCCCGGTACAGGTGCGCGAAGAGCTCAGCGTTGCCGGCGTCGGTCAGGTGGAAACGAGGGGCGCCCTCACCGGCCTCGGCCTCGTCTCCACGGGCGCCGACGACGGTCGGTTGATACCGTCCGACGCTATGGGCGATGCGGCGGATCTCCGTGGTGCTCAGGGGTGGCTCGCAGCGGGTGGCGTTCTCCTGTAGCAAGGCGACCCTTATCGCCTCCACACTCGCGCCACGCCGCCTCATGCTGCCGGCCAGGGAGGTCAGCAGCTCGTTTCGCTGGCCCTCCACGATGCGCTCCGGTAGGGGGTCGGCGGGCCCCCGGCCGTCCCGCGCCAGCTCTACCAGCACGGGCGGCAGTGGTGCGAGTGCAATCTGGCCGGGCGCGTGGTCTACTTCCCATTCGTAACAACGACCAGAGACGTGGCGGCTCGGCGCCGCCACGATGTAGCCGGCGGTGATGATGTCAATGCCCGGTCGGATGCCCTTCCGGTCGGGGATCGGGCCATCTGCCCGATAGATGAGGTGCTGTCCACCGTCGTCGCCCCCACTCAAGGCGGTAACGGTATCGGGCAGGGGGCCGAGGTCGCGCAGGCTCTCATCGCCTCCATGCCGAGGGTCAACGTCCACGGCCACGCGCCCATTGCCCATTCGCAGCCCAATGTTGGCGGCTGGCCAGCGCTCCCACCAGCCCTTGATGGTCCCTAGGTCGGTGCTGGCATCGTCCTTGCCGTGCGGGGTCAGCGGGTGCTTGGCGGGGGCGGAACAGGCTGGATCACCGCAGGAGCAAGCCCCATCCTGGGGCCAGTGAAGCGGAAGGACAGACATACCCTTCATAGCATAGGCCAGCGCCACCTCACCGTTCGCGCTCATGGCGCCACCCCTTTCGCCCTAGTCATCGTCATCCTCGCCATCATCGGCGGCATCATTCTCGTGGTTCCTGAAGAGGTATGCAGCCATGGCTTTAAAGCCCACAGCCTCCCACGCCTTTCTGAAGCCCGTGGTCACCAGATCCTCCTCTGCCTCAACCCTGGCGGCGGCTTCGTAGTCAATATGTGGGGCGAGTGCGGTGGTGATGATCTCTTCCGCCTGTGCATCCTCCAATGCTTCCCATTGAAAGACACCCGGCTTCTCAAAGTTCTCAGGCAGGTTATAGCCCCTGGCCGCCTTCAGGATCGGGTCGCTGTTCGCGCCCACGGGCCTTACGCGCCGCCGTCGGCGGCCTGCTCGGCCTGAAGGCGCTCGACGAATGCCTCAACCTCCTGGGCACGGAAACGGACAGCCCGGCCCACACGCAGCGGCCTCAGCTCCCCCTGGCCGATCAGCTCGTAGACCTTGCTCCTACCCAGGGACAGGGCCTCTTGAACCTCGGGCAGTGTGTACAAGACTTTTTCCATTTGCGTCCTCCTCTTTCTTGACAAGTCCACCATGATCGGCGATACTCTAAGTGTAAAAGGGCGAATGAAACGCCGTCAACGCGGCGAATAACAGGCCATTTGGCCAAAACGCAAGAAATGTCGAGAGGGGGCCAGGATGCCACGCCAAAGGATTCATAAGGTTTGGAGGGAATACGTCTTCTCCCTTCTGGCGAATGAACGCCTTTCGGTTGGTGCTATCGCCAAGAGGGTTAAGGCGGCAGGGCGCCAACTGAAGCGAGACGATTATCCTAGGGAGCGAACGGTGCGCCGCCTCCGAGACAAGGACTTCGCCGAACTTACGGAGAAGGAACGCCGGCAATACCGCTACTTCCGCTGGCCAGAGTCGATGGAAGAAGACTCTTTGCCCTGGGAAGGGGCGAGCGCGGCGCTCGAGCTCATACGGGATAGGGCTGGGCAGCCCCGCCCTTCCATTCGCTTGGCTAGGTGGTACTGGCGCGTTACGCAGATCGCCCCCGATGCCCCAGCCTTTGAGCGGCGACAGGCGGCGGGCTTCCTAGCGCTAGCAGAGGTATTGGGGCAGGGCCGCGATTCCGTATCCCGCCATGTGGAAGGCTGGGCAGCTTACACCCCTTGGCGTTCTGAGGAGTCAAGACAGCATTTCAAAGAGGCATTGGAGCGCGGCGACATTCCCAGAGTAGAGCTACAGATACCCGTAGGGACTGATAAGGATGCTTTCCTGGAGTCACTGTCAAACATCATGGGGGTGCGCCTTGCCGACGCCGAGACCCTAATGGGCCTGGCCGATGCTGGGCAGAAGGTATCGCTGGAGCGAAAGGGTAGAGAGGAGGCCGACAATGAGCAAGCGCGGTAACTCGGAAGGCAGCCTGTATCGCCGAAAGGACGGGCGCTGGACAGCCAGCGTTGATCTCGGCCAGGCTGACGGGCGGCGGCGGCGCAAGTCATTCTATGGCAGGACGCGCCAAGAGGTGGCTCATAAGCTCCAGGCCGCCCAACGCGCCGTTGCCGATGGGCTCCCCCTGGTCGGCCAGCGCCAGACAACGGGCGACTTCCTAGAGGTGTGGCTTAGGGATAGCGTTGCCCGCAAGGTTCGGCCCAAGACGCTCCAACGCTACCAGCAGATCGTCAAGTTGCACCTAACGCCACGCCTGGGCCGCATCCCACTGGCGAAGCTCACTCCTGCCCATGTTGAGCGCATGATCAATGAGGCCATCGCCAACGGCGCGTCACCCCGTAGCGCCTGCCACCATCGGGCAGTGTTACGGGCAGCGTTGGGCGTGGCCATGCGATGGGGACTCCTGGGCCGCAACGTCGCCGCCCTTGCGGGTCCCCCGCACGTACCCGGAGCGCGAGATACGGCCCCTGGGCCAGCGCGACGCCAGGGCGCTCCTGGTGGCCTTCCAGGGCGACAGGCTGGAGGGGTTGTTTATCGTCAGCCTGAGTTTGGGCTTAAGGCAGTCAGAATGCCTTGGCCTGAAATGGGCGGATGTGGATTTGAACGGCGGCCTGTTGACGATCCAGCGCAGCCTACAGCGCGTTGACGGGGCCTGGTGCTTCCCGGAGCCCAAGACGACCCGCAGCCGCAGGACGATTCCGCTCCCTGGGCCGGTGACAGCCGCCCTCCGAGAGCACAGGGCGCGCCAGCTACAGGAGCGCTTGCGCCTCGGGCCAGCCTGGCAGGGTGAGGCGTGGGGCGATCTCGTGTTTGCAGATGAGGCGGGCGGGCCACTATCGGGCTTCCACGTGAGCCGCCGCTTCAAGGCCCTGTTGAAGCTGGCCGGACTGCCGGAAATGAGATACCATGATTTGAGGCATGGAGCGGCCTCATTGATGGCCGCCCAGGGCGTCCCGGCCCGCGTTGCGATGGAGATATTAGGCCACAGCCAGATCAGCACGACGATGAACATCTACACCCATGTAGCGCCCGAGCTTGGGCGCGAGGCCGCCGACCGCATCGGGGCCGCCCTGTGGGGGAAGTCGTGATCGCGTGGCTGTCAAATTGGCTGTCAAATCGCCGCTAGAGGCTCGGTAACGGCCCAGTTTCGTATCTAAGCCCCTGTAGCTCAGTGGATAGAGCAGCGGTTTCCTAAACCGCGGGTCGCCGGTTCGAGTCCGGCCAGGGGCTCCAGGTTTTAGATACGAAACTGGCAACCCCTGGTGCCAGGTTAGTCACCTACCTTAGCATTGGACTCACGCTAGACGATTCCCTCTGCGGGCGTGGAAGGCGAAATCGGGGCCTGCTGGCCCTCTAGCCCACCCTGGGGCCAGCGCTTTGAACTTCCGCGGGGACCTGTCCGGCAAACTGTTTGAAGTTCTCGGCGAACATGCCAGCCAGCTTCCTGGCCTGAGCATCGTATGCGGCCGCATCCGGCCAGGTCGACCGCGGCTTCAGCACCTCGGACGGCACATCCGGGCAGGCAGTGGGGACCTGAATGCCGAAGATGGGGTCCTCCTCGCTGGGGACATCGGCCAGGGCGCCACTCAAGGCCGCCCGTATCATTGCGCGGGTATGAGCGATGGCTATGCGCTGTCCGACTCCATAGGGTCCGCCGCTCCAGCCAGTGTTTATCAGCCAGACATCCACCTTGTGGCGAGCAACTCTTTCTTGCAGTAGCTTGGCGTATACCTTGGGGTGCAGGGCCAT
>Ga0315289_10014943_pt1 | contig 10803 bp, 8 predicted proteins | sample YL17G11_40_MG_FD_203452 | JGI IMG/M metagenome (GOLD analysis project Ga0315289, IMG submission 203452) | Sediment microbial communities from Yellowstone Lake, YNP, Wyoming, USA - YL17G11_40 | ecosystem: Environmental > Aquatic > Freshwater > Lake > Sediment | place: USA: Wyoming | collected...
AAAAAAATAGCATTCTAGGCTTAAAAAACCATGCTGGAAAAAAGCTTTGTTTAAGAAGTCCTTGACTTAGGCTTCTGTTTTATTTTCTTGTTTTTTCAATAACTTTTGCCTTAACTTCAAGAAAAGTGGGGGGACAAATAACTTGGCAACTTTGTTAAAAGTCCATCTATCATACTTTTTCTTCCAAGCAAACGCTTTCTCCTCAAAGTCCTTGATTGCTTCTCTGTTAATTTCTCCTTTACAACCAACTCCAACAACTGTGTGCGGAAAATTCTTTTCCCCAATTGATTCGACAAAAGAATAGGTAAACGGCTTCAAGAGGCTCTTAAAGGATTGTGGGGTAAACCTCCAATAATCGCAAGGGTACTTGTGGATAATGAAATTCATTACAGAAGTAATCACGATTACTCCATTAGGCTTCAATATACGATAGACTTCTTTCATTGCTCTTTCAATGAACTCAACATGCTCTAAAGTATCAATGATTAGCACTGTTCCAACAGTATTTGAGGGCAAGTCAATGCTATGCAAATCCAAAATAACGTCAACGCCAGTGCCCTTGCACATATCAGCCCCAACAAAGGTTTTTCCAATAAAAAGTGGTCTTAAATCAGCAAAGCCTTCTTGTCCTTTGACTTGCAGAGAGCCAAACTCATAAATTGGCTCGGCAATGGGCAGGGTTTTACTGCAAACCCTTACAAAGTCTTTTACAACTTCGCGCATAATCAATTTCACCCCTTTTTTCTCTTGTAATCCTTACAGTTAATATCGTGCTTGATTTGTTTTTAAACGCTTTGGAGTCACATTCCCCCCCTGCGGAAGATTATTTAGAAAGGTGATAAACTTAGCTGCTTCCATTTAAATAGTTCTTCGCAAGCTTGTTTAACACATTCTTTTTTCTGAACGCGAGTTTTCAAACAAAAGCCTACAAAAACCAAAAAATTCAAATAAAAGCCTAAATTATTAAACAATCCTCTGGAAAAACAATACGGCAGTCAGCGAAAAACAAAAAACCTTTTTAAAACAAGCGAAAAACAAACAAGAAACAATGAAGACAACACTAGCTTTGGTAATAGCTGCATTGATAATACTAAGCGGTTGCATCAACATTTCAAGCGAACAAAAGCTACAATGCAGCGCAGCAGCAACAATAACCGAAGGAAAAATACCAAAATGCGAAAGCACTCAAGAATGCTCAAAAAAAGTTTGGGAATCATTAAAGCTCGAAAGCTTTAACGAAAGCCTTCTAGACTCTGAAATAAGCAAGTGGCAAAGCGCAATAGCATTGAACTGGCACTATTACAACAAGGCAAAAAAAGCATTGAGAGAAATCCAAGCAACCTGCACAAGCAATTCACAGCAAGAACTGCCCACAAAACTAAACGAGCTAGAATTCTATCTTACAAAAAGCTTTGAAGCAATGGATTCAGCAAACAAAGCAAGCCTTGCCGCAATCAGCCTGCAAGAGGCAAGACTGAGAAAACAGCAAATAGAACTAACAAAAGAGGAAAGATTATTTGACAGCCTTGTGGAATTGAATGAGATACTAAACCAAAGCCAAAACACTTCAAGCAAGTTTTTGAAAAAGCACTTTGAAGCAAACGAAGAATTCGAAAAATTACTGCAAGAAACAGGCTTTCAGCAAAAGTTTGAGACAGAAATTACGGAAAGAGACTTGCTAGACGAAGCACTACCGAATGTTTTACAAGAAGTAAGACCGGCAAGCATAATCGTTGTTTTAGGAAAAAAGGCAGCAACTGCTTTAGCTGCCTTCTTAAACAATCAGGAAAAAACAAATGATGCAATAAGCAGGTTAGGCAAGGTTTCGGCAGAAAAAACAGCAAAAACAATAGAAAACTTTACTGGGTTGGAAAACAGCACAGCAAGCGAGTTCTATGCATTAATGAGCAAGCAGAAAAACCAAGAGACAATTCTTGAAAAAGAAAATGAAGAACGCATTAAACAAATTAAAAACAAGCTGAAAGAATTGAAGCAAGCTATTGAAAGCGCAGAGGCAAGCGAGTACTTAGAGCTTGACGAAAGCTTTCTAACAAGCCTGATGCAAGAGCTCGGGCTGGAAACAACAATAGAGTTAAGAAAAACACAATTCCAGACAATCTCAGAATTCCAGCAAAACGCGCTAAAAAAACAGCAAGAACTCGAAGCAAGACTAAGCGATGAAGGCAATGCTAAAAGAACAATTGGAGAAAGAACAAAAAATTTGAAGGAATTAGAAAAAGAAACAGCAAACCTTGAAAAGGAAATTACCCTAGTGCAGGAACAAATGATTGGAAAAACAACAGAATACTGCCAAGCAAAAGCAAGCATCCTGCAAGAAAATGTGAAAGAGTTAAAGCACATTCAAAGCATTGAATTAGAAAAAATTGGTTATTTGGAAAACAGGATTCAAGAAACGCAAAAAAGCCAAGGCGCAAAACAACTGCTTGCTTGCAAAAAAATGCTGCAAGCCTTCAAGGACTTGAAAGAAAAAACAACAAACAAGGCATTATTTGAGGAAACGCAAGTAAGGAAAACGCAAGACTGCTTTAAAACAATTGAAGAAGCGGTGCAAAACGACAATTACCAAGCAATTAAGGAAAGGTTTGAAGTTTTGAAACAATTGACCCAAGCCGGACTGAGTGGTGAAAAAATTGCTGAAGAATGCGAAAAACTAAAAGAACAAGTGTTTGAAGAAGCAATAGATCAAACCAAAGAATTGGAAAAAAAATGGGTTGAATTAAACTTGCTGAAAAACAAGCTTGAAACAATAACTCAAAACAAGGCTTTTGTAAAAATTGTTGAAAAAAGAATGCAAGAATTGCAGCAGTACTTCAACGGAGAAGAAAGCATTCTAAAAGCCGCGGTATTAAAAAATGAATTGGAAAAAAGCATTAAAGAAATAAAACAGGAGTTAGAAAAAGAACTCCAAGAACAAGTCATTAAAAGAATTCAAGAAACCGCAATTATTGAAATAACAAGCGAGGAAAGAATTGAAGCAAACAAGCCAGCAAAAACAAAAATCAGAATCTTTCTAGAAAGCCCAGAAAACATTGAAGAAGAAACAATAATCAACTTGCCTTTTGCTTTCGAAAATGCGGTGTTTTTACAAGGCACAAACAATGCGGGAATGAAAACAGACAATAATTCGCTGATATTAACCTTCCAAAGCGTTGAAAAAGGCAAAACAACATTGGAGTTTGAAGCAGAATCAATTGCAGCAACAACTGAAGAAACCATGCAAAACTATCTGACAACAGAAGAAAAAGCGTTTTTTGAGAAAAAAATCAAAATCAGGGCAAAAGAAAACATTATGATCCCCTCACTTTATATAAAAACAAACATTTTAGAAGGCTCTAAAAAAATAAGCGCTGTGAGAAACGGAGCAAGCATTGAATGCAATTCTAACGGGGAATTTGCCGAATTCAAATTGCGGGAAATAAAAAACAAAGACGAAATAAGCGTTTTCTTCGAGCTCGAAAAACCCATCCAAACAATGCTGGAACTAAAGGAAGAAACTCAAGAAAACAACCAAGTAATTCAAAAATTTGAATTGCGCGTAAAAAACAACACTCGCTTCGAGTTGAAAAAATTGAAAATCAACTTGCTGTTGCCAACGCAAGCAGAGCAGGTAAAAGCTTTTGAAGAAGGCCTTTCAGAAAAGACCGTTGAAAAAAAGATAGACAAGTTTGTGCTTGATGAAGAAAACATTCTGCCGTTTGCTGAGAAAAAATACTCAATAACGGTTTTTTTTGAAAAAAGCCTTTTCGACTGGCAAAGCATAATAAGCCAAGGCCAGCATTCGGCAGAGCAATTAACGCTTTCAGAAAACAAGGAAATCAGCGAACAGGCTGCAGAATTGAACGAGCGAATGCTTTTCTGGAAGGAAAACTTCAGCCAAAACAACACAGAACACAAAAAAGAAGTGCTTGGCTTGGTTGAAAAAATCAAAAAACTAGAGATTGCGGAAAAAAACCAAGAAGAGGAAAAAGCAATGCTTGAGCTGCAAATTATTGAAACCGAGCAAAAAATCAATGAAAAAACAAAAGAAACCGAAGAAGCAACCGCTAACGGATTCAATCAAGAGGCAACAATGGAAAAAATCAAAAAGGCAACAGAATTCTTGAAAGAGGCAAAAACCTTGAAAAATAGCTCAACAAGTGATTCAAAAAAAGCGTTAGAGCAAGCAAACAATTTGCTTGTCACAGACACGTCTGAAACCAAGAAAGAATTGAGTGAAAGAACAAACCAACTAATAACTCAAGCGCTGGAAAGTTTGAAAACTTTTGAAAAAGCCATTAATTGCGGCGAAGAAAAGCAAGAACTAGTGGCCTTAGCGGAAAAAGCAAGGGAAGAAACAAGCAAGGGAAACTTCGAGCTTGCAGAGCAAACATTAAAAGAATTAGAAACAAAAGAAAAAACAACTAAAGAAAACTTGATGAAAAAGACTAAAGAAATTATTGAAAATTTCTTAGAAAACGCGAAAAATCTGGAAGAAGGAAAACAAGAAATCAAAAAACTCACAAACAAGATAGAAAAAAACCTTGAAGGAATTAATGAGAAAGACCTAGAAGAAATCCAGTATTTACTTCCAATAACAAAGGACTCTTTGGCAAAAATAAAACTTGAAGCAAGCGCGCTAATTAGTGGAAAACTCGAAGAAAGCATTGAACAAGTCAGTGAACTAAAAGACCAAAATCAACTTCTGGAAGCCGCGGAACTTGCTTCAAAAAATAAAGCACTAATAGAAGAAAAGAGCGGAAAGCAAGAGGAAATAAGCCAAAAGTTAGGAGAAGCTGTAAGCGATCTTAAGGAAGATGCTGAAAGAGAACTTGAAAGAACAAAGCAAGTCTTGAAAAATAGCGCGGGAAAACCAGCGAAAGCAACCTTCCTTCTAGAAAAAGCACAAAACGAGCTTGAAAAAGAAAACTTCCTGAAATCAATACAATACACAGGTTATGCAAACGCCTTGCTCATACAAAATCCAGAAATAACCCTTCCAATGCTGCCGCTTTCGCTAGTGCCACTAATAGCAATCATTGCAATTGCATTATTCATCAAGTCAAGAAAACGAAAGGAAGAGAAAGGAAGGACTAAAAGAATTCAAAGAATTCTAAAGAAAAGCACGGAGTAAGCGTTGAAAGAACCGCGAGTTATCCTTCAGTAATTAATTCAATATTGCATTCTGGACAACTGCCCGGCTTAGTGTCAAAATAACCGCAATTTTCGCAAACGAAAAAAGTCTCACGCCTAACAGCAAACCTTGCCATAAAAACCAACTCTCGGTAAAATGAACTACTTTAAAGAATAAAAGAATTACTGCTTAAAAAGGGTGAAAAATAGACAATCCTTGAAAATCTTGCATTATTTACGGAGCTTGCCGATGTAATCTTCCCTACACTTTTCAGAGCAAAAACCCCTCAGCCAAGCGTGCGAGCCATCATCAACAGTTTCCTTCTCGCAATTCATACACTTCCTAGCCTTAGGCAGGCCATACTGCGCCATTGAACCCCTGCGCTGAAAATTCTTGGAATCAACAACCATAAAACCACACTCAACAAGAACAATCAAGCTAATAAAATTTAAACATATTTTTTGAAAAAACAACAAAAAAGCATTATGTAGATGAAAAATTGTGTTTTAATATTGGAAAAAACTTGAAATAAAGCATGCCTGCGCCAAAAAAAATCTTCCTCAAAGCAGCATTCTTTTTCATAATTGGAGTAGCGCTCGCAACACTATTCTTCTGGACACTAATAGAAGGCCTGCTAGAACAACTTGCAAACCACCCCCTTCCCTCGCTGGCATTCTATTTCATAGCATTTTTATCAGGAATAGCTGCAGTCTATAACTACCTACAGTCAAGAATTCTCTTCCATTACGCAAAACTCGGCTAATGTTTTAAAGAAAGAAAGAAGTTAATTTTTAGCATGGTTGAAGAGCAAAAAGAGTTAGGCACTACAAGCAATTCCTTAATCCAAGAAAACCAAGAAATCTTGAAAAAATTCAAGCAAGAACTGATTGTAACAGGCTATTCGCAAAGAACAACCTTAATGTACGAGCTTTACACAAAAATGTTCTTGGAATTCACGAGAAAGCCAACAGCACAAATCAAAAGAGACGACATTATAGCCTTCCTTGCAGCAATGAAAGAAGGAAAGAAACTAAGCAATGCAACCCTCGCGCTCATCTTATCCTCCCTAAAATTCTTCTTCCACACTTTCCTCCACTTGAAAATAATTGAAGACATCAAAATACCAAAAAAAGCAAAAAAACTCCCAGTAGTCCTAACAAAAGAAGAACTGAAAGCATTATTCAAGGCAACAAAGCACGGAAGAAACCGCCTGATAATGCAATTCCTTTACAGCACAGGCTGCAGGGTTTCAGAAGCAAGCAAACTCAAAGTCGACGATTTAGAATTTGATGAAGGGATAGCAAGAGTTAAAGGAGGAAAAGGAAACAAAGACCGCATTATAGTACTTTCAAAAGAGTGGATTTCAGACGTTAAAAAATACTTGAAAAAGAAAAAAATCAAAAGCGAATTTGTATTTAGTAAAAAAAATGGAAAGCCAATAAGCAGTGACACCACAGAGCGCTTAATAAAAGAAGCAGCGCAAAAAGCAGGAATAACAAAAGACGTCACGCCACACAAATTACGCCATAGTTTTGCCACACACTTGCTTGAAAGTGGAGAAAATATTAGGAAAATTCAAGAGCTTTTAGGCCACTCAAACCTAAGCACTACTCAAATCTACACTAAAGTAACAACTGAAGAGTTAAAAAAAGTAGTAAGCCCTTTGGACTCATTGAATAAAAAGAAGAACTAAGAGTAAAAACACCTAGTAAAAGAACAAGTTATGTAGTAATCGGGTGGGTTTGCTTCCACTATTATTCAAGCAAAAAACCTTCTAAAAAGCTAGAAAAGTTTAAATAGTTTACTGGCTTCAATATAATGACAATTTTTTAATGGGGTGAAATTAAATGACAGCTAGAATTTCAAGACTTTTTGGAATGGATATCTATACTGACAATGCTGAATACAAAGGAAAGGTTTTTGACTTAGTAATAAACCTTGAAAAAGGAAGAATAGAAACTATCACTACAGAGCCTTTAAGAGTAAGAAGCAAGCAAGAAGCAAAGAAAATAATCAGTGAAAAAAGCATTCCTTATCGGACTGTAAAATCAGTAAAAGACATTATTATAACATGCCCTTCAAAAGCTTTGGAAGTTGAAGAAGAGCGAAAACCAGCAGCTCCTTCTTACAGATACCAAAGAAGGCACTAAATTTTTTCTTTTTTTAAAAAGAAAAAACAATTTAAAGTAGTTAATAATAAATATTAGTTTATGTATTTACATTATACATAAGTTGTGTTTGTTGTTAATAATTCAAAAATAGCGGAAGTAAGGGGAGTTAGGATGCCTTCAAAAGGATATTTTATCCAATACAAATTCATAATTCCTGAAGGAATGAGCCATTCTAACTATACTTACCAAAAATTATTCCGCGCTATTTATGGCTACACCCAAAGGGTTACTAAAGGAAATGGAAAAACATACTCTTATCATCGGAGAGGAGTGCTTTCAACAATCCCTTATATCAAACAAGGGAAAAACTGTGTAATAATCCCTCAAGAAGCCTTTGCAAACCTTAAAAATTTCTTTTTAACAGGCAACAACCCAACTCACAAATGGTTTACAAAAGGAGACTGGAAAGCAGTATACTACTTGAACGAGAAAGACATTGATGATCCCTCAATAATAAAAGCAATGGAAGAACTAATCGACAGGACTTATGTTTTGGCAACCTCTAAAGAGCACGAAAAAATAGAGAATGAAATAAAAAACACAATAAATTTGATGCAGCAAAACCAAAAAATTGATGAGGGTTACAAAAAAATCATAATAGATTCTGCCCAAAAAATAATAACTTTGCCTTGGTTTAAGCAGCATTATTCAAAATCAGAGCGCTTGATGATTTTTAACAAATTATTCAATGAGTTAAGAACTCTGCAGTGATTTAATCTCTTCAAACTCTTTCTTCCTCTTTGGCTTTACTATAATCAGCAATTCCTTTCTTCTCCACTTCCTCTTACCGCCAACATTTGAAACCTCAACTAACCCGCAATCTACTAGTGTCTTTATGTAAGGGTACAAACTTCGGTCATTCTTGTATTCTGCATTAAATAATTCTTTAATTCTTCTTTTTATTTCCCCCATTGAAATCCATTCTTCAAAACCTATTACACTAACTAAATGAAAGGCCTGGGTGTTTTCAACAAATTTCAAATAATCCCAAATACTGTGGATTTGTTCTTGTTCGGTTTGTTGGGTTTCGTAGATTGTTTTTTCTAAATTTGTAGTGCCTAACTCTTTCTTTTTGAACAAACTTAAAATCTTCTCAATCAAACCCATTTTAATTCATCAATATAGTAATGATTGTATTTACTTAAATACTTTACCCTCATTACTTGTAATGAAGGTAATTACTTGTTTTTTGCTTCTGCTTAGATTTTGAGTGTTTTATTTTACTTAACTTGTAGTGCCTAACTTGAACAATTAAGAATTTAACCAAATTTTAAGCATTGGTTTTTGACCAAGAACGGTTAGGCACTACAGAATCAACCTATCTAATACCATCAAACTTACCAAACCATTCTTTTTAAGTGGCGGGTTTTATTGGTTTTTTTAGCAAATGTGGCAAGAATGCTTAGAAGTAACTAAAAATTTTCTTTATGCTTTTTTGAGCGATTTTTACTCTTTTAATTAGTGATTAAGGCTTTTTTGTGCCTTTTATTAACTTTTGTTTTTTTAAATTACTTTTTTTTTGAAAATTAGTTAGGAGGTTGTTTTGATGGTTGATTTTTCTTTGTTAGTGGTTAGCGCGGGAAGGATTTGAACCTTCGACCTCCGGGTTTCTTAGTAATACACGAGTTCACTTATGAGCCCGACGGGCACTCCTGGCTGCCCTACCGCGCTAGTAGTATTTGTGTTATTCTGGCTTTTTAAGCAGTTTCTTTTGTTTTCAATAATTTTCAAATTTGTCCTATTTTTTGTGCTTTTTTAAACTATTTTTTTCAATATTTTCATTTCTTTTTCAATGGTTTCTATGTGTTGCTTGTTTTCTCTAAATATCCTCTTGTTGTCTATTAAATTCATTGGTTTTCCGCATTCTGGGCATTTGAACTTGTATTCTGCGGCTATTTCGAAAGCAACCGGCAAGCATTTGCTGTTGCATGCGAAAATTTCGTAATTTTTTTCATCAGCTTGCTTTTTTTCTATCTTATTTATCTCTTCTGTTTTTTGCTCCAGGATTAGTTCTGCTATTCTTTCTGTTTTTATCCTCCAAGTGTAGTTGTACCATCCGCTTCTTTTTGTTTTTGCCTTGTTGTAGCAGGCAATGCCTCTATAGTGTAGTTGGTTTAGTATTGTTCTAATTTCTGTTATTTTTAAAGGGAGTTTTTTGCTTATTTCTTCGTCTGTTATGTCTTTGTTTTTTTCTAGGCAGATTTTTACCAATTCTACTGCGCGTTGGCCTGCAATAATGTTCAAAAAATCCTTTGTTATGTTCAAGTCAAGGATTTGTTTTTTCAAAGAACTCACTCTTGTAATATTCTTAAGCGAGCATTTTTTAATACAGAATTATTTTTTTCGCTTTAATTCTACGACTTTTTTTCCCTTAGCGCAAGGCAGGATTTTTATTTTTGCTTTTTTGAATTCTTTGTTTAATTCTTTTCCTTGCCAGAGCTCATGCAGGAATATTGCAAGCGCGGCTATTTCAGAGTGTGGCTGGTTGCTTACTGAAATGTTCCAGTCAGCAAGGTTGTAAACTTCTGCAGGCACTTTTTCCGCGCCAACAAATACAAGAATTTTTTTTCCTTTCCTTATTTTTTTTATCTTTTCAAGCAGTCTTTCTCCGTACATTGTTAAGTGGATTATTTTCCAACCTTTTCTTTTGTAATCTTTTAGGGTTTTTCTCCAGTCGGCATATTCTACGCTTGCGCCTTTTCCAAACCTTTCATTGACTCCTTTAATTGTTTTTTCTGCAATTCCGTCCTTATCTCCATCAATTATTATTTTTTCAGCGCCTAATGCTCTTGCTACTAAAGCACAGTGGCTTGTTACTCTAATGTCTCTTTTCTTTCTGTGCCCGAAGCGTAAAACCCCGACTTTTGCGTTCATTATTTTAATCTTTTTTCAAAACAATTCTTTAATGCTTGTTTTTTAGTGGTGGAATGCTAGACATTAATATTATAAGGAAAAATCCTGAGGCAGTCAGGAAAAACCTTGCAAAGCGGCAGGACAAGGAAGTTTTAGAGCGTTTTGACTCTTTGCTTAAAATTGACAAGGAGTGGCGTTTTTTAAAGCAACAGGCTGATGACTTGCGTTCAAGGCGCAATTTTGTTTCTAAAGAAATTGAAATGCTTGTTAAGCAGGGAAAGGATGTTAAGCAGAAGATTGTTGAAGCTAAGGAAATTCCTGAGCAGATAAAGCAGGTAGAAGCTAGAATGAACGCTCTTGATGAAGAGCGTTTGAGCTTGCTGATGCGAGTTCCTAACTTGTTGCATGAGAGCGTGCCTTTCGGGATTGGGGATTCAGGTAATCAAGTGGTTAGAACTTTTGGGAAGACGCCAAAGCCTTCTTTTGAAATCCAGCATCACGGACAGCTTGCTGTAAAGCTTGGAGTTGCTGATTTTGAGAGAGCCGTGAAGATTTCTGGAGAGGGATTTTATTTTCTTAAAGGCTCGCTTGCATTGCTGGAGCAGGCGTTAAACCAGTACGCGATTCAATTCCTTTCAAAGAAGGGTT
>Ga0315289_10014944_pt1 | contig 10802 bp, 7 predicted proteins | sample YL17G11_40_MG_FD_203452 | JGI IMG/M metagenome (GOLD analysis project Ga0315289, IMG submission 203452) | Sediment microbial communities from Yellowstone Lake, YNP, Wyoming, USA - YL17G11_40 | ecosystem: Environmental > Aquatic > Freshwater > Lake > Sediment | place: USA: Wyoming | collected...
GTGCTGACCGAAACGGCCAAACTGCACAGCGGCGATGCGGAGAACCTTCGGCTGTGGCGGGAATTCCTGCCCGCTTGCGAAAACGAAATCGACCGAATCTACAAGCGGCTGGACATCCAGTTCGACTACACCCTTGGCGAGAGCTTCTACCAGGACCAACTCGCCCCATTGGTTGACGACCTTGTATACCAAGGCTGCGCAGAGATAAGTGAAGGCGCGACCTGCGTGTTTGACGCGGAACGTGCGGATGAAGACAACCCTCCCCCGCCAATGTTGATCCGCAAGCAGGACGGCGCGTTCCTGTACGCCACCACCGACCTGGCCACAATCCGCTATCGCATGGAAAACTTCCAGCCCGACGCGATCCTCTACGTGGTCGATCATCGTCAAAGCCTGCACTTCGAGCAGCTATTCGCCGCCGCGCGGAAGATGGGCTACCGCGACGTCGAGTTGCAGCACGTGAGCTTCGGGACCGTGCTGGGCGATGACGGCCGGCCGTTCCGCACCCGCTCGGGCGATACGGTCGGGCTGGAAGGGCTTTTGGATGAAGCCGTCCGGCGGGCCCACGAGATTGTCAGCAGCAACGACGACGCCAAGCCTGATGGCGGGGAGCTCTCGCCCGAGCAACGGGCGAACGTGGCCGAAACGGTAGGCATCGCCGCCCTGAAATATGCCGATCTCTCGCAGAACCGCACCAGCGATTATGTGTTCAGCTACGACAAGATGCTGGCCATGAACGGCAACACGGCCACCTACATGCAATACGCCTACGCCCGGGTGCGGAGCATCTTCGCCCGCGGCGGCGTCGACGTGCCCGCTCTGCGGGCGTCCGGGGCGCCGATCGTGCTGGGCTCGCCGGCCGAGCGGACCTTGGGGCTGGAACTGCTCCGCTTCGCCGAAGCGCTGGAACTTACCGTGGCCGACTATCGCCCCAATCAACTGACGGCCTACCTGTTCGACCTGGCCAACCGCTATTCGGTGTTCTTCGAGCAGTGCCCGGTCTTAAAGGCTGAAACGGAAGAACTCCGCCAAAGCCGCCTGCTGCTGTGCGACCTCACCGCCCGCACTATCCAAAAAGGCCTGGAACTGCTGGGAATCAGGGTAGTGGAGAAGATGTAGCACTGGTTCGCAAGAAAAGTAGTCGGCACGCTCCGCTCGGCTGAGCTCGCCGCAAGCCGCGTGCCGAACTGCCGCACGCGGAGCGTGCGGAGCACTCTTCTTGTTCCCAACCTCCGGCTTGGGAACACGGAAAAAGGACGGTGGGGCAGGCATTCTTGCCTGCCCAGACCACGGCAGACAAGAATGTCTGCCCTACCTGTCACACTTTCATGAATCCACCTATTTGTGAATCACTACACTAGCCGCGGTAGCTTTGGTCCAGCAATTCCATCGGGTGCATCACCACTAGGCCGCAGCCGCGTTGCCGGACTTCGCGGCCGATCATCAACAGGCAGCCGGCGTTGGCGGCCAGCACGATTTGGGCCCCGGTGTGGAGGATGTTTTCCAGCTTGCGGCGGCCCAGCCGATCCGACATCTCCGCTTCATTGAGGTTGTAAGTCCCCGCCGAGCCGCAGCAGATGCCCGACTCCGGCAACTCGCGGAGCACCAGGCCGGGAATCTTCGCCAGCAGCCGTCGCGGGGCGGCCGTGATAGACTGGGCGTGGCCCAAGTGGCAGGCATCGTGATAGGTGGCGACGGCATCGATGCGGCCGCTGGGCGGCACGACGCCCAGGGTATCGAGGAATTCGTGCACGTCCTTGACCTTGGCCGCAAACTTCTCGCGGTGCGGCTGCAAGCCGTCTTGCCAGTGCAGGCCGTACTCCTTGAGCATCGCGCCGCAGCCGGCGTGGTTGACGACGATCGCATCGTAGCGGTCCAGCTCGAAGGCCACCAGGTTGGCATCGGCCATAACGCGAGCGTTGTGGCTGTTGCCGGCGTGGAAGTGGATCGCCCCGCAGCAGCCTTGACCGGGCGGGATGAACACATCGCAGCCGTTTTGCTGCAGTACCCGCAGTGTGGCCCAGTGGACGTGGCGAAACATGGCATCGGCCACACAGCCCACAAAGAACGCCACGCGGGCCCGGCGCCGGCCCACCGCGGGCAGGAACTTCGGCAATCTCGGGCCCGACTTCACCGGCGGCGGCAAAAGCGGCAGCATCCGCCCCAGTCGGCCCGGCACCAGGCGCAACAGTCCCATGCGCTCTGCCGTCCGATAGAGCCCCACCCGCTGAAAGAACCGCACCGGCGCCAGTAGCCGCCGCAGGCGATCGGCGAAGGGAAACAGGCGGAACAGGATCAGCTCGCGGAACAGGTCGAACCGCTCTTCCAGCCGCTGGTTGCTTTCTTCCATCGCCAGCCGGAAGGGCTCGATCAGCCGCCCATACTTCACGCCCGACGGGCATGCCGTCTCGCAGGAACGGCAATCCAGGCAGAGTTCCAAGTGTCGGCGCATGCGATCGGTCAGCCCGGCCTGACCCTCGGCCACCAAGCGCATCAGTTGGATGCGGCCGCGGGGCCCATCGTTCTCGTCGCCCAACTCGGTGTACGTGGGGCACGACGACGTGCACAAACCGCAGTGGACGCAGCGGAGCAGCAGCTCGTAACGGATGCTGGCCGCGAGGTTCTTAGCGTTCGAATTGTCGTCGCCGCGCTGATTCATGGCTAATTCATGGGTCGTAAATAAAGCGGCCTGGGTTGAGTATGCCTTGCGGATCGAAGCGGTCCTTGATCGCCCGCATCACGGCGGCCCCGTCGCCCGGCGGCCCCCAAACTTCGCAGGCGGTGAGCTCCGCACCGGCCGGGCACCTGCGTACCACGACGCAGCCGCCCGCTTCGGCCACGGCGGGGCGCAATTGCTGGCGAAGCCATAGTGCGAAATCGTGTGGCTGCTCTGGCGACGCACCCTCACCCCGACCCTCTCCCAGAGGGAGAGGGAGGGAATGGGTTCGACCCTCTCCCAGAGGGAAAGGGAGCACGGATGACGGGAGTTTCAGGCCGATCACGCCGTTGCCGGCATGGGCCTGGATCGAGCCGCCGGGAACAAGGTCGAGTAATCGTTGGATCATGCCGACCGTCGCGCTGGGCAGCACGCTAATCTGCAAATCGGCAGCGAATTCCGTGAGCCACTGCCAGAGCCGGTCGCCTGCGGCAGCCGATGCGCTCAGCAGGGAGTCGATGCCCAACTGGCGCCAATCGCTGCGCAGTTGCCCGCCCATCCACTCCACTTCGGTCGTCATGCCTTCGAAGCCGACGAACAACCTGGCAACGTGTCCTTCCGGCAGCGGCCCGAGCGCCGGGCAGTCCTGTCGGCAGGAACCGGCCGACAGTTCCACCGCCGCCGGCAGCGTTTGCGTGTGAACCAAAGCCGCCAAAAGCCGCTCGGCAGTATTGAAGTCGGGCACATCGCAGGCGAGCACGGCGGAGGCCTCGGGCATGGGCCGCACCATGAAAGTTGCCTGGGTGATGATGCCTAACGTGCCCAGCGAACCGACCATCAGCCGGCCCAGGTTGTAGCCCGCGGCATTTTTCACCACGCGGCCGCCGCCAGAGAACGCCGTACCTCGACCATCGACCGCGCGGAAGCCGAGCAGGTAGTCGCGGATCGTGCCACAGGCGTATCGCCGCGGGCCGCTGAGGTTGGTCGCCAGCAGTCCGCCCACCGTGGCCCGATTGGATTGACAAACGTCGATCGGCAGGCGTTGCCGCTTTTCGGCCAGGCACTTGGTCAACTCGGCAGCGGTGAGGCCGGCCTCGACCGTGATGGTCATGTCGTCGGCCGGATAGTCGATCACCCGGCGCAGATTGGCCAATGACAAGCCGATGCCCGGCCGGCTCGGCCGTGCGCCGTAATCGAGCGTGGTGCCGCCGCCGATCGGATAAACGGCTGTGTCATGCTGCCCTGCATCGCGCACTGCTGCCGCCACGGCAGCCTCGTCGGCCGCTGCGATGGTTTCGGTCAAAGGCAGCGTGCTGGTGCTCATCATGCGATGTGTCATGTGGGGCAGGTTGCTAACCTGCCGGAGGCGCGGCAGATTGGCAATCTGCCCCACATGTCCGTAGTTCCTCGGCGTGGTCCAACAGTTTTCCCGGGTTGAACAATCCGGCGGGATCGAATGCCTCGCGAATGCGGCCCATCGCACCCAGGTCGGCGGGGGCAAAGAGGCGTTGCATCAACGCGATCTTCTCTACGCCGATGCCGTGCTCGGCCGTGATGCTGCCGCCGCAGGCGATGCACTCCTCCAAGATCTCCCGGCCGGCAGCCCGCGCCCGTTCGACCTGCTGGCGGTTGCGCTCGTCGAACAGCAGGATCGGGTGGACGTTGCCGTCGCCGGCGTGCGCCACGTTGACGATGCGCACCTGGTGTTTCTGCCCAATCTCGGCGATGCGGCGCAGCATGTGCGGCAGGCGGGTCCGCGGCACGACGCCGTCCTCGATGAGGTAACTGGGGCTGAGGCGGCCCGTGGCGCCCACGGCCATTTTGCGGCATTTCCACAGCGTTTCGCGCTCCGCCGGGCTGGTGGCCTGGAGGATCTCGCGGGCGCGGAACTTGCCGCAGATTTCGACGATCTGCCGCTGCCGCTGATCGAGCCCTGCGGCGGGGCCATCAACTTCGATCACCAGGATGGCTCCGGCATCGGGCGGGAAGCCGAAATGATAGGCCTCTTCGACCGCGGCCAGGATCCCTTGATCCATCAATTCCATGGCCGAGGGAATGATGCCGGCCGCGATAATCTGGCTCACCGCGTTGGTGGCGTCGTCGACCGTGTTGAAGATCGCCCGCATTGTACGGTAGTCGCACGCGTCAGGCGTGAGCCGGACCCAGGTTTTCGTGACGATGCCCAAGGTTCCTTCACTGCCGACCAGCACGCCGATCAGGTCCAGTCCGGCGGGATTCTCGACCGGCCCAAGCTGCACGATCGAACCGTCGCCCAAGACGACCTCCAGACCCAGGACGTGATTAACGGTCACCCCGTACTTGAGCGTGTGGGGGCCGCCGGCGTTGGTCGCTACGTTGCCGCCGATAGTCGAGGCCCCCTGGCTGGACGGATCGGGGGCGAAGTGGTAACCGGTGCCCGCCAAGGCCCGGGTCAGTTGCAAATTTGCCACGCCCGGCTCGACGACCGCCAGCCGGTCGCGAAGGTTGATCTCTAGGATGCGATTCATCCGGGTGAGCATCACCACCACGCCGCCGCCCAGCGGCAGACATCCGCCCGCCAAGCTGGTCCCTGCCCCGCGCGGAATCATCGGTACTGCGTGCTGACGGCACAGGGCGACCACGTCGGCCACCTGCCGGGCGGAGCGGGGGAAGACGACCGCGTCGGGCCGCTGCCGCTCGACGGTCAACGCATCACAGTCGTAGACGGCCAATTCCGAGGGCGCAGAAAGCACGTTGCCCGCGCCCAAGCGCGTACAAAGCCCTCGAATCAGCGACCGTGGAACGATGCGGGTCATCGGCATTGGACCTTAATCCTCCGCAACTGTTTAGCGAATTGCAGCCGTGTGTAAGAGAAGGAAAAACGGGAAACAGGAGAAATGGGAGCTATCGTAAATCTTGCGAGAACCGTCCACTAATGATCCGGTTCTCTTCTTCCCATTTCTCCCCTTTCCCCTTTTTCCTGCTGACACCATGGCCCACTGCAAACGGCCAAAGTGCTGCAATCCTCCAATTATAGCCCGAGCGGCCGAGTGCCGCCTACAGCGTCGGCGTTCCCACCTCGCTGCGGAGGGCTATCCTTAAGTTATTATTAGCCAAGAGGTTGTGATTAGAGAAACGTCACTTGCTTTCGGTGGGCAAGAAACGTTACATTACGCACCCTTCTTGGCTCATCTCGGAGGATGGAACTGATGTGTCGTATTTCACGCTGCCGCCGCGCTGCGGCGGTGGGCTGGGTGGCGATGTGGTTTCTGGCAGAGGCTTGTTTGCTGCCCGCCCAAGCCCAGTTGCACGAACTTCCGCCTGCGACCCCGGCGTCGCAAGCCCTTCCGTACGACAGCACCCCCAAGACGCGGAGCCGCGGTGCCTCCGCGCTGTCTGCGGAAGGATCGAGCGGACTGACACGATCAGCACGGGACCCGTACGGCCTAGCCTCGCCCGATCGATCGCCGTCGGCATGGAGTTCTGCCGACACGAATTCTTCGCTCGATGTTGAGGGCTCCACGGGCACAAAGCACTTCTTCGACTCCGAGGCGGCCGCCAGTCAGCCGCTGTTCTACGGCTATGGATGCTGCTGGACCTGGCAGCTTCTGCCCGATGGCCTGATGTACAAATCGTATCTGGCCGGTGGCAAGGAGCCGCGTCTTGGCAGCCAATGGGTGTACCAGCGGGGCCACGGCTGGGTATGGGACTCCACGCTCGGCGCCCGCGTGGGGGTGCTGCGTTTCGGCACGCAGAACGACTATTGGCCGGAAGGCTGGCAACTGGATTTCGAGGGGGCCACGTTTCCCCGGCTGGACCTGGTGCCCGAGCACGACCGCGATCTGATCTCCTCCGATTATCGCGTCGGCGTGCCGCTGACCACACGCCGCGGACCATGGGAAGCCAAGTTCGGGTATTACCACCTCAGTGCGCACCTGGGCGACGAGTTCTTGCTGACCCATCCCGGGGCCGCGGCGCAGCGCATCAACTATGTGCGCGACGCGCTGGTCCTGGGCGTCGCCCTGCGGCCGCACCGCGACTGGCGCCTCTACGGGGAGGCGGGCTGGGCATTTAGTATCGACGACGGCGCAAAGCCTTGGGAATTCCAGTTCGGGGCCGAATACAGCTCTACCGAGCCTACCGGCGGCGCCGGCTCGCCTTTCATGGCCGCCAATGGGCATCTCCGCCAAGACAACGATTTTAGCGGAAACGTGGCCGTTGAAGCCGGCTGGCAATGGCGAGGCCGCGGGGGCCATCTGTGCCGGGTCGGCGCCCGTTACTTTAACGGCATGAGCGACCAGTACCAGTTCTTTACCCGGCATGAAGACCAGGTCGGCGTCGGGCTGTGGTACGACTATTGAGCGACCCTGTGCCGCCGCGCCATGTCTTGGTAGACTGGTGCCTGGGAGGGGGTGCCGTGGCAGGCCGACCATCGGAAATCGGGCTGTTTTTCCGAGAGTTTCTCCGAAGCTATCACACGACCGGGGCGATCTTGCCCAGCGGACGATTCTTGGCGGCTGCGCTGGCCCGGTTCGTCGCGGAGCCGGCACCGGCCCGAAGAATCCTCGAAGTCGGGCCCGGCACCGGTGCAGTGACCCGCCGCATCCTCGCCGCCCTCCGACCCGCTGATCAACTCGACCTGGTCGAGCTGAATGAGCGGTTCGTCGAGCAGCTCCGCTACTGCTTGCAGACCGAGGCGGCATTTCAACGCGTGGCCGGACGTTGCCGCGTTTTGCACGGTGCGGTTGAAGAACTCCCCCGCGACACGGTTTACGATCTGGTCATTTCGGGCCTGCCGCTAAACAACTTCGCCGTGGCCGACGTCGAGAAAATCCTGTCGGCCATGACCGGCCTGCTGAAGCCTGGGGGCACGCTCTCCTTCTTCGAGTACATCGCCATCCGACGTCTCCGGGCGTTGGTCAGCCGGCGTGCCCAGCGGCAGCGTCTGCGCGGCATCGGCAAAGCGCTGCACTCGCTGCTGAGCGCTCACGAAATCCGCCGCGACTGGATCTGGCTGAATGTTCCGCCTGCCTGGGTGCATCACGTGCGGCTCAGTTAGCTTTCTCCCTATAAGTAGGGGTTAACTTAACTTGCTCCGCGTTCGGCAGCCCATTATACTTGAATGCTGTGGGCCTCTGAGGCCGGAACGAATAGTGTGCGTCATCGGTCGGCGCGCGGGTCGAAGCGGCCGGCTCACGGCGGCTAAGTCTAAACTGGAGGATCGTTTATGGCGCGACGCGCCCCCTTATGGCTGGTACTGATTGTGTTGGGCGGTTCGCTGGCGGCCGCAGCGCCGGTGGAAAAGTCGCCGTCGCCGAAGGACGACTATTACGAGCTGTACAAGACCCTGGTCGACACGATGGACCAGGTCGAGCGGAACTACGTCAAGGAGGTCGATCGCCGGGAGTTGTTCGAGGCGGCCATCCGGGGCGTGCTCGGCCGGCTCGACCCTTACTCCAGCTATATCCCGCCCAAGGAGTTGTCGCACTTCCGCGCCGCGGTGGAAAGCGAGTTCGGCGGGATCGGCATCCAGATCGCCGTCGACGGCGGCCAGTTGAAAGTCCTCAGCCCGCTGGTGGGCACGCCCGCCTACCACGCCGGGCTCTTGGCTGGCGACCGGATCATCGAAATCGACGGCAAGAACACCGAGAGCCTCACCCTCGACGAAGCCGTGGCCCAACTCAAAGGCAAGGAAGGGAGCAAAGTAACGCTTACGGTGATCCATCCCGGCAAGTCGCGCAAGGAAAAGGTCACGATCGTCCGCGAGCGAATCCACGTGGAGACCGTAATGGGCGACCGGCGCAAAGCGGACGACGCTTGGGACTTCATGCTTGATCCGAAGGAAAAGATCGGCTATCTGCGGGTTAGCGCCTTCAGCCGCGACACCGCCGCCGAGCTGCGCAGCGCCTTGGAGGAGTTGCAGGCGGAGAAATTCCGCGGGCTGATCCTCGATCTGCGGTTCAATCCCGGCGGCTTGCTCAGCTCGGCTATCGACGTCAGCAATTTGTTTATTTCTCGCGGGCGCATCGTCAGCACCAAGGGCCGCAACACGCCTGAAAAGGTTTGGAACGCCCATAAAGGGGGCGCGTTTGAGGGCTTTCCCATGGTGGTGCTGGTCAACCGCTACAGTGCCAGCGCCAGCGAAATCGTCGCCGCCTGCCTGCAGGATCACCGGCGCGCGGTGATTGTGGGCGACCGCACCTGGGGCAAAGGGAGCGTGCAGAATGTGATCGAACTGGAAAACGGGCACAGCGCGCTGAAGCTCACCACGGCCAGCTACCGCCGGCCCAGCGGCAAGAACATCCATCGCTTCGAGGACTCTAAGGAGACGGATGAATGGGGCGTGAAACCCGATAAGGGTTTCGAACTGAAGCTCAGCGACCGCGATATGGTGGCTTTGCTGGAGGATCGCCGCCAGCGCGACATCGTCCGCCCCAATCACGCCGCCCAGCCGAACGCCGTGGCGGCTGCGGAAGAGCCGGCCGAGGACGCGGCCGACAGCCGGGCCGAACCCGCGCCGTCGAAAGACGAAACCAGCACTACCAAGCCCCATGGCAGCGACACGCCGAAAGACCAAAGTGGACTCCCGCGGTCGGAACCGTCGCAGAAGGCCGCGGACTCGAAAAATCCTTCTCAGGCGGAGGCGGCAAACACGGCGTTTCAGGACCGCCAGTTGCAGATGGCCGTGCAATGTCTCAGCGGCGAGTTGGCCCGCGCCAAGTGAACATTCTCACCTTGGAGACGACCTGCGACGAAACAGCGGCAGCGATCGTCAACGATCGGCTGGAAGTGCTGGCCTCGGTGGTGGCCTCGCAGGACGACTTGCACCGACGCTTCGGCGGCGTGGTGCCCGAGATCGCCTCCCGGGCACATCTGGAACGGATCTTGCCCGTCATCGACGAAACGCTCGCCCGGGCCGGCTTGTCGCTTCACGACCTGGGCGCCGTGGCGGTGGCCAACACGCCGGGGCTGGCCGGGTCGCTGCTGGTCGGGCTGGTGGCGGCCAAGACGCTCTGTGTGGCCCTGGATATTCCCCTGCTGGCCGTGAATCACCTTCAGGCTCATATCTACGCCTGCCGCCTGGCCGCGCAGCAAGAGGTGTTCCCCTGCGTGGGCCTGATCATCAGCGGCGGCCACACCAGCCTTTACCGCTGCCTCGGACCGCTAGATTTCGAGCTGTTGGGGGCCACCATCGACGATGCGGCCGGCGAGGCCTTCGACAAGGTGGCGAGCATGCTCGGTTTGCCCTACCCGGGCGGGCCGTCGATCCAGCAGGCGGCCCAAGGCGGAAACCCGCGCGCCTACAATTTCCCCCGCACGTTTCTTAAAGATGAAGAGCGGCTCGATTTCAGCTTCAGCGGACTGAAGACGGCGGTGCGCTACAAAATCGTCGGCCCGGGCCGACCCGACTTCACGAAACTCGAACTGGACCCGCAGCAAGTGGCCGACCTAGCCGCCAGTTTCCAGGAGGCCGTGATCGACTGCCTGGTGGGCAAGGCGTTTTTGGCTTTGCGGAAGACGGGCTTGCAGATTCTCTGCGTCGGCGGCGGCGTGGCAGCGAACTCGCGACTGCGCGAGCGGCTGCGAGAAGAAGCCCATCGGCAAGACGTCACGTTACAAATCGCCCCGCTGCGACTTTGTACCGACAACGCCGTGATGGGGGCCATTGCCATCGAGCGACTCAAGGCGGGTTTGACAGAAAGCCTGGACCTGGACGTCTACCCCGGCCCGCTCAGGAAACCGGCCGAGCAATCGCTTCCCTAAAGCCGCGACCGTGGGCCCCGCAAGCGGCAGCGCGACACTCACTGTGGCGGTGCGGTACGGGGCGACTGTTCGGACCGCCGTTTAGCCGCCTCCCGGGCGATCGCCAACAGGTCCTGCGCGCCCAGCAGTTCCATCTTCGTAAAGCGGAGTGGATCGGGTACCGCGCCCATGGCTCCAGGGTGCAGCAGTTGATTCCAACCCAGGTTATTGTTTACGTGCCATATAGCCGCCTGCAACATGCGCATATTGACACTGCGGTTGGCCAGCATGTGGCAGAGTTCAAAGACCTCGGGCTTGTCGGTAATCTTCGCCAGCGGTTTCACTTGGTAAGGGATCCGCGCCGAAGGCCCTGCCTTGTGACGCTCCAGGCAGATCCAGGGAAGCATCACCTGGCTGGTCGCCT
>Ga0315289_10014945_pt1 | contig 10802 bp, 8 predicted proteins | sample YL17G11_40_MG_FD_203452 | JGI IMG/M metagenome (GOLD analysis project Ga0315289, IMG submission 203452) | Sediment microbial communities from Yellowstone Lake, YNP, Wyoming, USA - YL17G11_40 | ecosystem: Environmental > Aquatic > Freshwater > Lake > Sediment | place: USA: Wyoming | collected...
CGGCCCGCGGGCGACTGCGGTGCCCCGTCATCGCGATTACGGGGTCGTGCGGCAAGACGACGGTCAAGGACATGCTCGGCCAGGTCCTCGGCCCGCGGCTGAAGGGCAAGACGCCGCCCGCGAGTTATAACAACCAGGTTGGCGTGCCGCTGACGCTTCTGGCGGCCGAGGAGGACGACCAGTTCGTCCTCTGCGAGTTCGGCACGAACCACCCGGGCGAGATCGCCCACCTGGCGGGCATCGCGCGGCCTACCCTCGGCGTTGTGACGCTGGTTGCGCCGGTGCACCTGGAAGGGCTTTCTTCCATCCAGGGCGTGGCCAGGGAAAAGGGCGCGCTGGTCGAGTCGCTGGGCGAGGACGGCGTGGCGATCCTGAATGCCGATGACCGGCGCGTCGCGGCGATGGCCCGCAAGTGCCGCGGCCGCGTCGTCACGGTGGGTAAGAATCGCGGCGCGGACCTGAGGCTGGAGAACCTGGTCCAGGCCGAAGACGGCCTGCGATTCACCGCCCAGTACGGGCCCGTATCGGCGGGTCGCCGCGGCGACCAGGCTGTGGCCTTTGAGGTCCCCGTTCTCGGCGAGCACCAGGCGGTGCTGGCGCTTCTGGCCGCCGCCGCGGCGCGCGAGGTGGGCGTGCCGCTGGAGGCGTCGGCCGAGGCGCTGCGGCGGTTCCGCCCGCCCAGGATGCGCCTGGCGCTGGAGCGCGCGGGCGACGTTACCATCCTGAACGATGCCTACAATGCCAATCCGCGGAGCGTGCGGGCGGCGCTCGGCCTCCTGGCGCTCTGGCCGGGCCGGCGCAAGGTCTTCTTCTGCGGCGACATGCGGGAACTCGCCCAGGCGAGCCGGCCGGAGCACGAAAAAATCGGCCGCGCGGTCAGGCGGGCGGGCGTGGCGCAACTGGTCTGCGTGGGGCCGGAGTCGAAGGCCGCCGCCCGGGCCGCCGTCGCGGCCGGCATGAAGCGCGCGGCCGTGGCGACGTTTGCGGACGCCCAGGAGGCCGCCCGGGCCGCCGCCGGTTTCGTCGAGAGCGGCGACCTGGTCCTCATCAAGGGCAGCCGCGCGATACGCATGGAACAGATTGCCGAGGCCATCGCGGAGGCGCGGCGCCCGCAGGCGGCAGGTTGTCGGGCTCCCGTAAACAGCGGGGGCCGCGGATGACATGAGACAAGAATCCCACATTCGGAAGGTGGTCTTCCGGTCCCGTCGCGGGCGCGAACGGGATATAACGGGCCCTCGGGCGAGGCGCAGGTACACCTGGGTCACCGCGCACTGCGGTCCGAGGGCCCCGTGGGACGCGCGAGGAGCCTAGGATGTTTTACCGGCTTCTGTTTTATTTTCAAGATTTCCTTCAGCAGGCCGGGGTCTGGCCGTACGCCAACGTTTTCAGGTACCAGACGTTCCGGCTGGCGCTGGCGGTGGTGACGGGTTTCTTCGTGCTGATGGTGTTCGCCCCGCCGGTCATCCGGGTCCTGCGGAAACTGAGGGTCCGCGGGGGCGTGAACTTCGACAACGTTACCGTCGATGCGATCTACGCCGACCGTGCCGCCACGCCCTCGATGGGCGGCGTGCTCATTGTGCCCGCGGTGGTGCTGGCCACCGCGCTCTGGGCCGACATCGCCAACTTCCACGTCATCCTGGGCCTGGTCACGGTTGTCTGGCTGGGTGTTCTGGGCGCCGTGGACGACTACCTCAAGATCATCAAGAGAAGCCGCGACGGCCTCCGCATGTGGGAGAAACTGGTCTTCCAGGTCGGCCTGGCGGCCCTCCTGGCCTACTTCATCTACCAGACGGGCGACAGCATCGTCCTGCCCGAGGACGGCAACGGCATCGCCCTGAACCTGCCGTTCTACAAGTTCCCCATCCCCCTGGGGTTCTGGATGTTCGTGCTGGTGTCGGTCCTGGTGGTCGCCGGGACGAGCAACGCCGTGAACCTCTCCGACGGCATGGACGGCCTGGCCATCGGCAGCATGGTGCCGCCGGTGATCGTGTTCCTCGTCATCAGTTACATCGCCGGCCGGGCCGACTATTCGTCTTACCTTTTCCTGCCGCACGTGCCGGGCGTCGGGGAACTCACGATCTTCTGCGGGGCCCTGCTGGGGGCGTGCCTGGGGTTCCTGTGGTACAACTGCCCGCCCGCGCAGGTCTTCATGGGCGACACGGGCAGCCTGATGCTGGGCGGGGCCATCGGCTACGTGGCGATTGCCACCCGGCAGGAAGTCCTCCTGCTCATCGCGGGCGGCATGTTCGTCCTGGAGGCCCTGAGCGTGATGCTCCAGGTCGGCTACTTCAAGTTCACCAGGCGGACGCGGGGGGAGGGGCGGAAGATCTTCCGCATGTCGCCGCTGCACTATCATTTTCAGTTGGGCGGCTGGACCGAGACGCAGACGGTCGTGCGGTTCTGGCTCCTGGGCGCGATGTTCGCCGCCCTGGCCCTGGCCACACTGAAACTGAGGTAAACTAGAGGCATGGCCAAAGTAAGGCAGTTCCAAGTTCCAGGTTCCAGGTTCCAAGTTGAAAACGGCGGCGCAAACGGGCCTTTCACTTGGAACTTGAAACTTGAAACTTGGAACTTGGAACTCGTCTGCCGGGCAGGAGGTATGACATGACCGCACGTGCACAAACCTTCAGGACGCCGGACCTCGAATTATCGCGGCCATCGACGCGCGACCGGCCCTGTAGCGAGCCGGTCGTCCTGGGCCTCATCGTCCTGGCCCTGATGTCGGTCGGCATCCTGATGGTCTTCAGCGCCAGCCGCAGCGCCACCGCCGCGGGCGACACGTGGTTCTTCTTCAAGCACATCATCTTCGTGCCGGTGGCGATCGGGGCGATGGTGGCCGGCGCGTACTTTCCGTACCGGCGGCTGAACGGTTTCTGGCCCGCCGTCGGCATCATCCTGCTGGCGGTGGCGCTGTTGGGCCTTGTGCTTGTGTTCGGCGTGGAGCGGAACCACGCGAGGCGGTGGTTCGAGTTGGTCCTCGGCCCCATTCGCATCAGTTTCCAGCCGTCGGAGTTCGCCAAGTTCGCCGTGGTCATCTTCTTTGCGTGGTTCTTCGGCCGGCATCCTGCGCCGAGCGGCTGGTTCGTCGAGTACCGGCGGTTGAACTGGCTGTACCGGATGCTCCAGGGCGAGGCGCGGAGTTTCTGGCGGGGGTTCGTGCCGGCGCTTCTCCTCATCGGCGCGGTGTGCTGCCTGATTGCGAAGGAGGATTTCGGCACGGCCGCCCTCCTGGGCGGGGTCGCGGTGCTGGTGTGCCTCATTGCGGGGTGGCGGTGGTGGTTCACGCTCTTCCTGATCCTGCCCGCCTCCGCCGGGTTCTACTGGTTCGTCTGGCTGGTGGACTACCGCCGCGAACGCCTGGAGGTCTGGTGGGACCCGTGGCAGCACTTCACCGGCAAGGGCTGGCACATCTGCCAGAGCCTCATGGGGATCGGCAGCGGCGGCCTGACGGGCGTCGGCCTCGGCGCAGGCATCCAGAAACTTTACATTCCCGAGGTCACCACGGACTTCATCTTCGCGGCCATCTGCGAGGAAATGGGGATGCTGGGCGGCCTGCTGGTGCTGGGCCTCTTCGGCGCCCTGGTGTGGCGGGCCGTCCGGGTGGTCCGCACGGCGCCGGACCGGTTCTCGTTCCTCCTGGCTTCGGGTATCCTGCTGACGATCGGCCTCCAGGCCGCGATGAATATCGGCGTGGTCACCGGGGCGCTGCCCGCCAAGGGCATCAGCCTGCCGTTCATCAGTTACGGCGGGTCGGGCCTGGTGCTGACGAGTTTTGCGGCGGGCCTGTTGATCGCCATCGCCCGCGCCGCCGCGGCCGTGTCAGAAAAGGTGTCAGGAACCCTGCGACTTAAGGTTCCTGACACCTTTTCTGACCCGGGGGCCCCGGCTCGCCAGGGCGACGCCGTGGCAAGCCCGGCCGCCCCGCCGCACCCGCTGGTTTACATGCCGACCCGTACGGGCCCGTACTGGGCGCCGATTTCTGATGTTCGAGCCCCGGGCGGCAGCGCTCTGGTTTCCGCCGGCGGCGCAGGCGATTCGCCCGCAACCGCCGGGCCAGTACGCCCGCCCGTACTGGGCGCCGAAAGCGATCCGCTGGAGCAAGACCGTGTTGCGTGAGACGGGCCGCCGACTCTTCCTGGCCGGTGGTGGCACGGGCGGCCACCTGTATCCGGGCCTGGCGATCGCCGAGGCGATCCTGGCCCTGGAGCCGCAGGCCGCCATCGCTTTCTCGTGCACCCGCCGCCCCATCGACCGCACGGTCCTGGCCGGGTGCGGCTTTTCCGTGACGAAAATCGGCGCCCGCCCCTTCACCAAGAAACCGTGGACGTGGCCGGGCTTCATCCTGAGCCTCATCCTCAGCGGCAACCAGGCCCGGCGCCGGCTGCGCGAGTTCTGCCCGGACGTGGTCGTCGGCCTCGGCGGCTTCGGCAGTTATGCCCCGGTGCGGGTCGGCCAGAAGTATGGGGCCGCCACGGCCATCCTGAATCCGGACATCGTTCCCGGCCGCGCCAACCGGCGCCTCGGCCGGCGGGCCGACCGGGTCTTCTGCCAGTTCCAGGAAACGGCCGCGGCCTTCGGCCCGTGCGGGCGCGCGACCGGCTGCCCGGTCCGGCCGAGCCTCCTCGGGGCGACGCGCGAGGCCGGCCTGGCCGAGTTCGGCCTCGACCCCGCGCGGCGGACGCTCCTCGTGACCGGCGCCAGCCTGGGCGCCCGCAGCGTGAACCGCGCCGTCGTCGCCGTTCTGAAGGACCGCGGCCTGCCGCAAGGCTGGCAGGCCCTGCACTTGACCGGCCACGGCGAATATGAGGAGGTGGCGGCGGCATACCGCGTCCTGTCGGTTGGTCGCCTAGGCGACCAGGCTGTGGCCGTGCGGCCGTACACCGACCGCATGGGCCTGGCCTACGCTGCCGCCGACCTCGCCGTGGCGAGGGCAGGGGCCTCCACGATCGCCGAACTCCTGGCTGTGGGCCTCCCGGCGGTCTTCCTGCCATACCCGTATCACCGCGACCAGCACCAGATGCGCCAGGCCCGGGCCGTCGAGGCCCTCGGTGCGGCCATCGTGGTCGAAGACCGGCCCGGCGACCCTGGCACGTGGCGGCGGCTGGCCGAGGTTCTGTTTGCCGTGGCGGGCGACGGTGCGCGGCTGGCGGGCCTGGCCGAGCGGGCTCGCGGCGCCGGCCGGCCCCGCGCCGCCGAGGAGATTGCCCGGCAGATCCTCCAACTCGCGGACCGCGTGACCGAGCGGCGCCACGGTCGCCTGGGCGACCCCCGCGTCCGCGGGCCCGGGCGTTGACAGGCTGGCCCAGGGTTCTTACACTCGCACCGGAGGCGGAAAAGCATGACGGCTCAGCCCAATCCTGGAGCAGCGCCCAAGCCCTTCGCGGGCCGCGAGATCCATTTCATCGGCGCCGGGGGCTGCGGCATGAGCGGTCTGGCCGAGTTCGTGCTCCAGGAAGGGGCCGAGGTCTCCGGCTCCGACCTGAAGACCAGTGCCGCCGTCAGCCACCTCTCGGACCTTGGCGCCAAGATCTACATCGGGCACCAGGTCGAGAACCTACCGCTCGGTGTTGACCTGGTGGTGGCCAGCGCGGCCATCAAGCCCGACAACCTGGAGATGATCGAGGCCCGCCGGCGCAACATCCCCGTGCAGAAATACGCCCAGTTCCTCGGGGCGCTCATGCAACTGCGCAAGGGCATCGCCATCGCCGGCGCGCACGGCAAGAGCACCGCCGCCGCGATGGTCAGTTACGCCCTCCACTGCGCAGGGAAGGACCCGAGTTACGTCATCGGGGCCGAGGTGCCGCAACTCGGGGGCGGGTCGCACGCCGACAAGGGCGAGCACCTGGTGGTCGAGGCCTGCGAGTTCGACCGCTCGTTCCACAACTACAAGCCCCATGCCGCCGCCATCCTGAACATCGAAGAGGACCACCTGGATTACTATCACGGCGGGCTGCCCGAAATCCGCCAGGCCTTCGCCGAGTTTGCCGCCAACATCGTCCCGGGGGGGCTCCTGGTCGCCAACTCGGCGGACCTCGGCGTCCGCGAGATCGCCGACAAGAGCCACGTCCCCGTTGAAACCTTCGGCATCGGCGGCCAGTTCGACTGGCGCGCCGAGAACCTGGAGGCCGACCAGGGCTGCTTCACCTTCGACGTGTACGAGAAGGAAAGGCTGTTCGTCTCGGTGCGGCTGGCCATTGCGGGGCGGCACAACGTGCTGAACGCCCTGGCCACGATGGCCCTGTGCCACTGGGCGGGGGCGGACACCGACGCCGTGACCCGGGCGCTCGGGGGATTCACCGGGGCCGCCCGGCGCATGCAGGTCCTGGGCGAGGCCGCCGGCGTGACCGTCGTGGATGACTATGCCCATCATCCGACCGAGATTTGCGCCACCCTCAAGGCCGCCAAGGCCCGGTTCAGCCCCAAGCGGCTGTGGGTGGTCTTCCAGCCGCACCAGCACAGCCGCACGCGGTTCTTCCTGAAAGATTTTGGCCTGGCCCTGGCGGTGGCCGATAAGATAGTGGTACCCGACATTTACTTCGTCCGCGACAGCGAGAACGAGCGGCAGGCGGTCCGCAGCCAGGACCTGGTGGCCGAACTCCAGCGCCTGGGCGCGGATGGTATTTACTTCCCGGAGTTTGATTCCATCCGCCGGTACCTGGTCGAGAGCCTCGGGGCCGGCGACGTGCTGATGACCATGGGCGCCGGCGACGTGTGGCGGCTGGCGGATCCGCTCCTGGCGGACTTGGGCGGCGGCAGCGCCGGCAGTGCCGACGGCGCCGAAACTGCGGCGCCCGCGCCCGATGGCGGCGGCGACGCCGGGCCCAGCATCTAGGGGTTCGTCACCATTGAAATCGTGAGTAGTGCTCGCGCGGCGGGCAGTCTTGCCCGCCGCGCGGTGGGCAAGACTGCCCGCCGCGCGACCAGGTTCAACCCACAAGAACAAGTGTGACGGACTACTAGGGCGGGAACAAGCCATGACCGTCTTCAAGGGACTCGACGACATCGTGCAGCGCGACTTCCCCCTCGGGAAGGCCACCACCTTCGGCGTGGGCGGCCGCGCCGCGTACTTCGCCCGCCCGCGCACGGAGGACCAGTTGCGCGAGGTCCTGGTCCGCGCCGAGAAGGCGGGCCTGGCGATCCGCGCCATGGGCCGCGGCTCGAACCTCCTCGTGCGCGACGAGGGCGTCCCCGGCGTGGTCGTGCAACTCGACCCCGCGGGCTTCGGCAAGATAACCGTCGAGGAGGACCTGCTGCGCGCCGGGGCCGCTGCGCCGCTGCCGAAGGTCGTGGCCGAGGCCGCACGCGCGGGCCTGGCGGGCGTCGAGTGCCTGGTGGGCATCCCGGGGAGCATTGGCGGCGCCGTCCGCATGAACGCCGGCGGGGCCCGCGGCGACATCGGCCAGACCGTGGAGCGCGTCAAGGTCATGGATTCGCGCGGCCAGACGTTCCACCGCGAGCGCGACGACCTCCTCTTCGGCTACCGCACGAGCAACGTCGTCGCCCGGTTCATCCTGGAGGTGGAACTGCGTCTGATGCCGGACGCCCCCAAGGCCATCGCCGCCCTCATGAAGAAAATCTGGATCGCCAGGAAAAACACCCAGCCGATGAACGCCGCCAGCGCGGGCTGCGTCTTCAAGAACCCCAGGGGCCTGGCCGCCGGCATGATGATCGATCAGGCGGGCCTCAAGGGCGCCGCCGTCGGCGGCGCCGCCGTCTCACGCAAGCACGCCAACTACATCATCGTCAAGGACAAGGCCGCCAAGGCCGCCGACATCCTGGCCCTGATTGAACTCGTGCAGAAGGCCGTCAAGGAACGCTTCGACGTAACGCTGGAACCGGAGATTGAAATCTGGCCATGAGGATTCCCGTGTCTCTAGCCCAGGGCGAGGCGGACGTCCTGCCGCGGACGCTGACCATCGGCGTCCTGATGGGCGGCGGCTCCCGCGAACGCCAGGTGAGCCTCGACAGCGGCCGGGCCGTGGCCGCAGGCCTCGGATCCCTCGGCTATGCCGTGCGCCCCCTGGCCGTGCGGCCCGGCGACGTTTCGGCGGACCTCGTGGACGGCCTCGACGTGTCGTTCCTGGCGCTTCACGGCCCATGGGGCGAGGACGGCGGCATCCAGCAGGAGTTGGAGGACCTCGGGGCCTGCTACACCTTCAGCGGCCCGGAGGCCAGCCGCCTGGCCATGGACAAGGTCCGCGCCAAGTGCCGCTTTGCCGACGAGGGCATCCCGACGCCGGCCTACCGCGTGGCCGGCCCCGGCGACGATGCGGTCCTCTGCGAGGCCTTCGAGCGCCTCGGGCCGCACCTGGTGGTCAAGCCCGTGGCCGACGGGTCGAGCCTCGGCGTCAGCATGGCGCGTACGCTGTCGCGGCTCCGCCGTGCGGCCCGCCAGGTCTGGAAGGGCGGCGGCGCCGCCCTGGTGGAGCGCCGCATCCTCGGTCGCGAGTTCACCGTGGGCATCCTGGGCGAGGCGACCCTGCCGGTCATCGAGATCCGCACGCCCGGCGGATGGTATAATTACCGCTACAAGTACGAGTCCAACCGGACGCGGTACGTCTTCGACCACGGTCTGCCGCCGGCCCGCGAGGCCCGCATGGTCCAACTGGCCGTGGCGGCCCACCGGGCGCTCGGCTGCCGCGACCTCTCGCGCGTCGACTTCATGTTGTCCGAGGAAGGCGAGCCGCAGGTCCTCGAGATCAACACGATCCCCGGCTTCACGGGCCACAGCCTGGTGCCGAAGGCCGCGGCGAAGGCCGGCCTGGCGTTCCCGAAACTGTGCGAGCGCATCGTGGCGATGGCCCGCCGCCGGGCGCGGCAGCGATAGCCGGCCGGCCCGCGCGGCCGAGCCCGCCGCGGAAGCGGCGGGTTACTCGACCCTGGCGGCGATTCGGTTCGCGCCGCCGCTGCGGCGCAGCGCTTGTGTTGCCGGCGCAGGAGGTTGCCGTGACCAAAGCCTCAAGAGAACGCGATGAGAAGGAGCCGAAGCGGCCGCCCCTGGTGTGGCGGGTGCTCAAGGTGGCCCTGGTGGCCCTGGCGACCGCCGCCGTCGGCTGCGGCTTCCTTTATGCGCTCGACGTGTTCCGTGCCGAGGTCCGCATCTCACCGGGTTACGTCATGACCTCCGATAGCCTGCGCCTGGTGACGTACCCGAAGTGGATGACCGAGGCCATCCTGTCGGAACTGGACGTGGGCCGGCTGGACCCCGGGTTCCCGTACCGGTTCAGCCTGCTGGACCCCGGCGTGTGCGAGCGCATCGCCAGGGCGTACGAGCGGTGCCCGTGGGTCGAGCGGGTGGAGCGCATCGTCAAGCACGACCCGCGCGTGGACCCCGGGCGTGCGCCGCTGGAAGTGTTCCTGAAGTTCCGCCGGCCGCTGGTGTTCGTCCAGGGCCGCGACGGTTTCTGCCTGCTGGACGAGCGCGGGGTGCGTCTGCCGGGCGTGTACGCGGAGCCGCGCCTGGGGGCCACGAAGTTCCTCGTCGTCACGGGCATCCCGGCCCTGCCGCCCGCCGCGGCGACCCAGGCGTGGTCCGACCCGGCCGTGCAGGCGGCCCTGAAAGTGGCCGACGTCGTCGATGCGCGGCGCGAGGCCTGGCGGCTGGCGACGATCGACATGTCGAATTACGGCGGACGCCGCGACCCACGCGATACCGAGATCGCCCTCTGGACCGCCAACGACACCCGCATCAAGTGGGGCAAGGCGCCCGGCCCCGGCGCCGTCATCCTCCAGGAGAAGACCCCCGAAGAGAAGGTGGCCTACCTGGACTACGTGTACCAGTTCCTGCACGGCGAGGTGGACGGGTACCTCTCGTACATCGACGTTCAGAACGAGGCCATCCGCCGCCGCGCCACGACCGACGTGGCCGCGATCCGCGTCCGGAGTTAGCGGATGACGACTTGTCCCGAAGCCGGCTGCTCGGACAAGGGGCAAGGCCCTGCCGCCGCCCTTGCGCCCTCGCCGACCGCTTCCTGGATACTTCTGCCGCTCGCGTGGTGCGTGTGGTTGCTTCTGTTCCTCGTGCCCTCGATGCTCGTGGCCCCGCACCTGGAGTTGCCGCGCCCCTGGCTGACGGCCGGCACGGCGCCGGCGGCCGTCGTGGCGGCGGCCGCATTCTTTCTCACCGCGATCTGGCCGTTCTGGCCGGCGCTGGCGGGGCCGTGGTCCGGGCACATCACGGGACGTTGGATCGGCCGCACGGTCCTCGAAGGCGTGATGCTCATTGCCCTGGCGGCCCCGTTTGCGCTGGTGGCCTGGTCGGTGGGCGGCCGGGCGCTGGAGTTTGGCCCGCCGCTTGCCGCCGCAGCGGGGCTGGTTGTCCTGGGCCTGTTCCTGCGTGCGGCCACGGTCGGCCTGCGTCCGGCGGGGGTCCGCTGGCTCGTGTTTGCCGCGTGGCTCCTTGCCGCAGGGCCGCTGATTGTGGCGTACGCCGCGACCGAGACCGTGGGGGCCGGCGCCGCGCCGCCTACGTCGGTAAGTCCTGTTGCGGCTGCCGTGGGTCTGGCGCTGGAGGGCTGGTCCGACCCTTCATGGCATGCGGCGGTGGCGGCCGTCCTGGTGATGGTCGGGCTGTGCTGCGCGGTTGCTGCGATCCGCCGGCGCGCGGTCCGCGCCGGATGACCCCAATTGCCCCGCGGAGCGCCTGCCGTCAATCCGCAATCCGCAATCCGCGATCCGCAATCGCTTTGCGTTCCTCCGGCGGCCGGGTCTTCCACCGGCGGTGGACCCACAGGTACTGCTCGGGCGCCAGGCGGACCGTCTTCTCGATGGCCGCCGTGTACCGGGCCGTGATGGCCAGGGCC
>Ga0315289_10014946_pt1 | contig 10802 bp, 6 predicted proteins | sample YL17G11_40_MG_FD_203452 | JGI IMG/M metagenome (GOLD analysis project Ga0315289, IMG submission 203452) | Sediment microbial communities from Yellowstone Lake, YNP, Wyoming, USA - YL17G11_40 | ecosystem: Environmental > Aquatic > Freshwater > Lake > Sediment | place: USA: Wyoming | collected...
CCAGTGAGCTTGCCCATGGCACGGTATGCAAGGGGAATTTGAAGAACTACAATCTCGCAATGTTAATGTATCTCGGTGACAACGACAATAAATTCTGCGATCCCGACAAGTGCTATTTTTTCCAGAGCAAGGCTTTCCCAATCGAGTCGGGATTACCCAGCGATCAATATCTGCATCTTCGCTGGTGTAACGGAGATATGAACCTGAAAAGTCATCCGGAATACGGCGGGACACTGTTCAATTACATGAAGGATGCCAGGGCTTTTATCTGCCCGACTTTTTCCCGCCTGGCTGCAAGACGTTCGGACGACCAGTTCTTCATGGCCTATGGTGACACACTGAAGAACTTTCAGCCCTGGTACAATTATACTCAGAATGCTTTCCTTGGTGACAGACGCGGAATGGTTAAGAAAACGAGAGTGCTGGCAATTTCCGAGGTCAAAAGCCCGGCAGAGACTTTTGCGTTCACAGAGGAAAGCTCATTGGTTGATACTCAGTATAACGTTTCCGGCTTAAATGACACATTTATGATACCCGGCGACGATAGCATGGTAGAAGGCTGGCTGAACAGCGTCGGTGGCAATGCTTGGCTGGTCAAACCGGGGCCAGAGGGTGTGGGGCCGTTCTACGATGCCATCGCCGGCTTTCATAATGCTCCAACCGGTGACAAATTGCGGGGAAGGGGTAATTGTGCCTTTCTTGATGGGCATGTTACAGCCCATCCGCGTTCGGAGACTTTTCCTCTGGCGTGGCCGCATTGATTATATCCGGCAGGATTTTATGAGTGATATGATTTTATAGGTAGCTTTGTGAGGCTTAATTTTTCATTGTACAGTCGACCATATTTTAGGAGACAGATTATGAATAACAAATGTTTGGTAAAATTTTTAATTATTCTTATTGCCGCGATGGTTCTTGGTGGTTTGAGCCCGTCAACGGCAGATGCCAGCTACCCGATCCTTATGCTGGATATCAGCAACAGAAATGTTGGTACACAGACGGAAGAGGGCTTTACTTCTTTTACTCTCGGTGACAGCGGCTCGGTTATAGATGGTATTAAAATCGAGCTTGCCGGCAGTATCGATGCCCGCTGGCGGGGCGATCCGACCGGAATACCGTACGAGCTGATCTATCGAGACTTTATCTTTTCCCGGCCGGGTGGAATGACGGTTACGTTGTCCGGGCTTAAGCCGAACGAGACCTACGAGATAACTATATATGCTTATGATACGGGCAGTGCGGGTGACCGGATCGCGGATTGGACAGCCAACGGCGAATTTCTCCTGACAACCACGTTTAACGGCGGCTTGGCGCCTGCGGATGCGGATGACAATGCCTTTACCGGTACAGCTCTGTCGGATGATACCGGTACAATCATCCTGGAAAGCGGTCCGAATGCAAACACCATTGAACAATCAGGTGCGAGTAATCCCTTTTCATTTATGAATGCATTGGTGGTCTCTTCGATGACCCCGGTGACAACTGCCCGGCGTCCTGTACCGGAGGATGGGGCCATTATTACATCCACCACAGTAGACCTTCAGTGGCAGCCGGGAATGATATCGGTATCTTCAAACGTTTACCTTGGGGACAATTTCGATGCAGTAAGCAATGCCACGACTGAAGATATGGACGTATTCCGCGGCAATATGACCGAAATTATCTTCCCGGTGGGTTCCGAAGGTAATCCTTATCCATCGGGTCTGGTTGAGAAAACGACGTATTACTGGCGAATCGACGAGGTGAATGACCTGCGGCCCGACAGTCCGTGGAAAGGTGATGTTTGGAGTTTTATTGTAGCCTCGAAAAGTGCCTTCAGTCCCAATCCTGTCGATGGCTCACTCTTTATTGATCCGAATGTCACACTAAGCTGGACGCCCGGCTCGGGTTCGGTCATGCACCGTATGTATTTCGGCGACAACTTCCAGGATGTGCAGGCCGGCACCGGCGGCACGGCAAAAGGGCCTGTTTCAGGTTTGAGTTATTCACCCGGAATGCTGGAGCTCGAGAAGACTTATTACTGGCGGGTAGACGAATCCGACAGCAAAGAAACACATACAGGTGACGTCTGGAGCTTTACTACTACTCTCAATGGCCTGGGTACGGTTGTTATGGATATGTGGGAGGAGATTGCCGGTTCCACTTTGAACCTGCTGCGTGATGACCCGAGCTATCCGGACAATCCTACCTGGAGCGATGTATTAACCGAATTCAGCACGGCCGACAGCATTGGCGACAACTATGGCGCCCGAATACATGGCTGGCTTTACGTGCCGATGACCGGCAATTACACGTTCTGGCTCTCCAGTGCCGACGAAGGCGAACTGTGGCTGAGCACCGATGACGATCCCGCCAACGTACAACTGCTCGCTACTGAACCTGTCTGGGGGTCTTACGACACTTTCTCTCGGAAGTCCGACCCTGTTTCATTGATAGGGGGCGAGAGATACTACATAATGGCGATATGGAAAGAAGGTCCCGATTGGGATCACTGCCAGGCTGCCTGGCGGGGCCCTGGAATCCGCGAACAGCAGATAATCCAAGGTAGCTACCTCTCGCCATACGAGCCCGTGAACGCATTTAGTCCGGTTCCGCCAAAAGGTGCTACTGACGTAAAGCGGACGCCTGTTCTTAGCTGGAAATCCGGCAAACGTGCTTTATTGCACCAAGTTTACTTCGGTACTGACCAGGAAGCGGTTCGTATTGCCAACACAGACTCACCCGAATACAAAGGCTCAAAAGAACCGGGTTCCGAGAGCTATGATCCCGGAGTTCTTGAACTGGAGACAACCTACTACTGGCGCATTGACGAGGTCAATAACCTCGATACGGATAGTCCCTGGGTAGGCGAAGTCTGGAGCTTTACGATTGGCGATTTCCTCATAGTAGACGACTTTGAGGCCTACAATACCTCCGATAACCAGATATGGTTCGCCTGGCATGATGGGCTCGGCGCCGGCACTCCCGGTACCGATCCTTACTTCCCGGGTAACGGCACCGGATCTTCCATAGGCGACGACACCACTGGTTCTTATACCGAGGAAAACATCATCCATGGCGGTGGCCAGTCTATGCCGTTCTGGTACAACAACAATAAACAGGGCTATGCGAATTATTCCCAAGCAGAGATGACGTTAACTTCCGGGAATGACTGGACCAGGGAAGGCGTTAAAGAATTGTCTCTGTGGTTTAGAGGTTATTCAGCGTCTGTCGGTAGTTTCACCGAAGGGCCGGTCGGTACCTATACGATGACGGCTTCCGGCACGGATATCGCAGGCCAGGCCGACGAGTTCCACTTTGCCTATAAAATGATGAGTGGTCCCGGCTCGATTACCGCGCGTGTCTTGAGTGTTGGCGACACAGACCCATGGGCCAAAGCTGGCGTCATGATTCGTGAGACGCTGGAGCCGGGCTCCAAACACGCCCTCGCATGTGTCACGCCGGGCAGCGGTGTGGCCTCCGAAGGTCGTATCACTACTGGTGGCGAGAGTTTCAGCTCGAACCAGGCTGGGATTACTGCACCACACTGGGTAAAACTGGAGCGTGACATCGGTGGTAACTTCACAGTTTCCCATTCAGTTGACGGCAAAAGCTGGGTAGCGGTAAGTGGCTCAACGGCGCAGGGTATCCAGATGGCCGCAAACGTCTATGTCGGTTTGGCGGTAACGTCACATGATGCTGTAGCAACATGCGAAGCCCAATTCTCCAACGTCACTATCACCGGCAACGTCACTCAGCAGCAGTGGATGAACCAGGATATCGGGATAACAAGTAACGAGCCTGAGCCGATGTATGTGGTTCTCAATGGCAATGGTGTGGTTTACCACGATGATCCGGAAGCATCATTGATAAACGTGTGGACCGAATGGAGAATCGACCTGCAGGCATTTGCAGACCAGAATGTGAACCTGACCAGCATCGATAATATTGCTATCGGCATCGGTACCCAAGGTAATGTGACAACACCCGGCGGTGTTGGCAAGATGTACTTCGACGACATTAGACTGTATCGGCCCGGCGATGTTCCTGAAGAGTAAACGCTATTGTCGTTGGAATGAAATTGAATTTGCATCAATTCGGGGCCTATACTGATTCGTTCGGTGTAGGCCCCTTTTTAGTGTATGACTGAACTGGTAATGCTCCATCTGTTCAATATTATCCGGCTCGAATATCCTTCTTGAAAATTGATAAGACTTTGTGATGAATCTATGTCCCTATTGCTTTCACATAAGTCTTTACGTCATAGGTAAAATCGAAGCTAACAGAAACGAGACGACGACCCCTGTGAGACCGACGATGGCGAGCAGTGGCGTCCATGATTTGAGTCCTTCAGCTTCGGTGAGCCCGGTCATTTTCACGAATATCCAGAACCCGCTGTCGTTCATCCACGAACCTATCATCGAGCCGCCCCCGATTGCCGTCGCCAGATATGCAGGGTGATAGCCCAGCGTATCCGTCGATGTGAGCATCGCTGCGATCATCGCCGACGATGTAATCATCGCAACCGTGCACGAGCCCTGGGCGATTTTAATCATCGAAGCAATAAAGGCGCCGAGTCCCAGCAGCATCAGGCCATCGGTCGGTCGGCCCCCGTCGCCTTTGAACAGATTTTCGATTGCCGGGCCGATCTGGGCGGCCTTGAGCATCGCGCCAAAGGCGCCGCCTGCGGCCGTGATTAGGATAATCATGCCGCCGCTCATCAACGAGACCTCGACCACCTTAGCCAATTGAGCGTTCGTCAAAGCGCGTTTACTTTTGAGCATTAGCATGGCGATGGCCGCGGATATGAGCATTGCCAGATTCACATCTCCTAAAACAGCGGCGATTCCCGCAGCCCGGCTCAGGTTTGAGCCTTCGACGGCACCCTCGGCCATCGTGTGGACAATCGTATTAGTCGAGACCAGCAGTACCGGCAGGATAATGGGTAGAATTGACACCAGCAGGCCCGGCAGTTGATTGTCTTCGAGCGGCTCAGGCTCAGAAAGCTCGCCTCCAAGCGGTCTCATGGGTATATTCATCCGCCGATCCACCCAGCCCGAAAAGAACATTCCAACAATCGCAGCCGGAAGCGCCACCAACGAACCAACCATGATCATCACGCCGATATCAATGCCGAGATTGTCGGCCATAATCAGCGGCCCTGGCGTCGGCGGGACAAGCGAGTGGGTGACAACTCCGCCTGCGGCAATAGCCATCGCGTATTTCAGATAATGTCTCTTCGTCCGCCGGTGCATGGACCTTGCCAGCGGCACGAGCAGATAGAAAACCGTGTCGAAGAATACCGGAACCGAAAGAACAAAACCGCTGGCCATCAGCGCAGTAGAGCTGCGTTTTTCCCCCAGCAGCGACAGGAAGCCTCTGACAATGCGGTCCGCCGCACCGCTGTCCATCATGCACTTGCCAATCACCACAGCCAGAGCGATGACAATGCCGATACTGCCGGCCGTGCTTCCGAATGCCGCTGCCACCCGGTTGATCTTCACAGCCAAATCCCCGGGGGCAAGCAGACTTACGACTACGGCCGAGGTAATCAACGCAATAAACGCATTCATTCTCAGCATCGCAATCATCAGGATGACTGTCGTCATGCCGACGGCAAGAATTATCAGCGGATGAAGATCGGGCATAATATTGCTTTTCCTTCCAATAACCGGTTATGGATTTACTCAATTCTCGATATATTTCAGGCCGAGCAGAGCAGCTCCCTTCATGGAAGACTGTTCGTCATAGACGTATTCGCAGTCTCTCATCCACTTTGATTTTGCCCGGATTAGGGCCGGATTTGTCGCCCCGCCCGTTATGTGGAGAACGTTTTTGAGAGGGACGTTTTTTCCGATCTCGTCCAGGTGCGCCTTCTGATACTCGCACTGCCCTCTGACGATGGCCGCCAGTATTTCCTCACGCGTAGTCTGATGAGTCAGTCCGAGCAATTGGGCCCTGAGCGGTTCCAGGCTGTAACGCGAGCCCATCAGGTAAGGGACATACGTCACGCCACTTTCACGGTCCAGCCAGCTTTCAATCGCCGATGGAAGGAACCGGTCGTAGAACTGCTCGGCGTTCAATTCGCTGCAGAACAGATCTCTGAACCAGTCCAGTGCCTTTCCGCCGGCGTTCATCACATGCAGTGTTAGCCATCGATCCGGCAGCACATGGGCCCGGATGTTATAATCGGCCGACGGCAGGCATCGATCCAGGCATACCAAGGCGATTTCACACGTGCCGTTGACATTGATGATGTCTCCCGGATTCTTGATCCCCACCGAATAGGCGGCCAGCACGGCATCGTTGCCACCGATCAGTACGGCCGGCTCCTTTCTGAAACCGAGTTGCCGCGCGAGCGATTTATTAACTCGCCCGACGCTTTCGTATGCCGGGACGATCTCCGGAAGCCGGTCGAGTGCCAGGCCAAAGGTCACAGCTATATCTTCGTTCCAGGTCAGGTCGTTGGCAACGGTATTATACAGGGCCGTCAGCGACGCCGACGACGGGTCAATGGCAAAGGCGCCCGTCAGCCAGTGAGCGATATATGTATTCGAGTGGCCGAACTTGTGAGTCTTATCGAAAATGTCAGGATAGTTTTCCTTAATCCAGAGAATACTCGCTAATGAGCATCCGCCCGCGACCGGCATATTGGCCGTGATTTCCAGAAGGGGGGTTAAGCCGATAGTTTCTATTATGAATCGGGCTTGTTTGCGAGAACGCTGGTCAAGCATTAAGATCGCCGGATAGAGCGCCTCGCCATTTTTATCCATAGCTGTCAGTCCGGGTGTTGTCCCTGAAAGAGAAATCACGTCGACATCGCCGATCACCTCGGCCATCGCTCTGCATCCGGCGGTGAAGGCCCGTTTCCATTTGTCCTGTTCGATATCGCCAAACAGGCCGTCGTTATAGATGTTGACCCCGTATTCCCGCGAGAATTGCCTGACCGGACTCAGTACCTCATTGATTACTTGAAATACGCCCATTTTCATACCGGTCGTCCCGATATCAACTGCCAATATCGTTATGTTTTCAGATGTCCTTGTCATAACCACTTTACTTAAAAATATTGCGGTAGTGTGTCAGTTTGAGGCTTCCGCATTGCTTTCATTCAGAGATGAAACCTTCATTCACAATTTGCCGTTTGATCTTTTCCGCGGCCTCATTCGTCACGGCTCTGAGCGGGTGGCGAGGCTGACCTCCCCTGAATCCCAATATGTCCATGGAAGCTTTGACACCCGCTACGCCCCATGCTCCTGAAACGGCCTGATTAAGCCGGGAAAGTCTAAAGTGAAGTGTTCTCGCCTCATCGTATTTGCCCTGTATGAACAACCGGTATAAATCGCAACAGGGAGCAGGCAGACTATTGGCTATGGATATCACCCCGCCGGGAACTCCCAAATGAAGGCAGGGATAGAAAAAATTAGCAGAACCGGCCAGAACGTGGAAATCTTCGGCAGGATCGAGGCAGCCAAGTAATTTGGCCGGCCCTTCCGGGGATGAATCTTTCATGCCGGCAATGTTCGGGTGCCGCGAGAGTTCGAGGACGGTCTGAGCCGGTATTCTTACCCCGCCCGTAAAGCCGGGGGCGTTGTAGAGTAATACGGGGATATCGATTGAATCCGCTATTCGTTCGTAGTGGCTTTTAAGAGTGGCGCCATCGATCTGCCTGGCGAAATAGCATGGCGTCAGGACGCTGACATAGTCAAAGCCCATCTCGCAAACCAACTGTGACTTTTCGATTGTCTGTTTGGTTGATTCGCAGCCGGTGCCGACCATGACGACCTTGTTGCCTTTTTCTTCTGCGAAAATTTCGAGAACCCGAACCTGCTCTTTGTCGGTCAGGCTTCTGAATTCCCCGTTCGAACCGAGCGCAAGATAACCGGCCAGGTCCGTCTCGTTGAGTTTTTGCAGGTTGAACCTCAGGTCGTCGAGTGCGAGTTTGTCGGAGCTGAATGGTGTCACTACCGGAGCGAATACACCCGAAAGTTTTTTCTGATTTTCTGTCATTATTTAATCCTTATCAAAACAGCCGCATTACAATTTACTAATCCGCTACCCCTTCTGCAAGGCATCTTTGCCGGCTTTCAGCATTTGGACGATTGCTTCGACGTCGTAGATGCACCCGCCCCAGGTTCCTCCGCCGATATCCTGCATAGCAGCCCAAAGGCGCGTGTCATCGGGGAGACTCGGATGAGGCGCCAGGTCGAGCCGAAACGGGCGATCGGCCAACATGTGCGTGCCAAGTTCCACGCTTCGCTGATTCGCCGGAGTCTTACTATCTCCAATCAAGTCAACAGTTCCTTCCAGATTGTTGCAATCAATAATAATTCGAATGATATCTCCATCCAGCACCTTTCCTATCGGGCCTGCCGCCAGGGCCTCGGGAGCGATGTGGCCGATGCAGGCGCCAGTGCTTACTCCGCTGAACCGTCCGTCGGTAATGACCGCGACATCCTTGTCCCATGAAAGATGCTTCAGCGCGCCGGTCACCTGCAGTATTTCTTCCATACCGCTTCCCATTGGGCCTGCACAAACCAGCACGATAATGTCACCAGGCTTTACGTCTCCCGTTTTTATAGCTCGGATAGCGCCGGATTCACCCGTGAACACACGTGCGGGACCGATTTTGCGATACACGCCGTCATTGTCCAACAGTGTCGGATCAATAGCCGTACTTTTTATGACGGAGCCTTCCGGGGCGAGATTGCCCTGGGGCAAAGTTATAGTGCTGGTCAAACCGCACTGCCTGGCCCGCGCAGGATTCATAATCACCTTGTCCGGATCGACGTCGTCCTTTTGATAAAGTAACTCCCGCAGCCGCCGCCGGCGATCTGATGTTTCCCACCAGTCAAGCAGCTCACCAAGGCTCCGGCCCGATACCGTCACCACATCCAAATCCAACAGGTTAAGTTGTCTCAGGTGCAGCATAACTTCCGGCACCCCCCCGGCAAGAAAAACCCGCACCGTGGGATGTCCGACAGGTCCGTTCGGCAAAACATCGACAAGACGCGGCACATCCCGGTTGACTTTCTTCCAGTCATCCAGAGACGGACGTCTCAACCCTGCGGCATAGGCAATTGCAGGAATGTGCAGGAGCAGGTTTGTTGAACCGCCGAAAGCTGCATAAACCACCATTGCGTTACGAACGGCTGAGTCGGTAAGAATATCTTTCATGCCTAAGCCGCGTTTGTGCAGCCGGACCAGTGCCCTGGCCGAGCGACGCGCCATGTCCAGCCAGATTTCCTGGCCCGATGGTGCCAGCGCCGCATGCGGGAGGCTCATCCCGAGAGCTTCGGCAACAACCTGGGACGTAGCCGCCGTTCCGAGGAACTGACAGCCGCCGCCTGAACTCGCACATGTCCGGCACGTCATTTGTCTGGCATATTCCAGTGTAACTTCCTCATGGGCAAAGCGCGCTCCAATGGACTGGATCGTGCCTAAATCTTCGCCTTCGGCAGGCGGGAGCGTTACTCCGCCCGGCACCAGAACCGACGGCAGGTCGCCCATCGCAGCCAAAGCCATCATCATCGCGGGCAGCCCTTTGTCACAAGTCGCAACACCGAGCACGCCTTTTCGCGTGGGCAGACTCCGAATCAGGCGGCGAAAAATAGTGGCGGCGTCATTACGATAGGCAAGGCTGTCCATCATACCCGGCGTGCCCTGGGTCCGCCCATCGCACGGATCCGTGCAGAACGCCGCAAAAGGCATGTAACCAAGATGTTGGAGCTGCTGTGCCGCTGCTTCGGCCAGCAGGCCCAGCTCCCAGTGCCCGGTGTGGTAGCCGAGCGCAACGGGTGTGCCGTCACCTGCACGGATCCCCCCCTGGGTGCTTATTATCAGAAATTGCTCCCGGACCAATTTGGATGGTTCCCACCCCATGCCCGCATTCTGACTCATCCCAAAGATGTCACCACTGGGAGCATCTACGAGAAGATTCTCGGTTAAAGGCAGGCGACCTTGCGGACCTGTCGCGTCTGTAGTGATGTCGTAGATGCATTCGTCTTTACTGTCTAGAATATCTTCGAGCGTTATCTTATCCGGCATAAAATTGTCTCCAGAGTTACCTGAACGTTCGGTGGGTCGCCAAGTTCGGAGACGACAAGGTCTGCTTCTGTGAAATCCTCATCTTTCGTATAACCGTTTGTAGTGACAACGCAATACATACCTGCTGCTTTTGCCGCAAGCAGCCCATTGCGGTTGTCTTCCATCACAACACATTCCGACGGCTCAAGGCTTAGTCTCTCCGAAGCCAGGTTATATATTTCAGGATCTGGTTTTTTCTTTGACACAACATCGCCGGCCAAAATCGTGCTGAAATGAGCCTTCCGCTCGGGTCCGAGCAGTATCTCCGCTACTAAGTTAACCGCCCGCTCGTGGGAAGTAGAGCAAATAGCCAAAGCGATATTAGTGGCGATAGCTTCATCTACAAGTCTTGCGACGCCGGGACGTAAAGGCAGTTGTCCCGATTCTATGATTTCCATGAAATATTCTGTTTTGAGTTTATGCAGTTCTTTTATAAGAGTATCCCTGTCCACGACATTGGCAGGCCAGCAGTAGTTGTCGAAGTAGTGTCTCATGCGTTCTTTGCCGCCGGAAACTTCCAAAAGTTCTCCGTACAGTTCTACGCTCCACTCTGTTGGGAGCCCTTTTTTTGCGAATGCTCTATTGAAAGCAACTCTGTGCCCATCCCGTTCGGTATCAGCCAGAACGCCGTCACAATCGAAAATAATGGCTTTCATTACGGCCTCCTTTTTTCCTTGCCCTATCTGCGGTACAATCTCCTCTGTCAAGCCTTCTCTGAGCTGCCGAACAGGTTAATC
>Ga0315289_10014947_pt1 | contig 10801 bp, 3 predicted proteins | sample YL17G11_40_MG_FD_203452 | JGI IMG/M metagenome (GOLD analysis project Ga0315289, IMG submission 203452) | Sediment microbial communities from Yellowstone Lake, YNP, Wyoming, USA - YL17G11_40 | ecosystem: Environmental > Aquatic > Freshwater > Lake > Sediment | place: USA: Wyoming | collected...
ATGGTGCGCGGTTGTTCGGTCTCCCTTTCTGTCTGCGGGGTGTTCCCCTACTGAAGCGGAGAAGATTGAACCGCCCCCTGCAGCAGAACTCTTGACCCGGCGAAGCAGAGGGGCATATGATCCGGCCCACGGAGTCCATGTCCCGCTTTTGGGTAACGCGGCGAGAATCTATCTGCTATGGACCTTGTCGAAATAATTGTTACCTCAGTTGGCGGGTTGATCGTCGCCCTGGTCGGCGCAATCCTCGGTGCGTGGCTTTGGGGATGGCTCATAAGACCGCGCGTTGCGAACCGTGGGGTACGCGTCATTCTGAACTTTGATCCTGGCGAAGACGTCGTATTCGTTTTCCCCACTCGCCGACCGGTTGAACAACGCAAGTTCAACCAGATAGCTTGGGAAGACGCCCGGGCCATTGACTACGTGCTCCGGGCGCTGGCAAAGCGGAACTGGCCGATGAGCAGAATCGGAATGCGTGGGGCCGATCACTTTGATCCCAATCGGGACTGGAACAAGAATTTGGTCATCATATGCAGTCCGAAAAGCAATGCCGTATGCCAAGCGGCCCTCGACGAGCTAGCACGTGGACGATCACTCGAGTGTAAGTTTGGGTTCAAGCCGGCAGACAGGCCAGAAGACTGGGAGATAGTGTTTGATGACTTTTCGGCGAAGTCCCCGTCTCACGAAGAAGAGCGACAGGGCAAAACGGAACTGACGGACTACGCACTGTTGGCCAAGGTGGCGAATCCTCGGAACCCCCACACCAAGATGCTCTTCGTTTCGGGCATAAGGGCGTTCGGTACGTGGGGCGCCGCAAAGTATCTGGTTGAACACGTGAACGATCTGTACCGCCTATTCAAACATCGAGACTTCGCGGTGGTGCTCAAGGTCACTTACAGCGTCAACGGATGGCGGATCGATCACGTTGAGCCGACCCATCTTCATGCCTGCGAGGCCTAGTACGAGCCGTGCCCCCCGGCCCGCTTCGTCAGGCCCCAAAACATCCCTGGGTCCAATGCCTGGGACCCACCATGACCTGATCGTGTCGGTCTGCCAGGATGATGAGATTGGGAATTGAGCACCAGTCGGGATTTGCTCCACTGGCGAACAGCGGAGAAGGGAAAGCTCCTCCGAGGTGCACGGCATACCATGATGCTGCCAAATGGAGGTGATCCCGCGCCTCATCGATAGACCCCTGCGAAGTGCTATAATCGCCTCCGCTAGCGTTGTCGGGCTGGCATACCTTCTGGGCCACCTAGAATGCCGAACCAGCACGTTGCAGACCAAGTACTCCAGCGTCTACGCTCGCTGACCAGCTACGATGCCCTCATCGAGCTGCTGACCACGCTGGGCTTCGACTACGACGGCCACGAGGTCTCGATCGCTGATTGGCCCCCGGTCCTGCGTGCGGCTGTCCAAGAGCTTCGCGTCGCCGCCCGCCACGGCTCCTTCGTCGTCTTCCATGCCCGCATTCCCGAGAGCGGCATGCTCGGCGTGGAGCGCCAGGTCACTGCGCGCCTCCTGCGTCTGGAGCCTCACGCCCTTCTCGTCTTCACCGACCCCTCCTGCCGCCTGTGGCATGTCGTGCACGTCCGCTTCGACCCGCAGGCCGAGCGCCGGCGCCAGTTGCGTCGGTTCGTGGTCGACGTGCGCGACTCGGGCCGCCGGGCGGAACGGCTGAGGACCACGGCCGAACGGCTGTCGCTCCTGCACATCGAGCCGGGCGAACACCTGTCGGCTCCCGATCTCCAGAAGAAGTGCGACGAGGCCTTCCGGATCAGCGAGGTCACGAAGGGCTTCCTACGTGCCTTCGTTCAGGTCGTCGACGGGCTCACAGAACGGCTGAAGGCGGCCAATCCCGGCCTGCTGCCTACCGACCAAGACGCTCTGCGTCAGGCCCAGCTCCTGATGGACCGTCTGGTCTTCCTTTACTTCGTGCAGAAGAAGGGGTGGCTCAACGGCGAGCAGGACTATCTCTTCAGGCGCTACGACAAGTGCTTCCGCGAAGATCGTGACGCCCCCACCTATTACCAGGGCTACCTGCTGCCGCTGTTCCGGGGTCTATCACACCGGAGCGCCGAGCGACCGCGCAATGAGCAGGGAGAGGAAGAAGCCATTCCCTTCTTGAACGGCGGGCTCTTCGAGTTGCTCCTGTCCTATGGCACCGCCAACCCGCCCATCGACGAACGGCTGCATGTGCCCAATAGCGCTCTCTTCGACGTGTTCGAAGGCTTCCTGGAGCGCTACAACTTCACCACCACCGAGGACACGCCTCTCGATGTGGAAGTGGCTGTCAACCCGGAGGTTATCGGCACCATCTTCGAGACCTTCGTGCTCACCTCGGAGCAAGAGCCGGAGACCAATGCTCCCGACCGCCGCAAGGCCACCGGCAGCTTCTACACCCCGCGTATCGTGGTGCACTTCATCTGCCGCGCCGTCCTGCGGTTCTATCTAGCGGAACGCACCGGCATGGACCAGCAGGTCATCAAACGGCTCATCGAGTTCGCGCCGGCGGAGCAGCTCACTGAAGAGGAGGAGCGAAAGCTTACCGAGCTTGTTTCCGAGCAGGAGGCCACCAATCTGCGCCAGGCCGCTCTCACCCTTCGCGCCTGCGACCCGGCGGTGGGTTCCGGCGCCTTCCCCGTCGGCCTGCTTCAGGAGATGGTCAAGCTCATTACCCTCCTCGACTTGCGCCTGCACGGTCGAATGCAGATCAGCCGGCGGAACTACGCCTACGACCTCAAGAAGCGGATGATCGAGGAGTGTCTCTATGGGGTGGACATCCAGGAGCAGGCAGTGCAGATCTGCGAGCTGCGCCTCTGGCTTTCCCTGGTGGTGGACTACCAGGTGGACGAGAGGCTGCCGCTGCGCGAGCGTATCGCGAGCATAGACGCACTGCCTAACCTAACCTTCCGCGTGCGGGTGGGCGATTCTCTCCTGGACCAGGTCTTCGGGCGTGACTGGACGTGGGCCTCCGAGGCGGGCCACGAAGACGTCATCGACCGGATCAAGGAGGCTAAGCGCCTCTACTTTGACACGCAGCTACCAGAGGGCAAGCGGGAGCTAGAGAGACAGATCGTGGCCCTCCAGCTCCGGCTCATGGAGCGCTTCCTGATGCGAGAGGCCAGTGCTGTCGGGGCGAACCTGCCCATGCTTTCGGGCCTCACGACCCGCAGGCAGCAGGCGGAACTGGAGAGGACACGCCAGCGGTTAGACGAGATCGCCAGCCTCGTCCGTCGATGCCAGGAGGCTCAACGCGAGTTGGCGGCGCCGGCCCGGGCCGACGATCGGGAGGACGTTCGTCGTTTTGACGCCATCCGTCGTGAATTGCGCACGTCCTTTATCTGGAGGCTGGATTTCGGCGAGGTGTTCGACGGCGGCGGCGGCTTCGACATCGTCTTTGGCAACCCGCCGTTCGTCACCGCCCGCAACCCGCAGATGCGGGAGCGCTACCGCGCCCGCTGGCCCACGAGCTGCTACAAGAAGTACCACATGCTGGCCCCCTTCACCGAGTTGGCGCTGACCGCTCTCTTGCGGCCCAACGGCCAGTTCGGCTACATCATGTCCAACGCCTTCGCCACCCGCGACTTCGGCAAGCCGCTGGTGGAGCAGGTCCTTCAACACCTGGAGCTGCGCAACGTGGTGGACTGCTCCGGCCTGATGTTCCCCGGCCACGGCACACCCACCTGCATCCTCCTGGGCCACTCCATCCGGAGCAAGCCGGAGCTGCCGACCCTGCTCTGTGGCACCAAGCCCGGCATGGGCCAGCTCCACGAGGAGGCGGAGGAGACGGAGCTCTGGGCGGAGATTGAGGCAGGGTGGGAGGTCGCTGGATTTGAGGGGCGACGCGTCGCCACAGCGGAGCTCGATGTCTCCGTGGCGAGAGCGCACCCGTGGGCGCTCAACGCCTCTGGCGTGGGGACGAAGGAACTCATGGAGGAGGCCGCTGGGCCACTCAGGGAGCTGTTGGCGGACGATGTGGGCGTCGCTACGATGACGAACAGCGACGAAGTCTTCAACAATCCACCCGAGTTCTTTCGGCGTGTCGCTCCGGTCCCCCGACGGTTGAGATGGTACATCGAGGGCGATGACGTTAGGGATTGGAGTGTGCTCGCCACACAGTCGGTGCTGGCACCGTACGATGACGGTGGCGACGTTGTGCAACCCCAGGAGCTTGGCGAGGCAGCCAACGCCTATTTGGCCCGCTTTAGGTGCCACCTTGGGAGTCGAGTCTCTTTTGGCAGCAAGACTTTCGATGAGTTGGGACGACCCTGGTACTCATTCGAGCGGTGGAATGCAGCCAAGTATCGGCGGCCGCGACTAGTCTGCTGTGGCATCGCTACGCACCTGCATTGCGTGCAACCGGATGATGCCTGGGCCACCAAGCAGACCGTCCAAGTGGTGCCGCTGCCGGACTTCTCCGACCAGACCGTTCTCTGCTCAGGACTGAACTCGTCTGCCGCGCTCTTCTGGCTCAAGCAGATCTGCTTCTGCAAGCGTGAGAGCGCTGACGCGGAGGCCGACACCTACTACGAATTCTTCGGAAATAAGCTTGTGAAACTCCCAGTGTCGCGCGCTCTCCCGAGAAACACACCTGTCTGTCGGCGAGCAGAGGCCCTGGCCCAGCGCTGCTCGGATCTGGGGGCCCTCATCCCTGGCCTTCACCCTCGCAAGCTGTTCGAGCACCCGGGCGAGGGCTACACCGACTGGTATCGCCAGATCCGGGGCTACCAGCCGCCTCACCAGTGCCTCAACACCGGCTGGCAGTCGGCGGCTGAGCTGCGCGACGCCTGGCGCTGGGCGGTGGAGGAGATGCGGCGCTTGCGCCGCCAGATGGTCGCCCTCCAGGAGGAGATGGACTGGCTGATGTACGGCGCCTATGGCCTCCTTACGCTGGATCATCCGGTCGTCAACCTGACCGGCCCCGAGGACCCCATGCCCATCGAGCAGATGGACCGGGCCTATCGCCTCCTCCAGCACGAGCGGGACATCCCCGCCGACTGGCCGGCCTCTCAACGAGCTCTATGGCAGGCCCGGCTCCAGGCCATAGCTGAGAACGAGCACGTGGGACGCATCGAGCAGCCAGCCTACAAGCGTCGCTGGGAGGAACCCTTCGACGACGGCGACTTCCTGCAAGCCTACGAGTGGTGGCTGCGGGAGAAGGCCGAGTGGGTCCTTGAGCACCTCCACGGCGGCGGACCCGTGGAACTGACTGCCTGGGCGACGGAGTTGCGCCAAGATCCCCGCGTGCGCGCCGCCCACGAGGTGGCGCTTGAAATCGGCTCCCAGCGCGGCGATGCCGCCTACATCCGCGAGCGCGAGCGGGGCGATTTCGCCGCTCACTTGAAGCGCATCATAGAGGAGGGGGCCGTGCCCGACGACCGAGCCGCCTTCAAGAAGAAGCATGCGAAGCTGCGCGGCATCGACCCGAGCCGTCACCTGCCCAGCGGCGTCCCGCGGGAGCGTTTCCGCTCGCTGACCGCCCGGTCCGGCTGGTACAAGTGGGCAGGCCAGGACATCTGGAGCGGCGTCAGGGGAGACGTGTGGGATGACTGAACGCCTCATCGACAACCGAAGCACCCGGCTGGTCGAGGCCATCAACGCCGTGCTGCCGTATGCGCGGGCGACCCGGTTCATCACCGGCTACCTGTTCGTATCTGGGCTCCAGCCTATCGCCGATGGGCTGCGCCAGTTGGAGCACATCAAACTCCTCATCGGCACCACCACCAGCCGCGAGACCATCGAGCAGCTCGCTCTGGGCTACCGCCGCCGCGAGCTTGTCGAGGAGAAGCTGCGGCAGCAGCGGCACGTGAACGTTGACCGGGCGATAACCGACACCGTGCTCGCCATTCGCCAGTCCATCAGCGAGATGCAGCCGGGCGAGCGCGAGGCCCACACCATCAGCGTCCTCGCCGAACTCATCGCGGACGAGAAGCTGGACGTGCGGGTCTACACCCGTGGCGTCCTCCACGCCAAGGCCTACGTCTTCGATTACCGCAACCCACAGCCCAACTCGCGGGGCATCGGGATCGTGGGCTCCAGTAACCTAACGGAGCCAGGGCTTGCTAGCAACACCGAGCTTAACGTCCAGGTGGACGACAACGCTGACATCATCACTGGCGAAGGCCTGCACCGCGACCTCTGCGAGTGGTTCGACGAGCTCTGGAACGAGGCCAAGCCCTTCAGCCCAGAGCTCATGACGGAGCTGAAGGAGAGCTGGGCGCTATCCGTCGCCCGACCCTACGATGTCTACCTGAAGATGCTGTTCGAACTGGTGCGCGGACGGCTGGAAGGGGACGAAGCGCGTCTGGTGCTGCCGGGGGAGATCCCCCTGGCCGCGTACCAGAAGGTCGCCGTGCAGCAGGCTATCCGCATGGTGGACCAGTACGGCGGCGCCTTTGTGGCCGACGTGGTGGGTGTGGGCAAGTCCTTTGTGGGCTCGGCTGTGGCGCGCTACTTCTACGAGTCTGAGCGGCGCCGGCCTCTCATCATCTGCCCGCGCCGTCTGAAGGAGATGTGGGAAGGGTACAACCGAGACTACCACCTGAACGCCGAAATCCTTCCCATGAGCATGCTGCGCGAGTCTAATGCTTCGGAAGACGGGGCGGCGGCGTCAACCCTCGACGAGGATCGCTTCCAGGACTGCCGGTTCGTCCTCATCGACGAGAGCCACCACTTTCGATACTCGGAGCCGCAGCGCTACCACGTTCTCAGTGACTACCTCCTCGAAGGCGGCGACCGCAAGGTTCTCATGATGACCGCCACGCCTTACAACAAGTCGCCTTGGGATGTCTACAACCAGATGAAGCTCTTCCATCACGCTGAGACGACAGCGATCCCCGTCGAGCCGCGCAACCTGCGTCAGTACTTCCGCCGCGTGGAGGACGGAGAGCGCAAGCTCCCCGACCTATTGGTGCATTTGCTGGTGCGTCGGACACGCTGGCAGCTTCTCCGGTGGTATGGCTATGACGTCGAGACCGACGGCCCCATCGACCCCCACAACTTTGGCCCCTACCTGGACGGCGAGCGCCGGGCCTATCTGCGCTTCCCGACCGAATACGGCGGCATGGACAAGAAGTTCTTCCCGCGGCGGGAACTGGAGACCATCGAATACTGCGTCGACGACGTGTACAAGACCGAGTACGGCGAGCCTCTCTACGAGACCATCGTGCGGCTGCTCCACCGACGGTGTGGCAGCCTACCGTCTGCCGAGGGCGAAGATGATGCCGCGGACGCCGTCGACAAGCAGGACCCACGGGCTCTCACCTATGCCCGCTACGGTCTGTGGAACTACGTGAAGGACGAGCGCAAGAGCGATCCCCAGTACAAGAAGCTGATTCGAGCTGGCAAGAACCTGCGAGGGCTTATCCGCACCAGCCTGTTCAAGCGGCTGGAGAGCTCCGTGGAGGCCTTCCGGAAGAGCATCGATCGCCAGGTGCGCGTGCACAGGAACTTCCTGGCGGCCCTGGACAACGGCATCATTGCAGCTGGCGAGCGAGCCACCGATATCCTGGAAGGCGAAGTGGATGAGACCGATGATGCCCTTCGGGCTTTCCTGGAGTCCCTGCGAGAGGCCGAGGCGGAAAGGGGCTTCGGCTACGACATCGACGCCTTCAGGGCCGACGATCTCAGAGCCGACGTCGAGCACGACCTCCGAACCTTTGAATACATCCAGTCGCTAGTGACCCGCGAGCGTATACCGCCGGATCGCGATGAGAAGCTCCAGGTGTTCCTGAAGCACCTGCCTACGCTACTGGGCGGTGGAAAACTGCTGGTGTTCTCCGAATACCACGATACGGCCCAGTACCTATTCCACCACTTACCTGACAGCGTCAAGGCCGATGCCGCTCTTGTCACCGGAGACACTGAGCATCCAGAGCGGATTGTCCCACTCTTCGCCCCGAAGGCCAACCGTGACTACCAGATGCGCTCCGGTGAGAGGGAGCTGAAGCTGCTCGTCTCCACGGACGTGCTCTCGGAGGGGCTGAACCTTCAGGACTGCAACAACGTCCTGAACTACGATCTGCACTGGAACCCGGTGCGCTTGATCCAGCGGTTCGGGCGCATCGATCGTATTGGGTCGGAGCATGATGTCGTCTACGCCTACAACTTCTTGCCGGAAAAGGCTGCGGAGCAGGAGCTGGACCTGCGCAAGAAGCTGGAGAACCGCATCCGGGAATTCAACGCTATCCTCGGCATGGATGGCCAGGTGTTGGACAAGAAGGAACTGGTGAATCCAGAGGCGGTGTACGCCATCTACGAGGAGCGCAGCGGCAAGCACCTCGGACGGTTCGAGGTAGGCGAGGCAGAGTTGTTCGGGGTATCGCTGGCTGAGGCGGAAGAGTTCTTCCGGGAGCTACGGGAGCGGGAGCCAGCCGAGTACGAGCGCATCCGGAACCTACGGGATGGCATCCGAACAGGGCGACACACGGGTGACGGCAAGGTTCTGGTTCTTTGCCGAGCGGGAAGCTTCATGAGGCTCTACGTTCGCACCTTGGATGCTACCGCTGTCGACATCGACACGATGGACGCCCTCGCCCTCCTGCGGTGTGAACCCGATGAACCGGTCGCCGAGTTTCCAGCGCAGCTGAACGGCATCTTGAACGGCGTGAAGCTCACTTTGATCAATGAGGTGGACGAGTTGTGGCGCCAACGTCGGTCGAGACCACCGCTATCGGCGGGCCAGCGCTACGTGCACGAGGAGCTGGACAGACTGCGCCACGGACGCCCGGAGCTCGATATCGATGGTGGCGTCGCCGTGCTCATGGAGGCGACTGCACGAACCCGACAGCGTCGGTTCCAGCACGCCTGCGACCGGCTCAAGAGGGATAAGGTCTCGGGAGAAGCCCTGCTGCGGCGAGCCCGCCAGCTCTACTACGACTGTGCCCTTCACATCGAGCGGCTCATGAGGGAGGAAGAAGAGGTGGAGGAACGCATACCGCGAATCCTGGCGGTGGCAGCTTTGGTGTAGGGTTGTGCTAGACCTTCGGAGGCGTTTCGCCAGACCGCCGGCGGCATTCGGATGGGACCAGCGTTATCTGAAGCTGAGGGTCGGATCGAACTGGCGGGCCTGGTTCACCGCTTGGTCATCGCGCACGATCCAGCAGAACCCCAGAGAAGCAACAACCGGCAGCCCCGAGTGCTGCCGGTTCCTACCACACCTATGATGGCACCTCACCCATCACCGCCGCACCCGGTTTCAGAGCTCGAGCATCACACACTAGTGCTTGCCGCATTATACACGCCTGAGCGAAAATGTCAAGCAGGGTGAGGGCGTGTCAGAAAAGTCGTGCTTAGCGCCCGCGCGCACCATGCCGACATAGTGTTCGCCCGTGCTGCCCTCTAAGAACCACCACCGGCCGCTTGTAGGAACCGCCGCCTCACCCGCATTACCCGCTCGTTGCCGCGCTCTCGAAGATCGCAGCCGCCAGGGAGGGCCTCCAGAGACGAGCGAGGTTCAAGGAACCCTTTGCGCGAGGCGCGTAACGGTTCTGGCACTTGCGGGAAGGGGTCTTCGCCGCCAAACCCTTCCGACGCCTCGTTGGGAACCATCTCAATGACGCGGAACTCCTGCCACCTCCGGTAGCCGTCACAGCGCTCGCCGTAGGCACCGATCTAGGTGCCGGTTTGCCACCCCTAGGCCGGGTCTACGGCCAGCGCGTTTCGGGCAGACGGTGGGGCTACCCGACCGCAGACCCCCTACGGGTTCGTGCACTGGGTCATGATGACCGGCCTGAACATCAGGATGTCGCCAACGTCGATGAACTGGTCAATGGCCAGGTCGTAGCGGGTCGGGCTCGGCGGGACCGCGGTCATGATGACCGGCTTGAACATCAGGATGTCGCCCACGTCAGCCCAGCCGTCCATATTGATGTCCGCGGGCCAGGCGTCGTCGGTTGGGTCGTCGGGGCAGGCGTCCAGCGCATCGGTGCCGACGTAGAACTCGACGTAGTCTGTGAAGACATCCGCGTCGCTGTCGTCACAGTGGTCGCCGATCCCGTCCGCCTCGAAGTCCTCCTGAGCAGGGTTGTTGACGATCGGACAGTTGTCCGCCGTGTCCCCGTAGCCGTCCTCATCCGTGTCTGCGCTGGCCGCGCTCGTCTCCCCGGGGTCTGTCTCGCCGTCCTGATCGGCGTCCTCGACGCCGTCCGCCAGACCGTCGCCGTCGCTGTCCGGGTTGACAGGGTCGGTTGTGGTGGACGGATCCGCGTCTGGCCGCCAGTTGGGACTGAACACATTAGTGCCAGGAGTCTCCGGCTCGGTTAGCCCCCTTTCCAGACCGTCGGTGAGGCCGTCGCCGTCCGAGTCCGGGTTCCGAGGATCGGTCTCGCCGGGGTCGACGATGCCGTCGTTGTCCAGGTCCTCGCTGCTGCACAGCGGCGGCTTAGAGCCGTCGCAAAGCCCGTCATCGTCGCTGTCCATGTCCACGGGGTTGGTGCCAGCCACGAACACCTCCACCTCGTCCGGGATCCCGTCACCATCCCAGTCGTCTCCGGGGCTGTCGTGGCAGCCGTCGGTGTCAATGACCCCGTCGTAGTCCTCTCTGGTCTGAATAGGCGCGCCGTTCTTGTCGGGAGGCTCGTCGCCGGTGTCCGCGATCCCGTCAGGTCCAGCCGTCCAGTCGGTGGCCGGACACTGATCCGTGTGGTCGGGGAAGCCATCGCCATCGTTGTCGGGGTCGGGGCAGCCATCGTTGTCCTTGAAGGAATCGACGTCCTCGGCTACGTTCGGGCAGTTGTCGGAGCCTGAGCATGCCCACGCGGTCAGCCACGGGTCACAGACGCCGTCCATGTCGTTGTCTGCG
>Ga0315289_10014948_pt1 | contig 10801 bp, 15 predicted proteins | sample YL17G11_40_MG_FD_203452 | JGI IMG/M metagenome (GOLD analysis project Ga0315289, IMG submission 203452) | Sediment microbial communities from Yellowstone Lake, YNP, Wyoming, USA - YL17G11_40 | ecosystem: Environmental > Aquatic > Freshwater > Lake > Sediment | place: USA: Wyoming | collected...
AAACGCGCGGAGAAAAGACATTCTTTGCAAGCGGAGAGAGAGTAGAGAAAAAATGAAACTGTACCATCTATCTTATTCCTTCTTTTCTATTACAATGCGCGCTAGCATAGGAGTCAGTGTAGGGGCATCGGAATTGAGTATGCGGGCTATGTGCGGGAAAGCCTCGTTTGTTCATCTGCTTTTCGCATGAAATCCCTGATCATCGGTTGCATAGCCATAGGATACAGTTTAATGCATGCATTGCCTTCACCTGGCATTGATAGACATTGCATCAGCTTCTTTTGTAGCAGTTCCTGTTGGATTTGCCTATTGACTTTCCATTGAAGCTTCACGCTTGCGCCGGCCTGAACCTCTAGCAGTTTAACCTTTTTCGTTTTTTTCATAGCCATGACATCCTGTGCTCTTACAGTTTCATATCGTAAATCTCAATAAAGCACTTATTTCCATTTTCGACATATATCAAGAAACGGAACATCACCAGCTTGCCATGCGCCCTTGGAGATTACTGGAAAAAACACAGCTACACCTGCCTCTGCCCACTTGAGCTAACCAAGAATGCCGAAGCAAACAATACCCTCACGAGAATGATAACAAGAAAACTCCTTTCCACTCTTATTCCATCCCCCGTTCGGGCAAACACCGTGTTTGCTAAGTTCGAAATCAAGTTTTCTCGCAATCGTGAAGACCAACTGTAAGCTGTTGGAATCAATGCTGAAGACGCGTAACGATAGCATGTGTTAGGGATTGTATTATCCGCAGTGCTTCGCCATTATTGACAGGTCCGAAAGACCCACAACGTTGCTACTGTCAAAGTCTGCATTGGAGTTCCAGTTGACGCTGCCTAGCATAGACTTGCAGGCGTTTGCCAGAATAGTCAAGTTTGAAAGCGTAGCATTGAAAAAGAGTTGGTTATGGATAGTGTCGATTGTAGTATTTTGCCATGATGGCCAAGTCTTTTAGAGAGACTTTCCCGTCGCAGTTTATGTCTGCGTTGGGGTTCCATTTGGCGTCGCCCGGATATGTGTTAAAGGCCTTTGCAAGCAGAGACAAGTCTGCGAGGGCACACTTGAAGTCGCGCGCGCTAAGAGAATCTTAGTAAGAGAAAAATGGATGCTTTAGGAAGACTTGACGAAGAACTGAAAAGAGCAGCTCTTATCAGAAGCTTGACAGATTACCTCTTGTCGCACGCCCACAACAGAGTATGAAATCCGCGCGCGGGACTCTGGAAACGGAACCGCGCACACGCATTGCTGAACCCAAATACAAAAATTCGGTTAGCGTGCGCTGTTGCTTACTAATTTGGGTTTTGGGGATAAAGTTTTATCGATCAATTGGAAACAAGATTTCGGCAAATACAGAAGTTTATCAAGAAATAACAAGCTCTAGCTTCTATCTTCGCTCTCTAACCACTCTTCTGTTTTGTCTCAAATCTATTCACTTTTTTTTAGAGTGCTTACGATGAATCTTTCGAGTTTTTCGATTACTTCGCTTATAAGTCATTTTTCAATCTTCTTTGTTTTCTTATTTCACTATTCCGACGATTATCTTGTAGAATGTTGTATTGTCCATAGTGCTTAATAATTATTACCGCGCGCTCGAAGACGAATTCAGGGGATTGGAAGAACGATCGATCGCAAGGAAAGAGCTGGCATATGATGTATGCATTAGCACGCGCACCACAATTGAGAACTATTTCTTTAATCGCTTCTCCTTATGCTTTCTTCTTTTTTCTTCTCTTTCCTTTTTTGGTCATTGGTTTCTTCTTGGTACTTCCCGTGCTCAACGCAATCACCACACTCAAGTAATCAGAATAGGGAATTAAGTTTTTTGCGGCCTAACTAAAAGTTTCTAAGATTAGCCAGTCGTCTTTAGGTTCCCATCTCTTCTTTCTACACTTGCTTGCCTTCTCGCGCGCGCGATGATGTATGGAGCTGAGAAGTGTAGCCTTAGAAACCCACATCTGCGTGATTTTGGCTTCAGCAGCCAGCCCTTTTGCAACTTTGAAGAAACGCCTTACACCCTTGGTGAGCCAGTAAACAATGAGAATCATGTAAGGCACGGCGATAGCCAGGTCATGCTCGTAGGAAACATTGCCCATAAACAGCGTCACCGGATTCATTTCTTCCACGAACAAGGACAACACGCTTAAGACCCAAAGCGCAAGTGCCAAATACCAAACCCAACTCCAACCTCTCAGCATTCCATAAGACAGTATGATGCCAAACACTGAGACGCCCCAAAACATGAGGACAACTCCTCCATACACGGCAAGGATCGGAAGCAAACTCGCGCCCAAAACAGTCAAAGAACCCACCAGAATTAGCACGGCAATAACAGTCACTCCGACAGGTCTTTTCCTCTGCATTTCCAAAACCTCGCTTCGCTAGCCACGCCGTAGAACCCCTTACAAGAATATTACGGTTTGCCCGCGCGTGGCAAGGAAAACACAACTACTAGTTCGAAGCTGTTAAGAAAAACTCTTGGAAATGGTGGAGGGCATGTAGTCTTTGCTGGCGCTATTCATGTTCCTCGCCTCTTCCCTGCACCATCCTCCGCATCATTCCGCCCATGCGAGGCATGTTCTTCATTCCCTCCTTTATTACCTCCATCAACGCTTCATTCAGCTCCACTTCCAAAGTTATTTTCGCGTGGCCCTTCTTCTCTTCAACCATCACATCACCTCCTAACCCTTTTGACTATTCGAACCAAAGCGTCTCTCAGCATCCAATCTGCCTGTTTCGACGTCAGATCCAAATCAACCTCAACCTTGTAATGAAACTTGCCGATTCTTTTTGTTTTTACTCGGTAGTCATCGATCAATCCTCTGTCTTTCCAACCTCTTAATCTTCTCCGCAACCAGAAAGACATGAAACGAGGTGACACAGGTTCGAAAAAGAAGGCAACTCTGACAAACAGGTGCAGAAGACTTGAGGACAAAATGCTCTCGCTTCCACCACTGACAAGCTAAACGGACGCATACCTTAAAGCCTTGTCGGTTACACATTAACACACGCGTAATTTCTCATCGCGAGCGCTTTGAAACAGACCCGCTAATGGCTAGAAACAGACCCTCTTCGTCTATTTCATCAGGCTCCACCAACGAAAATGGTTAAGTGACCTAACCTCGCACAGCCCTCCTTGAGGATTGCTAGACAGCCTACATTGACCCTGCGCGCGGAACATTAAATACGATTTTCTTAGCGCATGCTGTGCCCTGAACCGCATGCACTGCCCTTCAGCAACCCCTTTTTCAACGCGCCACACCAAGCAGAAGAGTCTGGTGGGATAGGACTTTGCCCTCAAACCCACACGCGCTTGAATACACTGAGACAAAAAGCTTAACCGCTTACGTATGAAATAGTTATGTGTTGTTGCATATGAAAACTGTTGAGATGAGACTGATTTCTGAGTTGATGATAAACAGTTGCAGGAGCGATAGACAGCTTGCCAAGGCGTTGGGAGTTTCTCAGCCCACGGTGTCACGAATCAAAGCAAGACTAGAAAAAGAGGGCTATATCTCACAGTACACGATTATTCCCGATTTCAACAAGATAGGCTATCACCTGTTTGCACTGACTTTCTTTTCATGGAAAAAAGACATTAGCGCACGCGAAATGAAAGAGGCAATCAAATGGGCCAGTGAGAAGGCATCTTCGGTCGCTTCTAACGTCGTTCTGATTGAAAGAGGAATCGGTTTGAACCACGACTCTTTTATGGCGTCATTCCACAAGGACTACTCATCATACACAGAGCTTATGAAGGAAGTGAAGAAGAACCCGTACATAGATGTTGCGAGGATGGAGAGCTTCCTTGTAAGCCTCGATGACAAAATTCACTATCGAACCTTAACCTTTTCAACCCTAGCAAAACATCTGCTAGAAATCAATAAAAAAGAGGAATAGAGCGCAAACCCAAAGCGCGTTCTTTACCTGTGAACCCTCTTCGCATCAGATCCTCGAGTGCCCGAGATATTTCAGCGCGTGGAAATGATGGGAATATGTCTCCTTGGACCTGCCCGAACACGAAATGCGTTTACGACAAACAGCTTGAGCCTCAGCAGCGCTGCCAAATGTGTGGGATCGAAGCTGAACAGTTCGCTTTCAGCGAACTCGGCGAGCTGTGGAAACAGAAGTGGAGCCTGAGGAAATCGTTGAAGAAAGCCGAGGAAAACGAAAGGCAGTTGAGAACGATGAAGTTCTGTCCCAAATGTGGATCCACCGACGTTGATTTCTCCGTGTTTTACCGCCCTTCAATCTGGAAATGCCACAAATGCGACTATGAGGGCCCATTCATACTCGAAGACGGCAATGTTGCCGAAGAGATACGAAAGAAGCACGAACGCAAGCGTCAGCTGCCCTAGAGGGTTTTTCTAGAAGAAGGTTCCACAAAGAATAACTGTAGTGCGCTGGCAAGTCAAAGTCTGTAGAGCGACTTAGAGATGGTTCGAAGAATATTCTGTGACGAGTGCGGAAGGGAACTGGAATCTTCAGAAGCAGTACAGTTGTTGGAACGTGAGCTGTGCAACAAGTGCTGCAGAAAAGTTGTTAATGCAAGATAAGCGCGCGGGAAGTACTTACAGCGGTTGTTAAACCTGGAGCGGGCGCCATTCAAATCTTGGCACTCTTGCTTATCCGTACTTTTGTCTTTCAAGTCGGGCGAGTTTTCTCTTCTTCCGCTTTTCTTCTCTCTCTTTCTTCTTCGGAGGCCTAGGTTTTTTCAGCTCTTCTCTTGTCTTTCCTCTTGGATAGCCCATGTGACCGCCTTCTTTTCACATTAGAACATGGACCCGTCTTTTCTCCTTTGTGCTTGAACCGTTGATGTCTGCAAATGCAAAGAATGGACCGGAAGCAATGAAAAAAAGCCAAACAAAGGGTTTCGGTCGTTTGTGAACGTGACAACCCCAGCTTTGAACCATATTTCCGCATCATCTGACGCATTGGAAAAAAAAGGGGGAACTTTAGATGTGCCACGGGTTAGTCTATATGTTTAGAATGCTGCGTATCAGTGATGAAGACTCAAACTCTTCTATCAACTCCAAACCTTCGCCTGTCGTTTGATAAGAATTGTCAGATTCTTTGACTAGACCCTGAGCTTCTAACAACCCAATATATCTGGTGAACTGTCCATAACTCATAGAAACTGAATTGAGCAAATGCGTCTTCTTCATGCCATGTTTTGCAGCCTTCAGGATAGCTACAGAGATAACTAAAGAATCTCTTCTCCTAAAAGGATGAGTATGGTTCATAACCATTCTCCTCCCCACCTATATAGAGGTAGGTTCTAGAAGATAAATCTACAGGTCAAGCTTGATTTAGACGCCTACAAATACTAGTGCGCACGATCTTAGGCAGCTCATCCTTATAAGGCACGCTAACGATGAATATACAGGAAACGCATGCCGATAGGTTACTGCAATATTTTGCTTTTGCCTAGAAATGGCTTGTTTTGCCTCAGGGGTTACAAACGTGTTAAAAACAAGAGAGTTTTCTGATAGAAACCGTTCTACATTTGATATAGTGGCAGGAATTCTGAGAGAGTTGCAGGAACCAACTGGGATTACGAACATCATGTCGAATTGTAATATAAGCTTCAAACAGTCCGGGTCTTACTTGAGTTTCATGAACTCAAGCGATCTTATCCAGACCGACGCAATAGTTGGAAGAGTCAGATATCGTAGAACAGAAGTTGGACAGAAGTTTCTGGAAGCTTATGACAAGATGATTCTGCTGCTAGATCCCGATCTTTTCGCACGCTGCCCAATGTAACAAACAGCGCATTCAAGGAGAAAACAAACAAGAAAAATCAGTTGGTCGTTCTTATGTCCGAAAACAAACTTTGTGCGACAACCTGTTCTGACAACATGAGCAAATCAAGCGACTTCAGCAATTGCAGCCTGTCAATTGGAACCTGGGCGGCCAAGTCCTGGAGGGATGTGTATTTCGAAAGCAGAAAAAAGAGACCGCAAGAGAAAGGCAGAAAGAAACGCAAGAAAGGGAAGCGGAACCCTCCAGACCTTTTGTGGAACAGTATGCAAGCAAGAAACTGCAACATTCTGTATCTTCAATATCGAAATTGAAGCCTCAGGTCTCGAGTGCTCAACCGTGATTTTTGTTCGCTGTGTCTCGGTGACGCAGGCGCTAAGAGAAACTAGATGCAACATTCCAATCGCGAATTAATCAACGCAATATTGTAGGACTCGTGCGTGTTTGAATAACACCTTAGCCGAAATATCAATTCAAAAAGAGATGCTGCCTCTCTGCTCTTCCTCATAATATATTACAGAAAATCAGTCTGCAATGTCGCAGCCTTGAACTTTGAATTCGCAGCGTGCGCCTTTGCCCTTCGACCATGCAAGGTTAGTCTTAAATACTGAGTTGACTGAGAAATTCCGAGGGCGAAGTTGTGAAAGACGTTGAATTGCGGCTTTTCGCTGAACTGATTAAGAACAGTCGTCGAAGCGACAGGGAACTTGCAAGAGAGTTAGGAACGTCTCAGCCCACAATCACGAGGATTAGGTCCAAGCTGGAGAAGGAAGGGAAAATCAGAGAGTACACTATGATTCCTGACTACGTTAGTCTTGGTTTCCAGATGATGTCGATAACCTTCTTCACATTGACACAACCGTTGTCAGGCGAAACCCTTGAGAACGCAAGGAAAATCAATCGCGAAATGATGAAGAAAAACCCCACTGCCAACATACTCGCAATGAATGGGATGGGCTGCGAAGCCGACCGTGTAGTCATAGCTTTACACAGAGACTATTCTGAATACGTCGAGTTCGTAAGAATGACAAAGCAGCATCCAGCAGTGTCAGCAGAACATCTCAAAAGCTTCATCATCGACCTGCTCGACACAAGCAGCTTCCAACCTCTATCCTTCTTCCAACTAGCAAACTACCTACTGACAACGAAGGGAAAACCTCCAGACAAGAAATAGCAGGTTTTGCAAAAGGCCCATAGCACGCGGTATCAGCTTTAGCCATGAATAGCCGAAGCCAACTGCACGTTTATATTCGCTCCTCAGAAACTCTGAAGAGCAAGAGGAACTGGTACGTACAAAACCATCGAAGTTCTCGGCCCAGAGCACGAGTTTTCAGTCGTTGACGATGAATTGAAAGCTTTGCCAATCGTCGACAATATTTTGAAAGATCTTCACGGACGCATCGTCAACACTGTTATGCAGGGCGACTTTGCTTATGGAAAGGAGCTTCAAATGCACGTGCTGGAAATCAGGCCTAACGCGCCCTTCACAAGGCCAGCAGACTTCGAGGAAGACATGCACAGAGCGGTCTTGTTCATGTCAGATTTTCTGCAGCGAAAATATAATGCACATCTCTTGGGAACTGGGATGCATCCGTTGCTGAGGCTTGAAGAAACGGGGGTTTGGCCTCACCGTCACCGCCGGATCTACCAAGCTTACAGCAAACTGTTCAACCTTAACCAGCACGGGTGGCTGAACATTCAAAGCTTCCAGCTGAACCTTCCATACGCGACCGAGCAAGACGGCGTTAAACTGCACAACCTGCTCGCCAACATCATCCCCTACCTGCCCGCTTTCACAGCTTCATCCCCCATCTACGAATGCAAATTCGGACAGGACGTTGACAACAGACTCGTTTTCTACAAAATGAACCAACGCGAAATCCCTTCAGTAACTGGAGACGTGATCCCAGAGTATGTGTCTTCCCTAAGCGAATACCGCCGACAAATCATCGAGAAGTATTCTTCTGAAATGGCCCGGGCAGGCGCGGACAAGCTTCTCTTACAAAGGGACTGGGTTAACTCTCGCGGCGTAATCTTTAGGTTTGACAGAAAAGCGGTTGAAATACGCGTTATGGACGAACAGGAATGCATCAAATCGGACGTGGCAATTAGCTGCTATATCAGAGCGCTGTTGAGAGGGCTACTAGACCAGAATCCGCAGCTGCTGCCCCATGAAGTCTTGGTGAAAGACTATAACTCCGTCGTGGCCGAAGGACTCAGAGCATGCCCGAGCGGAAGAACAGCACGCGCTGTCTGCCAAGCTTTCTACGGAATCGCATGGAAAAACGCGTCCAAAGAAGAGAAGAAATATCTTCCACTGGTAAAAAAGCGGATAGACAACGGAAGCCTGTCAGAAACGATACGCGGAAGGGTTGAGAAGAAAGCCAAGAAAACGAGTTTCGGAGAAGCAGTAATCAGCATCTACTCAAAACTTGCAGAAAGCCTTATTCAGAATCAACCCTACTTCTAGCTTAAGCAAAGGGAGAGGCAAACACGTGGGCAAACGCTTGCGTAGAAGGCAGAGCAACTTTTTTGACGTGTGCAGCGAGTGCAAAACATCCTATTCATGCTGCAACGACACAACGCCGCCCGTGACGCCTGAACGCAGAAAAATCATAGAGGCATACCTGAGAGAGAACGACGTCCCCACGGTCAACCTGTTCGAGCGGACAGATTACGTTTTTCCGAGGCTCAGAGCAGGCGGTTACTGCGTGTTCCACGACGCCGAAACGAAAAAGTGCAACATACACCCTGTGAAACCTGAAACCTGCGTTGCAGGGCCCATCACCTTCGACGTAACCGTGAAGACAGGCAAGATCGAATGGTTCGTCAAGAAAGAAAGCATATGCCAACTCGCCGGAAACGTGCACAGAGACAAACAGCTGCTGCAAAAGCATCTGGCCCAGGCCAAGAAAGAGATCCTTAGACTCTTGTCCCAGCTCACAGGGGAGGAACTGAAGGCGATACTGTCAAAGGATGAGCCTGAAACCTTCAAGATTGGAGAAGACGAGCTTGAGGAAGAACTGCTGCACAAACTGACCGGCTAGCCGCTGCGTCCGTCGTTCAGAACTTTTCTACTGTTGGGTTCTCAGCAGCAGGTCGTCGCGGCGCTTCAGCAGTTTCTCAAACTGTTCGTCGTTTATCTTGTCTTCCACGAGCATTCTGATAATAGTTCGGGATATGTTGTCCATTTCCTGATGAAATTTCAACAGGTCTTTAGAGTACATGTCATAGATGCTCACCATACCCTTGTAAAGCCGGTGATACAGCTTGTTTCGATTCCAGATCCGTCTCCCGCGGATACCTGTGAAGCTGAGAAACAGCAGGGAACCGATGGCCGCCCACCCTCCCGGCGTCAAAAACCACAGGCTCGCGTCTTCCGATATGATTTGGCCCAGCGACTTGGAGAGCGGCCCACTCACTACTGTGAACACTGTTGGATACGTGTCTTCAGGAGCCTTCACGAACGAGGCGGTGTTGCCCTTCTGAAGTGCCATGCTCGAAGGGGAGGTTTCCTTTATTTCGGTGCCTGCGGGCATGTTGACGTCAATGACTTGGCTGGTGTTGAAAGCGTGGCCGCGGTAGAAGCTTGAAACGTCGATGCTGAACGTGTAATTGTCCTCCTGTTGAGAAAGCAGATGAGCTGGAGCTTTAAAGTACAGGTTATATGCCCAGCCGTTCTGGTTCCAGTCTTCATGGAACTCCCAAGCTGTCAGAGCGCCCGTAGAAACAGGCGTCAAATCAAACCCTGCCAGCCAACTCTGGAGACCTCCGTGGCCGACAAAGTATTCGGGTATTCTTGTGATGTGGAACCACATCGAAAGCTCAATCGTGGAAGTCGTGTCGTTGAAATTGACCATCACCTTGGACGTGTTGGCTGATATCCCGGACCAGCCAGGATCAATCCTCCACACATCATTAAGCCACCATAACGGGCTGGCGGTCAGATTGCTTGAAAAATCGTCGATAGATACGAAAGGCAGGCCGTAGTAATTACGCACTGAAACCCAGTTGAAGCTTTCATACCATGAAACGAAGATGTCGCCCGCGCTCACTAGGCTCTGCTGGATTGTAACTGCGTTCCACATACCATCAGCCACCCAAGTGGGCGCCACAGAGATGCCTCCCTGTTCCGACCATTTCACCTGGTCAGCCGACGGTTCTATCACGTCATGGATGTAACCGATGTTACTGCTCCCAGATTGCGAGTGCGAAGGCACAAGTGCCGACCGCAATGCCAGAAGAACGAGGAACACGATAAGTGTATAGGCTATTCTGCGCTTTCTCAGCAGCCCACTTTCAACTCCTTTTCGAGGCGGTGACACTACCTAGAGCTGACTGTAAATATATCAGTTGCGCGGTGTCGAAGGAAGCTTCTGAACGGAGGCGAACGTTAAAGATAAAAAAGGAGTTTACGTCTGATTAGACGTATTTCTTTTCTTTGTCGCAGTACCATCTTTTGTATTGTTCGATGTACCTCAGTGGACTACCGCATGTTGGGCAGATGTTCGCTGCGCCTGGAGGGGGTGGAGGAGCTGCAGGGCCTCTCTGGAACTGGAGCTTCAGGAAAGAAGGCATCGGCGTCTTCATTCCATGCATCACACCTGCCAAGAACCCTCCTATCAGGAAGAAGACCAATGCAAACACCATGAGCACGGCCCAAAGCTCCATACCTGTTCCGAAGTCGAAGTCGCTTCCCCAAATTCCGGTGTGTGCAAGTGTCATTATCAGGGTGATTATGAGGTAAGCCAAGAAAGACATGAAACCGCCTGTGAAGCCTGCCATACTTCCTTCTGCCTTGAGCAGTTTATGACAAAGGTATCCGGCCACGAAACCTGCCGGAAGGAACGCGAAGATGCCTGTGATAACGTCGCTTCCTACTGTTCTGCCCCAGTCGATGATTGCATACCTGGGTACTAAACCTGAGATCAGGCTTTGAAATCCACCGACGCTCGCGATGGCTTGTCCGATGGCAAATCCTATGACTCCAATAGCGATGTAATCGATGAAATACTCTTTTTCTTCAGTCATAATCTATT
>Ga0315289_10014949_pt1 | contig 10801 bp, 12 predicted proteins | sample YL17G11_40_MG_FD_203452 | JGI IMG/M metagenome (GOLD analysis project Ga0315289, IMG submission 203452) | Sediment microbial communities from Yellowstone Lake, YNP, Wyoming, USA - YL17G11_40 | ecosystem: Environmental > Aquatic > Freshwater > Lake > Sediment | place: USA: Wyoming | collected...
ATGATTTTAATCGTCATCCTGATCATTTACTTCTTCGTTTAGGATTGTGGTTGTTAAATTAGCGGGGGAATAAAAATGCTAAGGTTATATCGTGGTAAGACGTCGGGTTTCACACTCATCCATCTCATAATAATTATTGTTGTCGTCGTGATCATTGCGGTGATTGCGGCACCAAGGCTTTTACGCCAGCAGGAAAAAGGTAAACATACATCGGCAGTTAGTGATATTGATAATCTAGGACTTGCGCTCGATATATACGCAAGCCATAACGGAACCTATCCAAGCACGGAACAGGGATTGAAATCTCTATGGGAAAAGCCGATAATAGCCCCTATACCGAGTAAATGGCAGGGACCGTATCTGGATAAGCCGATCCTGAAAGACCCGTGGGGAAATGACTATATCTACGTATACCCGGGGAAGCATAACAAGCACGATTATGACCTCCTCTCTTACGGCAAAGACAGTGAATTTGGCGGTAAGGGAGATAATGAGGACATAACTAACTGGACTGAGGAAGAATGATCAGGATTATTGCGGCTTTAGCCATCGTAATATCAATTATGGGATGTGGTGCAGATGACCAAAGCCCTCCGATCATCTTCAGTATAAATGCAACCCCTCTGATCGTATCTCCCGGCGAGCCTTCAACGATCACTGTTGAGGCTGGAGACCCAAATAAAAAAAAGCTTTCTTACCTCTGGACAGCATCTGACGGTCAGGTAAGTGGTAAAGGAAAGACCGTAACCTGGATCTCACCGAAAGTTGAGGGAAAATACGAAATAACCGTAACGGTTAGCAATGGCTCAGATTCTGTATCTGAAAGCATATCTTTAAGAGCATGGACTCCAAGACCCGGTGACTACTACCCCCTTGAAATCGGTGATAAATGGACGTTTTTGGATAAGGAAAATAACCAGATAGATTTCGAGGTTATAGATACCATAGACATCTCAGGCACTAAGGCTTTTGTAAAAAAATTAATCACTTCTAATTTTGAAGGTGCAGTAAACTACTTCTATCTCGCCAAAGGCAACGACGTTATAAACCAATATGCCACTGGCGGTTCCAGCGCGGGCGACGATACAATCATATTTTCCCCTGTACTCCCTCTATATAAATTCCCTCTTATACCCGGAGAATCATGGGAAATTGAGTCTGACATCAAAACACCCGATGGATACTACGTTGGAAGTGGAAAAGCAAAATACGATGTAATCTCGGAGGAGAATCTTACCGTTAAAGCAGGTACTTATGAACACGTATTTCAGGTGAAAGAGGATTTTATCTGGGATATATTTGGTCAAGAACTGGATCATACCATAAGCAAACAGTGGCTTGCACCAAATGTCGGCATCGTCAAATTTATTAACGAACAAACAAGGGGTGGTGAGACTTTTATAACGGAAGCGGAACTGCAATCATACTCCCTTAAATAGCCTTTGGCGAAAGGAGCGGTAGACATGAGATACCGAATTGCTTTATCAATCATTCTATCTTTTCTAATAGTTGGACTTGCCTGCGCCGATGGATTCATAGTCGTCCCAAGACCCCCGCAAGAGAGAACATTTATCCCCCTGTCAATCAAATACCACCACGTAGAAGTAACCATAAAAGATCAGGTGACAACAACTAAAGTTGATCAGGTTTTCTTGAATGAGAATAACGTAGTTCTTGAAGGGATCTACATATTTCCATTACCTGTTGAAGCAAGTATATCCAATTTTGTAATGTACGTGGATGGTAAGCCTGTTAAAGGAGAGATACTGGAAAAAAGCAAGGCACGGCAAATTTACGATGATATTGTGCGGCAGATGCGTGACCCTGCGCTTCTTGAATATATTGACAGAGGTGCGTTTAAAGTTAGCGTTTATCCAATACCTGCCAGAGGAGAGAAGCGTATACAGCTTGAATACTCGGAAGTTTTGAAGTATGATTCTGGCTTGTGTAAGTACGTATACCCATTGAATACAGAGAAATTCTCCGCAAAGCCAATCCAATCAGTTACAGTAGCAGTAGACATCAAAAGCGATAAGGCGATAAAAAGCGTTTACTCGCCATCACATGAGGTTGATATTCGCAGACAGGACGACCATTCGGTAAAGCTCAGTTATGAAGCATCAAACGTAAAGCCTGATAAAGACTTCGTAATGTATTATACTGTCTCCGACAAGGAATTTGGATTAAATCTTCTTGCATACAAAGAAAGTGGTGAAGATGGGTTCTTTATGCTCCTGATCGCTCCCAAATACGAGACGACAAGCGATGAGGTTATCGAAAAGGACGTTATCTTCGTGCTTGATAAATCAGGCAGTATGCAGGGCGAAAAAATAGATCAGGCGAAAGGTGCATTGAAATTCTGCGTAAAAAGCCTGAAAGATAAGGATAAATTCGGCATAATCACATTCAGCACTGACGTTGATGAACTGGATAGCTCACTGCTTACTGCAACAAAAGCCAACGTTGAAAAGGCAGAAAGATTCATTGACAAGCTGGATGCAACCGGCGGCACGGACATAAACGATGCTCTGCTACTTGCATTGAAAAAGCAAACCGACCCGAATCGTCCGAGAATTATCGTCTTTGTGACTGATGGTCTGCCAACTGTTGGTACAAAGGACGTTGATGCGATCCTCAAAAATGTTGAAAAGGCAAAGTCTAAATCACTAAGGCTTTTCGCTTTCGGTGTTGGGTATGACGTAAACACGCATTTTCTCGATAAGCTTGCAGAGAACAACGGTGGTACGTCACAATACGTTAAACCATCAGAGGACATTGAAGTCTCAGTCTCATCGCTTTACAGCAAGATAAGTGAACCGATGCTGTCAAACCTCAAACTCGATACTGGAAGCATAAAGGTCAGAGAAGTTTATCCGAAAAACCTGCCAGACGTATTCAAAGGCACGCAGTTGGTTGTTTTAGGACGATACGACAATAACGGGACAACTGACATCAAACTTGACGGTGATATACGAAGTAGAAAATATACTACTACTAATAAAGCAGATTTCCCAAGTAAAACTACGGAAAACGACTTTATACCAAGACTTTGGGCGCAGCGAAAAGTCGGATACTTGCTGGACGATATGCGCACTCACGGCGATAACAATGAGATTAAGGATGAGATAATCCGTCTGAGTAAAAAGTATGGAATAGTTACACCCTATACTTCATTCCTCGTATTGCCCGAAGAAGAGGCTGAACGTCTGCCAGCGGGTGATAGAAGGGCTTTAGCTAGACAATCCCTTGATGCCAGTGGTGCTGGACTTAAAAAGGAAAAGGGAGTAGATGCTGTAGCGGCAAGCAAAGTGATGAGTGAACTGAAACAAGCTCCTGCACCTACAACGATGGCAGTCAATATGCCTAAAGACTGGGAAGGTAAAGTCGAGATCAAATACGTCGGCGTAAAAACTTTCATACTGAAAAAAGACGTCTGGACGGATACGGAATATGAGCCGGAGATGAAGGTTACTGAGATTAAGTATGGAAGCGATGAATATTTTAGCTTGCTATCCAAAGAGCCTGGGCTTGGTAAGTTTCTTGCGCTTGGTAAGAACGTAATAGTTTTCTACAAGGGTAACTGTTACAAGATTAAGGAATAGAAAGTGACGAGTGACGGGTAACGAGTGATAAAAGTAGTTGACAAACCCAAAATGATATAAAGTATTCATGAACAAGCTTATCTCTCATACCCGCCATATCTTTCCATGGCATATCAGGGTATTTCTCTCTGATCTCCGTTGGTATGTTTTTTACCGCTTCACCCATAATTTCAAAGCATTTGATTACCGCACGTAATGTCTTTTTATCTCTTATGAAATCTTCGTATGATAATGAACCTGCAAATTCCTCAATATTCTGTATCTCATCATTTATATCTTTGATAAAGTCGAGATAAAGCCTTTTTCTCTTAAACATAAACCGTTTCCTTGAGAATTTCTTTACCTATGTAAGGCTTTAGTGCCTTTTTTGTAACTAAGTCAACCTTTTCGCCTATTAGTTCCGAAAGATATTCTTCTAAATGTAAAAATATAAAGAAATCTATCGGTTCTTTGAACGTCACGAGAATATCCACGTCGCTTTCATCCGTCTGCTCACCTCTTACGTAAGACCCAAATATCCCTATTTCGTCAACCTTGAATTTATCCCTTATTATGTCCTTATTTTCTTCTAAAATGGATTTGATCTCATCAACTGTTTTCATACTCTTGATTACCTTATAAGTTTATTCTTCCTGAAATTGTCTGAGAAGCTCACGCTGTCGTTCGGTTATGCTCTTCGGGAGGGAGATATTTACTTTTACAAGCTGATCGCCAATTCCGTTTCCGTTAGACTTTTTTACGCCACGACCTTTCATCCTTAACACGGTTCCCGGTTGTGTACCAGAGGGAACGTTCAGCTTGACTTTGCCTTCAATGGTAGACACCATGACGGAAACTCCCATGATCGCTTGAGCGAAGTCAATAGTTATTTCACAGGCTATGTCATGACCGATACGTTTGAAGAACCTGTGTTCCATGACTCTTGGTATGACGTATAAATCACCTCTGGGTCCTCCAGAAACACCAACCTCTCCTTGCCCCGGAACACGTATCCTCATTCCGCTTTCTGTTCCTGCTGGTATATTAACGGGGATCCTGCGCATCTGCTGAACGTGCCCTGCGCCATTGCACGTCGTGCAAGGCGTTGAGATTATAACCCCACGACCATAACAGCGAGAGCAGGGACGGTTCATTGTATAATTACCCTGAACGAACTGAACGGTTCCTTTTCCCCCACAATCCGGGCATTTCTGCTTACCTGTTCCGGGACGTGCGCCTGTACCTCTGCATGTTGGACAATCCTCTTCTCTATTTACACTGATGACTGTATCCCATCCAGTTATCGCCTTCTCAAAAGGCACATCCAGTTCGTAGTTGATGTCAGTTCCACGTTTAGGTCTGGATTTTGTGCGTGTGCGCTTTTGTTCAAAGATGCGGGATAATATATCGCCAATCCCACCGAAGTCATCAAACTTTGCTTCTGAATATTTATCGTCCACTCCAGACCCGGTAAACACGTTACCCATATCATCAAAGTAAAAACCACGCTCCTGCGCTTCTTTCATTCGGTTGTAATCTATACGTTTCTGTGGGTTATTCAATACGTCATAAGCCGCTTGAATATCCTTGAAGCGTTCCTCTGCCGATTTGCTGTTTGGGTTTTTATCGGGATGGTATTTCTTTGCCAGAGAGCGATATGCCTTTTTTACCTCGTCGGCAGAGGCCTCTTTTTTTAAACCTAGAATTTCATAATAATCTTTGCTTGGCATGTTTCACAATTAAATGGCTCTGTTATTCTTTTTTGTGATAGTATAACATTCTATTATCGTCAGAAATTACCAGAATCTTTAAACTCAACTTTATTTATTACAATTTAGAGACAAGTTCCATAATATCAGAATATTTCTTAACTGTCAATGATTAAGGCGCAAGACGGGCAGTAAACAAAATGAGAAAATTCTTGCGATCAAGGGATAACTATGGTATTATGTTCTTAGAAAATGCTTAAAACTGATAAAAACTGTTGAAGGAAATGATAAGGTGATGAGGCACGTTAATATTGGTACAGCAGGTCACGTTGATCATGGAAAGACTTCATTGGTGAAGGCTTTGACGGGCATAGACTGTGACCGACTCAAAGAAGAAAAAGAGCGGGGAATGACCATTGAATTGGGTTATGCGTTCCTCTATCTTGGTGACGGAACGATAGCGAATATCATTGACGTTCCCGGCCACGAACGCTTCGTTAAAACTATGATCGCTGGTGCAGGTGTCATTGACTGCGTTATCTTTGTCATCGCCGCTGATGATGGTGTGATGCCTCAAACGATAGAGCATCTTGACATCATAAACTTACTTGGGATCAAACACGGCTTGATAGCACTCAACAAGATTGATCTGGTTGAACAGGACTGGCTTTTACTCGTAGAAGAAGAAATTTCTAAACTGGTCAAAGGGACAATACTGGAAAATGCACCGATTGTCAAGGTTTCATCTATTACCAAAGCAGGCATTGACGAACTGAAACAGCAAATAAAAACTCTCGTATCTGATGTAGGAACGAGGAACGAGAAAGGCGCATTCAGATTCCCGGTGGACTGGACTTTTAACGTCAGCGGGATAGGTCCGACAGCCTGCGGTGTGGTTTTCTCAGGAAAGGCAAAGTTAGGAGATAAACTTGAGGTAGCTCCACAGCAAAAAGAAGTCAAAGTGCGTGGAATACAGGTGCATGGCGAAGATGTTAATGAGATGAGTGCTGGTCAACAGGTAGCTGTAAGCCTGAGTGGGATAGAGCCAAATGAGTTGAAACGTGGAGACGCATTGAGCGTGCCGGGGTACTTACAGCCCACGTATATGCTGGATGCCAGACTTCACTTGCTCAATGATGCAGACATGATACTTGAGAATCGCACAAGAGTCAGATTACACCTTGCTTGCTCTGAAGTGCTTGGACGGGTTGTTTTACTGGACAAAGAAAGGCTTACTCCCGGAGAAGATGCTCTCGTGCAGTTCAGGCTTGAAGAACAGATAGTGGCAGAACATGGTGATAGATACGTGATCCGCCTGTATTCTCCCATGCGCACTATCGGTGGTGGAATGATTCTGGATTCAAACCCTCAGAAACACAAGCAATTCAGGCCTGAAGTGTTGTCTTTCCTAAATGTCATGGAAGATGGTTCACCAAAGGAGCGAACAGAGCAGATAATACGGAGATCAAGGACTCAAGCTATGACGGAATGGGATGTAGTCAAAGTGTCTAACATCAACACAGAAGATACCAGATTAGCAATTGAAAATCTAATTTCTGAAGGCAAGCTGTTCGTCTTTGGTCATGAAAATTACATTCATATTAACTGGTATAATAACTCAAAAGATGCTATAATTGAAGTACTTAAGTCATTTCATAAAGAGCAACCGTTTAAGATTGGTATGTCGAGAGAGGAATTACGGACACAGATACCTTACGAGCTTGAAATTTCTGCATATAACCAAATTCTTCAAAACCTTATATCACAGGACGTTGTATCCGCAGATAACGAAGGTAAAACAGTCAGGCTGGCAGATCACACTATAAGGCTATCAGAAGCGCAAGAGTCTATTAAACAACAGATCGAAGAAATATTCCTTAATACAGGAACGTCAACACCTTTACCGGAAGAGGTGCTTGCTAAGTGGGCAAACAAAGATGCACGAATAGCTAGAGAGTCTTTTGACGTTTTGGTTGAGACAGGCGTATTGATAAAGACTGACGAAAAGGTTTTTTTTCATAAGCAGACGATTGATAAAGCTAAGGAATTAATTATACAACATATACGTTCTCATGGTAAACTAACACTGAATGATTGTCGTGAATTATTTAACGTAACACGAAAATATATGCTTCCACTGTTATATCATTTTGATAAGACAGGCGTAACATTGAGGATCGGTGATGATAGGGTATTAAAGGGTGGCATTTTGTAACATGCGGGGGTGAATGGGTACTGGTGTACTCCGTGGGCTTCAAACCCATTGACAGGCTCTAAACAAGCCTGTGGTAGGTTCAATTCCTACACACTCCCGCCATTTTTAGAGATAACACTTATGAAATATGAGGAATCAAAAGATCGTATAATTGCTAAAGAAATTTTTGCTAGTGTTGCTGGAACAGCAGTTACTCTCCTGTTATTTTATTTTATCTCCTTTATGATGAGAAGTGCGCAAAACTCAATACTTACTGCTTTTGTATCTATTATATCGGATCTTGCGCTAATTTTTGTATCGTCGTTCATGGTCTATATTGTTGGCAAGTATCAATACCAAAATGGCTCTTATTGGTCTGCATTATCAGGCAGTGTCATAGGATTTGGAGTCTGTTTCCTTACCACTTACCTTATAAGCGTATTCCGAGTATTTGGTTGAGGTAGTCCATATACGACTCTCATTTTGGGAGTAAATGTGATATTGCTAAGCATTGGCGCTACAATTGGCTTTAATATAAAGCATAAGAGAACGCAGACTTAAATTCTAAATTAATTCACTTTTAATCACAAAGACACGAAGGCACTAAGACACAAAGTTACAAAAAAAGTGATGAGTAATCAGTAATGAAAAAGAAAATTATAATCACTATTGTATTATTCCTCTTTTTTGGCTTCATATTAGCCTATGGACTGACTAAAGGGGATTTCTTCACGACAGCGCTCAACGGTGGAACTCTCTGACTGTCGTGTATAGGTGTGGGGTCATTTTGACCTCAGAAATAAATGAAAAGACGCATCTTTCAGATAATAGGTCTTATTCTACCAAATAGCTACTTTAAGGTTATAGCAACGAAGGTAATCTATCGAGGACAACTAAAAGGCATTTGCGCACCGCTTTTTAACTGCTACGCTTGTCCTTTGGCTACGATTTCTTGTCCTATCGGCACATTACAGCACTTCATGGCAATAGCTAAAGTTCCTTATTATTTGATCGGTTATCTTGGGTTAATAGGTCTAGCAGTCGGCAGGATGGCTTGCGGCTGGATATGTCCTTTTGGCTTTTTTCAAGACCTTATGGCGAAAATCAAGACAAAGAAATTTCGATTTCCATCATATCTTGGTTACTTGAAATATGTAGCTTTGGTTCTTCTTGCCATAATTGTTCCCTTTCTGACGCATGAACATTGGTTCTCGAAGTTATGTCCCTGGGGCGCTTTAGAGGCAAGTATTCCCTGGGGATTATGGAATCCATCGGATCCAGGATTCCTTTCATTAACGCCAGCTAATGCACCTATCCGTGACCTGTTAGGTGGATCATATTACTTAAAACTTGGTATCCTCGCAGGATTTTTGGGGTTGATGCTATTTTTCAAACGTCCATTTTGCTTCCTTGCATGTCCATTAGGGGCGATCTTTTCACTGTTTAACAGAATAAGCATTATAAGGCTTGGAGTTGACACCGAAGCCTGTACCAAGTGCAATAAATGTCTGAGGAACTGTCCCGCTGGCCTGAAGGTTTACGAAAATCCGAACAGTATTAATTGTATAAGATGCCTTGAGTGTACGAAATGCGACAAGGTGAAGCTGTATTCGATATTCGGAAAGCAACCCATGACACGGGATAAAAAATCAGAGGCAGATTTTTAGAAACTTTTTTTTTAACCATGTAATCGTTGAAAAATACAAAAAGTGCAATAAAAACAACCCCCTAACCCTCTTTGATAATGGGGAATAAGTAAAGTCATCATCAAATTTCCCCTTTAGCTAAAGGGAGAATTAGCCGAAACTCCCCTCTTGAGAGGGATTAGGGGGTGTGTTTCTTATTCGGGAAGTTATTTTATTACAAATCCTAAGGAACTAAGAGGTGAAAGCTATTATGGAAATGAAATGCGAAATACTTGGGGATAGCAGTAAATTCAATGATGTGGTTGATGTTCGTGTGCCGGGGATTTATGGTACAAAGGGAAATCCTTTGCCACAGCGTATGTCTAAGCTTGTACGTCCTGCGGCTATCGCATTACAAAAGGTTTACGAGGACGTCGTCGCAGAAGGCGGACATCTTTACATTTCAGATATGTTCCGATCTGCAACAGAACAGCAGAAAGCACATGAAGATTGGAAATCAGGCAGAAAAACAGCTTATAGTCCTCCTTCATGCTCCAGCGTTCACGAAGCGGCAAGAGCTATTGACATTGACGCTTTTGACACTAGCATTGGGCATAAGCGTGTTCGTGAAATACTTAACAAACATGGCTGGACGAACATTGTCAACACGCTTACAGGAGCCGAATGTTGGCACTATGAATTCAGAGAGCAGAAATGGGAGGATTATAAGAAACAAAACGGCGCTGAAGCAATGGCACACGCAATGAAAGAAGAGATCGGCAACCTCATCGGTGTAAAGAAAGCTGAATCAGCAAAAGAAGACGTGAAATGGTTACAGGAATCCCTGAATAAGCTTCTTGGTACAAAACTCACACCTGACGGCATCTATGGTGAAAAAACAAAAGAAACAGTGATGAAGTTTCAGCGTAAGTATAAACTTCAGATTGATGGTGTAGCAGGTCCCATCACCATAAAGAAGATTAAAGAATTGCTAAACGAGAATTAAAAACGGTGTGTTTTGGAGGAGGTGACAATTATAATAAGAATAAGTAGATTCATGCTTTTGGCTTTTATAGCAATCACTTTGCTATCCTGCCAGAAGTCAGGGCCCGCTCCTGAAGTGAGAAAGCAAGCACCGGAAATAAGTGCCGTTGATTTCAATTTGCATACGTATACTCTTGCAAGTCTGAAAGGTAAAGTCGTCCTGATAAACCTGTGGAGCTATACCTGAGGCTCCTGTGTGGCGGATTTACCGCTACTAGAGAGGGATATATATTCCCTGTATAGCTCAAAAGGGCTTGAAATACTGGCAATATGTCTGGATGACAACGAGGATGCGATAAAATCCACTATTGCTCCACTTAATTTAACTTATCGAATATTGTATGATAGAGGCAGAATGACAGCGAGAGCATACAAAGTCACAGGCATACCCCTAAGCCTGATTATAGACAAAAAGGGTATAATCCGATACCGTAATATTGGATACGATCCAACAGCCATGAGGGATGCAATAGATAAACTCTTGTAAGCTTGCCTTATATAACTGAAATGAGTGTAAAAGTAAAGGTTTCTGTTGACTGTACATTGAAGTTTTGTTATGATAGTGTTGTTGACAGTTTATGAAGAGGTCAAAAAAAAGGATTTACATTTTTTAACAGGCTCTATTAATAAGGGAGGTGATTATGAGAA
>Ga0315289_10014950_pt1 | contig 10801 bp, 6 predicted proteins | sample YL17G11_40_MG_FD_203452 | JGI IMG/M metagenome (GOLD analysis project Ga0315289, IMG submission 203452) | Sediment microbial communities from Yellowstone Lake, YNP, Wyoming, USA - YL17G11_40 | ecosystem: Environmental > Aquatic > Freshwater > Lake > Sediment | place: USA: Wyoming | collected...
TCTTGCCGAAGGACATGATGTAGTGCGAGGCAGCCAGGAGCAATGTGCCGATAATTGCGGTCCGTTTTGGCACAAACAGCCTGAAAAACGCGTAGAGAAAGCCCAACGACAGCGCGCTCAGAAACACATTGCTGAAGCGCCACCCGAAGCCATCCACGCCCAGTAACTTCATGAAGGCGGCCTGTATCAGCGACGAGAAAAAGGGGTGCGTCCCGTAGGCGCCCTGTCCGTTGAACAGCAGCGCGCCGATGGCGGGCAGCTTCTGAACCTCGACGATATAGCGGGCACGGTAGAAAAACTCATACTCGTCGCCTATGCCCGAAAGCCACCAGGCGTTGAGATTGGCCGTGTAGAGGATAAGTGCCAGCGTCATGACCCAGAGAATAGGGGGAACAGACCGATAGTGGGGCCACAGGTTGGCTAGCGCCACGGCCAGCAGCGCGGCATAGAACCACTGGAAATGCAGTGCCCCGTACAGGCTTGCCAGCACCGCCACCAGAGCTCCGGCCATCAGAAGGAACGCGATCAGCCAGCGCCGGTTTTTTTGCCAACCCGCCGCTACCTGAGCCACGGACACCGACCGCAGGACCCACCCCAAAGGGAAGGCAACAAAGGCGAAGGCATAACCCCAGCCTGGCACCGAGCGCTTGATGACCGTCCACACACAAAGCAGCAGCAGGACGGCCATGCCGCCGAGGACCAGGATGCGCGCCACCCTCGCCTGGCGCCTTCCGATGGCGGCTTGCCCCGCGCCCGCGTTCACTTTATCAGTGCGCGGTTCGGCGCTGACGAGACGGCTGCTTCTCGCGATCCACACGAAGGCGAAGACGGCGACGATGCAGACGAGGACCACCGCGAAGTACGAGGGAAAGGCCGAGTCACACAGTGGCCGGACCTGGCACCACAGGTTACGAACCAGATTGGTCACGGCGTGCTTCCCCAGCCACCGGTCCAGAAAGACCAGCGCCGATGGCGTGAGAGCAAGCAACAGCGTCGCTGCCAGGATGAGCAACGGTCCGCCCTGCTGTCGCCAGTTGATGCGATGACCTGGGGCCTCGCGCGCCTGCTGGATTTCGCTCTCCAATTCGGCAACACGCTGCTCAAGCTCACCCACGCGTTGCTGGAGGATGGCGCGATGCGAGTCGTTGCCTTGGTTGCCGAGTTGGTCCACGCCGTGCTCCGAGGAAGGCTATCCCAGATCCATCGGGCCAATTCTAGCGTATTCCCGCTTAGTGGCATAATGTGATCTAGGCATACTACGCTCATCAGCCAGGAGGAGATAATGGCCGGCCAGACGCAAGCGATGCTGAGCACACACGGTTCGCCCCAGGGACAGTTGTCGATCGACGCCCACGACCGCGCCGTCCTGAGCGACCTGGCCGCACAGGTGGCGGAACTGAGTGCACGGTCCGTTGAAGCCGAAAAGCGCGAGCTCTGGTATCAGCACAACGGGCTGAAACCGACCCGCCCGCTGGTTTTCTGCGATCCTGAGAACGGCTGGAACGAGATCATTACCTCCAGTGATATCGAGTGCGTGGGTGAACTGGCAAGTCAGTGGGAGATGACTCTGCGCAAGGAGATCTATTGGGCTACACAAATCAGGGACGACCGAGTGATCCAGCCGTACTTCGACGTGGCGCACGTCTACACCGAGAGTGACTGGGGCATGCACGAGACGAAGATCGGCGGGGAAGATGGCGGCTCATACATCTGGGATGCGCCTCTGAAAGGCTACGACATGCTTGATCAGCTCCGTTACCCGCGGATTCACGTCGACCAAGAGGCAACATCGCGCATCTTGGCGCTGGCGGATGAAACGCTCGGCGCTCGGGTCCGCGTGCGTTTGAAAACGGCCTGGTGGTGGACGTTGGGCATGACGTGGACGCTCGTGAACCTCCGCGGCCTGGCACAGATCATGTATGATATGCTCGACGCGCCTGCACAACTGCACCGGCTCATGGCCTTCCTGCGAGATGGCACCCTTGCCAGGCTGGACTTCCTGGAGCGGAACGGGCTGCTCAGCCTGAATAATGACGGCGCATACGTCGGCTCCGGCGGGTTCGGCTGGACGCATGAGTTGCCACAGGCCGATTTCGCCGGACAGGTTCGCACCGTTGACCTGTGGGGCTTTGCGGAGAGCCAGGAGACGGTGGGGGTGTCTCCCGCAATGTTCGAGGAGTTCGTTCTGCCCTACCAGTTGCCGATTCTGAGCCGCTTCGGCCTCAACTGCTATGGGTGCTGCGAACCGTTAGACAAGCGCTGGCATATTGTGCAGCGCATTCCGCACCTGAGGCGGGTGTCTGTGTCCGCATGGGCCGATGTGCGGCGCATGGCCGAAGCCCTGGGAGATCGCTTCATCTTCTCCTGGAAGCCGAGCCCGACCGATCTGGCCATGGATATCTTCGATGAGGATCGAATCCATCGCGCGATCCGAGAGACGCTGCGCCATGCCCGCCATTGCCACATGGAAATCATCATGAAAGACAACCACACGATCCGCGGCGACCCGCGACGGGTCGTTCGTTGGGTGCAGATTGTTCGGGAAGAGACCGAAAGGCTCTGATGGGATAATTGGTCGCAACCGTCCATTTATGCTATAATCGTTTGTCTACGCGTCTGCGCCCATCATGGGCGCAGGCAAACGATTCGAGGTAACGAAAGCTATGAGACGGCCGACACTCGTCGCAGCGTCGTTGCTGTTGTCCCTCCTGATCGTGGTCCCGGTCTTCGCTGCGCCGCGCGCACAGGAGCCGCGGCCCGTGATCGTGCAGCCCGAGCAGGATGCCCCGGTGCGCGGCGATGTCCAGATCATCGGCACGGCGGTCCACCCCCAGTTTGATCATTATGAGCTCCACTATGCGCCCTGGCCGTTGCCCTCGGACCAAGCCTGGGTGTTCATTCCCGACGGCCACCCTAACCAGCAACCGTTGGGGCTGTTAGGCACCTGGGATTCCAGATCCGTGCCGGATGGGACGTATGTACTGCGGGTGCGCGTGGTGAAGCCAGATAGCAACTACCAAGAAAGCGATCTGCGGCGCGTCTTGGTCGTGAACACGCGGCAGGTGGAGACGCCCACCCCCGTGGTTACCGAAGCCCCCACTCAAGCTCCAGTGGAGCTGCCTCCGACGCCGACCGTGGTCATTGAGGTCCCGACTGTGATCGTGGAAGTGCCGACGATTGGGCTGACAGAGACCCCTGAACCGAATGAGACGGCCGCCGTGGCTGCGCCGGGGGGAACGGGCGACGCGGGCGCCACCAGCGTTGGCGAAGTCTTGGGCGTGTCGCGCCTTGTGGCCACGGTGAAGAAGACAGCGCTGTACACGGCCGGGGGGCTGGCTGCGATCGGGGCGTTTTTTGCGGTCAAGGGCGCCCTGGCCTGGTTGTGGCACCTGGTGCGACCGTAGCCCTCAGCGCACCGCGCATACCAAATGACACCAGGCGCTTCTCGCGCGACGCAGAAAGGAATGGAAGGGGCTGGTCCGATCGGACAGCCCCTTGTGGTGTTACAAGAGGTCCATGAGCGTGATCCGATCCTGGCTCACCCGCCGCCTGCCGTCCATCCCTAGGCCCAGTGCGAGCGGAAATCGTGCTGGGGCGCGGGGTCTAGGGGCAGGCGACGAAGGCCCGCGCATACTGATCGCCGGTCTCGGCAACCCCGGGCCCGAGTACGCGCGCACCCGCCACAACATCGGCTTCCAGGTGCTCGATCTGTTCGCCGAGCGTCACAATGTCACATTCGATCGGTTTCAGAAGCGAGCGCGCGTGGCCGTGGCCCGCATGGAAGGCCACAACGGCATGCCCGTGAAGGTGGTGCTTGCCAAACCTATGACGTTCATGAATGCCAGTGGTGAGGCACTCGGCCCCTTGGCGGCGTTCTACAAGATTGCCCCAGCGGATATCATGGTCATCTATGATGATCTGGACCTCCCGGCCGGGCGAATCAGGTTGAGGATGGGTGGGAGCTCTGGCGGCCAGAAAGGGATGCAATCCATCATCAAGGCACTGGGCTCCGATGCGTTTCCCCGTCTACGGGTGGGCATTGGGCGCCCCCCGGGTCAGATGGATCCAGTCGACTATGTGCTGCGGCCCTTCTCGGCCGAACAGGAGATAGAGATCGTGTTGGCACGAGCCCGGGCAGCCGACGCCATCGAATTCTGGTTGGCTCAGGGAATTGAGGCCACCATGAATCAATACAACCCCGCGCTATGAAACTAACCGGTCTTCTCGATCTGGCGAGGCGCCTGCCCGCCGTACAGGAACTGGCAGAGGCGCTCTCATCCAACCAGGTCCCCACAGCGCCACTAGGCGTGTACCACGCGGCGCGACCCTACCTGGTGGCCGCACTGGCGCAGAGTCTCAACCGACCGCTCGTGGTCCTCACGGCGCGGAGCAACCGGGCGCGCCAATGGGTCGATGAGTTGCGCGTGTGGCTGCCAGACGAGGTCCCCGTCCAGCTCTTTGCCGATCCGGATGCCCTGCCCTACGAACGGATCCCCTGGGCGCCTGAAACCCGCCAGCGCCGTCTGGAGAGCCTGGCTGGCCTCTTGGATGCAAGCGCGCCCATTATACACAGTGCCCTTTCCTGCGCGGAGATGGCGGGCGGTGAGCCATCAGGCATCCGCGATGCGCTTATACACAGTGCCCTTTCCTGTTCCGCGGCGTCCAGTCCGGTCATCGTCGCCTCAGCGCGCGCTCTCATCCAGAAGACCCTGCCCGTCCGCGAGATGCGCGCCGCCTTGCGCCCCATCCGGCAGGGACAATCGTTCGATCTCAACAAGGTTCTGGCTCAGTGGGTGGGGCTGGGCTATGAGGCAGCCGCTGTGGTTGAGGCGCCGGGTGAGTTCAGCCGGCGAGGCGGTATCGTGGACATCTGGCCGCCTAACCAACGGCGCCCGATTCGCATCGAGCTCTTCGGTGATGAGGTCGACAGCCTGCGCACGTTCGACCCCTCGACTCAGCGGACCATCGCCCGAGTCGAGCACACCTGGATCGGACCTGCCAGCGAGGCGCTGCCGAAGCTGGGTGAGCGTGTGGCTGCGCGCATTCAGGCGTTGGACCTGGCGCAATGCCATCCGCCGGCCCGTGTCGAGTTTGAGAAGGAGATCGCACAACTCCTTAGTGGCAGCGGATTTCGCACCCTGGAGTGGTACGTTCCCTACCTCTACACCCAGCCGGCGAGCCTGCTAGACTACCTTCCTGAGGGGAGTTGGCTTCTGCTGGATGACGCGGCAGATCTGCTCGCGGCGCTGGCCAATCTGGAGGGCCAGGCAGAGCAGATCATGCGCGATCTGATCGCGGCGCGGGACATCCCAGCAGATCTGTTGGCCCCCCATTTCACGGCGAGCACGCTGCGCGAACGGCTGAGCATGTGCCAGACAGTGCTCCTGGGCGGCAGCAACCTGGATGGCTGGGCGACCCCTGGAGCCGACGAGCTTGCTGAGGCGTTTGTGGCCGGGCCGCGCTTCGGCGGGCAGGTGCGGACCGCAGTCGGCGAGATCGAGCGCACGCTCGCCCAGGGCGAGCACGTCGTGATGGTGAGCCGGCAGGCGCCGCGACTCGCCGAGATCTGGAGGGATGCGGGCCATCCAACCACGCCGGTGACGGATATACACAGTGTCCTTTCCTGCACAGCCACTGCTCCCCCGCTTGGCCTCACCTTGGTGCAGGGTGTCATGGAAGAGGGCTGGCTGTTGCGCGATGGCGGTTCGTCCGGCCTCTGGTTTCTGACGGACGCGGAGCTATTCGGGTGGGGGAAACCAAAGCCTCGCAAGCCACAACGGCCCCGGGCCGTCGCGCCTGAGGTGTTCTTCGCCGATGTCCGGCCCGGTGACTATGTGGTTCACATCGAGCACGGCATCGGCCAGTTTATAGGGCTGGTAAAGATGGCCCTTGATGGTGTGGAACGCGAGTACCTGCAGGTCGACTACGCCCAGGATGACCGGCTCTTCGTCCCGGTGCACCAGGCCGATCGGCTGGCGCGCTACGTGGGCGCAGGCGATGCGACGCCTGCGCGCCATCGCCTGGGCACTTCCGATTGGGAGCAGGTCAAAGCACGCGCCAGACGGGCCGTGGCGGAGATTGCCGACGACTTGTTGGAGCTTTACGCGGCCCGCGCAATTGTCCAGGGGCATGCTTTCAGCCCAGACGCCAATTGGCAAGCCGAGCTCGAGAAGAGCTTCCCTTACGTGGAGACCGAGGATCAGCTCGTCGCCATTGAGGCGGTCAAACATGACATGGAGCAGCCCCGCCCCATGGACCGGCTGATCTGTGGCGATGTGGGCTATGGTAAGACCGAAGTTGCACTGCGCGCGGCGTTCAAGGCGATCATGGACGGCAAGCAGGTGGCGATATTGGTGCCGACCACTGTTCTAGCCCAGCAACATCACACGAACTTCGGACGGCGTCTGCAGGCCTTTCCGGTCACCGTGGCCATGCTTTCCCGTTTTCAGACGCCCTCTCAACAGGACCACATCATATCCGGTCTGGCTACTGGCAAGGTGGACCTGGTGATCGGCACCCATCGCCTGTTGAGCAAGGATGTGGCGTTCAAGGATCTGGGTCTGCTTATCGTTGATGAAGAGCAGCGGTTTGGCGTGGCGCACAAAGAGCGGCTCAAGCAGATGCGCACCGAGGTGGATGTGCTGACTCTCACCGCTACGCCCATTCCACGGACGCTGCACATGAGTTTGACCGGCGTACGCGACCTGAGCACCATCGAGACGCCGCCTGAGGATCGGCTGCCCATAAAAACCTTTGTCGGCGAGTTCGATGAGACCCTCATTCGGCAGGCTATTCTCCGCGAGCTGGATCGCAACGGCCAGGTTTACTTTGTGCACAACCGGGTGCAGGGCATCGAGCAGATCGCAGCTCGTGTCCGCCGGATCGTGCCGGAGGCGCGTCTTGCAGTTGCCCACGGTCAGATGCCGGAACGCGAGCTCTCCGACGTGATGCTCGCCTTCACGGAGGGAGCATATGACATCCTGGTCTGCACGAGTATCATCGAGAGCGGGTTGGACATCCCCAACGCAAACACGATCATCATCAACCGGGCCGATCAGTTCGGCCTGGCACAGCTCTACCAGTTGCGCGGCCGGGTCGGGCGCTCTGCCGTCCGCGCCTACGCCTACATGCTGGTGGACAAGTACAAGACCCTCACAGAGGACGCGCGCCGGAGGTTGGAGGCCATCCAGGAAGCCAGCGAACTTGGAGCCGGCTTCCGCATCGCCATGGAAGACCTGGAAATTCGTGGTGCAGGAGAACTCCTCGGCGCGCGCCAACACGGGCACATCGTCGCCATCGGCTTCGACCTGTACACCCGCCTGCTGGCGCAAGCCGTACAGGAGGCGCGCGAGCGAGTGAATCGGCAAGGGGTACAGGACCAGGCAGATGGCCTCAAGCGGGGCGAATTCGGCCGCCGCAATATCTTGGAAGATCCGCTGGCGCCCGCAGTCACGCTGGATCTCAATCTGCCGGCCCGCATTCCTGAAAGCTACATACCTGACAGCGCGCTACGGTTGCAGCTTTACCGCCGCCTGGCGGGCCTGGCTACTCTGGAGGCCGTCGAGGAGATCGCGCAGGAATTCATGGACCGTTTCGGCCCCGTGCCCGAGTTGCTCGAGAACCTGCTCTATATCGTGCGGGTGAAGGTGTTGGCGGTCCACGGGGGCATGGAAGCTGTCGGACTGGAGGAAGGCCAGCTCCTGCTGCGGTGCGCGCGGCTAGAGGATCTTGACAGGAACGCACTGCAAGAGCGATTGCTAGCCCAAGACGTGCCGGCCCGCGTCACCCGTCGCGCCATTTGGCTGGACATCCGCCCTGATGACATGTGGCGTAGGGACCTGCTCATGGCGCTCGAAGCGGTCCCGTAGGGGCGCACCTGCGTGTGCGCCCTCGTCAACCAGGCGTGTGCGCCCTCGTCAACCAGGCATGTGCGCCCTCGTCAACCTCACCTGGAGCTCATCGGCACGAAATGTCGCACGGCCAGTGAGACCAGGCCCACGCGTGCGAGCGTCACAACGATCCGGTTCATTGGGCCCGGCACGCAGATTACCCCTCCTCGGCCCAGCGCCTTCAGCGACGCCGTCACCACACTCTCCGGCGTCGACCAGAGAAAGCGGGGCACGGGACGAGAGGCATAGCCTGCCATCTCCCGTTGACCGTGAAACTCCGTCCGCGTCAGGCCAGGGCATAACGCTTGCACCCGTATCCCTGTACCGGTAAGCTCGATCTGGAGTGCCTCCGAGAATGACACGAGGGAGGCCTTGGTGGCGCAGTAGGTGACGCTTCCGGGCAGCGGTATGAAAGCCGCCATCGACGCCACGTTGATGATCGTACCTTGGCCCAGGGCGATCATTGACGGCAAGACGGCCCGGCATATGCGGACGGGCGCGGTGACGTGGAGCGCGATCATCTCTGTCTGGCGGTCAGGCGAAATGTCCGCGAAATGACCTGCGGTGCCGAAACCCGCGTTATTCACCACCAGGAGGGGCGGTTCACCCACCGCCCCCAGGCTTGCAATGCGCTCTTCTACGCGCTGGAGGCCGGTCGGATCGGCCAGGTCCGCCTGTAAGGCCTCTGCCCGCACTCCGTAGCCCGCCGCTAACTCAGCAGCCAGCGATTCCAGTCGTTCGAGGCGCCGCGCCACCAGCACGAGGTCGTAGCCGCGGGCGGCAAGCTGGCGGGCGTATGCGGCTCCGATGCCGCTGGAGGCGCCGGTGATGAGAGCCGTGCCGGGGTTGCGCGTGTTTGCCTGCATGGAGCGATTATAGCATTCCCTTGCCACATTCCCCATTTCACGGTACAATCCCCGTACAACTCGATTATACACAGTGCCCTTTCCTGGACTTGAGGAACGTAATGATCTACCTCGATAACGCCGCCACGACAGCGGTCGATCCGCGGGTCGTGGCGGCGATGGCGCCTTTCTGGACAGAGGAGTACGGCAATCCGTCCAGCATCTATGGCTTGGGAAGGCATGCCGCTGCGGCGATGGAAGATGCCCGCTCACGCGTCGCGGCGATCCTCAACTGCACGCCGATGGAAGTCACCTTTACCGGATGCGGGTCGGAGAGTGACAACCTGGCGTTGCGTGGCGTCGGCCTCGCTCAGGCGGCAAGGGGCCGCCGCCATCTCATCACCACGCCGATTGAGCACCACGCGGTGCTGCACACCGCCAACGACCTGGCCGAACGTTTCGATTTCGAAGTGACCTACGTGCCGGTGGACCGCCGCGGTTGGGTGGATCCCGACGCCGTCAGGCGAGCCATCCGGTCGGACACGGCGCTGATCAGCGTGATGTATGCTAACAATGAGGTCGGCACCATCGAGCCGATTGCTGAGATCGGGGCGATCGCTCGCGAGCATGGTATCGCCTTCCACACGGATGCCGTGCAGGCTGGCGGCTACCTGGCACTCGATGTTCGGGCTCTGAATGTGGACCTGTTGGCGCTCTCCGCGCACAAGTTTCACGGCCCGAAGGGGATCGGGCTGCTCTATGTGCGGCACGGCACGCGGTTTGCGCCCGTGCTGACCGGTGGCGGGCAGGAACGCGGACGGCGGCCGGGCACCGAGAACGTTCCCTACATCGTGGGGCTTGCCACGGCGCTGGAGTTAGCGCAGGCCGAGCGCCACACTGTAGGGGCGCACCTGCGTGTGCGCCCGGACCTGCGTGTGCGCCCGCACCTGCCTGTGCGCCAGACGGACACAGACCGCCTGGCAGGCCTGCGAGACCATCTGGCGCGCGAGTTGCTTGCACGTATCGCAGGCGCCGAGCTGACCGGGCATCCCACACAGCGCCTGCCCGGGCACGTAAGCCTGGTGATCCGCGACGTGGAGGCGGAGGCGCTCTTGATCGCCCTGGACCTGGCAGGTGTGGCAGCGTCATCCGGGTCCGCATGCGCCTCCGGCTTGCCGACCCCCAGTCATGTGCTCACCGCATTAGGCTACAGCCCTCAGGAGGCGCTGGGCGCGCTCAGGCTGACGCTCGGACGTCAAAACACCGATGAGGACGTGGATTTCGTGATCAGCGAATTGCCCCAGATCGTCAGCCGGCTGCGCCATGGGTGAGCGCGTCGTCATCGCCATGAGCGGTGGGGTGGATAGTTCGGTCGCGGCGGCGCTGTTGGTCGAGCTGGGCTATGACGTCGTGGGCGTCATGCTGCGCCTATGGGCTGAGCCCGCGCTGCCACCTCGCGCTCGCCTGGACACAGTGTCCTTTCCTGCTCTCGGGCCGGGTGGCCCGGAACCTGCGGCTACATACAGTGCACTTTCCTGCGCGCAGTCTGCACGCCGGGCCCGCGAACTGGAGGATTTCGGCGCGGCCAACCGCTGTTGTTCGATCGAGTCCATTAACGACGCGCGTGCCGTGGCCGATCGACTTGGCATACCATTCTATGTCATCAATGTCGAGCGACTGTTCAAGGAAGCCGTCGTCGACCCCTTTATCCAGGCATACGGTGCGGGGCTGACCCCGAACCCTTGCCTGGCATGCAACCGGGCCATTCGTTTCGGTTATCTGTTAGCCTATGCTCGTTCGCTTATATACAGTGCACTTTCCTGCGGCGCGTGTCACCTCGCTACGGGGCATTACGCTCGGGTGCGCCGTGGCCCAGGTGAAGGGTACCAGCTATTGCGCGGCGTCGACCGGCTGAAGGATCAATCTTACGTGATCAGTGTGTTGGGGCAAGAGCAGTTGGCGCAGGTGCTCTTTCCCCTCGGCGAGTACAGCAAGGCGCAGGTGAGGGAACTCGCCGCGGCGCGCGGCCTCCCAACGGCATCCAAGGCGGAAAGCCAGGACCTGTGC
>Ga0315289_10014951_pt1 | contig 10800 bp, 7 predicted proteins | sample YL17G11_40_MG_FD_203452 | JGI IMG/M metagenome (GOLD analysis project Ga0315289, IMG submission 203452) | Sediment microbial communities from Yellowstone Lake, YNP, Wyoming, USA - YL17G11_40 | ecosystem: Environmental > Aquatic > Freshwater > Lake > Sediment | place: USA: Wyoming | collected...
ACCCTTAATTGCCGGGATGGACATCACCGCCTGTGCCAGCCGCCCGTCGAGCCTGCGATCCCAGTGCGCGTACGATCCGAGCCCAACGGGAAGCCCCTCGGCCACGACTTCAAAAACGCCGCCCAAGGTGTCGCCGACGTCGCGGGCCCGGTCAATGGCCCGCATCATGGCCTGCTCTGCTTGCCTGTCCACGCAGCGCAGCGGCGACCCCTCGGCGCGCGCCTCCATCTCCGCAACCGTGGTTCTGCCCGCGCTGACACCCGCCTCCACCTCCCCCACGGCCACCACGTGACTGGCCACCCGCACGCCGAACTCACTCAGCAGCCGTCGGGCGGTAGCGCCTGCCGCGACGCGCGCCGCCGTTTCGCGCGCGCTCGCTCGCTCGAGCACATTGCGCACGTCGCCGAAACCGTACTTCAGGGCCCCGGCCAGGTCGGCATGTCCGGGCCGCGGCGTGGTGGCCGCTTCAGGCCGCTTCTCGCCCGGCTCGACGCTCATACGGTCCTGCCAGTTCTCCCAGTCGCGGTTGCGGATGAGCAGGGCCGCGGGGCTGCCCAGGGTCTCGCCAAGACGTACCCCCGATAGGATCTCCACTTGGTCGCGCTCGATCTCCATCCGCCCGCCCCGCCCGTACCCCTGCTGGCGCCTGGCGAGGTCCGCGTTGATGTCTTCCGCGGTGAGAGGCATGCGAGCCGGGAGGCCCTCCACGATGACCACGAGCGCCTTGCCGTGAGATTCGCCTGCGGTGAGGAATCTCATCGCCATATGGACTCCCCCAGCACCGCCCCTGCAAAAGCAAAAGCGCCACCTGGGCGCTCACACCCGCGGGCGCTCCTGCCGCTTCTGCGAGGCTGCAGGGAGGGGACCTCCTACAGCACGGAAGTGGGCGTATGCAGGATGCGCGGAGTGACCAGGATCACGAGTTCATTCTCGGCATGGGTGGTGCTCTTGCTGCGGAAGAGCGGGCCGATGACGGGCAGCTCGCTGAGCAGCGGCACCTCGTACCAGGTCGAGGTATCGTTTCTGCGCACCACGCCCCCGATGATCACCGTGTCACCGTTGGCGATGTTGAAGTCAGCGGTTATCTGACGGGTGATGGTCAACGGGACACCCGCCCCGCCCCCCGGCGGAGGCGGGCTATAGCCGGCGAACTCGGTGAAGGTCGGATAGAGGATCACGTTGATGGTGCCGTCGCCGTTCACGCGTGGGTAGAGGCTGAGGCTGATGGGGATGTTGATGGTCTCCGGAGTGTAGACCACCACCGGAGTGCCAAACTGCGTGTATGAGGTCTCCGGAATCCAGGCCACCTGCGGAGTATTGACGAACACGGAGGGCATGATGGTCGGGCTGCTCTTGCACACTATGCGCGGGCTCTGCACGATGCGTGCGCGTCCGCCGGAGAGGAGCGCCCCGAGGCGTACCCAGAAGTCCCCTTTGGCGTAACGAATAGTGGTCACGCCGATGCCGGGCTGCGGCGCCACCGTCCCGAAGGTCATCTCGGTCGTCGGGCTCGACAGAGGCGACCAGGAAAGGCCCAGTTGGTCCGAGGAATCCACGCGAATCTCCACCAACTGCACCGTAACCTCGAGCAAGGTAGGCTGGGTATCAAAGAGCGCCAGCAACTCGCGAAGCCGGTCAATGCCCTCCTGGGTGCCCTGCACCACGAGCGCGTTCTCCGGAGGGAAGGGGACGATGGCGGCGATGCCGTCCAGGCGGCCCCCGACCCCTCCGCCGCCATACACTCCGCCGTAGGCTCCGCCACCGAGGCCGCCGCCATATATGCCCGCCCCGCCGCCGTACTGCTGCGCGCCGTAGGCTCCGCCACCGAGGCCGCCCCCGGCGCGACGCTGATGGTAGCCGCCGGTCACCGGACTAAAGGGATTGCTCGGGCCGGCAGCGGTTCCCGCGCTGGCGCTCTCCGCGCCGCCGTACCCCCCGCCCGGTACCGCCGCCGGCCAGCGACCACTTTCCAACTGCATTTTCTCCCACGGCGTCTCCGGCACGTAGGCTCCAAGCAGACGAGCAATCTCGTAAACGTCAGCGAATTTCAGAACGATCTTCTCATACTTGAGCGGCTTGCCGTCCACGCTGGGACTGCCGGAGGCCGCAGCGGCCGCCGGAGGTGGCGGCGGAATGACAACGGCCGAATTGAGCGCCGTTGCCGAAGTGCTGCCGGATTCCTCCGCGGTGGGCTGGTCGGAGACGACCCAGATGTCGCCGCGCTTGGCCACGTGCAGCCCGGTCTGCTGCGCGATGACTTGCATGGCCTCATCCAGGCTCTGCCCCTCGAGTTGCACAGAGATCTTCTGATTGATGTCCCCGGAGATGACGATCTGGCGACCGCTGTCGAACATCAGTCTCTGCAGCAACTGAGCCACGGGCACGTCCCGCACGCTCACGCGCATTCCCGGTCCCTCGACCGCCAGCGCACTCCCACACACCAGCATCAGCGCCAGCAGAAGACACAACGTCCTTGTCCTGTCAGCCATCCGACACCTTCGACCTCCTCGGCCGTGTAGCCCCCACGCACGCCACGCTCCCGCGTACACTGCCATGGACTGCGGCCGCTTTTGCCGCCACTCAGGTCTGTCTCCTCACGCCCCCAACAAGGGAGCGCTTCTAGTATCTCCTGCCTCCGCCGCCATAGCCGCCGCCACCCAGCCCGCCGGTACCTCCGTAGCCGCCACCCAGCCCGCCGTAGCCGCCGCCGCCGTAACCGCCGCCGCCGTAACCACCGCCGCCGTAACCACCGCCGCCGTAACCACCGCCACCGTAACCACCGCCGCCGTAACCGCCGCCACCGTAACCACCGCCGCCGTAACCACCGCTGCGGCCGCCGTAACCACCGCCGCCGTAACCACCACCGCCGCCGCCATAGCCGCCGCGGCCGCCACCACCGCCGCCTATCATGCTGAGCACGTACTGTACGTCATTGTACATGACAGGTACCTTGACCCAGATCCGCTCCTCCTGGGCCTGCTCCTGGAGAGTCAGAGTCTCTTCCTCAGTGCGGTCTCTGATCGCCACCGGCACGGGCACAGCAGGCTGCGTAGCCGCCATGCCAGTGGTGGGGCCCACGGGCGCAACCCCAGAGCCGATGAGTGTCGTCTTACCCGTACCGAGGCCGCGCAGCACGTAGATGGACGGCTGTCTCTCCACAATCAGGTCCGCCGCAGCCGCCACCGCGTCCAGAATATTGTCGGGCGTGTCGGTAACGTGCACTGTGATGCGGGGCTGCTCTCCCACGATCCGGGTTACGATGTTCAGCCCGGTGTTCTGCCGGATCATGTCCACGACTTCCTGCACTGTGGCATCACGTGCCTCGATACTAAGCGTCTGCTGGGCGAGGGCAGGCCCCGCCAGCACCACACAGACCCCTGCCACTAAGAGCGCTCTCATAACGCCAAGCACCTCCTCACAGTGCGTCGACCTCTATCATAGCAGTTTGCCCGATGCCACTCAAGGCGGCCCTCAGTCTACTTCTCCTCCCGGGGGCGCCCGCCCCCCGCGGGCCCCTGAGGGGCCGGGGCACCTGGCGCCGGCTGTGGCTGATAGTAGCCGGGGTACCCTGCCGGCGGGGCGTACGGCGTATAGTAAGTCGGCCCCGCCGGGGCCCGGGGCGGAGCGACCGTGGGCCTCGGGGCCGGCCGGGCCGCTAGCGGCACGCTCCGCAACTGGCCCTGCGGGTCCCGCAAGATCACCTGATCGGCCAGAATGCTGTCCACGACGTATCCGCCCGCAATCTGCATGCCGGGCGTGACCACTATCGCGTTGCCCGAAGGCCACTCGATAACCGCATTCGTCCTCTGCCCCAGCATCACGGCCGAAGTCCGCAGGCCCTCCATACGGCCGTAAGCCACCCCGGGGCGATAGGCTTCAGGGCCGAGCAGGTTTTCAGCGCTGCCGAAGGTCTCTTCGACCGGCTGCGCGCCTACCCCGACCCCCGGCCCCACCGCAGTGGGGGCAGCGGCCCGTGGCGGTATGCGGTACCAACCAGCGGGCGCCCGGTAGCGGGGCACCGCAATGGGCAGCCAGCGATAAGAGCCGGCCAGCACCGACGGGCCCTTCATGAGCGCCGCAATCTGCTCCCTCGTCAAGGGGTACTCCAGGAAGGGGTTCACGCGCCAGTCTTCGAACGGCTCCATAACCGGGGCAACCGCGATCTGTGGCTCGGTACCCGCCGGCTTTCCCGCTGGGCCGCCAAGTTGGGGCACACCCTTTCCAGCGGCGGCCGGAGGCTTCGCTGCTCCGGGCGCGGCTGGCAAGGCCGGCACGCCCTTGGGGAGTGCAGCAGGCGGCCTGGCGCCCGTCGTGCGTGCCGGCGGCGCCCCGGCGCCCTTGGCCCCGGCCGCGCTAGCGGCCCCCTTGGCGCCTTTGGCCGCCGGCGCGCTTGGGGGGCCTCCCTTCTGCCCCCGCGCAACGCCGACAACGGCTATCGCCACCAAGGCAGCAACGACCGCGCCGGCGAGCACGGCCAGCATGGCCCGGCGTCCTCTGTTCGCGTTCACTTAGCCGCTCACCACCCTAGGTTCAGCCCTTCTCACACAGCCTGGCCTTCGCACCGACCGAATACTGTTACTGCGACTTTTCCCCCCTGCGGGCACCGCCTCGGCTCCCGCCTCCTCCTCCGGCTCCTCCGATCCCCGGTGGCGCTCCAGCGCCCAAACCGGGCGCCGCCCCTGGGCCAGCGGCTGCGCCGCCCAACACAGGACCGGGGCCGGCCGCGAGCGCCTGGGGTGCCCCCTTAGGCATTTTGGCGAACGTGGTCAGCTCGATAGGCAGCGTTACCTGCAGCAGGCCTCCTGACGGGTCCACAGGCGCCATGGCGATCGAGTCCCCCGTGGCTATCAGACGCTTCGCTTCGCCGAACGAATACAGCAGGTCGAGCAGCTGGTCCAGCGTGGCCGTGAAGGTCACCGTCATTCTTCCCGGGGGTATGTGGAGGACCTCCTGCGGCTGCACGGGCACCGGCACCATTGGCGGAGCCGGTATGGTGATGGACTGGGGAAGCACGCCGGCTCTGACGAACAGTTCGAGTATCGCGGGCCCAACGTCCTCCCGCTGCTCAAACCAGATCGCCACGGTGGCAAGGAGAGGGTCCTCGAAATTGATCGGGGCCATCTTGGCCTGACGGATCGCCTCGAACTCGGCGTTCAGGCGAGCCAACTGCGCCCGCGTATCCCGCATCTTCTTCTCGATGTCGGGTCTCTCGGCGATCTTCTTCTCCTCGGTGGCGATCTCCTTGTCCAGCTTGCGGATCTGCTCCCACTTCTTCCGGTACTGACCCGCGTAGAAACCGGCAATGACCACCGCAATCAGCACGGCGTACCCGACCGCTATGTATGGCCAGCGAAGTCTCATGGTTCTCCTTGCCCCTACTTACCCATCCTGAGCGACATCGCACCCGGTGCCCCGCCCCCGGCCGGCGGCGCCGCACCGGCTGGCGCCCCTGCTCCGCCACCCAACGCAGCCGGCCCGCCTGCAGGCCTGCGCGGCGCACCGCCCACGGGGCCCATGGCCGCGGCGCCAGGCCTTGCTGCCGGTCCGGCCCCGCCTCCGAAGGTGGGCATTGTCAGGGGCATCTTGAGCGTGGCGCTCAAGGTGAAACTGGTAAGGGCGCCCCCAGGCGCTGTGGGGCCGACGATGGTCGAGCCAGGAAAGCTCCAGCCGCTCCATCCACCCACACTGAGTTGCACCGAGCCGGGCACGAACTCCGGGCACTGGTTGAAGTTCAGCAGCAGCCGCGCCCAGGTCTCGCTCTCCAGGCCGCGCGCCGGATCGGGCAAAACCAGCGTTCCAGACATGGAGCAGGTGGCGCCGCTCATGCTCCACGAGGACAGCCGCAGGTCGCTCCAGATGTACTTGCGGATGGCCAGGATGCGGTCGGCGACGGGCCGGCCGGAATCCGCGACTTGGCGGCAGAAGGCGACCTTGCCCTGAATCGGTCCAATCTGCTCCACCAACCTGGCCAGATCCTGTTCCAGTTGCCTGACCTTGTCCGCCTCGGCCTTCTTTGCGGCCAGGGTATCTTTTCTGTTGCTGACCTTCTTGCTGAGCACGCCGCCGTAGCCCACACAGGCTACCACCACAACGGCCAGCACGAGCGCTCCCCCGATGATGACTGCTCGGATTGCCTTGCGCTCGCGTACCCAAGAGGGCAGCAGGTCTATCTTAAGCAGCATCGCTCGTCCTCTTTACCCAAGCATGTCCCGCATTGCCAGCCCGGTGGCCACGCCCATCATAGGCGCTATGTCCGCCAGGTACTGCGCCTCCATGGCAGGCGACGCCGGTGTGCAACGCTGAAACGGACTCCCCAGCACGGTCTCCACGTTCAGCTCGCGCGACATGAACTGAGCGAGGTTCTCCACCTTCGCCGACCCGCCGCACAGGATTATGCGCTGGACCTCCATACCCTTGCGCGTGCTGAAGTAGTCCAGAGTGCTGCGAATCTCTCGCGCCAGGTCGGTCACCACGGACATGAGCGCCTGGGAAACCATCCGCCGCCGCTCCTCATCGTCCGCCCCCTCCATCACCCCGGCCGGCCCAGCGGGCGCTGCTTCCGCCTGCTCCGAAGGCGCCCCTTCCGCTACATGCGCCTCCGGTTGCAGCCGCCCCGCTCCCCTGGCCTCCATTCCCGGCAGGCCTTCCTCCAGGTCCAGGTCCAGATCCACTGCTCGAGAGGTAATCCCTTCCTCCTCGTCGCGCATGGCCGAGGGACCGGCTGGCTGTGGCATCGCGCGCGGGGGCGACGGTGGCGGCGCCGGGCCCACCGGCTCGTCCAGCAGGAGCGTGCCCCATCTGCGCTTGATGTCCTCTGCCTCTGAGGACTCAACAATGAAACCTTGGCCGATGGCCGTGGTGAAACTGTCCCCGCCCAGGGCCAAGGAACGAACGAAACGCAAGAGGCCGTCATGGACTATCGAGATCTCGGTCAGCGAGGCCCCAATGTTGACCAGGGCCACGGTACCCCTTCCGTAACCATTGCCGGCCGCATTGACCAGGGCCCGCGTCAAAGCCAGGCACTCGATGTCAATGGCCGTCGGCTGTACCCCGGCCTTGCGCAGCGCGCCCAGATGGCCGTTGACCAACTCCTCCTGCGCCACCGCCAGCAGCACCTCTTGCGTCGTCTCGTCTGGGGGAGCATCCGCAGGCTGAATCTTGCAGAAATCGTGGACCGTGCCCTGCGCGGGGAAGGGGATCTGCCGGTCCAGGTCCAGAGTGATCGCCCGCCGCAACTCGTCATCCTTCATCTTCGGCAGTTCGATGACGCGCACCGCCAGCGAGGTCTGCCCGCCCACGGAGATGACCGCCTTGCGCGCCTTGAATCCCCCGCCCTTCAGGAGTTCGCCCAGAGCGGCGCCGACCTGGTCTGGTTCGTAGATGACCCCCTGCGCGATGGTGTCCGCCGGCGTGGGGACCACCGCCACGGCGTCCAGCCTGAAGCCATCCCGCCCCGGGCTCAGTTCGACCGCCTTAAGCGTAACGGAACCTATGTCAATCCCGATCATCAGGCACCACCTAGCCGGCCTGGACCTCGCTCACCGCTAGCCAGTCTATGCACTGTACCCCGTCGCCGTCAACCACCGCTCTGCGATCCCGGGCGCGACCTCCCGCGCCCGGAGAATACTCTCTCCCACCAGAGTTTGCAACTGCCGCCGCTAGCCGCGCCTAGGGTTCGTACATGTCGCCCCAGCCGCCGGTCTCCTCAGCCCAGGTGGGCATGGTACGCGGGGACACCGTAGCCAGATAGAGGTCCCAGTCCGCCTGTGGAGGCAAGGTGACGGCCGCCTGGCCGAGCCCTCGGCTGCTGCTCCACACCAGCCACCAGCGTTTCAGCCCGTCCCAGTCCTTGAGCGCGGAGTCCCAGTGGCGCTCGGGGAAGGCGGCCAGCGCGGTCTCGTTCACTATGGTCTCGGCCGGCACCAGGGACTCTGCCACGTCCTGGTACCCGTCATTGTAAGTCGTATTATGAGGCACCGTAGTCGGCAGCGGGTAGCCGTTGAAGTCGAAGTCCTCCAGATAGGTGAAGGTGCCAGTGCCCCGGAACGCGGATAGGCTCCTCATCCAGAGCGTCGGCTGCTCGTCGCCCTTGCGCCGCTGCCACAGCAAGCCCAGGCGCGAGCGCGCGGGCGCCACGGTGTTGCCCAACCGGTTGACTGGCTTCAATACGTCCTGCACTACTACCGGCGCGCTGTCGTTCAGCGGGGAGTCCGTCAGCCGCAGTGTCCTGGGGCGATAGCACGCCCATACCGGCCGGCCCGGGTCGGCCGGGAAGTTCTGGTCGAAGGTAACGGTGCCCAGCGCCGGGTCTACAGTGACCAGCGCGGTCCCCGTGCCGTCCCGCGGGTCGGGTGCCGTCAGAAGCCCCCCGCTGCTGACCGTCCACCCGGGCGCGCCCGGTAAGACGTACGGCGCCCCCGCAACCGCATTGTAGTCGAAGGCGATCTGCGGCACGTTGACAGGATTGCCCGCCTCGTCAAGCGGGCCGCCCGTGATCGTCCAGTCCAGGCCGGAGGCACGGTAAACGGGATAGGCCGTGCCCAGAGTGGCGTCCTGGTAAGTGAACTCCTGGAGGGGCACGAGCATCTCCTCGCGCCGCGGGAAAGGCACCTGGCCGGTATCGCTCGCGGGTGAGTAACCCGGGTTGAAGAGCACGCCCGGATCGTAGCGGGTGAAGAACAGATCCTCCTGGCCCATCGCCTGTCCCGTCACCCAAGTCGGCGCCGGATACGAGAGGAAGCCCGAGAACAGGACACTGCACACCGCCTGCACGCCGTTGTCCAGCTCAGGAACGCCGTCCCCGGTCGGAAGGCCGTTGTCGTTGGGGTCAGGAGCAATCACCGTGGTATCGACTGCGTCCCACCATTCGTCCGCGAAGACGAAGGGATCCTTCTCGTAATCCAGGGCGCGCGAATACGAACCCATGGGCGTCGCGCGCCCGACCTGATAGAGTGGCCCCCCCCGCCACTCCCCCGCCCCGTCGTCGAAAACCAGGTACCTCAGGTCGCGCCGTTGGCCCTCTTGCGCGTAGTAGAAAACCCACTTGTTGTCGGCGGCGTCCACGAACATTCGCGGGGAACTCTTGGCTTGGCCGGGGTTGCCCTCGGGCAGGACGTACACCGTCGAGAAGTCCGTCCAGCCGGAGGTGTCCGGCTCGTAGACCCACGCCAAGTAACTGAAGAACCCCGCTTGTGCGCCCGGGCTCCAGTCGGCGACAGTCTGGTCGCTCCACACGGTGTTGATCTGCCAGAGCAGATAGCGGTCGCCCGGCAGGCCCGACACTGACGGGTTCACGTTCTGGTAGGCAACGAGATACGGCAGGCTCGCATCCGGCACCCCGGTAATCGTGGCCAGCCTGTCGGGCGCGGGCGACACCATGACCGCGGGGGAGGGGCTCAGGAATGGCCGCGTTCCGGGCGGGTCGTCCAGGTCGTCGTGGACGAGGGTACTCAGGTACAGGTCCCACGCCTCCGTGTACATCGCCGAGGTGTTCCGGTTGGTTGAGAAGGCGATGCGGACCACAGGGTCAACCACGGGGTCTCCCGTCCAATCCAGGAATATGGTCGGCGTGGTCTCGCTCGCGTTCGTGTCCACGTTGGCGGGATTCGTGCGGTCCGGCTCGCCGCTGGCCTGGTCGAAAGCGTAGTACGGCACCTTCTCCTCTCGAACCTTGACCTTCAACGTCACCGGGTTCGGCAACGTCGGCTCGCCTGGGTCCAGTTGCGGGGGGGTGACAAGTGGGTTCTGATTCTCGTAAGCGATGGCCTGGCCGTGGTACGTGCCCAAGGGCGTCCCCGGAGGAATCCAGAGCCATACGTTCGCCGGCAGCGCCACGTTGTGGTCGCGGGCGTAGAAGGTGCTCGCCACGCCGGCCGGCTCGCCGGGAGGCGCCGGAGGCATGTAGATGCCGGCGGGGTCATACTGCGTGTCATAAGGCGGGACGGGCGGGATGCGAGCAACGGTCCAGGGCAACACCATCAGGTGCCGGATGAACTCCTCGTCGTCCACGTCGTCGCTGTGCAGTGGCGACACCAGCAGGCGGACGTGCCCGCATTCCTGGTTGCTCAGGCTCGCCAGAGGCAGCGGCGTCGGCGTGCCGTCAGGCCCCCAAACCGTGGTATAGGACCCCAGCGTGATGTCCAGCGGGTTCCAGCCGCGATGGCCCCAGGCGCCGAAATCCCAGGTGGTGGGCGCGCGGCCTTGCGCGGACGCCAAGGCGGCGCTCCACAGCGTCCCTACGATCAAGACCACAATCCCGCACACGATCTTCACGCCTCTGCGGCGCATAGCATCACCCCACTGTGCAGCCGCACCTGGCTGCACCTACTTTCTACCCCGCGCCGGGCGCGGACCCGGCCATTCCGTACAGCCGCACGTCCCAGCCTTCCCGCACGCTCACCGCCAGGATGAACGACCGATAGGCTTCCTCGTAGAGGTAACCGAACGGATCGCCGCTGTTGTTCTCGTCATAGTTTACATTCCAGTAGCCCAGTACCGACGCCGGAGCGCCCGTCAGATCAACGGCGGTCAGGTCCGCGAGCGGGCCAAGATTCGCCAGGTCGGCGGTGAGCGCGCCCGTGCGATGATCGCGGCTGCCGTCGGAGTTCACGAAGACTTTCGCCAGGAACGGGTCGTAGAGGCGCGCCTCTTGCGCCGTGTAGTCACCGGCGACCCCGAGCGAGGGCTGCGGATCAAGAGCCGCCCCCGTCCAACGGTCCAGGGTTGCCGTGGTCGCGTAGTAGGCGGGCTGGAACTCGCTCGGGCTCAGCGGCAGAGCCGCCACGCTCGGCTGGTTGATCG